>Ga0307948_1000569_pt1 | contig 25188 bp, 27 predicted proteins | sample OrgLakmetagen280_FD_201824 | JGI IMG/M metagenome (GOLD analysis project Ga0307948, IMG submission 201824) | Saline water microbial communities from Organic Lake, Antarctica - #280 | ecosystem: Environmental > Aquatic > Non-marine Saline and Alkaline > Saline | place: Antarctica: Organic Lake...
CGATGATCTTTTCGACTTCCTCATGTGTCGCATCGGGGATTTTATACCCTTTCATGACCACGCCAACTTGTCCGGCGCGCTCGATCACGACTCGGCGTGGACCAATTTGTTCAGGTTCAACTGTATCAACTGTTGGGATCGGATTCGGTGCCTTCCCAATTGCGCCGTAGTGCTCAATAATGGCGCTCAGCGTCTCCTCTCGGTCGAATCCGCCTATGACGGTTAGTGCCGCGTTTTCCGGCCAGTAGTAGGTGTCGTAGAATTTGCGTAGCTTTTCGGGTGATGTGTTCTCAATGTCGGACTTCCAGCCAATGGTCGGATGGCTATAACCATGAGCCATAAATGCGGTGGCAAATAATTCCTTGATCAGAGTGCTCACCGGACTGTTCTCGCCCCGTTCATATTCGTTGCGAACGACCGTCATCTCAGACTTCAGGTCTTCCTCCTGAATAAGGAGGTTACGCATTCTGTCCGCTTCCAGCTCAATTGCCATCGGCACATATTGGCTGGGAAGCGTCGCAAAGTAATTCGTGCGGTCGAACCATGTGGTGGCGTTCGAGAGCGCGCCGATTCGTTCCATCGCACTGAAATAGTCTTTATTGTTTTCGGTATTAAAACGCGGCGTCCCCTTGAACATCATATGTTCCAGAATGTGAGTCGCCCCTGTGGTGCCTGTCACCTCGTGGCGAGATCCAACCTTGTAGGTCACCATAACGGTAGCCACAGGCAAAGCTTCGTTCGGCATCAGCAATATGCTGAGCCCGTTCGACTTTAATTCATATTCTTCAATGCCGTCGAGCGTGCGAATATGCTCAAGTGAAGTCGGCAAACTTGCCGCCACTCCACTGAGAGTGGTAAGGAGAAGGTAGGAGATGTATCGCATAGCTTGCATATTAATGGTGTCAATCAAGCTGGAATAAATGTTCCGCTTAACTGCACCGCAAGCGCTGCCGCAAGAAATCTTTACTTTTCTTTTTCTTCCATGCTGTTGAGATCTTTGGATGTCAGCAGATCGATCAACTTCTTTATGGCAGGTGTCAGGACTCGTCCTTTGCGATGGATTAGGGCAAGAGGGCGCTTGTAGGTCTTGTTTTTAAACTTAAGAACCTTGAGCAGCCCCTGGGCCTCTTCGCGCACCACTGTGGTCTGTGGTAGTATTGCAATACCAGCATTGATTTCAACTGCGCGCTTCACCGTTTCGACGTTATCGAATTCCATGACTGGCTCGATTTCTATGTTCGCTTCTTTAAAAAGTGCATCAGTCGCCTTTCGGGTAGGAATGTCCGGCTCAAAGCCGACAAACTTTTGTCCGGCAATCTCTTCGAGGTCGACGGATTTCCGGTTTGCGAGTTCATGCTCCGGGCTGACGACGAGCACGAGGATGTCGTCATGAAAAGGTAAGATCTCCAGCTGCTTGTGCTTTTGCGGGTAGGCAACTAAACCGAGGTCAATTGAGTTGGTCAAAATATCTTCATACACATTATTGGCGCGCCGGTATTCCACCCGGACGTTCACCTCCGGATACTTCGCCATAAATACCTTCACATAAGGTGGTAGCTCGTGCAGTCCGATGCTATATACCGTCGAAATATGAATGGTGCCACTGATCACCTTTTTCATTTCCTGCAGCTCGCTGTTCAGCTTGTCATACATATAAAGAATCTCTTTCGCCGATTCGTAGAGCTTTTGTCCCTCGCGGGTCAGTCGAAACTGCTTTTGACTACGGTCAACAATCAGAATGCTGAAATGTTTTTCCATCGCTCGCAGCTGTTGGCTGACTGCCGATTGAGTGATGCTATTCAGTTTTGCTGCTCGGGAAAAGCTTTCGCTTTCGACTAAGTCGGAGAAGATTTTAAAATTTTCAACGTGCATATCATCTTTCTATAATCATAGCTTATCAAATTACAATAGTATTAAAAGAATTTCTTATCTTGCGATTTTTAGCGAATAGTGCTGCTTCATTAACGTGCTTAATATCAAAAATTTTCAGGCTAATCTCGCAGCTGTCCGTGCGCGCATGAGTGCCGCGTGTGCGCAGGCAGAACGTAGTGAAAGCGAGGTGGCTTTGCTCCCTGTGACTAAGAATCATCCTGTTGCTGCGATCGAATATGCGGCTCGTTCTGGACTCTGTTCGGTCGGCGAAAACCGTGTGCAGGAAGCTAGCTATAAGCAGGACTCATGCAAAAGCGAGGTTCGGTGGGAGCTTATTGGCCACCTGCAGTCCAATAAAGCAAAGCTAGCGGTCGGTGTGTTTGACCGCATTCAGACAGTCGATTCGCTTAAGCTGCTTCGTCGGCTTGATCGCTTCGCCTCGGAGGCGGGAAAAACGCTGCCGATACTCATTCAGTGTAATTCAGGAGAGGATCCCAATAAATACGGCTTTCCGCTTACGGAAATGGCTCAGGCAGTGGAGTGCGCGCTTGAAGCTTCAGCCCTTCGGTTGGATGGCTTTATGACGATTGCCCCTTTGGACGATGATCCTGATGTGGCTAAGTCCGCTTTTGAAAAACTGCGCAATTTACGCGATGAGCTCTCCGGGAGCTTTAATTGTGCGCTCGATGAGCTATCCATGGGCATGACTGGTGACCTGGAGGCAGCAATTGCGGCTGGTTCGACCCAGATTCGTGTAGGCACTGCACTATATGGTTCGCGTGAAGCTTAAGTATAAGCAGAAAATAAGGGTTGACGGTAATGTGCTGCGAGGCATTTTCGCACGTTCAATCTAATATAGAAACTCTTTATATCTTATGTCACTCGAAGTAAAAGTCCGCAAAGGCGAGCCCATGGAACGTGCGCTCCGCCGTCTTAAAAAACGCCTCGACCGCGAGGAAGTCATCATTGATGTGCGCGCAAAGCGTTACTTCGAAAAGCCTTCGCAGGCGAAGCGCCGCAAGAAGAAGGAGCTGGATTTCAACAACATGCTTCGCGTTCGCTACTCGAACATGTAGTTTATCTTTTTCAAGAGCTGTGCTTTGATGCTCACTCTCATGAAGTCCCGGCCTGCCTTGTTGTGTGTCGGGACTTTTTTTTGCCATGACTGATATCCTGGATCGTCTTTCCCTTTCGACATGCTGGTGCTCTTCGCGGCATCAGGATGGCTATGAAATGGTCGAGGAGATGGTTGCGCTCGGCTTTAAGCGCATCGAGCTGAGCCATGGTATCCGGATCTCACTCGTGCCTGGCATTTTAAAAGCAGTCGAAGAGGGGCTCGTCGAGATTTCTTCGGTTCACAATTTTTGCCCGCTGCCCAATATGGTGCAGTATGCGGCGCCCAACCTTTATCAGCCTTCGTCCTCAGATGTTCGGGAGTTGGATCTTTGGCATCGTTACAGCCTCCAGACATTTGACTTTGCTGTGAAGGTCGGCGCCTCTCGAGTGGTCATGCACTCCGGCAGCGTGCACTTCTTTTTAGGTTCACCTGAAGGTAGGTTGGTGAGGTGGATCGATAAAGCTGGGCTCGGTGCAGAGGATTTGCGCGGGCATGAAGCTTTTGCTAAAAAGCGCGATCGCGTGATGAAACGTATCAAGAAAGCGTCCGGTCGGGGGTGGTTGGAGCGCGTCAAGCTGAGCTATAAGAAGCTGCTGCCTGAGGTTAGGGAGCGCGGTTTAACCCTCGGTATCGAAAACCGCGAAGGTTTTGAAGAGCTCCCTATGGATGATGAGTTCGAGGATTTTTTAAATTCTTTAGGTTCCGGCGCACCCGTCGGCTATTGGCATGACTGCGGGCACGCCCAGATAAAGCATCAATACGGGCTGCTTGATCACGCCAAGCACTTAGAGAAATTCGCACCGCGTCTGGTCGGCTTCCATATTCATGATGTTAATGAAGACGGTAAGGATCATCGAGTTCCAGGGTCTGGAGTCATTGACTTCGGGATGATTGCAGAGTTTGCCCGCCCGGAGCACAGCTTGATTTTAGAGCTGAGCCCAGGGCTAAGCATAGATGATGTGCGCCGTTCGCGAGATTTTGCCGCAAAGCAATTTGGGTGATAGTGTCATAGTGACGCAATAGCGCAGCTCGCCAGTCGTTTGGCCATTAATGTGACACTATGGCGCATTCACTTATTCGTAGGTATTCCCTAAGCCATTCGATGGAAACAGCTTAAGTGATTTTATGAGTTTGGTATCCTTTGTGCAATGAGGATTTGAACAATCAATCATTAACGAAAGGATACCAAATGAAACTAATACGCTACGAATACCCGCAAGCTTCGGCTGCATCCGCATTCAACCGCCTCTTCGATCTGGGAGGATCCTCGATGGATCGATTCGGATCGCTCTTTGACGATTACTATGCCGGAGCGACGGAATTTAGTCAACCGGCTGCCGATCTCTATGAGGACGAGCACAATTATTACGCCCGCTTTGAATTGCCTGGTTTGAAAAAAGACGAGGTCGATCTCGAGCTGGAGAATTCAGTGCTCACCATCAGCAGTGGCAAGGTGGATCAGGCGTCCGACTCGGAAAGCCGCATGAGCTTCCAGCGTTCAATTTCGGTCCCCGATGGCGTCAAACTCGATTCTGTAAGTGCCGCCCTTGAGGATGGTCTCCTTACCGTAACGATGCCGAAAGCTGAAGAGCGCAAGCCGCTACAAATCAGCGTCACATAAACCAATTAATATCTACAGAAAGGAAAATGATTATGAGTCACACAGAACTACAAACCCCACCCAAGCAAGCACCCAAGCAAGCACCAGTCCAAGCCAAAGCTCCGGCATGGCGTCGCCCGGCCTACGATGTGAGCGAAAACACGGACGATTTTAATGTCCGCGTCAATCTCCCCGGCGTTAGCCGCGAAGGGGTCGACATCTCGGTCGAAGACGAGGTGCTGAGTATCATCGGCAAGCGAACAAAGTCAGTTAATGAAGACTGGCGTCCGCTACGTCGCGAACTACCAAGCGGAGATTTCCGTCTCAACCTGCGTCTCAACGTCGCGGTGGACGAGGCGAAGATCAAAGCAACGGTTGTTGACGGCATCCTCGATCTGACGCTGCCCAAGGCAGATGAGGTCAAGCCTCGAAAGATCAAGGTGGATGGTGCCATGTAATAAAAAGTGCGTGGTAAGGTCTTTTTATTATGGTAGCGCAGGCGTGTCCTCACGCCGCACTAACGTTTGAAACGCCTCGCCAGTCTCGTGCGGTGCCGTTTCGGCAAGCTCTAGGCCCTGAGCAGAGCCGAAGGGCGGGGACGCACTCGCGCTACCCCATAGATGAAATTGAACCCGGGTTAGACCAGATTGGTCAGGAGAGTTAGCAGAGCGGAGGTGGAAGCCTCCGCTCTTTTTTATTATAGATGAATGATGGGCCTTTTTGTTGCTACTGCCAAACTTTCGCCAACACTACCCGCATGCCCAAGAAAAAGACTGTTAAGAAAACTACTGCGAAGAAAAAAGTATCAAAGCCTTTCGAGGCGCCCGAATTTTTGATTGATCTGCTCAATGCTCGTTCGCCAACCGGGCATGAGTATGAAGCGCAGGCCGTAGTTGACCGCTATGTGGAAGGTCAAGTGGATACCTACCGTCGCGATACGATGGGGAATCGATTTGCCACCGTGAATCCGGATGGCGATCCCAGTGTGCTTTTTGCCGGTCATATCGATGAATTGGGCCTCATCATTACCTACATTAACGAGCAGGGTTTCGTTTACTTTGATACGCTGGGCGGTCACGACAAAAGCATGATTTCCGGTCGTCGCGTTTCAGTTTTAACTCAGCAGGGCGAGGTTAAGGGCGTGACTGGCAAGCGTGCCATCCATTTGATGGATGCGAGTGATCGCAAGAAAGTGCCGGAGACGCATGAGATCTGGATTGATCTCGGGGTCAGTAGTCGCGAAGAGGCCGAGAAACTGGTACGTATCGGCGACCCCGCTGTCTACGATCAAAGCTTTGAATTGATTCGCGGCAGTGTTGGCGTGGCCCGTGCTTTTGACGACAAAGCCGGTGCGTATGCCGTGCTTGAGGCGGCTCGTCGCCTGACGAAAGGCAAGCTTGCTGCCCGTGTGACCTCGGCAGCAACCACGCAGGAGGAGATCGGCACCCGCGGTGCCATGACGGCAGCCTATTCGGAGAGGCCGGACTTTGCCATCGCGGTTGATGTTGGTCATGCGACTGATTCACCTGATTGTGATCACCGAAAATACGGAAGCTTCAAGCAGGGCGGGGGCCCCATTGTCTGCCGTGGTCCAAATATTAACCCGATCGTCTTCGACCGTATCATTGCCTGTGCGAAGAAACACAAAATACCTTACCAGATCGAGGCGGATCCCCGCCCGACCGGGACCGACGCCCGTGCCATCCAAGTGGCTGGGCCTGGAATTGCGACTGGGCTGCTTTCCATTCCGCTCCGCTACATGCACACGCCGAGCGAGATGGTGGACCTCGAGGATATCGAGCACACGGTGCAACTCCTCGAAGCCTTTGCCCGCTCACTCAAGAAGGGCGAGCGAGGGGTTTGGTAAATCATCTTTATGAAGCAACCTTACGCTGCTAAAAAAGTCATTGGCTGGAAGGAGACGATTGATCTACCGGATTGGGGGATCGAACACATCGTTTCCAAGAGCGATACCGGGGCGAAGCGCTCCGCTCTGGACGTTTCAAATGTCGTCGAACTTCCCGATAATAAGGTGCAGTTTGATATCGTTTTTGACCGCAAGGATCGCTCGACGACTCGAACCGTGATTGCGGACATTGCACATCAGACGCATGTGCGCTCCAGCAATGGGCAACGTCACGAACGTTATTTTGTGCTGACACGGGTCGCCATCGCAGGCGTCGTCAAAGAAGTCGAGTTTAGTTTGGTCTCGCGCGAGAGCATGGCTTGTCGCATACTGCTTGGCCGTAGGGCACTTGAAGATGATTTCCTGGTCGATTCCTCTGTTAAACACGTCAGCCGTGTTCGCCGCAAAGTACGCCTAGTTGAAGAACAAAAATAGAAAGAATTAATATGAAATTAGCAATACTCTCACGTGGACCGAAGCTCTACAGCACTCGCCGCTTGCGCGAAGCTGCCATCGAACGCGGCCATAAGGTAAAAGTTTTCGACACGCTGAGGTTCGGCCTCTATTTGCGGCAGGGTGAGCCAGACCTGACCTATCGCGGGAAACACATCAGCGACTATGATGCGATTATTCCACGTATCGGAAATTCTGTCACATTCTTCGGGTCATCGGTCGTGCGCCAGTTTGAGCAGATGGGGGTCTTTTGTCTCAACACGGCTGAATCTATTCTGGCTTCCCGGGACAAGCTTTCGTCGATGCAGGCGCTCAGTCGTCATGATATCGGTATCGCAGAGACCGCCTTTGTTCGTAATCAGAAGGACATCCTCCAGGGAATCCAGGAAATGGGTGGGGCGCCGGTCGTGATTAAGCTACTCTCCGGCACCCAAGGTGTCGGTGTGATTCTCGCGGAGAGTGATAAGGTCGCGGAAGCGATCATCGAGACGCTTTCCAGCGTCCAGCAAAATGTGCTTGTGCAAAAGTTTGTCTCCGAATCGAAGGGGCGTGATATCCGCGCCTTTGTGGTGGGGGACCGTGTGGTTGCGGCAATGCGACGAACTGCGGTCGGCCAGGAGTTTCGCAGTAATGTGCATCGCGGCGGACGGACCGAGGTCGTCGAATTGGATGAGGACTACGAGCGCACCGCGGTTCGGGCCGCTCACATCCTTGGCTTGAAAGTTGCCGGGGTCGACATGCTCGAGGGTAAAGATGGCCCCGTCATTATGGAGGTGAATTCGTCACCCGGACTCGAAGGCATTGAGGGTGCGACCGGGCTAGATATCGCAGGCGAGATTGTGCGGTTTGCGGAAGAGCAATTGAAATTCGGAAACATGAACGTGCGTGAGCGCCTGACCCTGACGCGGGGCTATACCATTACGGAATTCAGTATCGTCCCCGGCTCGCCGCTGGCGGACAAGACTATCATCGATAGCGGTCTACGTGAGCACGACATCATGGTGCTGCGAATCTCTCGTGGCGGTGAGCAGATCGCCAACCCTGATAAAAATCGGGAGATGCTGGTGGGTGACTCGCTTCTCTGCTATGGCAGCCAAGTGGCACTGAGCAGCTTTATGCCCGAGCGCCTCAAATCGAAGCGCAGACGGAAACGTAAAACAGTGCCGAAGTTAAAGACGGAGGATGGCGAATGAGCCTCGATGACAAATTTGTCATAGGTGGGCATTCGATCGCGCCGGGGACATCGATGGATGTGCGGCTGCCAATTTCGCAGACTTATACAGGAGACGCGATAAACATACCTCTGCGGATCATCCGCGGGAAGGAGCCGGGTCCAAAAATATTTGTGACTGCCGCTATCCACGGAGATGAAATTAATGGCACTGGTATCATACATGACTTTTTCTTCAATGAGCATGTTGACTTGCAGAGGGGCACTTTAATTCTGGCCCCAGTCGTTAACGTATTCGGCTTTGAGTCGCACGAACGCTACCTACCGGATCGCCGGGATTTGAACCGAAGTTTTCCGGGAAGCGCCAAGGGCAGTCTTGCCAGTCGCATTGCCCACATCCTGATGCAGGAACTGGTCGGACCCTGCGACTTTGGAATCGATCTGCACACCGCGGCCGCACAACGCACCAACTTTCCCAATATCCGTGCGGATTTGAGTAATCCGAAAGCGCGCCGCATCGCGACTGCATTCGGAGCAATGCTCACCGTCGACGGTAAAGGACCGCTGGGTTCCTTCCGCCGCGAGGCGACCCGTAGTGGTTGCCCGACGATCATCCTCGAGGCAGGTGAGCCATGGAAAGTGGAGCCCGCCGTCCTTCAAATCGGTATTCGTGGAATACGTAATGTGCTCTCTGAATTGGAGATGATCGACGAGGCACCTGAAAAGCCGCCCTTTCAGGTTAAAATTCGCCGGAGCACTTGGGTGCGGGCCGCCGTCGGCGGCATTCTCAAGTTTCATGTCAGCCCCGGCGATTTCGTCGAGGCGGGACAAGCAGTGGCTACGAATTACAGCATCATGGGCGTCGAGCAATCGGTCCTCACCAGCGAGGGGCACGGCATCGTGCTCGGTATGACGACCATGCCGGCGGTAAAGCCCGGCGAGCCGATCTGCCATATCGCCGCTTTATCCGATAGCCAAGTTCGCCGTTTCAGAAAGAAGCTCGAAGCCACGCGCAAAGACCTGCATGGGCAAGCGCAAGCCGATCTCGCCACCAATGTCGATGTCGTGCCTGGCTAGAGCGGGTCGAAGACCGCTCGCTAAAGGAGTTCCAACCGTTGTTGCTACCTTGTGAGAAATGCGGGCTAGTTCGAATGGCTTTTAGTTAAGCAGGTTGATCGGGTTGGAGTTCCGGCTTTAGCCGGTTTTCTCTTGGGCGCGAGACCGCCTAAAGGCGGGACTCCAACCGCAGGGGTCAAAGTCCAAACCGCTCTCATGGTAGCTTAACTAAGTGCCATTAGGGCTAGTGGCCCGCCTTTGCGATGTTCGCCCCCTTTGTTTGTCCGATGGATTCAAGCAGTTCTTCAAACCATGGCGTGTCGATGTTGAAAGGCTTGCCGCCGGCGATACGGGGGAACTCGATGGCGCGCAGGATATTGCGGTCATCCTCGTCGTGGCCGATTACGCCGCTCTCGCGGACGACGGCGCAGTCAACGGCCAGATCGGTGCAGCTTTTAATCAGGCGGATGTCGTCGGCGTTGGCGGGCGCAGCGCGGGCGAAGTAGCCGCTCTTTTGCACGAGCACTTTCTCGGCATCGAGCATGGCGGCGAACTGCTCGCCAAACCACTTGCCGGGGTTGACGGCATCGAGCTTAACGTGTCCGAAGGCATCGCGCGGCACCTCCTCGCCAGCAGCTTCCATTTCCTTGATAATGGTTTCCACGCCGGCACCCTCTGAGATGAAGATGTTCACACAATCGTGCTCGTCCATGACAGCTTTGAGGCGGGCGGCTTCCGCTTTGATATCGACATCCATCTCAGGGATGAAGATGGCATGCACATCCTTACGCTCGGGAGTGAGCCCAATGGCATCGGCCCAATCGAGGCTGTCGAGGCGCTTGTGATAAGCGTCAGCCGTCGCCGCAGTGAGCCAGCCGCAGTTGCGGCCCATCACTTCGTGGATGATGAGCATGCGCGGGTTGGCGTTGTGCTCGGCGACTACACTCTCGAAATATTTGGCGCCCTCTTCGGCTGCAGTCCAGGCGCCCAAACTCTGGGCGATGGGGAAGACGTCGTTGTCAATCGTCTTCGGGAGGCCGACCACCGTAAGGTCGTAGTCGTTATCGGCGAGGTAGGCGGCCAGGTCGGCGGCGGTGGTGTTGGTGTCGTCCCCGCCGATGGTGTGGAGCACATCGACCCCGTCTTTGGTTAGTTGGTCGGCGGCTACCTTGAGCGGGTCATCGCCTTCCTTAACCAGTCCGCGCTTCACGCAGTCCTTCATGTTGGTTAGCTTAACCCGGCTGTTGCCGATCGGGCTCCCGCCGTGCTTGTGCAGGGTGGACGCATTAGCACGTATTTCTTCTGTGACCTGAATGCTGTCTCCCAAAAGCAGGCCCTTATAGCCGCTGCGATAGCAAATGATTTCGATATCCGGATAAAGCTCCGTATATCGCTCGATCAATCCGCCGATGGCGGAAGAGAGGCAGGGCGCAAGGCCACCAGCGGTGAGAAGGGCAACTTTTTGAACAGGTTTTGCTTCGGACATAAGAATTAGTGTGAGTGAGAGTTAGATAGCTCCTTACTTCGCTTGATCGAGCGATGCAGGCTGTGTGCAATAAATTTGTGGGTTCTTATGCTAAACAGGCAAACCTGAAACGTGCCTATGGTAATAATGAGTAGCGGCATAAATGTCTGCGCCCCGATCCGGGGCATTTCATCTGGCTAGCGGTGGGGCTGCTGGCTTACAAGTCCCGCCTTTAGGCGGTTTGGGAGCTGAAGTGGGCCGCATAAACCGTCTTCACCAAAGGCTACGCTGGTCATGATGCGGAACTCCAACGGCGAAACGCCAGGTGAGATGCACCTGGCCGCTCCGATTGGCAAACCTCGAATCCGCCTTGCCCTTACTTTAGAGCAGTGCCACCGTCCGCGCGTGTCAGATTTGAACCTAGAGAAAACCGCCATGCGCAACGTACGCAGCTTTACGCTGTTTCGTATGTTTTTCTCGGCGCGCTTCTACTACCCGGTCTATGCCTTGCTCTTTTTGGATTACGGGCTGACGCTTGGGCAGTTCGGTATTCTCAATGGTATATGGGCGGCAACGATTGTTCTGGCCGAGGTGCCGTCGGGCGCTTTGGCCGATACGATCGGGCGGCGCACTTTGTTGATCCTTGCCGGTATTTTGATGATGCTGGAAATGGTAGTTCTTTTGGCTGCGCCGATAGACGGGGGCAGTCTGCTCTTTTATCTCTTTCTGGCCAACCGCGTGCTCGGTGGATTGGCCGAAGCCGCCGCCAGTGGTGCCGATGAGGCATTGACCTTTGACTCGCTTAAAGCCGCCGGCATGGAACAGCGTTGGGGGCAAGTGCTGGAGCGGGTGCAGCGGGATACCTCCCTGGCCTTTTTCTTTGCTATGTTGATTGGTGCTGCGGTTTACGATCCGGAAATGGTCAATGCAGTGCTGAACTTTTTTGGTGTCGGCTTTCATGTCGAGCAGTCGCAGTTGATAAAGATGCCGATTCTGCTGACCATGCTTTCCGGAATTGTCGTGTTCGCGATGGCTCTGCGTATGCGCGAGACGAATAAACCCGAACGCACGGCACTCGGTGAAACGATTAAAGAAAGTGGTCGTAAGACTCTGGCGGCAGGGCGCTGGATTTGGAAGACGCCGTTGCCTTTCGGAATCATTCTCGCCGCAATGGCCATCGACAGCGTGATCCGTCAGTTTTTGACCCTGGCCAGTGAATATTGGAATGTGATTGAATTCCCCATTGCCAGCTATGGCTTGATCGGTTCGGGAATGGCTTTAATGGGCCTCTTTGTGCCGCGCGTCGCACGGTTGATGTCCGAGCGGAACTCTCCGGTCCGAAATTTCCTCTATACCTGCTCGGTCGTATTGGTAGGCTTGGTTGGGCTCGCCATGGCCATCCCTTACTGGGGGATCGTGCCTGCGGTCTTTCTCTATGCCTCCATTCAATTAACCGGATTCTTTGTCAGTCGCTACCTCAATGAAGCCGCAGATTCGCGGCAGCGGGCCACGGTGCTGAGCTTTCGTGGGCTCTCGACCAATGTCAGTTACGGATTGGTGTCTCTGCTTTTTTCCGGTCTGATCGCCTCGATCAAGCTTCAGGAGAATGAGGGCGACTACGCGACGGAGGAGGCCTTTCAAAACAGCGTCTTCGTCGATTCACTGTCTTGGTTCGCACCTTGGTTTGCCCTCACGGTTATTGTGGTCTTTGTGGTTCACCGCCTGCGCTTTTGGAAAAGAGACAGTGGTTCGTAGCGTCTCCGCTTGCGGATGACACCGCGCCGTTCAGGCGCGGCCCTGTTGTGCGGAAAGGCTTTTGATTGATGTCTGCCTGTCGCAGGTGCCGTTTTCATCGCCTCGACAGCGATGGTGTCATCCGCAGGCGGAGTTGCTACATCAAAGTGGCAGCTGTATAGGCACCCCTTATGTATACTCTCGGTTACAATGAGAATGCGGCTTGCTTTTTCCTGCGATTCAGAGATAACGCAACTTAACTATTCCGCCTGTCAAGATTCAGAGCGTGGGTTAAGCATTCGTTGAACAATAAAAATTTCCATGGATTGTTGTCCGTCATGTTGACGGGACTCAGGGCAAAGAAGCAAGCTGGTTAGTTGAAAGAGAATAACAGATAATGAATACAAAGATGTATGTAGGCAACCTGCCCTACGACGCGACTGACACTGATCTCCGTGAGCTTTTCGAAGCGCATGGAACAGTATCCGACGTTTTCATCGTTAAGGATCGGGAGTCGGGCCGCCCACGCGGTTTTGCTTTCGTCTCGATGGGAACTGCTGAAGAAATGACCGCTGCTATCGAAGGGCTCAATGGAGAAGAATTTCTCGGTCGTGAATTGGCAATCAATGAAGCCCGTCCACGCGAAGAGCGTCCACAAGGTGGTGGCGGTGGCGGAGGCGGCGGTGGCCGTAAGTTCGGCGGCGGAGGCGGCGGCGGTCGCGGCGGATTCAACCGTGGCGGTGGCGGCGGTGAACGCCGTGGCGGTGGTGGCCGGGATTCCGGTGACCGACGTGGTGGTGGCCGGGATCGTGGCGACAGCTATTAATCCATCTGCAACAACTGATGATCAAGGCCTCCCTCTGTGGAGGCTTTTTTTTGGTGCATCGTCATTCACCGGGACAGGCTCTTGGCGTAATTACTGCGTCTGGCAGGGTGAGAAATAAGGCAGAATAATTTTTGGGGCATTATTTGGAGTGTTTCACGCATTCTAAGTGATTTGCGTGCAGTCGCGTCCAAAAACGACTCAGCTATCCAGTGAAATTATTTTGCCACAATCAATGCGCCGATTGCGGCGTATACTGAATTTTAAAAGAGGTCTTCCCGTGAATCGACGACGAGCCCTTTTTTAGCTGCGCACCAGGGACGACCGAATTAAAAGAGCCGGCTTTTCAGCGGTTCTAATCCATCCGTTTTGGAAGATTGTTGTAGGTGTTGATTCCCTTTTTAGCCGCCCGGGAAATGGTCGATGATGTGGAGCGCCCCGTTCTTCGAAGCATGTCATACGGAAAAGCCGTCATTCGGCGCATTCCCATACTGAGTCCGGACGTGCTTGCGAAACTGTTACGCATTGAGGCAAAGACCTGGTCTCTCACTGCTGATTCATTAACTGTCCCGGCTTCTTCAATCAGGGACAAACGGTGCCAGGCATACAGACCCGCCAGTGCGGCCGCACAGAAAACAAAATCGATCCCTCGAAGATTCAGGGCAGAAAAAGCGACTGAATTGCCTGTCTCGGCCACATCCCCACTGTAGAGTAAATTGATACTGATTTCCTTGATGGCGAAGAAGCTTCCGATCAAACCACCGATGACTGGTGCCACCGTTGCCGCGAGACCAGCGCAAAAGGCATTCGTGCCAAGGTAAGCAGTTGCTTTACCACGCGGTGCGAGTTTAAGCGCGATATTGGCGGCACAGAGGTTGAAGCCCGCCGTTGAAATACCTCCGACCACGTGGATGAAGATGAGGAGCGGAATCGTTAAACTGTAGCGCTCAGGAAGGGTGGTGAAGGGATAAACGAGTAACAATACCAGATAGAGCGGAACTGAAACGGCGAGCACGCTTTTGTTGCTGAAGCGGTCAGCGATGCCGCCCCAGATTTTAAAGAAGTAGATGTTGGTGACTTGGCTGAGTAGGGCCAGCAAAACGACGCCACTCATCGGGATGCCGATACGGTTCAACATATAAACGGCAAAGAAAGCCCCCGACATAATAACTGTAAAACTCCACGCTGCCGAGAAGATGAGTAACTTGCGGAAGTTCAGATCTTTGGCTGGCTCTAGTAGATTGGACAGCCAATGGCTTTTTTCCTGACGGACCTCCATTCGGGGTTCAGGCACATGAGTCAATAAGCCGTTTCCATAGAGCCCGCAACCTGCGGCGATAAGAAAAATTACAGCGTAAGCTTTCGCAGGATCATCGTAGACCGTGGTCAGGCCATCGACGCTGAAACCGGCAGCCAGGCTAAGCACAGCGCCGAGCGCAGTCGCCGCCGCCAGGCGGGAGGCCAAATAACTCCCCATGGTTTTTTCCGGGACGATGTCCTTAATCCACGAGCTCCATGAACAGCCGGCCACTGCTCCGCCGATGAAAAAGAGCACCATGAATAATGTAAACAGCGGCACGCCGTAGTTTTCCGGGGCCAGGAAAGGTGTGAAGGCTGCAGCCACCAGTGAGAGGCGTGACGCACCTGCTGCAACGATAGTGATCAGCTTTCTCAGCTGAACACGCTCGACGAGTAAGATGGCTGGAATCTGGGCCATCTGTGAGATGGGAGCAAGGCTGGCAAGAAGACCAATCACGAAATTACTGGCACCGAGTGCAAGTGCCATGCCCGGTAAAAATGCGCCGGTCACCAGCAGCGCCATGGCGTGCGAGCACAGGCCTTCGTAGTAGAGGTCTTTTAAGCCTCGGTTGCGCTCGTCTTCAGAAAGAGTCTGTTTAGGTTGATACCAATACACTCTGGCGACCTATGCAGGATCGTTGCCAGTCTTCTATATTGCCAAAAAAGCTTTCTCTGTGAGCTGTTTGAGTCGGGTAGAGTCTTTTGCTGATGTTTTGGCGATAAAGCCCTGCTTGTGTGCAAAGTGAATATCCGCTTCATCTTCGATGCGCGTGAAGTCGAGCCGAGGGTCGTCGTTGAAACGACGCACGCCGAAGCCTTCGCCACGCCGGTCGGGGTAGATCATGGCGATGACCTTATCCCCTAGACCTTCCTGCATGATGTAGCGGCCTATTCCTGCCGAGGGCTCTTCGGGTAAAGGCTCGGTGCGGGGCATATAGAGGGCAGAAAACCCGTCGAACTCCCAGATTTCCGAGTGCTCGGCCACATAGTCGAGCCTTTCGCGCAAGCTGGTTATATATTCAATTAGGTCCTGTCCGATCATGCGCATGAGTTCCCAGACGGGCTCACCAGGCGTGTGAGAGGTCTGGTTGGCAAAGCGGCGGAGCAGGGTCACATCAATGGGGGAGTTGAGCTTCGCGAGTGCCTCACGATCGACGCCGAGCCATTCGCCGGTTTCCTTGGGGCCACGGCAATCGAACCATTCAGCAACTTCCAGCCAGTCGCAAAATTCCCTCGCATCTTCATAGAGTCCCAGGTGCTGCAGCACGAGCGAGAGCGCACAGGTGGGCACCTGTTCTCTCGGGAACTGGTGGTGGTCGAAGTTATTGAGTGCCGGTTCGTGCTGATGTCCGATGTCGACGACCGCAGTTTCTGCATTGGCGAGATCTGCTTCTGTTGGGTCGCGTCGTTCGATCGAGACCGGTGCCTGCGTGAGCAATAGTGCGCAGGCTAGAAAGTCGTCTTTGTGGGAGCCGCCGGGATGAGTGATGATGGATGTGATTGCCATGGGGAGAACGTCGAACATCAAAGATGGAACGTCGAACATTGAATGAAATATTATGCACTTTGAGCGACTGGCACTGGGGGACAGGAATGTCCCGACTCCGTTTTTGACCGAATTCTGATCCGTCTAAGTTTATGCGTGGCCCGCGAGACGGGGCGCGGACATTTCTGTCCGCCTGTGCGCCTGGTAAGCACCCCCCGTGCGCGGCACTGCGGGACAGGAATGTCCCGACTCCGTTTTTGATCGAATACCGATCCGTCTAAGTTTATGCGTGGCCCGCGAGACGGGGCGCGGACATTTCTGTCCGCCTGTGCGCCTGGTAAGCACCTCCCATACGCGGCCTGGGGGACAGGAATGTCCCGACTCCGTTTTTGACCGAATACTGATCCGTCGAAGTTCATGCGTGGCCCGCGAGACGGAGCGCGGACATTGCGTGGTCTTGTCGCTGCGCTCGGAACTGTCCGCCTGTGCGCCTGGTAAGCACCTCCCATGCGCGGCCTGCGGGACAGGAATGTCCCAGCTCCATCTGTTTTTGTGCGCCACCTTATTCGCGGCTGCTGTATGGGCATTTGTATCATACCGAAAATACTGTGGGATCTTTACAATCCGTTTGAGCATGAGATGATAACCTATGCGGTAACTAACTGCAAAATCCATATGCGTATTCGTATCACCCATCATCGCGTCACCGTTCTCCTTCAGTTAATCCTGTTTGCTGAAGCCTTGTTCGCGCTTTGGGGCCAGCGTTGGTTTACCGCTTTCTTGACCGCAACGATTATCGCGATCACGTTTTCACCTTCGTTTTTTGAGCGCCGCTTCCGTATTCATTTTCCGCCCGAGTTACAGTTGGCGGCGATCGGATTTGTCTTTGCCTCATTATTTTTGGGAGAGGTTCGGGGTTACTATACCCGGTTCTGGTGGTGGGATATTGTCTTACACACAAGCTCCGGTTTTTTGTTGGGGATTCTTGGTTTCCTGCTTGTACATATCATCAACGAAACTGAACGAATCAGTGTCCACATGAAGAGTGGGTTTGTGGCCTTTTTCGCCTTCACCTTTGCCTTGGGGGTGGGGGCGCTGTGGGAGATCTTTGAATTTCTTATGGATCTGAGCTTCGGCTTAAACATGCAGAAGCCGATGTTCGGCGATCCTTCCGGTTTAACTGACACCATGGTCGACCTTATGGTCGATGCTCTGGGCGCATTGGTTATTGCGCTGATGGGCTGGCGCTACCTGGGTAATCCGGAGGAAACGTCCTTCCTTGAGCGATGGATTGGGGAGTTTATTAAAAGGAACCCGCGATTCTTTAAGAGCTAAGCCCACGAAAAAGTCCCCGCTCTTTCGAGACGGGGACTTTGGAAATTTTGGCTTTCGACTTCTGTCGTCTGGCCTCTGGAGCAAAGCGCTTACTTCTTCTTTGCTTCTTCGCGCTCGATGGCTTCCTTGATGACTTGTTCGGCAACGTTCCTCGGCGTCGACGCGTAGTGCGAGAACTCCATGGAGAACTGACCGCGACCAGACGTCATTGTGCGAAGGGCGCCGATGTAGCCGAACATCTCAGAGAGCGGTGCGTCGGCTTTGATGCGTATGCCGCCGTTATTAGTCGGCTCCTGCGTCTTGATCATGCCACGGCGGCGATTTAAGTCACCGATTACGTCCCCCATCTTGTCATCTGTGCAGAAGACATCGAGTTTCATGATTGGCTCAAGGATTTCGGCACCAGCCTTTGGCATGGATTGGCGGTAGGCCGCCCTGGATGCGATTTCGAAAGCAACGGCGGAGGAGTCCACTGCGTGGAAGGCGCCATCGTCGAGCGTGACTTTGAAGTCCAAACATGGATAGCCCGCAAGCACACCCTTTTCGGTGGAGAACTTGAAGCCCTTCTCAACTGCAGGCCAGAATTCACGAGGCACGTTACCACCAACAACTTTGGACTCGAATTCGAAGCCTGAACCTGGCTCAAGCGGCTCGAGCGTGTATTCGATTTTCGCGAACTGACCGGAACCACCGGACTGCTTCTTGTGGGTGTAGGAATCTGAAATGGTCTTGGTGATACCTTCGCGATAGGCGACTTGTGGCTTGCCGATCACAGCTTCGACACCGTAAGTGCGCTTCAAGATATCGACCTTGATGTCGAGGTGCAGCTCGCCCATTCCCTTAAGAATCGTTTCGCCGGAGTCTTCGTCGGTTTCGACAATGAAGGTCGGGTCTTCAGCAACCATTTTGCCGATCGCAGTGCTCATTTTTTCGGCATTACCTTGGTCCTTCGGCTGAATAGCGATGGAGATAACGGGAGCGGGGAACACCATCGGCTCAAGTGTAGCGGGTGCAGCCGGGTCGCAGAGTGTGTGGCCGGTTTGCACGGACTTCATGCCGAGTAGGGCGACGATGTCACCCGCCTGCGCGGAATCGACTTCGTTACGCTCGTCGGCGTGCATCTCGATGATCCGGCCGATACGCTCTGTTTTGCCGGTGAAAGTATTCAGGACGCTTGTGCCTTTTGCTATTTTACCTGAGTAGATACGGGTGAAAGTCAACGCGCCGTATTTGTCATCCATGATCTTGAAGGCAAGCGCACGGAGTGGCTTGTTCACATCGACTATGGCGAACTCGCCGGTTTCTTCACCTTCAGCGTTCACTTCAGGCTGTGGCTTCACTTCAGTGGGGCAAGGGAGGTAATCCACAACGCCGTCGAGCAAGTTCTGCACACCCTTATTTTTGAAGGAGGAACCACAATAAGTCGGGAAGAAATCGAGGTTGATTGTGCCCTTGCGGATGCACTTCTTAAGTGTAGCGATGTCCGGCTCATTACCTTCGAGGTAGGCCTCCATTGCATCGTCGTCCTGCTCGACTGCAGTCTCGACGAGTGCTGCGCGAAACTCTTCAACCTTATCGACCATGTCGGCAGGCACTTCCTTCTTCTCGTATGCTAAGGGATCACCGGTTTCATCCCAGACCCAGGCAGTGCGAGTCAGGAGATCTACGACACCTGAAAGTTCACTCTCAGTGCCGATTGGCAGCACCATGACGAGTGGACTCGCGCCGAGCACGTTTTTGACTTGGTCGACGACCTTGTAGAAATCAGCACCGATGCGGTCGAGTTTGTTGACGTAGATCAAACGAGCGACTTCCGAGTCATTGGCGTAGCGCCAGTTGGTCTCGGACTGGGGTTCAACACCTCCGGAACCACAGAAAACACCCACACCGCCATCAAGCACCTTGAGGGAGCGGTAAACTTCAACCGTGAAGTCAACGTGTCCCGGAGTGTCGATAATGTTGAAGCGGAAAGGGGCATTTGCGTGCTGCTGCTCACTGCCGGGCCAGAAACATGTGGTCGCAGCCGACTGAATCGTAATACCGCGCTCCTGTTCTTGCTCCATGAAGTCAGTCGTCGCGGCACCGTCGTGCACTTCGCCAAGCTTATGGATCTTACCAGTGAGCTTGAGGATACGCTCGGTCGTTGTGGTCTTACCTGCATCCACGTGTGCGAAGATGCCGATATTTCTGTATTTGGACAGGTCTGTCATGTTGGTGTGTTTATTATGTTAAAAGTCTGATTTTCAGCTGGATAGAAGGATTTTTTCGAAATCTCAGTTGTGGCTGAGTTTTCAAAAAGGAGGCGGAGATTATGCTTCCAGTCGCAGACTGCAAGAACGGAAAATCGATGAATTTTGGAGTGGGGCCCGCTCAGCTTCCAACAGTTTCGAGAACTCACCTCTATCCTCAGATCATACCACCAATGCGATCAACGGCTCCAGCCTCGACGGCGACCATCTCAGATCAATGACAGCATAGACAGTGACAGTTCCTTTCTCGGCAGTGTAAAAGATCCCGTATGGAAATTCCCGTGATAAGCTCCAATAGAACTGTTGGCGATCCGCATGGCAGATGGTGTGAGAGCCGGGGGACTTAGTGCCCTCGGCTACTCGATTTCGCATTCAATTATTCAAATGGCCCAACAAGGTAAACTTCGCCACAATACATGCATCTGTTGTGTCTTTTGCTATTCATTCGCCCGCATTTCGAGCACTCGATTGAACTCGTTTTCTTCTTCTTTCCGTCGAAAGTGCCATCTTGAAGGTCGATCTGTGCCATGCGCTCGATAAGGTCGGTCTCATCGAATCTCTTCTCTTCTTTTATAATTTCCCACAGTGACTCACAAACTAGCTCGAGCTTTTCAACCCTCGCTTCCAAATCTCGAATCCTGGACTTCGTATCAGTATTACTTTTGGAATGTTCACTGAATAGGCGCTGATAATTATCTGTGGATCCTTGATACATATTTTCTCTAAGAACGTTAAGGAGTATCACGGAGAGGCGCAGCCTCGGAGTTGATACCTCCGCCTGGTTGTGTGCTAGGTAACCGGCTTATTGATTAAAGAGTGAGAGTAGTATGAATAATAAAATAAACATAGTAATCAAGTCTCAAGGCCAGCCAGATGGAGGCGAAGGTCATAGCGCAGGGCAAGCTGTGCACGGTAACGTGCATGGTGAAGAAGGCCTGAGCGCGAACGTGCGGGACGATGCACAAGAACCTAGTGAGGCGATCCTGAATCGGGACGAGTCTGCAACACAAGACGAAGTCCTCTATTCATCATATGAGGAGGGACGTAGACTAGGCGCTCGCGCACGGAAGGTCAATGAGCACACCCCAGGAGAGCCGTTAAGTGTCACGCAAGTGACTGGCTGTCTCGCAAGAGATGGCGACCGCTTACCGGAAGTCAGCAGAGAGCGTAGTAGTTGTAGGAGAAACGAAACTGGAGTAGTTGACGCACATGCGCTCAGCGGGATCCAGCGAAGAGTCAGAGAAGCATCACCCCAACTAAGGCTCGAACGGTGCCGCGTCCGAATGGAAGCGGTAAATGAAAGTGGCAAGTAGCCGATGGATCTTATGAACGTATTGCAGCAGTCGAACCAGCAGGAGCTGGACTTGCACTTAAAGTCGGGGCGTAACCCTGACCGCAGTTCTGAAACGTTCGTAGCGGCTCATCTAAGCGAAAGCCCGACAGGACAAATCCGCCTCATGGAGTCTATCCTTGAGCGGGAAAACATGCATGGGGCATATAAACAAGTGAAGTCGAACAAGGGTGCGGCAGGCGTTGACGGGATGACCGTTGGGCAACTGTTCAGCTACCTCGACCATCACTGGGAAAAGATAAAAGCGTCCTTGCTGGACGGCTCGTATGAGCCGATGCCCGCGAGGCGCAAGGAGATCGAGAAAGAGGGCGGAGGTATTCGTCTGTTGGGCATTCCGACGGTCTTAGACCGTCTGATCCAGCAGGCCATTGCCCAAGTCTTCGAGAAGCTGTGGGATCACAGCTTCTCTGAATCAAGCTGGGGATACACAGAGAAACCGCAGTCAAAACAGGCTGCGCGAGGAAAGGAGCTTGGTCGCGCTTAGCGGGAAGCCAAGTGAAATGGGTCATGATCGCTTTGCCCAACCACTACTTCACATCACGCGGACTGGTAATTCCATGGATTTGAACCTGCCTTGAATCAGCCGAACCGCCACTTACAGACCTGTATGAGTGGTGGTGTGGGAGGGCTCCTCAGTGATGGGGAGTCCTATCCCGATCTAACCCTTTTCGTAGGGGGCAAATACTGTATTAAGCATCGGGAAATGCTTAAGGTTTAGTGTCATCAATTCCATGCCATGTGTGATTGAGGTTGCAGCGATAATGCAGTCAGCTAATCCACTGGAGTGGGACTTTCCGTATTCATTTCTTAGAAGGCCTGCTTTAATCGCAATGTCACCAGTGACCGAGAAGACTCGTAATTCCGAGATGAATTGATCGAATGTTTCTTTCTCTCTATTATTTCTGATTCCTTGGTAGAGTTCTGCTACGGTCATGGCAGAGACGGAGACTCGATCAATATTTTGCTCGACGAACTTCTCGGCATTTGGGTTCCCTTTCAGGTAATCGATTATGACATCTGTATCGATTAACATGGCTAAAATCTGTCGAAGTCGGCTCTGACGCTTTCGAGATTGAAATCGTCACGATCTTTCCAGATACCTCTAGCTTCTCTGATTTTTTTCAATTTATCAGCGGGGTTTGATCTGACTAAGAACTCGTCGATAGCTTGTCGTATAAGTTCGCTTTGTTTCTTTTTCAGGTTGCTTGCGAGACTGCTAATACCTGCATGCTCCTCTTTGGTTAGGTATATTTGGGTGCGTATCATACATCGCAATGTATGTGGGCTCTTCGTGATGTCAAGTGCTCTTTTTTTAGAACGTGAAGATGTGGCATGTAGTGGAGGCGAAGCCGTAACGGAATTGTCACCATCGTCTGGTTCGCTCTTGGTCTAAGCGCTCTTCGATTCGCTTCGGATCTTGCCGACAATCCAAAACGGCATGAACAGAAACAAGCTCGTCCACCAATGTATAATAGTTGGCATAGGGGAAACGCTTCGACAGTGCCCAATAAAGATGCTCGGTTTTCTTCGGGTGGATGCCAGCATACAGTGCGAGGGAATCAATGTCCGAATAAAGAGAATCCAAGAAATACTGGCCGATACCACTTTCTTGCTCTTCGTAGAAGAAGTATCCATCCGCGAGGTCTAGCTTCGCGCTGTCAAATATCCGAATCTTCACGAAACCCGTTCTCTTATTTGCTTTTTCGCGGTGTCCCAGTCCGTAAAACCAACTTCTCCAGATTGAGCGAGGCGCGAACGCTCCTCAAGAACTCGAATATGCCAGTTCGGTGGGTAATATTCAGAGTTACCACTCGACAGGTCAGACCAGATTTCTTCCATGGTGCTGATTTTCTCGGAAAGCGTCATTTCTTTGAGTGGCAATTCAATTTTCATAAGGTAACAGTTATAGAGTTTTCTGTGCGCGTCAAGAAGGCGACAACTTGCTGTTTCTGGACTATTTTCATTTTTAGCGAACGTGAAGGGCTGGAATCCCAGCCAGTGAGTATAGTAGTCTAGATTGCTATCGAATATCTAGCGCGTTAATGGGATTGTCCAGTCCCGCCTGGTTCACGATCGGTTATGATGTCCAAATAGGAAACTATCGAGAGAAAATCTACCTGTTTGCACGTTAAGTTTATTTCACTTTCTGACTGCCGGCCAGTGTTCATGCGCCATTCTGCAGATTCTCCCGCAGGGTTATACACTAGCCATAACTTGCCCAAAATCTCCTCGACCTCTGATATACTCATGTCTTCGAAAACAACCTTCGGCAGTATTATGTCCCCTAGATAGTTAGGGTATTTGCTTTCGACCTTTTTAACTCTCTTCTCGGTAATACCAAGCCAGATGATCTCCCGGTCCGAGTAATAGTAGTCTGTTTGATTCAGTTTCAAGAGGGCTTCTACAACCTCTGGAACCGTTTTATTAATGCCGGAGTATGCGATTCTTTTTTCTTTACCATCAGAGAGATCAAAAACCCGTATCAAAGGAGTGTGACCACATGGTTCATAGATGACCTTCAGTTTCGTTTGAAGTTCATCAAGTGCAGAGATAATATTAGGGCTATTGATCTCTATCGAATCAAATTTAGGAAGATTGAAAGTCGTTGTTGCTACGATGTTCACCGTAGAAACGATAAAGACAAAAGCTATTAGTATTTTATTCATCCAACGTAGATAGTGGTAACAGATAAGCCATTCTCAAAAAATGGCATCTGTTCTTTCACTGGGTTTGAAGATGGCATTGTTGGGAGGACTTGCGCAAGTCCTAACGGCAATGTAGGTTTTGAGGAGCCGGTCTGGAAGCAATGGAACGATGTGCCCTGCGAGGGCTAAGTCCTTACTTTGCTCCGGACCGGACTTCTCGCCACCGAAACGACTCCTCAGAGAACGCCTGCAAGCTATCACTATTGCCGTCGCATGGTGGCTCACCCTCAAAACCATAGACAAAAGAAACAAAATGAAGTCTGAAAAGTCAGCATCAAAATATGTCATCGTGGTCGGAATTGACCGCTCGGATAAGGAACTGGAAGTTGCCGTTCGCGGACCGGAAGGCTCGTGCGAAGTGGAAACAGTATCGACCCGTCCCGAGGCGTTGAACGCATGGTGGGAGCGTCTTCGCGAAGCGCACCCTCAAGGGCTCATCGCTGTGGGGTTTGAACAGCCTGCCCGGGCATTGCTCGCTTTCTTCGAGTTTAAGGCCGATGTGGCCGTGTATGCGCTCAATCCGAGCAGCATCTGGGGCTACCGTCAGAGCCTTAAGGTCTCCCGAGCGCACACCGACTCTACGGATGCGACTTGTATCGCCAGTTTTCTCTCTTTGCATCACGGCGAGCTTCGCGTCTATCAGCCTGCCAGCCCCTTGGCTCGGCAGTTGCAGCTTTGCTGTGTCTCAAGGCGTAAAATAGTGAACAGTCGCACGGCTCTGACGAATCGCCTACTTGCTATTTTGAAGGACTACTTCCCCGCTGCACTGGATCTACTCAGCGAGGATGTGTATCGCCCGCTCAACGTGGCAATGCTACGACGCTGGCCTCGGCTCTCAGACATCCAGGCAGCCTCTGAATCCCAGCTGCGGAGCTTTTTCAAGAAGCAGGGCAGCCATAGCGAGACACGCCTTCAGCAGCGATTGCTGGTCATCAGCAATGCACAGACATTGACCAAGAACGAGGCAATCATCGAGCCAAACGTCCTGCAGTTGCTATGCCTGCTTGATCAAATCGAAGCGCTCAACAGCGGCGTGCTCATGCATGACCGTCATATCCGTAAGTTAATGCAGCAGAATGAACGGGCCGCACTCTTCATCAAGCTGCCCGGCGCTGGGCCTGCTTATGCCCCGCGTGTGTTTGCGGCCTTTGAAGCACATGCACCCAACTGCAAGGATGCCGCCGCGTTGGCTAGCCTTGTCGGCATGGCTCCAGTCACTGAACAAAGCGGAAACATGCGCCGAGTATATCGTAGGCTGCGATGTGATCGCTTCCTTGCCCAGAGCTTCCACGAGTTTGCCACAGAAAGCTGGAAACACTCCAGGTGGGCCAACGCCTTCGTCAAACACCATCAGGCCGAGGGCAAACCCTATCACTCAATCATGCGCAAGCTTGCCGTTCGGTGGATCCGGATCCTCTTCCGCATGTGGCAGACTGGCCAAGCCTATGATGAGCAAAAATATATTAACTCCCTCCTAAAGCGGGATCACTACCTAACTCCATATTTAACATGAAAATTGAACTTTTTACTTGCGCCGTCCCCTCAGAGGTAAGGACAGGCAACCCG
>Ga0307948_1000587_pt1 | contig 24919 bp, 23 predicted proteins | sample OrgLakmetagen280_FD_201824 | JGI IMG/M metagenome (GOLD analysis project Ga0307948, IMG submission 201824) | Saline water microbial communities from Organic Lake, Antarctica - #280 | ecosystem: Environmental > Aquatic > Non-marine Saline and Alkaline > Saline | place: Antarctica: Organic Lake...
ACACACACACACACACACACACACACACACACACACACACACACACACGCGCGCGTGCGCGCACGCGTGCACACATACACACACAAGCACACATACAAGCACACATACACACACAAATACACACACGCACACACACACACACACAAGCACACACACAAGCACACATGCACACACAAACACACACACACACACACACACACACGCACACACATACATGCACAAACACACCTCATGTAACACAGGATGCAGCCAGGGCGTTTGCACAAGCCTGTTCCTATACACCTTGTGGTGCTCCAGCATGGCATGTGGGGTTGTGCTGGTGGGTGACAAACTGTAGCCTTATGGAAGGCACAGCACTGAGTAAGAACGAGATTCTAGAGCGACCCCTTTGCAGAACCCCAACGCACTACCCCTGGTTGCACAATCACCATTACAGTAATGGTACAGAGTTCACAAATTTGACCTGTTCATGCTTTTCTTGCCTATCAGGTGACATGGCAGCTGTGACCGCGTTGCTTAAAACCATGTGTTGCGCCCGACGTGTTATGGTGCTCAACTCAAACGTCAATGCTGCACGGCTGACATATGTAAGTAATGCTTGCAAAGGCACAACCACACGAGCCATGCTGGAGCACCACAAGGTGTATACACACAAATTTGCACTTACACAAACGCACAAGCACGAGCATTATCCACAGTGCTAAGGCTTTAAGAATATTTCATAATGAAACAGGCTATAAGTCACCTCGCACTGCTTTAGATCTAGGTCATGCATTTAGGTAATTAACCTAGGATCTCGCTTTATCATTGTGAATGCTCGTATTGAACAAAGCAGTTCCCATGGATGACGTTCTCTTGTCTATGGGTGCTGATTGTGTCTTACCTGTTTTTTTGACCAATTTTTTTTGCAGGACGGCATTGATATGCTCGGCGAGCGGTTGGCAGATCTGGTGGGTACTTCATCGTTCATTCAGGTCAAGCACATTTACCCATTCGGTGTTTTGTGCTGCTGTCATTGGGTTGATGCACTCAACAGTTTTTTGCAAATATTCTGGACTCGCTTTCCTCTCATATAACTTGTGCTCAAATGCCTTCATCTAGTACTATCCCTACAGTTTGTTCCACTCTCCCTTCAAACCCAACAAACTGAATAAAACAAAAGGCACTCAAATTCGCCAAAATTTTGCTTACTTCTGCAGGTGATCTCATTTTGTGCACGCCTCCGTGCTGGCCAAATGAGGCAGGTCTGTAGCAGAAGGGCAAAACTAGTGGATTACCTGGGTTGCCTAACTGCACAGATGGGTTTGAAACCTAGGAATGAGCTTGACATGGAAGCTGTGTTTATGAGCACCGCATGTACCGCTAAATTGAACAACTTTAATTTTATCACAGGTGTCTCGCATCTCCTTCATTGGCTACAGGTACGCCCATTTTTTCTGATATGTTCCTTGTAATTTCCTATGTTTGTCCTGCGTTATTTCTGCTTTGTGGCTTTCCGCTTCATCTATTTATCCTCAGCCCCAAAATTGTGCCTGTGTTTGCCGTGCTGTGGTATGGGAACTGTCTGTTGGGCGGCCTGTTTGTTTCTCATTTGTTGCCCCTTTTTAAATCTTGGCCCTTTTCAATTCTTGCCAGCGTGCTTCAATGAGGATATTATTTCGTGTTTTTTGCGCCCCTGCAGCTTGGGCGGTCTCATCTGCCGCTTTGCTGTTGGCAAGCTGGCGGCCGTCGGCTTTCTTGCCTCCTCTCCTCAAGGAGCACATGGTCTGAGTGATACCCTCCCGTCACAAGCCTCCTGCGCAGCCGCAGCACCTCCAACAAACGGCTGCACCTCTGAATCTGAACCGCATGGGAACAATGGCAAGGGCAGAGACGGCGGCAGCATGTCTGAGGGCAAATGGGAAGGAGAGGCTGTGCAGCCAGTTAATTTCGGTGAGCGTGCTGTTGTTGATGAATAGCTGTGTGTGCAGTCTGGGTGCCTATTAACCATAAACCGTGGCACTCCTGTTTCACATTGTAAGCACTGCTTGTTATCATCAATGGAGGAGAAAGAGCTGACACAACCACGGAAGGCGCACCAATTACGTGAACAACCTTGGCATGCTACACCTGATCTAGTGCACATTTTACCGCTGACACACTTTGTCTTGCAGTCACGTTGGCGACCCCCCATTTAGGCTGCTGGGCTCCCCCTAATGGTAGTTTATATCGCTATGCCTGTAACCTAGTGCTGCCTTGGACACTGAGCAGAACAGGCGAGTGCAACATCACATGTTACGTGTCTAGCCAGGCTGCACAAGGATACAGATTTATCCGTATGTGCACAGACTCGTGTGCCCTTTTTCAGAACAATGATTGTAGAGCACGTGCGTCAATGATGTTTCTATGCGTGCATTGAGTAGATGTATAAGGTTACAGAACTTGCAAAGATCAAATTAGCTTTGAGGGCTTTTAGTGAGAGGTAGAGGTTGCATTCAAGGCTCTGGTGACGACTCATCTTCCTCAACCCCGCAGGCTGCCAGCTGGTCTTCTCTGACGAGTATGTGGATGGCCTGCCCTTGTTGGCTGCCATGGCCCACCCGGACTACGCATGGCACGCAGGCCTTTCCCTGTTCAGCAAGCGCCTTGCGCTAGCAAATCTCAGGCAAGTAGAGTACGAGCAGAGGTTGCGTCTTCTGCTCTGGGCCTCCGGTGCTCAGCACACCTTTTTTTAGCAAAGCTTTTCTCAGATTAATTATGGCACACACACAAAAACGCCACTGCCGTTTGCCTGGCATTGTGGGAACAAACAGATCCCAGTGCTCTTCAACACGTCAGCTCATCATCATAAGTGCGCAATAACAAAACAAAGCTGTGCTCTTCTGTTACATTATAGGCTGCCTGCCATCGCCATAACATGAACTTTGGAGCAGCACCCATCATTATGATATCATGACCACAAGTGTGATAAACACGGCCTCTAAACTGGATTTTCGCCAGGATTTTTGTTGTAATATGCTCATAGGTAGCGGACCAGTTGGTTTTTAACCAGTCAACAGGTTTCAAGATCCCAAAGCATTTAACAGGAAGAGATCGCCAAGACCGCCCCTTGTGTATGTCGATTTAACTAGAGGACCCGTAAACAAGTCGTTCCTTTGTGTATACCTATACTCATAGGATTTGAGACCACTGTACAATTGTTTGCAGGCATGATTTTATACCCACTGTGCAATTGCTTGCAGGCATGATGCGACGGTGCCGTACTTCACTGCAGCTATGGAGCCAAGCAGTAGCTGCCCCGAGGTCTATGCTTCGCCTGCTCCCATCAACACAAGGTGTGCAGCTCATAAGTGAGCACGATTCACTCGTGCAAGCAGGATGGCAAATCAATTGTGGCTAACCACTGCACCAAGCTTGTGCAGTAACAAAGAAAACAACGCGAAATCACTCCCCTCATTAAATACTGAACAGGAGGCATTCAAGAAGGCCAAATGCGGTTCAATTTTTCTCCACTAGACAGACGTTGTGCCAAAGAAAAGGGAAATGAGTTGAAATCAGAAGGATTACAGGCAAAGCCTCGCACTGGACCTTGAACTTACAACATAACTCCAGATCATTGGCTTGCAAAAGCTGCAAGGTATTCCTCCTCAGCTTACACGCCACTCTCCCTGGTTCCATGCATGGCATCTCTCATGTTGCTGCATTTGTGGCAACAAGTTGCAGGCCCTATAAATACCTTGCTTGCTGCTGTGCCGTGGTTACAACATGCAGGTACCCGTGCATTGTACGTGCCGCAGGGCCTGTCAGCTGGACATCGAGCAACACCGCGGGAGCAGCAGCAGCAGCAGTAGCAGCAGCAGATAAGGTGCAGCAAAAGCAATGCCAGCAGCAGCTGCCGGCGCAAGCGCAGAGCCAGGGTCACAGCCCAGAGAGAAGATCCATCTGTGCCTACTCACAGTCATTAAAGCAACCTAGCAGTAAGCTGCCAACTGCAGTTGGAGGCCAAAGAAGTCGGAGCAGCCCAGAATGTAACACTATAGATGTGCACCCTCCCGCCCAGCCAGCTGAAAGCAGCGTTGTCTGTGATTGTGCGTTGGGCCAAAAGTGCTCTCAAACTGGCAAGCCTTCTGCGAGCCGGGTTGGTACCAAGGGCAGCAGCAAAAGCAGCATCAGCAACGGCAAAATCAGCAGCTGTAGCGGCAGCAGCATCGCCGACACCAGTGCCAACACCAACTCCAAAAACAGCACCGCCAACACTAGCAGCAGCAGCAGCAGTGGCGGCAGCAGCAGCAGCACCGCTGATACTTTGGCTATACCACCGCCACCACCACCGCCACCACCACCACCACCACCACCACCACGCTCCCGTACAAAGCTAGCAGCATCTCTCTCCTCCTCCGACTGCTACCGCTTGGCAAGAGCAGCAGGTTCAAGTCTGAGATCGTCCTTTGAAGCAGCACCACGGCAGAAAAAAGGTGGTGCTCGTCTTGGTGGCGTGGGGCGCTTGCGTGCTGAGGTATGTGGTATATGCGGTTGTGATTGTGTAGATCACTTCTATTTGAGCACAGGCACATGTGTGTTACAAGCCTTTCTAGCCAGGATTGTCTGAACACTGTTGTAGTAAGCCCTGAGATGAGGTTTCATGCAATTGAGCTGACACCCTCGCACATGGATCCACCTGTGTGACTGTACTTTGCGTCAAGAATGGAATAATTGTGCGCATTCCATCGCTGCACCAGCTAATGCTCATAGGTAGCTGTAGCTTATCCTGCAAATATTGCAGCCTCTGTTATGCACCAAAAGCCAGGTCATACTTCCAAAGCCAGGGGCATATAGCAGCAGCTTATCCTTTGCTGCGTGCATGGACCACTAGTGCTACCCAATTCCTATTTGTCTTTCATCTTCCACACAAACGTCTTTGCAGGTCTTCTTCGTCTTGCTGCCTATCTTCATCCTTCTATGGTGCTGCATGCTGGTGGGTGTGGTGGTTATTCCTAAGCACAAATGACATGTTGGTAGGAACAAGCGTTAATGTTTGCAAAAGCAACTGTTTTCCTCACCTGAACCCCCACAAATAGATCTGTTATGCGCATATGGGGTAGTTGTTAAACAGGTTTAACAACTACCCCATATGCGCTCAGAGTTCTCTGTATTGTCGTGTTAACCAATCCCCTCACTTGGTGCCACATACACCAATTACACAAACAGGCATGGCTTGCTACCATCAGCTGCCATCACTATTTGGTCCTCATGAGCAGTTCAGCCTTGAAAAAGAAAGAGAGGGAGTGGAAGGTGCGATGGAGACCGCTGCCCTCTCCCTCTCCCTCTCCCTCTCCCTCTCCCTCTCCCTCTCCCTCTCCCTCTCCCTCTTCCTCTCCCTTCCTCTCCTCATCACCAAAGCACGACTCACTCCCAAAAGATGGCCTCTCCCAATCCTCTCCTCAGCAGCACAGCTCCCAGCCAGAAGGCGGGGCCCAACGGCAACCTCATTCTCCTCCAATGGCAGTGCAGCACACAGTACCACAAAACGAGAGTGCGGCACTTCCATCAGCCGCGGCACCAAGTACAGTGGCAGAGGGAGACGGGAGGAAGAAGGGTATTACACAGCAAGTTGTTGGGCAGGGCCAAGAGGAGGGTTCTTGTTTGCCTGCTTGTGCTGATGACACCACAAGCCAGGGCCACACGCAGCTGAGCGCGCAACACCAACCAGAGTGCATGCCCATTCGTAAGGGGGTGGGTAGTGCCGTTGAGTTGAGCGTTGATGCAACGAGCATGTGCGCAACAGGGTCTCCCTCCGCTGCACCAATCCACAGCTCTGAACAAGATCAGGGGCGGCAAGAAGGGCAGCAGCAGGAGAACGTTCAGCAGCAGCAACGGCAGCAGGGGCGGGAGAAAGAGCAGCTGCAGGAGAATGGGATACCAATGCAGGGAGACAAAAGGCAGCAGCAACTGCAAGATTGGGAGCAACAAGGAAAACAGCAGCAGCAGGGGCAGGAGCATGGGGATAAGCAGCAGCGGCAGTGTCAGCAGCAGCAACAACAACAGCAGCAAGAAGCACAGACCCCTCCGTGGCCTGCAGCAAAGCAAGTACAGCATGACTCCTTGCAAAATAGCATGTGCTTCAACCTGAACTTGTTACCTTGGCACAAGGTGAGTTTGTGTGTGTCTGTGTGTGTTTGTGCTTTTATCTCAACCACTTGCTGTGTTTAGTGACTGGAGCCACATCCAAGGCGTAAAAAGGGGCAGAAAAGATGTACTTGCACTGGCAGTGATACTTCTTCCCACATTAGATAAACAGTGTTGGAATGCAGCATTCCAGTGAACCCAGCTGTATTAAATTGCAATTAAGAACTCTAAAACACAGCATCCTATGATATGTTTCATGCAGGTGAACGTGGACTGCCACAACTACCATGCTCATGTGAGTGGCTTGCACACAAAAAAAGCGATCAATTACGTTAATCTCTTTAGATATACACAAAAGTATGGTAGTTTTATCTTTATAGAGCAAGCTTCAAGTGGCACAAAGCAAAAAACGAGGTCTGCAGCTGCAACCCCTCATCAGAACTCCTGTCTCAATTCTGCAGGCAGCGATTGTTGTGCGCAGCTCTGCCCGGTTTGGAGCTAGCCATGGACATATTCTAGAGTATTGCATTAAACAGATGCAGGAGCTGTGATCAGAAGCATAGGCGGATGCCTGCATGTCAAACTGGATGCATGGTCACGCGCCCGTCCGACATGTCATTTCTTTTTGTCCGAGCTGTGATCAAATGGGTAGTAGGATGCCTGAATGTCATAAATACATACTCAGTCATGTGCTCATCCAAACTTCATTTCTTTTCGTCAGGATTTTGGCAAGAAAACTTGTGTGAGTGATTGAAGAGTGTCAATTTTGACACTGCCAACTGGTATGTTTTCACTGCCTGCATTCTTAATGTTTTACAGCCTTCCTTGGTAAGCAGGGTCAACCAGAGACCACAAGCTTACGGTGCACTGGTTGTCATGATCCAGTGCTCAATAGCGTGGGCATTTTGTATGAACGTGCTATATGGATAGCAAAGAAACCTTAAGGTGTACGGCCCTAGCCAGCCAGCAAGTAAGCCCTAACTGTAGGCCATCATCACCATTTTTACTTCTTTTATAACAGGCCGGGAAAAATTGAAGAGAGGGGTTCTCCTGTCTGTTTCTTCTTTTTGATGAGTGCTATGGTATATTTTATATTTCAAGGTTAATTTGTGTGTCAATAGCTTAATATATCAGTCATGGTTAGGATGCATGATAGATATCAGTTCGATTATTAAATTTGAGCAGGTCATATGTGACATTTTTGTGCCTCCTTCTATCAGGACAATTCGTTGTTCTTCTGGTCGCAGGTACTCACAGATTAACCAAGTAACATGTGTGCTCCCGTTATTTTATTATGCCCTCTTTTTCTCTCTTATGCCCTTCAATTTCTGCTACTCAATGAGCTACAGCAGTTGTTATTTGCTTCATTTATGCGTGCCTTTTTGTCCCTTGATTCCCCTGCTTTTGAGTGCTCTGTTCTGCTTTCAGCTTTCCTACTGCCAATCTCACCACCAACAGGAATTTAATTTAAACATGGCAATTTTCATGCTGTGTATTCACTGTGCCAGCAAGTCAAGGGTGTAAAGAAGTACAATTTTAGGAGCGTGCACGCAGACACCAAAATCACTGACAAATAGCGGATGAAACACGTATGTTGTTTTGGAGTTTGCACCATCCATGGACAGATCTGCCCAACATTCACTGGAGGTAAGAAGGTCACCTAAGGAAATTCTGTTGGGTTACAAGTTACAAGGTTACAAGGGTTACAAAGAGAGGCCCCAGCACTTATGGTGTGGAATTTGACTACAGTTTACAGCTTACAGATACATTTTTTTTACTACAAGGAGCAGTGCATACGGGTTTGAGCCAGTTCCAAAAATAATGGTCGAATCGAAATTGCGAAAGTGGAATGAAGTCGTATCTGCGCTCTCTCGATCATGCTGGCTGACATCACTACAAGAAAATTTTCTTTTGCAACAGACCCATTTGCTCACGAAATTTGGAGAAATTCGGAGGCTTTTTGGAGCGGTTGAAATTGCAAGAGTATAATCGGGGCAGAGTGGAAGTTGTGCAAATGCCCGGCGAGAGAACTACTTTATTGTAATTGAGCAATAATTTATTAACAAATAATCAAGATGTTGACGTCCCGACTGGGGAGCACCGCAGCACACAGGTCTTGCTTGAGGTCATGCTCCGGTTCTCGCCCAGTGGTATCCAGCAGGAGGCTGGTCCAGCCCGTCCAGGCTAAGGTGTGCTGCGGGCGGTCTGTTGCTGCTGAATCGTGTGTCCACATTTTTGCGGGTACTATGGGCTTGCAAGACAGAGCACTCGCCGAAGAATTGCGTGCAACATTCTCATAGTTGCGAGGTGGCACAGCGACAGGATGCCCGACACACTGAACCCTTAAACTGACGCACAATTGTGGTGGCGCAGTTCAACCTGGCCCCCGTCGTGGACTCCTTTGCTAAAGAGAACATGAAGGCTGAAGTCCCAAAGCCCAACATCGGGGACACCGTGCGGCTGGTGGGTCGTGGTTTGGGGTGTTGGGGTTGGGTGGGTTTGTATGAAGGAACGGCACCTGTATACTCGCTGCACCACCTCTGGTTGCCACAGGAGAGACACCTTGTGGTGCACAGGGGTCTGTGTTGCTGGGATGGAAGTGTAAAGCAACATCACCTTTTATGCACGCGTGACTGGGGCGCCGTTCAGGCAACATCTAAGGGCTCTCGCTTGTTTTCCAGCCTTGGTTAGGTGCATAGGATCCTGGCATCACATGCTGGGGGGGTACTACCAGTTCTGTCAAATACAACTGTCTGAGCTGCATTTGAGCGCCTTGTCCCAAAAGCCTGAGGCGTGCTCGTTTCAACAGCTTGCACAGAGAAAGTAGGTGCTGATAGCTGAAATGAAAAGAAGGATGCGCTAAGTATACTGTAAACACCTCCTCACAGGGTCTGCGAGTCATTGAGGCCAAGGGAAAGACACGTACACAGACACTGGAAGGCGTCATCATCGCAGAGAGTGGCAGTGGCATCAACAAAACCGTGAGTTTGCTCGCGCCTAGAAGGGCAAGAGTAGCAGCTGCTGTTCACACTGGTGCATATGTGTGAAATAAGATGATGGAACAACTGATTAATTTCAGGAGGGTTTCCAATGTGTTTGTTGCATTGTATTCAGCACCAAAAATTGCCATTCAGCTCTTGATGATTAATCAGCCAGCAAATCCCTTTTTGCTAAGTTGACGTTCCCTAGAAGTTTGACCTCTCCAAAGAAGTGTGCATAATTTGCTCAATGGCGCCTTTGCAGATTACATTCCGGAGGATGTTTCAAGGAGTGGGGATTGAGCTTATAGTGCCTATCCACTCCCCCGTGCTGCAAACAATAGAGGTGACGCGCAGTGGGCGCGTTAGGCGCGCCAAATTGTACTACTTGCGGGAGCGCATCGGCAAGGCTGCCAAGCTTAAGGAGATTGTGGAGGGCGCCAAGAGCACGGTGAGTCTGCTTGACAATCGATGTGGGCTGGATAAAGCCTTTTACAACGTTGTTGGATTGTTTACAACGTTATTGGATTGAAAGACTGAAATGCTTGGTTCCAATAATGAAGCAAGTCAGACATGTACAGGAGGAGCTATTACTAACATACATTCAACTCAGACAGCGCACCCCCCTTTCACACGCGCGCACACACACACACACACACACACACACACACACACACACACACACACACACACACACACACACACACACACATACACACACACACACACAAAGACAGACACGTGTACACTGTTGTACATTAATGTCTGCAGAGGCCCACAGCACGAAAAGTGAAGAAGGAGGCTGCAGCTGCCGCTGCTGCCAAGTCAAAGTAAAAGGATTCATGATTATTTTTAGTACAGATGGGATTCCTGTCGCTTCATTTCCATTGAGGAAAAGATGAAACCCCGTTTCACTTTGGCAACCATGTTTTTTTGTATGTTTGGGCGGTTGCATTCCTGTCAGCATTTTTATTGGCTCTCTCTCGAACTTAGCTGGGATTTGTGTCCATATCTTTTCACCTCTATTCTATGAGCCGCTTCGAGCTCTTTGCCTGGAAGCACGTGTAAAAATGTGGAGTTAGGGACAAAAAAGTGCTGCATTGTCATGTTGCCTGTGCAACTTGAGGATGCACATCAGCACAATCGTTGTAACTTAGCACCGACAGGTTCGAGACTTCGTAATGATTGAGATTATTGGCTTACCTATTGACTCTAAATTGAAGCAATGTGCCGTCAAGACAACCTCTCTGACAAGTGTTCTGCCTGCCTTTCAAGGGGTTACAAGGATGGCCTGCAGCCCATGACTCTGGCTGATGGCAATTGGCTGGTGAAACAAAATCAACCAGTGTCGAAAATAGAAACTAAATCTGACACAACCTTTCAATTAGTGAAAGTTTCGAAGGGTGACCAGGCAAACAGCAAAGCAATTAATTGAAACCAGATAGTGTAAATACTTCCGGCATGGATTAGAAAAGGATGTTTTGTGTTCTGCACCCCCCAATGGATGCAGAGACACACAACATCCCACCTGGAGAATAAAAATAAGAGAAGCGTTTCAGTGGGGATCAGGTGGTTGGGAGGAAAAAGCCTGCACACCATCAGGAGTGTTGCTCATATATTATTTGTGGGGGTTGTATTCAATGTCTCGTCTCATCTGTATAATTTTTGTTGCGGATCTGATTGCATGTAGGCTTAATTTTTTCATGAGTGCCATGGCATGCAGACCAGTAGCTAACCCCAAGGCTGTGGAGTGGGTTCCTTGTGTGGCTGCTGTAAATGGTGCCTGTTGCTCCTAGCAGGATGGTGTGAACTTCTTTCTTGAAGGGTCTGTTTGCGGTGTCCGAGTAAGCGAGGCTTTTGCAGGCTTATGGGGCAAGTGTCTACACAGTACATATATGTTGTTATATAATTCCAATTAAATGTATATCGCGTTTGTTTGGTTGCATGTCTCTTGGTTTGATAGCCAGGGGGGGTATGGATTGGCAGCGCCATCTGCTAGGTTATCATGGGCAACTTTTCTTGCATTATTGGCAGACCTAGTTTGATATGTGTTTGTTAAGTTTCGTTTGGGGCGTGGATGCTGGGTCAAAGTAACTGTAATTGCATCTGGCTTGCTAAATTTCCGTCCCTGTTGTGCACTCCTGAGATTGGAAGCAAGGTAAGAGCCAGGTTGGGTTCATACTTATTTGTGTCTCTTCTGAAGGGCATATAATGCCTTATTGCATCATTTTTCCACGACTGCCTACGTCTGCTTGTGCTAGCAGGCATGCACCCTGTGTACCTTGTTGGATCGCTTTTATAATCATTCGTCGACGCTGGACGCCCAGCAGCGTTGTGCCTGTTAATAACCATTTTATTTATATTGGGATGACGACTGCAGCCTGACAGTCAAGTTTTTGGCAGATGGGGCAAATTGGTGGGCCATCTAAATGGTTGCACTGAGCGGCACGCTTGTGGTGTATATCAAATCCGTGTGGCAGAGCATGACATTTTCTTTTCTCCAGAGGTGACACTTGCATTTTGCCAAAATGAGTTACTTATGCCTTCTTGACAATGCCTTCCTTGATCAGTTCTTGGTATTTGTGTAGCACTTTGTGGACTGATGGTTTGAAACCTTTATGATTTAGGACAAAGTTTGTGTTGGATATGCATGTGTGCTTTTACAGCATCGAGATCTGACAAAATAGAGAGCCTTTCTGCTGAAGGCCCTGGTTGGCTGGTGTTAGGAGTATCTCGTAGGCAAGCTGGGGAGTTTTCCACCCTTGCTGGCCAGAAAATGGATGAGTGGGGATTGGCGTCAGTGTCAATGTGCATATCATGGCCACTTTGATTTTCTGCAGAGCACTTTGCTATGGCATCAGCGCACTCGTTCCCTAGGATGCCAGCATGAGCTTTAACCTTGCTTGTTGTAAAGATGAATGGTGTCTTTAGATTGTTGGATGTAGTGTACGATGGTCGCGCTGGGGGTAGAGGATGCTATTTCTTATTTGCTTATTTGCCATAGGGCTTACATAGAGTTTACATTTATTTGCCTTAGTGCACCAGCCAGCGCTGTCTGTCGCGATATGGGTGTGTTCATTTATCAAAGCAGCAGCAATTCCTTCTAGCTCGGCTCTGATTATGGTAAGATGAAGCTTGTCCCTCCAGGATTTACTGTGGTGATTCTGTTGGATTGAGGGTGGTAGACTCCAGCTCCAATAGACTGAGATCCATTTTCTTTGTTTGTAATACAACTCCATCTGTGAAGGCCCATTCTTTCCAGTTAGGGGCCTTGAGTTCTAGCAAGCACTTTTGTTGCATATGATGGGAGGGGACCTGGCTGTGTAATGTATCGCTTACGTCGCCAACATTTGCACTGATAACTGTGTTTCTTGAGTCTTTGGGGAGCCTACATGTTTTTGCCTTTCTTGGCAGTATCCTTTCAGTTGGTGGTTCATGAAAAAGTATGGTGCCTGCGTTTCTAAGATTTCAGATTGCCGCTGGTGATAGGTTTTGCTTTATTTTCTCTAACCAAGATGGGTTGTCTGTGATAAGTTGCTCCCTGGCAGCTTTGTTCCAGATTATTAAGATGCGTATGCCCCATCATGCTGCTTAAGGCAGGGGTGGTGTTTTGCTTTGCTGATATAGGAGTGGCATGTAGCGCACTTTGATCTGGGATATTTCCAAAAATAGTGCAAACATCCTTGTTGTCAGTGCAGGTTTATTTTGTGAAAAGCGTTGTTGCTGTTTTCCATCCAGTTTGGGAGCAGTAGGAAGTTAGTGGTTGCCTCTTGGTTATTCAAGGCAGATGCGGTTGCATGTTGAACTACTTTAAGCATGTGTTTATCGTCATACATCGGGTGGCAGATGGAGAAACCAGTGAACTGTGTGGAGAAAGCATCTGTTCCGGAATCAAAAAGCCCCTCTTGGATGGGCTGTCAAGAATTCTTGAAGCCCTGGTACAAATTAGAAGTGAGGCCATTCTTTCTTTTGTGACCAGGGCATGGTTGTGGAAGGCTGTCATGTAATGGGTGGACAGCCGATAATGCCAGCATTTAGCCTTGGTATTGTTGCCTGTCATTGAGAGTTGTGGGAGTCGGTGAAGTAATCGGGCCTTCATGGATTTCTGCTGCGAGGTCTTGGACAGGGAGACTCAGAAGGGCGTGTGTGCCTCGGTGACAAGCAGAGTTATATGCATCCTGTAAAATGATGAGGCGCTGAGGGGGGATGGTGCAAGAGCATTTACCATCTACGCCGTACACACATGTCACCTCTGGGAGGGTCTGGAACTTGGGAAGTGTGACTTTTGTTATCCAGTCCTCTGCCTGTGGCGGTTGGTTAGGTGTGTCGTATTGCTCACTGTCATGTGTTGTCTCTTGTACTGGAGGTGCGTGGTATGATAAGATCAACCTGTCTGTTACATAGTTCACAGTTGCCTGTGCCCTTGATGTCGTTTTGCAGGTCAGTAGGCTGCATGTCGAAATGAACTTTGTCCCTGATATGTTTGCCCAGCGTAGATTTCCATTGGGGAGTATGCCTGTTGGGATCCTCCAATTCTTGCCGGGCCAGGTTATCCATATATTTTATCCATATTTTGTCTGTGGGTTCAATTCTTATGCCAGGGGTGGACATATTGCCTGTCTTCAACTCTTCAGCCATTTTTACGTAGTTAGGGTTGATCTGATCATCTTTGCTGCTCCCTTGTTGCTCCCAATTGACCAGCCATATTTCACTTTCTGTCTGTCCATGCCGAGTTTCCCGTTGCTCCTCAGAGAGGTCCTGGCAGGCTTGGGGGCAGTGCCCTTGTTCTGATTGGTTTGTACTTGGGCGGGCATTGTGGTTGTGATAACAACCAAGTTGCATAAGGCACTAAATGGTAGGTGGCAGCAACTTATTAAACATGCTTTGTACTAGGCCACCGCAACCCCCTGCACTATCCTTCTAGGAGCAGCAGGCACACGGAGCTGCAGCAACCATAATATACTTGTAGTGTAAGGAGAAGAGATTTGAAGTCCACTGCCACCACCCTAACATTACTGGTCTTAACACTTGTGAGGCAGAAGCTAGGCTCACAATATTTTTGATCGGCAACAAAGATAGATTTTATTTGGCTAACTCTTAGCTTCCCTAGTCTTTATGTCGAGCGCCTTGCGGTTGTGTAGCTAGACATGCCCTCGGCCCGTTGCCTTTTTCTCTTTACTAGCTCTGTCTTCATAAACCTTGTTTTTACGTAGGCACCAAAGTACGCAGGCTTTCCTTCCTTCTTTCTTTCCCGTGCTTGACCTTTCTCGTATATGTTTTGACCTTCTTCTCATCAACCTGGTTGCCCCCCTACTTTCTTTTATTTCTTCCAGCCTGCCTCTCTTGCTCCCTTTTTATTTATAACCTTTCGGTTTGTTTCAACCTCGTAGTAGGAAGTTTGCTATCTCCCCTTGACCTAAGTAAATACGCCAACTACAGCAAGAATACTAGTATGGCCAGACGAGGCGAGACATTTACCGCTACTATTACTTTTTTACTATTATGATCCCTAACTTCCTTTTATCTCATTGCCGACACTGCTTGCGCTAACTGTTTTAAATAGCTTTTTACAGTGCAGATTGCTAATAGGACAGGACAGAGATGCGAGATAGCGTCAGCTACAGTCATGTTTAAGAACTATGTTTCCTTAGTTACCAGTCTTCATAAACAAAGTCATGAAAAAGAAGCTTGCACGCCATCAGGTCTGCAACAAAATCCTACATCCAGACACGACATCGAACGAAACATCAAATGAGTCCAAAGCAAGTCCTGACGGTGTGAGGGCCTTTTTTTTTTGTCACTTTGGATGGAATATCGTAGTTCTGCTGAGTGGTGCTGGGAATGATACAACATCCCAAGAAAAATCAAACTACGCAGGCAGTGAAAATTAACACTTCCCACATCAATCAAGGAAGAGGGGCCGCTTAGTATTGGATACCGTAAAACTCTTCCACCAGAAAAAATACAATATCAATGAGGATCAGGAGGATTACAGGCTTGGCCTAAAATTGGCTCCTGATAGAGTTGAACTGGAAAGGGCACGTCTGGTATGAACACGATAAGCAGCGTAGTTGACAAAATGCACATGGAGTTTGGAAGCAACTCTTTGACAATCAAAATTCAAGTTCCTGTCAAGGCTCCAGGGTGTGAGTGATGTAGATGGTGCCACATACACCCAAGAGGGTGATGTGCAGGTTAATGGAGGCTCCGTGAAGGATGTTGCAAGGTTTTAGTGATATATAGTTAATATTCCTAAGCAGCAGATTTGAGGTCTAGTGCCCACACGGTACTTAAACTTAACGAGATGGATGTCACGTCAGAGTCTGCCAAAATTTTTGGTTGGTTCTGTCTGGGGATGGTTGCTCTGCTGGTGGTGGGGATTGTTGCTCTGCTGATGGCTGGCGGTGTTGCTGACGTGCTCCGAGTCTCCCTCAATTGCCACTCCACCATTACTTAATTCATTTTTTTGCAGAGATTTACGCTACCCACAAATTCATGTTAAAAGGGTACTGAAGAAAGCCTTTGTCGAGATTTAGCTGGCTAGCGTCAGCACCATTATTACAGCTCTTGCTGGTCAACTTAATTGGTCAATCACAATCAAATTAGGTCTGATGACATCAATCTATGAGGGAAAACAAATATCATCGCACAAAAGAAGTCAGAAGCAAGGCATTCGTTTTCTGGCTCACTATCAATCCAATGCACAAGCAGCAGTACAAGACACAAGATGGGAGCAATTCAATCTCTGTTCGTGCAGCACAGGCTGTAATTACCTAAGTCTAATGAAGGCATACAAGTAGCACAGAATAAGAGCAATGCTCTCTTTTGGTACAGCAAAGGCTATAATTAATTAAATTTGTAGATTGCGTACAAAGGGCTCAAACTCGTAACAACAGTGTACTTAATGCTTAAGTTCACTTTTGAGAAGGAGCACGCCCACGAGGGGTTGCCGGTGCACTTTTGGCGGGTCTACCTGGACTTCCAATCCCTGGAGCTACCTGCATGTATGGGAATAAATGTTTCGACCAAAATGTTACTAGTAACAGCGTGTTACTAGTAAGAATGCTGTTTAAGTGTAGCAGGACGCTGCTCTCCACTGTGAATATTTGCAAAAGCAGGGTGGCTTTTACATTATTACATTGAGGATTAAAGGTGTCGTTGCTAAAGAACTAAGAAGCACTCAGATACACAGAATAAGCGAGGAGGTCTGGATACATCTGGAAAATAATTGACAGAAAGAGATAAGCAAGCCTGAAACAGGTGGCTGGGCCGGCGGCGCCGGGGGCCTGCCTGCAATTAACGTGTTTAACACAGCAACTAGATAAGTGATGAAAGGGAGCATAAGCAAGCTGGGGGATAAGGGACTAGGGGAAACACAGCAAAAGACGCCAGAGGCAGGGGCTGCTGGTGAGTGCAAACAAATTTTGAATGCTCTTGAGACACTCAAAAAGGTGGCTAGGCAAGTAATACTTGCCTACAAGAACTTAGCTTCTTCGGCAGCATACCGCATACTGAACATTTCATTATAATCATGCTGCATGAAACCCAGTGACCCTTTTCAATTTGCGTGGTAAGTGCTAAGTGCTGAACTTACCACACGAGGATCTCCCTCCATCTCCTCTACCATTCCAGCATGCTCAATGGCAAGGCCTGGCTGTGATTCATCCGTAGGCGCCTAATTGCAACGGATTTAAACTTGGAAGATGAAAGCAGGGGTGGGATTGTGTGTGCCTGCTACAAAGTGGAAGCTTTCATGCATAACAAACTACAAGCTGATTGACAAATGTGACACAACAAGTTCAGGATCTGCTGATGGAATGCAGGTGCGTGTACTTAAATTATGTTCTCTCCAAAGGAAGGTACAAAAGGTGCAAGTTGATCACTTGCAAGCATTGCTCGTATGCTGGCGGCACATTGATTGTTCAACGTAGTCCAGTGCACCCAAACCCGTTCACTCACCTGCTCTTTCCAGACAGAGCGAGACTCATCAGCCCTTATTTGCTCATTGTTGAAGTTGTCTGTGTGTTTGCAGCAAGGTAAGCCACAAAAGAACGTTCAGAGGTGTGTATGTCTCTGTCACGGAAAAAGGAATCCTCGATGATGGTTGCAGAATGCTCACTTTTTGAAAAGTTAGGGACGCTTGTAATTGTCACCTGAATAGGGGTCAAGAGAAAAAAAGCCCTCATCTTCTTTCTCCTCTGCTTGCTCAGGATAGCCAGGTGGAATCTGCAAAAGAAACGTCGGCAGAATGACGTAATCGATCTGCAACTGAAACGTCGATGCAAAACGACTTGATTGATCTGCACAAGAAACATCGATACAAGATGACTTAATTAGGGTAAATCCTAATTGATCAACCCGGATGCCTGGAGCACAGGTGTGTACAGCAATAATTATTATTAGTTTGATGTCTGAGCATTGAAAACTCAGAGGACAGCTTGGAGCTGTCATGTGAGTTTTGGTAAAGGTCTAACTAAGTTTGCCAAGCTCAGACCTCGAAGTAAGTGCACGCTTCGTCTGACTCAGGCTGGTAACTCTCATTGGGCCCTGCAAGGGTGTTGCTGTCCTGTTTTTGTAGGAGGGTGGAGGTCTCTGGAGAGAGTTCTGGTTGCGGGAGTCCAGCCTGTAGGTAAGAATTAACACACTACTTTTACAAATCTAGTTGATCTTGAATCAAATTATAAGGCACCATTTGGCAATCAGTAAATCTGGTGAACAAACAACGGCGTTCCTTGCCTCAGGTGTCATTTGCATCTGCATCACCACTCAGCCGGACATGTCAAGGCAGAAAAAGCACACTTGTTACCCCAAAAATCAAGCTGTCAGCACCTGCACCCAGTCAGGCACACCCTCTTCGTGCTGTGCAGCGTAGGTCTCCCCCTCGTCTTGGCTACCCGCCTCTGACGGCTCAGTAGGCTGGAATTGCATTCCAACAACAGGGCTGGTGCCGATTGGCTCATAGGTCCTTTCAGGCTGCTTGCCCTCCTCCGCTGCAGTAAATCAGCAAAAACATTGATACGCCACAAAATAGTAGCATGGACTGCTTGTGATCTACATCGTGGTGACGGCTTGGGTTTGGGCAATGTTCACAATCCATCATAAATTAGTCGATTTCTGCATCTGACTTCCTGCATGGTGGTGGAGGAGTTATATAACACTAGATACTTGATACCAAAGTGGCTCCTACATCTCAGTGATCATGGCGGGTGTTCTATTTTGTTTGCATTACGAGATCCGAAGTAGCTCCTACAACTCAGTAATCGTGGCGAGCGTTCTATTTTGTTTGCATCATGAGACGGCGGTTAAATATTCACAAGGAGACAAAAAATCCAATCTAATTCACTCCAAGAACTGGAGCTCGGGTGAGAACACTGGAATTCAGCAGCTTTCACTGCCTGTGCAATTTTTCTCTTTTCGCTTTTCCTGGAAATTAGAGGCAGCAGCTCAGAAGCTGCTAGTCCTTAACCAAGAAATCACACCTGCAGGAAACGTATCTCCTCCTTTAGCCTCACCCTCCTCAATGGCCTTCTCATTCCTGCGCTCGAAGTTCTTCAGAGCCTGGGAGGTACAAGACAAATTGATAGAAAGATAGTTAGACAAATGGAATCAGCTATGTTATCTTAACTTCTTTGTATATTTACTGAATGTACAGTGAATGACGCATTGTATTAAACAAAAAAAGTTTCTTGAGTTTCTTGAAGGTTAGACAAGATTGCCTGCAACTGAAATGATCCTGGGCAGATTAAACACAAGGTTGGATCAAGAAAACAATGCTGTTTGCCACACCTGTGCCAGGTCGGTGTAAGCAGAGCTGGAGTACCCGCCTTCACTTTCCACAGGCGTAGGGGACCTGTTTCCAACACAAAAAACCACAAAGCATGTGATTGGTGCAGAGACATGGCAGTAGTCATCAAGTCAGTACAAGGTAGTGTGGCTTTACGCCATAAAAAATATCTATTTGTTCCTCCTTTACTCTCGGATTCAGCTGCCGGCGTGTTTGTCAACGTACCCAGGAGCATCAGGATCAGGAAGCAAACCACCAAAGGGACTTCCAGCAGGCTGTTGCTTCTCCCCCTGTAGATGCTGCACCTTCTGCTGCTGGTCCTCCCCCTGGTTTGGGCTGGATACTCTGCAGGGAGGAGACGTGTGCGATCTACTTTGGTCTTGAACATCAAGGATGTTCTCAGGTGCCTGAATATTAAAAGTCTTACTTCCTTTACTTTCTTGATTTGCACAACTTGCAAAAGCACTAATGTAAATGATAGGAATGTAACGATACACATACTCTCCAAATGTCCAGACCGGTATCTCAGACAAAGACATCTATATTTACATTACCTATTACAGGTGCCACATCCTAGAAGAGCCTTTGTAAGTCAGCCTTTGTCTGCAATGTTGTTTTGCCCTGATAAATCATCAACCCAACACCACATTCTGCCAATCACCATTTTGCCCGATAGTAGATCAATCAAACACCGCATCCTGCCAATGACCATGGTGCTAGCTTTACCTGGACAGGTCAAGAGGCTCTTGACCAGCTTTTCTGCTCATAGCCCTTGGTGAGTCCCCAGGGTGTCTCAAAGACGATTCAGGGTCCACATCAACAGTGCTGGTGCGCGTTTCCATACCTCCTTTGAGGTCATCCTGCATGCAGGTATGCGAGCACAATGCTAATTGGTAGCACATTTGGAGTAAGCAACAGTCCCTGGTTCACACTGTTTGTTCAGAAGGTGCACATACACACACATACACACACAAAGACACAAACACAGCGCAATTAGGCTCTGCGACATTTAGGCAAGATAGCCAATCATGTGAGCAAGCCTCTCGCTGGGTCTAACAGTAAGTAGATATGCTGTTCCTTGCAGCATACATCACACCCAACCCACAGCTTCCTGTGTGCCATCAGCCTTTTCCTCTCTGTCCAGTAAATCCTGGAGCGAAGGATGCCCATGGTGCAGTGGGGGACCAGGAGGGCCGACAATGGGGCACTCAAATCCAGGGGTCTGCAGGTCATATGTTATTTAGTTTCAACCATTTCAGCGTATCAAAAACAATGTGAACCGGGTGTGCCGGTGCTTGCAGAGAAAAGCTACGGAAAAAATTGAGCCAGAGGCGTGAGTTGGATGATTGGATCGATGCAGTACGCACAACAACAATGAGGAACCAAGGTGCCAAGTCTTGTCCCTACTTGATTGCCTCGTCTCTTTTCTTGCACACCTGATCCACCACGCCCTGGTCGATCTTATCATTTGGGATCAGCAAATTCCCAGGAACGGCCCCTGAAACGTGACGCAGCACAATTATGCCCAAATTGCAGATGCTTACAGGTGCGTAGCGACACAAATCAAAAAGCACAACACAGTAACCTGTAAAGATAATGAAAGCTGTGTATGTAGGGTAAATGGCATACACGCACCTGCTAGCATGTGGTTTGGAAGTACAGGGTGAGCGAGGAGGCTGGGAGGAACACCACCAGCAGCAGCTTCTGGGATTGCTTGAATTGGACCAATCTCCAGGTTGAGTCCTACAATATGCAATCACATGTTGCGTATACTGATGTTGCGTATACTGATGTGTGATGAAGTAGATTTCTGGCACTGTGATGCATGGGAGTTCTGGAGAAGTGTGAAACCAATGAGGAGCAAGGAGTCAAAGAGTCAACTGACCTTTCAGATCAGGTGTGGGCTGCGTGTCCATAACGTTTGGAAGCTCTGGACCAGGAGGCAAGTGCTGCGCAAGGTCAGTGAAGCTGCCAAAGGGCTGATGCTGGGCAGGTTGTGGTGGTGGTGGTGGTGGTGCTGCACACATAGGCCACCATACGAGTACAAATTGTTAGGCAGTGCAGTAGAGTGGGTGAAACATATTACCAATGTTGAATTAAAGCGCTCCACTCTCAAACAATTGTGCCCTTATGAGAATGTCCTTGGATTCCTTTTGGAGAGATTGGAGTGATGACATCGTCGCCCTAAACAAAACAATCCCCTTCAGTGATTGCCTACCACAAATCATTTGGCAATGTTTTTAGGTATTGTAATACTTTGGTCCACACCATACGTGTCCACACCAGACCCTTACCAACTCTCATAAGGAGCCGGTTTCAGGTCAAGCCTGCAATCCTCCTGATCCCCATTATTTTTTCTTATTCTTTGTTGGAGGAGTTTTACAGTACCCGGTATCAAAGTGGCTCCTTTCTTTATTTAGTTTGGGGAGTGGTTTTTCACTGCCTGCGTAGTTTTTTGTTTTCTGCTCTCTTTTAAAAATTTGAGACATGAGCCTGCCACTATTTAACCTCTCACCACCGGCTGGCTCGTGGTTTATGGCACTGGCAGCAAAGGGGACCTCGTATGACTGACGCTGACTTCTGGCAGGTTGATAAGGAAGCTCTGACAAAGGTGCATGGTGTTGACCCCACTGCAAAAAAAGGGAGGAGATGGTGAAGTGCCTTTGAAGGAGCTGGACCCTCACAGCCGCTGCAGCCTCTCTACCGCTTCTAAAACAACCAGTTCAATACATCGCCTTGTCCATGGCAGAGAGTACTTGAGATCCTAGCACGCAAATATGTTCCCACATGAAAAAAGAAACAGGGCTTTTTTCTTTGTTGTTTGCCTCGTGAGATGCAGTAGACGAGAGATTTTTTACCTAGGATATCCACAACAGCTCAAAGGCCCTTACAACTTGCTATAAGGGAAGGAAACAAAAACTTATCTGAAGTTGTGAGGGCAAGAGGAGAAACAGCAGAGAAAGACAGATTGAAAGCAAAAGTGATAGAGTAGCATGTTACTTTTGCTGCACTACGAGAACCAGAGTGCTTGTGTTTTACACTGAAATAAGCAGCTTAATTTCTTGCCTACATATCAGTAAACATTGTACCTGACGTGGGCTGCTAAGCAGATCTTGAGCGGCTGCTGCTGCTTGTGCTGCGCTAGTGCCAGATCCATCAGAGGTGGAAGGATGCAGGAAACGGGCGCTGTTTAGCCAGTCAGTGGCATTTGCTGGGCCTGAACGATTCCATGAGTGAAAAGAATGATGGTTGCAAAATAGAGGGCATTTACAAAAAGTACCCATAATCTGGCAGTGCAAATTTGTGTTTTTGGAAACGTGTATGTGTTTTTTGAGCCAGACAAATACGATTAATAAAGTTAGGTAAAACATTGGTAAAATACATTTGATAGATTTACGTAAATCATCGTTTGCTGGAATGATGTGATTGGATAAAGTAGGATCACATTTAGTGATGATGATGATGGCGTATTACATAGGTCCAGGGGAGAAAGCGAACTCCCTACTACGAGATTGAAATGAAACTGAAAGTTGATAAATAAGAGGGAAGCAAGAGAGGCAGGCTGGAAGCAATAACAGAAAATAGGGGGAACAACTAGGGTGAAGAGAAAGAAGGGCAAAACGTGTACAAGAAGGTCAAGCACAGGAAAGAAAGGAGGAAGGAAAGCCTGCGTACTTTGGTGCCCACGTAGAAAAAACGAGGTTTAGGAGGCCATGGCTAGTAAAGAGTGAAAAGGCAACGAGCTGATCTAGCTACATCACCGCGAGGCACTCAACATAAAAAACCAGGGAAGCTAGAAGTTAGCCAGGATAAAAGCAGCTAAGCCATTGCGATGACTGGTGCGCCAAAGCCAAACTCCAACACAACCCAAAGAGAAGAGAGAGCCCCTACAGAAAACGCAGCTGCACCAACACGTCACTCTCAACATTACAAGCCAATACTTGGGAGACACAAAAGGAGTACTAGTATCAATCAATTGTAAAAGCTTTTTGTCCAAGTTTGTTACATTCACGGCACTAATTTCTTCTTTTGTCCAACAATAGCTACATATTTTCCAACAAAAACAAATAGCTACCTGTAGCCTCTCTCTATTTCTGGAAGGAGGTGGGAAAGTGTGTCAATGGATCTCATTGTGAAGCTGCCGACTACGGCTGATGGCCACGATCCAATTTTGGTGTTTGTGGACAGGCTGAGAAAGATGGTGCATTTGGTGCCCACTACAGAGTCCTTAAATGCTAGAAGCTTTGCTACCTTGTTTTTGAACAACGTAGTGAGGTTGCATGGGCTGCCAGCCACCCTCATATCAAATCGTGGGCCGCAATTTAACAACAACTTTTGGGCGCACACGTGTGAGTCGTTGGGCATGGACAAGAGGATGTCCAGCGTTTTTCACCCCCAAACAGATGGACAGAGAGCGTACGAATCGCAAGTTGGAGGAGATGCTTAGAGATTACGTAAGCCTATAGCACGATGATTGGGATGCTGGCGTGTGCTGAATTTGCAATCAACAACTCCTGGCAGGAAACCGTAAAAAATATGCCAATCTTTCTTAACTACGGCCAGCACCCCTTGACACCAGCTACCAAGCAACCCTCTACGATGCCCAAGGCTGCTGATTTTGCAGAAGGGATTGTAAAGAGTGTGAAGGAAGCATGGAAATGCATGGAAGCCGCACAGCAAAAAATGAAAGCAAGGGCAGACAAACACTGTAGAGAAGTGGTGTATAATCCAGGAGACATGGTGATGCTCAGTATGAAAAACATGAGGCACGGTGGACCAGGCGTAAAAAATCTGCGGCCATTATTTATGGGTCCCTTTGAGGTGGATCACATGGTAGGAGCAAGTGCCGTGAAATTCACCTGCCGCCTGAATGGCGCCGGATCCATAACATGTTTCATGTGAGCCTAACAAAGCCTTTCCTCAGCAACCCTGCCAAGCCATACAGGGCTGTCACGCCCCCTCCGCCTGTGCAATGGCTAGACGGAGAACCCCTGTATAGGGTTGAGTGCTTATTGGAGCACATGGTGGCAAAAAGAGGACGCAAGAAGTTTTACCGCTTTTTAGTAAGGTGGGATGGATACGAGGAGGAACACAACGCATGGGAACCTGAAGGGAACCTGCTTGGTTGTGACGATCTGGTCAGGGAGTATAATTCTACACGAGACCTTCCTGACAAACCATGATCTAAGCTAGTGTTAGAGCAAAGCTCTTAGGGGGCCTAGTCAGGAGGTCTGCTGACCTAAATGACCCTAGGAAGTGGCCCATGGAGGTGAGCGTGTTGGAGCTCATCCTACACTGGATAACCTTTTTGACAAATGGCGTTAACGTGACGCAAGTCCTTGCAGCAGCAAGGGCGGGGTACAGTTAAAGAACACTTGGTTGTCCACCGAGGACGGCTCAGCCAGGTGGGGGGGAGTGTTACGTGGTAACTCCTACCTTAAAGTGGTACAGAAAGTACCGAAGTGTGATGTCACACTACTGAGTATTTATAACAGTGACTTGAGTCAAAAGGGCAAGTTCAATTCTTAAAACATCATCACCCTAGATGTTTAGCTGTTATTAATATAAAGTAGAAGTGGCTAGCACGCTACCGTGCTTCGTAAAAGTCTGTGAATTTTCCGTTTGAGATATTTCAGTCATAGAGATTTTCTTTTTGACTATTTATGCTCAACTTATGCAAGTATAAACTCTTGGGCCGAGTGTGCGCTCATACAAGGGATTATAATTAATTGAAAGGGCAGGATATGCAGCATTGCAGGAAAACCCGTTCATTGCGTGCATCCCTTGTAACCTCCCTCACTTGAGAACATGCCAGGTGCACCACGAGGAGTGCGGGCAGGGCTCATGACACCCCCGCCAAAGCCTGCGTTGCTCTGCCTCGCTGAGGACCATAAACCCATGCCTTTGGCGTGCAGAGGCCCTACGTGAAGAATTTTTACTGCACACGGCTAGTATGAACGCACTCTACCTCGCATTCCGAGTAGATGCCCACTCCACACAAATACATGCAGGCAAAAAAGGTTTGTGCCCACTGCGGAAAAAGCACGTGCAT
>Ga0307948_1000593_pt1 | contig 24794 bp, 35 predicted proteins | sample OrgLakmetagen280_FD_201824 | JGI IMG/M metagenome (GOLD analysis project Ga0307948, IMG submission 201824) | Saline water microbial communities from Organic Lake, Antarctica - #280 | ecosystem: Environmental > Aquatic > Non-marine Saline and Alkaline > Saline | place: Antarctica: Organic Lake...
ACCGGCATGAGGCTTTACTTTGAAGAAGTGGATGGGCGATGGTGATTGGCGGATTGCTTTAGCAATGGATTGAAGGACACCTCCTTGGGTGTGGTGGCGATGGAGATTCGGGTGTGAGAGCTGCTTTTTGATTGGTGCAGTGACGTAAGGCTGTATGTGGCTATATGTGAGTAGCCGTGTATGACTGCAGCTGCTATAGCTGCTAGCTCTGCACGTGAGATGGTGTTGGTTATACCCATGCCTTTTGGGTTTACATAGTGGGAAACATTAAGTGAGGGTGGTATACACCTGATCCTGTGTCTTGCCCTACTTCATTCTTTTGGAGGCTGCCATCAGTGTAGGTCCAATCCCGCCGATCCTTCACCTTACGGGTTAGGTTTTGGCTGGATCTACTTTGGGGTGCTTTGTCGGTGATACAATCATGAGGTTGGTCAGTGCTAATTGGGGCACTTGTTGTATCTGGGCTTTCTGAGGCTTGAGGGTTGTCATTGGGTAGCTTATTGAATTTGTTGAGTCCTGAGTGTTGTCCGGAACCTAAGGCTGTTTGGTAGGGATGGTTATGTATGTTTTGAATTTCCCAAGTTGCCTCAGGTTTTCTTTGGCAAGTTCTTTTAGCCAGTCTTTGTTGTGAGCATTGAGGCAGGCCCTGCCCTTGGTGTTCCATATGGCAATGATCTGCAATTCCCAGGAGTGTTTGGAAAGTGGTATTTGTATGCTGTTCCAGAAGGGCACTTTCGCATATTGGAGTTGGTCTGATGGGATGGTGCCTAGGAAATTACACATGTGTGGGTATTTGTGGCAAAGTGATGCATAGGGATTTGTGGTCATATCTTTATTCCAGGAAGGGAGGAGCATGAATGTGGCTGTTTCCTCTGTGCTGACAGCAGCAGAGTATATGGCGTGCCTTGTTGCTAAGAGCATGGTGTTTTCATGGTAAAATGGGACGGCAGATGGAGAACCCAGAGAATTGGGAGGAGAAGGCATTGGTGTTTGGCCCAAACTCTTCGTCCCTCGGGTGCTCACTCCAGTAATGGGGGAATTTGGGGTCATAGACGAGGGGGGATGCCATTGTTTCTTTATGGCCAGGGCCCACTTTTAAAAGGCGGCGGTGATGTGGGAGGGAAGGATCCGGGACCAAGAGTCTTTAGTTGTTTGTTCGTATGTTTAGAGGTAGAGATGTCTTTACGAGCAATGAGGCCTACGAGTTCTGATGCAAAGCTAATGGGTGGAGGTTTAATGTGGCCGTGTAGGCCGCTGCACTTTGCCTTATCAAAGGCCTTTTGCAGTATGTGAAGGCGCTCAGGAGTAAGCATACCTTTACACTTTCCGTCGACATTGTAAATACAGGCTACTGTGTCAGTGTACACTTCAGGAAGCATAGTGTCATCTGGGGAGGATAGGGTACTCTTTTCTTGATACCCCATGAGATTAATGGTTGTGATCCAGTATTCACAATGTCCTGTGGCCGTATTGCCAGCCTGTGGGTTGGTGGGTTGGATTGGATGTCAAAGCTGACTTTGTTCCGAAGATCAACATTGTAGGGTTGGTACGTATTGCCCTGTTGGGTGGCAGAGAACCCTTGTTTTTGAAGATCATTTAGGTGTTTATCTGGTGCAGGCTGAGATAAGTTTGGCGCAGTGATTTGATTTGCTCTTCATAGTTTTTGAGGCTCTGCTTGAAGCTTTCACGTGAGTTTTGTAATTCTTCTGGCTCCCAGGTTGGGTTCCATGAAACCTCCACAATCTCTCTTTTCTGAGAGTAGAGGATACGATTTTTTTTCCATTTTGGTTCAAGTTGATACAGGCAGGGCAGGCCCATGAATCATTGGCATCAAAAGCTTCCCTTTCAATGGCGTTGCAGCAGCTTGTTTTATGCAAGCATTGACAATGGTAGGTGCGGTTGCAGACGTCACAGATGTACATGTCTTTTTAAGGTGGGGAGAGGTCTGGAGATTCAAGTCCTAGATGGTAGGAGAATTCATAGCTTGCGCACTTAATTTGGCTCCGGGCAACATTCTTACTGGATTTGGGCACTAGTCCAACTGATTTAAAGAGCGGTAGGGCCCATCTTTCAATGTTCATAGGGGCATAGTATGTGTGGTATTGTTTCTGTCTTTGGGGTGTATCACCTCTGTCTCTTTTCTTGGGGGCGAACAACCTCCAATTATCTATGTGCAGGATGTCCATATCATCATAGTAGAGTGTGTTGATGGCCTCTGTGGGTGTCATTGAGAAGGCCTTATCCTTCTTGTACGTCCTGAGTTCTTGTTGAATATGCGTGGTGCGCAAGGGGGTCAGATTTAGGCTAGGAAGGTCATGGGGTATATCGAGGATCTCACATCTTCTTTTCCTTTGGGGTCTGCGCTGTGATGATGGTGCTGGGTGGTCTGCAATCTCAGAGGTTGGATTGTTGTGTACCTGGTAAGTTATCGGGTTGATGATATTGATACGCTGGGTGGGAGGAGTGATAATTTGTGTGAACACTTGTGTTGCATGGTGGTTGTGGCTAGTGATTTGTGAGCATGTGGTGCGTTTGCTTGGCTGACTGTGTGTAGGTTGTTCAGTAGGCTGAACTACTATTTGTGAGTTTTATGCAACAGTGCCTATGATTTGAGTCAGGGGCGTATGTTGCTGACTTTCTGTTTGGCTGCGTGTCCTCTTTCTGGTATCGGGGAGGGTATCTTGTGTATGCTGTGCACGCTTTGCTCGTTTGTCTTGGGAGAGAGTGGCCAGTTGGTTAGTGGGTGTTGGGCCGGAGAGGCAAGAAATAGCTCTAGTTTGTGGCAGTAGTATTGGCGATATGCTTATAGAGTTGCGGTTCCTTTTTTGTTGGTTGGATACCCTTTGTGAGTGGCGTTGTGAGCGCGGGGTTTCCGTTTGTGGTGAAGGTGGAGGCCTTTTCACCAGTGTGACGAAGGAGTGTTGTGTTTGGGGAAGCTTTATGCGGGATATGTTGCCATGTGCTGTGCGTTTCCTGGGTCGAGCGTTGGATTTTGTACATTGGTAGTTAATTTCTTCTAGAGACAAAAGTGTAGTTATGTTGAGTGCAACATGACCTTGAGTTTCTGTTTGAGGTTTGGTTGTAATTATAGAGGAGGCAGGGGATGTTTGCGGCTCTAGGTTGGGTGTGTCAAGAAACAGAGGATTGGTTAACGTTAAGGTGTCCATTACTTGTTGATGGATCTGTGTGTGTAGGTGGCGTGCCTCTGAGTAAGTTGTTTGTAATGGGGTGCCTATGGTGTGTTGCTGAGCGTGGCTGTGATGTGGATGTTGTGTAGATGGGCAAAGTTTGTTGGGTTTGGGTGCTTGCGGGATTTGGGGGCACCTCTCCGTGGGCCGATGTGTTAATGTGTGTGTCTAGGAGACCTGTGAAGGAGGAATTGTTTATTTTGCGGTAATTAAGTAGGATAGACTCTTCTAAATTCCTTTCTTGGAGTATTTGCGCAATTTATGTTGGGATTAGCTCTTGTGTTCCAGGCAGGTTAGCAATGGCAGCAAGCCTATTTAGGGATATGATGTGCTTTTTGAAAACTCGAGTGTACTTGTTTCTGAGTTGTTCCCGGGAGACAATGTATCTTCCGTTGGCTGATGTGAGGTCATAGAAGCCAGTTATGCCTAGGTCCATTAGCGGTTTAGTAATGCAATTGATGAGGGTGGCTAATGTTTTGGGGGGGGCTTGTGGGTGGAGGTGACTCCTGAGTTTGAGATCGCCTACAAACATGCTGTTTCCTTTCAAGGCTAAGTGGAGCTTGCTGGCGTGGATGCAAGCAAGTTGACGTGCCCACATATGCAGGTTGAGTTGCCGTTTTATTGGTAGCGACCGTCCCTATTATTCGAAATGACGGCCTGACACCGTCATTTACGGCGTCCACCGTCAGACCGTATTTTGACGGACTGTACCGTCACACCGTCATTGCACAGCCCTGAGCTTTTGCCAGAGGTGGTCGACGGAGCAAAAGTCCTGAAAATGTTCCTTTTTTGATGCAAATTGAATTTAATTACATAACTAGATGTTTCATGAAGTTTGAGGCCAAATGGACTACCCCAGTGGTCTGGGCTGAAATCCAGTTCAAACTATGGCACTGAATATTTACGTATTGAGCTACCACACTCAACCCAGGGCCTCTTCTTACCTCAAAAACGACAGGAGTACTTCAATGGTCAAAAATCGCTTGACATGCTGAAAACCGGATTTGGTGGAACTTGGTTTTCCACCCTTTTTGGAACCCCTTATGCGGATTTTTTCAAAGGGAAATGGGCCAAAATATGGGGTATCTGGCCAACTACTGCTCCGTTTCGCCCCATTTTTGTTGCAATGATTTTCTTTATTGTAATGCAGACTATTCATATATAATTGATACAAATCGGGTCAGTTGGTGGTGAGATATGACAGATTGGTGGTGAAAAGTGGGGTTTACGCCGCGGGCAATTAGGCACGTGCACCCCTATTGGCAGCTTTCAAGCTTGGGTGTTATCTACATCTGGGTGCTAAGCTTAGAAACTGCCGGCTGGGTGCGCATACTCTGGGAACATTTCAAAAGCCCCCCTCTTTTCAGTCCTCCGTCGACCACCTCTGTTTTTTTGCTTCGTATATTTCTCTGTTCGTTTCTGGTCGTGGGCTATAGTGGTGATTTGGGGGGAGTGACCTAACATTTTGAGTGGGTTCTTCTAATTGTTGTTGGTCGTCAGTGGTACTTTTGGGTGTGCTAGAACAGGTTTTGAGGGCTACCTTGTGAACCGACTCAATAAGATTTGTCACTGATATAGCCATAATCTCAATTTGCTCTTCTGCAGGCTTTTCACTCAGGTGTTGCAGCCTAGCAGTGTTTCTGGAACTTTTGTTTAGCAGTTGATTAAGAAACGCAAGGGCTTGCGTGTGAGCGGGAGTGAGTACAAGCAGGGTTTCCTCAAGTTCTTGTATAATGCCATGGGAGGGGTCAGAAAGGGCATGTGTAAATTTTAACTGGTCTGAAGCGCTGACAGGGCAAGTAAGGGTGGCTTGTTTGGCAGCTTTTTTCGCTTGGGCTTTTACATTGTGAGGGATTCGCAGGTTCAGAGTGCACGTGGGTACTATGGCCAGGAGCGGCACGTGGTCGCTCAGGTAGCCTAGATCACAGGTGTAACTTGGTTTGCACGTGTTTGCGAGGGCTGTTGGCAAGAGGATATCATCAATACGGCTAAATGAGTAAATAATGTTTCCGGCACTGTCCTTTCCCGTGGGCCGTGAGAAGTTCTAGGGTCTTGGTTCAGGTAGGTCTGTCGCAATAGGCGAGTGGTGGGGTAGTGGGGATAGGTTGTGGTCCTCAATGAAGTCTTGGTACATTTTGTCTGCAATATATTTGTTTGTGCTTGTTTGTGGGCAGAGGTTGTGGCAGTCATGTCTCCAATGATGATAGGGGTACAGTTTTTGTTTTCATTGATAATGGTTTTTATTTGTCCTTGCATCTCAAAGCGGGAGGCTTGTGCTCCTGGTGGGCTAACGGAAGGCCAATAAGTGCCAATGATTAGGAGGTTTGCGTCGGCAGTGTTTAGAATGACAGAGGTGTGTCTATTCTCCGGGTCTGAGTGTATGAGTGAGCAGTTTGTTGCCAGAGCAATGCATTTGCGTACACAGACAATTGTACCACCGTTTTTGTTTGTGGAAGTCCACCATTTGTAGATTGTGAGTAATTGATGTAGCTAAGGCTGGGGTTTGTTTCCTTTTTGCAATTTGGTTTCTGTAAGGACCATTATATCGGGGGTGTTGGTGGCTATCATGTGCTTTAGGTCATGCTGGCTAGTAAAGACGCCTCTGACATTGAGGGTTAAGATTTTCAATGAGGAGAGGTATTTGGTCTCAGCTTGGTTGGATGTCTGTGTAGTTGGTGAGGTGTAGTGATGATGGTTCACGATGTTGGTTCACGATGTGGTATTGTTCGGGGCTTCTATTTGTGTGGGTGGAGGATAGGGGAGAAGAGCCTTCATGCTGAGAGTGTATTTTTTCCGTTTGACGCGTGTGATCAGTAGATTGGGGTGTGGAGAGGGTTTGAGGGATTTTGGGTATGGTGGTGGCAGGGGGTGGTGTTGTGTCGTGAATGCTGATCACAGAATTGTCGACATACGTATTAGGATCAAAAGGTATGTTGCTGTCTGCTAGGTGTAAGACTGAGGTTGGTCCTAGGTGGTCCCATATGCTGCCGCATTCAAAGGTGATAATACTGCCTTTCAGTTTAGTCCAATCACTTGGGCTTGTAAGAGGGATGGGGTTGTCTTTTTCAGAATCAAGAATGAGTCGTCACAGGTTATTGAGCAAGTCCTATTTTCTCAAGGGTCAGACCTTAAGTGCCGTTGCTGGTTGCAAGGATGACAGCTTCCTTAAAAGCGGCTTCGTCTAGGTACTGGTTTATGATATCTGTCATGATCTCTCCTTCTTTGAATTCCTGAGATGGGGCAAATCTCAGCATATAATCTTTTTCGTTGTTCTAAGGAAGGTGGTGCAGGAATTGGTTGAGGATGTTGCTGTTGAAGCTACCCATGTAAAAGTGGTCTAGGGATTGGCTGTAGACTTTGTGCTGTTCAAGGGTTACTTCCAATTTTTGAGTATGTGCGAGAACCTGTTTGCCGGAGAAAATGTGCTCCCCTATGGCCATATTGAAGGAGTGGAATAGACAAAAAACTTTCTCTTGTTTCTCCATGTCGGGGATTAAGGTCGGGGATTAAGGGGCGATTGTTGCTGTTCAACACTGTTGATAATTCCTTCCCCGGTGGCAGGTACAATTACGTGGATGGTACATCTTTGTGTTAGGCAGCTAGTATGATCTTGGTTTGCCTTTAGAGTTATGTCTAGAGGCTTATTTTGAAGGGAATTTAAGAGTTTCCAGGTGTTTTCGTGTTTTGTGATGGCAAAGCTGTGGTTTTGCCCTCAGCAAAGGAAGGAGTTGCAGCTGTGGGTAGCTGTCAGGTTATTGAGGATTTTATCAAGGTTTGGGCATTGATTTAGTACTTTGTACACTTCTTGGTGGCTCATCAGGTTATTTTGAGTACTAAGCCAGGCATTAACAGCATCGTCACTAAATTCTTGGTTTTCGTTGTAAGTGGCTTTCCAACCAGTAACACGCTCTGGGTCTTCCAAGGCCTTATTCCTGATAATATTATACAGCATTCTCGTGGTTAGCAGACAGTCACCGTAAACATTGTTGATTGCGTGGATCTGACAGTTATGGCTGCCAGGTTTTTGTGCTCAAAGTACAGCTCAGCCCTAGGCATGCCTACTTTCTTCATTTCTTTGTGGCAGGGGTCTACACACGGTTTACGGGCGGGGGTTGTGCTGCATGGAATGGATGGATTGGTTTGTTCTGGCTTCAAGGAATGATGTCCCATATAATTGTGGTGGGCGTGAATATGGCATGTATTTGAGCCTTGTTTTTGTCTTTCTGCTGTGGCTTTAGTACGTGTCAAAGAAAGAAAGGGGTTAGTGCTGGAGATGACTATGCTATAACCTGCAGTTGAAACAGAAAACTCTACCATCTTCGCCCTCTCAAAAGATGGTAGGGGAGAAAACCCCACCCAGCGGGAGGAGGATGGGAAAAAACTACCAAAAAGCATATACACAGGAAGTAAATATAATGTTGGTGAGGGTTCATCAAGGGTATTTGGTCTACATAGGTAAATGTGGGTAGACCACTCTAACATGTCATAGCAAGTCACTGTCACTGCAAAGTATAAGACTCAGCACAACAATCTATACCCCCTGATGGCTTTGCCAGCTTATTGCACGAGACAAGGCAAAACAACCTCAACTGAAAAACCAACTAACCAAATCACACGAATTATCACAGCCAACAATTAGGTGTGACAAACAACTCAAAATCTACTGGCAAGGTGGGAATGTAGCCTTGCCCCAAGAGAGTTATCAATGGCCCTTGGTTTGTTGAAGCCCCGTCTTTGCTACCTTCATATGTTTTAGCATGTCCTTCCCTGGTAATGCAGGCATTTCGCTAAGCTTTCATTTCCTTCTGCTAATGGCATTTTGTGAAACACTCAAACGTTGAGTGATCAGATCGAGTGTAAAATCAAATGGCTTATGGGCCCAGCTTCTTCCGCTCAGATGCCCCCCAGAGGCATATATAGCGATGTAACCTTACCTTACCTTATGGACCCAGCAGGGAGACTCTGCGACCTTGTGCACGGAATTTTTGATTTGCCCCTCCAGGCAAAGTAGGACCCTCAGAAGCCTCTTCCTTTGCTGATGGCTTGCTTTCAGCAGGACCTTTGCAAATGGCTGACAATCACCTTATAGGCGTTAACGGCTTGTAGCTCAGCCTAGCAGTTGCACTTTTTGACTGATGGCTTAACCTGTGTCTTCTGTGGAGCACTTGCACTGCTTCCTTCAGAACTCCCCTCCTACTTGTACAAGGATTTGGACAAACATGTGTTGAGGAATTTCAGCACGTTCATATTGCGTGCACACCATTTGAGAGTTGAGTCTTGCAAATGGCATGGTGGTTCTAGCATTTGTGATAAATGTGAGTGTGGAGAAGTTTAAGATGAGAAAAAAAAAAAAAAAATTTTTAAGATGAGAAGCTTGTACTTTTCTTTTGCAAGCGTGCTGAAGTGTGCGAGCTGCGCATGAGATACAGAGACCTTTTTGAAGGAATGTTTAAGACTCTGCGTGCGTTTGCTCCTTTGAGCACTGAATTTATTCCTTTCTTGGCTTGTCATCTTGTCATCACAGTATCACTGATTTTGAGATCAATGCATTCCTGAATCAAGAATCATACAGACTCCTCAAGTTTGTGTCACATTTAGTTTCAATTTTCGACACTGGTTGATTTTGTTTCACCAGCCAATTGCCATCAGCCAGAGTCTCGGGCTGTAGGCCATCCTTGTAACCCCTTGTAACCCCTTTTATGCTACTACCAGTACCAGTTCTTAAGCCAAACTTGACTCTTCTTATCTCCTCCAAGGTCACCCCATTGTAACCATTATCTCCTCCAAACTTGATAATTTTTCCGACTCTTTCTCTTGCTCATCATAGATGCTTCTCCTTTTGTTTAGCTAGGTATGGTTAAAGGCTTTTTCTCAAGCTTCCGCTCAGACACCCCTGAGGCATATATAGCGATGAAACCTTATCACAACCTGTAAACCTTCTCTAAACCAATCACCTTCTAGGCGTTAACGCCTTGTGGCTCAGCCCAGCAAACGCCAAATAATCCCCCCAAACATAAGCTTGATGTAGAAACAGCCGATCAGCCAGACGATCGGGTGGAGATCACCCCTCACCGTAACCATTGTATCCATAGTACAGCAAATATTCCCTGCAATCTGCCACACCCCTACTCTATAGCAAAACGATCCCACATCACACCATGACAGGATCCAGCTCAATTGCATGAGGGCACGCTTGGCGAATCAAACTCTGCACGACACGCCTAGTAGCAAGGCGCAAACACAGTCACTCCCGTCCCCCATTACATGGCCAAGCATGTGGGGGTCCTACCTATCACACAAACAGTCACTTTTGTCACACCGTGCCTGCTCAAAACAAAACTACGTCAGCTCGAAAACAGTGGGACTTTATGCATGAAGCATCATAAGCCGGTCAGAGACGCGGCCACGGCCGCCCTGGTCCGCAAGACTGGCTCGCATGCTGTTTTTTCCGCCTTGGTGCCGTGAAAGCAAAAGAACCCCAGGCATTGGAGGATAGCATGACCGAGGACTGGCTCCTGGCCCCACAGACCTGGTGTGAATGTTGCAGCTAGCTCTCCCTTGCCTGCGCTGCTTGGCACATCTAGTGGGCCTCCACTCCCATCTGTAGCAATTGCCAGGTTGAGGATAAAAATGAGGCTAACGCTTTAATGTGAGGGGGTTATTGAACAGGAGCATAAGGTTCAACCGCTCCTCCTGCACTGCAGTCTCAGGAGTCCCCCCTGTCCACGCTACATAGATCCCACACATCCACAGTACACAGGCTGAATCATTCATTTCTTTGTTGTAACAAATTGCAATAGGATTGTAACACGTACTTTCAGCCACGCTACACACACAGGTCCAGAGGGAGGTCCAGCAAACAGGCAAGAGCCGCGCCTTACACAGGCAACACACACACATGAGCAACACACTGCAGTATACGACCTGGCACCCCTCACCTTCCCAGCGTAACAATGACAAGAGTCCTTCACACCAGTAGGTGCGAATTGCGTGCACGTGCAACAATTGTAAGGCAACTCAAAAGGGTGCTTCAAGTACGCCTCCTACCCCACCTTAGTTCTGCCTTCCTCATACAAACCTATGTGAGTGTGCGGGCATGCATGTGCTTCATTCGCTAACTTTGCCCACTTTTGCGCTCTGGGGCCGACGCGTACTACGTTGCGCTGACAGCGGCATGCTGTTTGTGGAGGCTCGCATGGAGTTGACGCTTTGTAAGCTGCTTGTACTTGCTCGCAGGCTGGAGTTTTGCATGCTCCTGGACGGGGGCAGGCAGTTGGTGCTAGCTCGCAAGCTCTGGTTGAAGGCACCGCGGGCGAGCATGGGGGCAGCAGCATCCTCCTTCTCATAGGAGCCCTTGGGTTTGCCCAGTTTCCTTCGTAGGAGAGGAAGTGGGAAATTGTGTGTGTGCGTATGTGTGTGTGTAGGTGTGTGTGTGTGTGTTCTGCTCTCATTGTTCTTGATCAAACTCTTTAGCAAAGCACGCAGCTAAAAGTGTTATGCAATGGACATACGGATCAGTTTGTATGAATGTATTCAACATAATCCCTGGCAGACAGGCATGCAAATCAGAGCTGCAAGCGCAAAACATTTACACCTCATTACGCTGGAAATCACAGTGAAGCTGCCGCAAATTACTCACTTGTCTGTGTGGAAGTTAAATTCAATCGAGTCCGTGACGCGCTGAGACTTGGACAGGTCAGCACGGAAGGGAGACCTGTTGGACGTGTTTATGTGTTTTCAGATAGTGCGTTTTCTGTGTGTGTGAGTGTGTGTGTGCGTGTGTTTCTATCTCCCTGTATGTGTGTGTGTTGTGTGTGTGTGTGTGTGTGTGTGTGTGTGTGTGTGTGTGCGTTTGTGTGCGCATGTGTGTGAGTTGCACTGCATATCCAAGACACCACCAAAGCAAAAAACTAACGGACGAGCCAACAGACACGGAGGCCGACTGTCATCCGGGTCGCTTTTAGTTTGCAGAATGCATTCTGCTTGATCCCTACTACAAAGGAAGGGCAGAGCTCGATGGATGAGAGTGTGTGTGTGTGTGTGAGTGTGTGGGAGTGTTTGTGAGGGGGGAGGTGAGGGTGTGGGTGCGCGTGCGTGCGTGTGTGTCTGTGTTTTGAGTGCCTTGTGTCCTAATCTGCCTTCACACAGTGGCAAGCAGGTTGAGGAGATAGGAAGAGTCTTCGCAAGCGCTGCTCTTGCTCTACGCTCCCATACTCCTGGGAACCAATCAAACCCAGATCCTACAAATGGACCAATCAAACCCAGATCCTACAAATGGACCAATCAAACCCAGATCCTACAAATGGACCAACCTCGCCTCTCACCTGAAGCTTGGCATGTTTCCCGCCTTGAAGGTCAACGACTTACGGTAGTCGCTGATGTCCATCTTCATCATTTCGCGCTCGTACTGCTTTTCAGCCGCCTGAGCATGTTACGTGATACCCACAGGTGTCAAGGGCTCTTTCTTGTGAGTACTGGGGTAGGCTAAAACCCACAATAAAACCCGTGCAGCGTTCAACAGGTGGTTTTAGCTGGAGAATCGTGGATGGATACAGACATTTTCACTGTACAAGTACGATGTATCTCTGCGGTCCTGGGAGTGCCTTCTTCTTGAGTAAAATTTCGAGACTGGAATTGGAATGGAGTGTGTGGTGCGGTGCGAATGCTTTTGATGCAGGCCCACAGGCTTAGAGAATTAACGGCCATACTTGTATTGGTAATTGGTATTAATATTGGTTAAGGTCAGGTCGGCACACACTTGTGTTGGTAAGGTCAGGTCAGGTCGGTACACACTTGTATTGGTAAGGTCAAGGTCAGGTCGGTAAACACTTGTATTGGTAAGGTCAGGTCAGGTCGGTACACACTTGTATTGTTAAGGTCAGGTCGGCACACACTTTCTATAGGGAAACTTCTCCTTGTGCCTCCCTGCTTTAAGCGAGCACAGCACGCAAAAACACTGCACCACCCCAGGCGCCAGCTGTTCGTGATAGCTGCATTTATGCATAATGTCACAACGGCAAGAGTCAAGACTGTTACCACAAATAGGGTTGGCCAGGACAATATCTACACACCGTACATGATCATATATGTAGGGTTGGCCAGAACCATATATATTTACGGTGTATATGCGGTGATGATGGCAGGACAATCACCAAATATACGGTCATATGTGGCGTATGTACACGGTTCTGGCCAACCCTAGATATTCGGAAACACGGCGGCCGTCTGTACACCAGATTATGCCTAGAGTTGGTAGAGCACAACGGCAGTGGTTATTACACCATCTGTCACACCAGTCTTGCCAAACACACCTGCTACCTCAGTCACCACAGCCACTGCCTCAAATACCGTCATCAATCACTAGTGCTCTTTAAAACCACCCCACAAGTATCCACTGCCTTGAATACCATCATCAATCAATAGTGCTCCTCAAAACCGCCACACACATATCCACTGCTGTTTTACACACCCACCAGCCCTGCCACTTTCAAAACTACCACACACCCACCCGCCTATGCTGCCGCTCTAAAAACTACAACACAAACACACCCACCAACGCTGCAGCTTTCAAAACTAGCACACCAACACACCCACCGCTGCCGCTCTCAACACGACCACACAAACACACCCACCAACGCTGCCGCTCTCAAAACTAGCACACACACCCACCGCTGCTGCCTTTGCCTCCTGCTGCTTCATCTGCTCCTCAAAAATTGCACGCTCGTGAGCCTCCTGCAGATGAGTAAATGATAAAAATATGGGTGAGGGTTGCCTTACTTTATTCGTGGTACATTTTCATGCGAAATCTTCCTGGCAGCATGACCTCCAAGTATCTGGATTTAATACGGCTCTGGTTAAGTCTACAAATTCAAAGGGCAAGGCATCAATGCATCGCACTTTGGTATTGTTTGGAGTTCAGAAGGCCTCCAGCCTGGCACAAAATATGAGCTCCCCTCCTTGCCCCAAGAACGAAAGAGATCAACAGTGCATAGAGAGGGGGGACGGCACAGAGCTCCTTGGTACCGTCACCGATGTGTGGGGGCAAGCATTCAAGCTTCAAGTACTGTTCTGTCCATAAGGCAGCTCAGTTACTTGTTCCAACAGGTACACGCAGGCCAAAAAAGGGAGAGCCAAACAGCAGCCCAGCTCACGAACAGCACCCAGGCAAGAAGTTATGAAGTCCAGATTTGCTGCTTCACGTCTGGGATAATGTTTTAAATAGCAACGCTTTTACCCCTGCGCTTTATCAAACAGTCAACAGTCTTCCTCCCTGTGACCTCATTTCTCTCTCCCCACCTACCATCTCTACGATTACTAGTGAAAACTATCAAACTCACGAAAATGATCACAGGGCTCTCGCTCGTCCTAGGTGCAGTGTCTACCATCTCTACGATTACTAGTGGAAACTATCAAACTCACGAGAAAGATCACAGGGCTCTCGCTCGTCCTAGGCGCAGTGCCTTTACCCCTGACTCATTTGCTGGGTGCACCCTAACTGTTTGGTACAGTCATCCCGGATCCTAGTGGGGATACATCTCAGACTCGCGAAAAGGACTGTGGAGCACTCGGTCAAGGCGCAGTGCCTTTACTTTACCCCTGTCTCAATTGCTGGGTGCACCCTAACTGTTTGGTACAGTCGTCAGGATCCTAGTGGGGATACATCTCAGACTCACAACAAGGACTGTTGGGCACTTGTTCAAAGTGCAGTGCCCATACCCCCGAACCAGTTGCTGGGTGCACCAAACAAATTGTCACATGATCGCGCTGTTTGTGACCACTCCCTCGTCACGCACCAGCTTTTCACGCTCCGCTTCAGACATCCTGCTCCTGCGGGCTGGGTCGATGATTTGCTTGTGCAGCTTCACGCGCTCCTCGCTAGAGAACTTGAACTCCTGACTCTGGGTGATGGGGGGGGGGGTTCGTGGGGGGGGGCTCTGAGGCTGTTCCAGCATTTTCTGCGTGTTGACGTTGGGGTGGTCCAGGTTATGCACATAAAGTCTCGGTTGATGATGCGCGGTCTTGTGTTGCACGCACGTGTTGCACGCACGCACATCAAAGTGTTGATGCAGGGCCGAGCTTTGCATGAAGATGTGGGAGAAGCATTCTTGAAGTTACGATTCAGCACAGCAGAGTGAAGCACAGTGTGCGATTTGCAAGGATACTATCGTGAGCTAGATATTGTAGTGGATGTGTGCATGCGTGTGTGTATATTTATGTGTGTGCATGTTTATGTATACAAGTGTGCACATGTGTGTATAAGGGTTGTTCAGTTCGGTTTTTTGGGAGCGAGGTTCGAAACAGTTTGTGAAAGTTCTAGAACCCTCAAACTGTTCGAGCAGTTTGACGTGCAATCTCGAAAATGGAGGACGTTGCTGGTTTCTGTGGTCATACTTGTCCAAAACATGCTGGTATTGTATATATGTAATATAGTTAATCAATACACAAAAATTAGGACACCACGGCCATCTAAGGCTCTTTCCTGCATTTTGGACAGCAATTTTGGACAACACTCCTAAAAGAAGGGCATTCAGCTTGACGAAGTTGTAATCCTCGCAAACGGGATTCAGGGGTTGGTTACAATGCGTGAGAGTCGATGCGGGTTAGGGTTAGTTACAATGGGATTCAGGGTTAGTTACAATGGTGAAATGGGATTCAGGGTTGGTTACAATGCGTGGAAGTCTATGCGGGTTAGGGTTAGTTACAATGGGATTCAGGGTTAGTTACAGTGGGATTCAGGGTTAGTTACAATGGTAAAATGGGATTCAGGGTTGGTTACAATGGTGAAATGGGATTCAGGGTTGGTTCATTGCGTGAAAGTCTATGCGGGTTAGGGTTAGTTACAATCAGTGTTGTGCACATACGGCGTCAACAGAAATGACACCGTTAATTACGGTGCTTAAATGACGTCTACGTCACATAACCGTAATTAACGGTGAAATTCATACTGACGGTCGGAAATCGTAAGTAACGGTGCGGCGTCAGGTACTCAATGGCTCAGAGTGCCAACTCAAGCTCAAGCTCAAGGGGCGCTCTCAGCGCCCCGATTTCCCCACAAACAACATTTGCGACATAAATATAAAATGTCCTCCGGAAATCAGGCCAAGAGGGCTAGTGTGGCCCTGAGTCAGTCGAGCCTGGCTCGTCCTGGCCAGCTGCTGACAGTTTCCCACCGTAAATAACTAATTCCTGACGGTTTCCCACCGTAAATAACTAATTCCTGACAGTTTCTCACCGTAAATAACTGCAAATCCGACCGTCAGACGTCAAAAATTAAATTTCACCGTAAATTACGCCTGAGGATTAGTTTCTGACGGTCAAAACCGTAAACTACGCCTGACCGTCAAATGACGGTTGACGGCGTCAACCGTTAAGTGCACAACACTGGTTACAATGGGATTCAGGGTTAGTTACAATGGTGAAATGGAATTCAGGGTTGGTTCAATGCGTGAAAGTCTATGCGGGTTAGGGTAGTTACAATGGGAATCAGGGTTAGTTACAATGGTGAAATGGGATTCAGGGTTAGTTACAAAATGCGTGAAAGTCTGCAAACCCAAACTTTTGACAGAACCCCAAAGTGAACAACTCTGGTGTGTACACGTCTGTGTGTGTTTGTGTGTATGCGTGGTGTGTATACCTATATCTATGTATGCGGTGTGTTGCTACCAGGCCAGTTTCCGCCCACCTTATCTAGCTGGTTTGCATGGAAGCGTCGTGACTCCTCTTCTTTCCTCTTCTGCTCTGCCTGTCGCTCTTCAGCCATCAGCCGGTACCTGGGTTATTGGAAAAGGGGCGGTGGGTAAGTGTCAGTGGGTTGCAAGCAAACAAAGTTGTAGATGTCTTCACAATAATCCCCGTTTCTATGGACAACCGACAAGGTGCTGCACGCTCCTATGTACGAGCTCTGTTCACGTTGGATGGGCACGTGCTCTGGGTCAAGCTCCCTTTGAGGAGGTGCTGCGTCAGGAAGTGCTAAGCAAGGGTCGTGCCCCTTTTAATATAATGCGGGCATACACACACGGGGGGTTGCACCGTACCGTACACTTCCATTGTTCCTCTCACGATTATTACCAGTTCAGCATTCAAGCAGCTTCAATCAAAGCAGCTGTCGCAAATCAGCCACAGTCAGTGAACGAGCTGTGCGCAGAGGGGCATTAAACTCAACCATGCAAGCTGTCCAGCGGCGCTGCTACCTTGGCAGGTCAAAGCCCTGCTTCAAAAAAATCTGCTTCTCTGCTGCAGCGCCTGATGGGTATGATATAAACAAGCCACCCTTGTTTCTTCTTGAACACACAGGCGTGATGAAACCAAATTCCTCCCCTTTTCTTCTCCTTGCAAACACAGGCGCACAAGAGTAGCAGAAGACGATCAGCAGGTCACAGAGGCCTAGCAGGGTCTGAGTGGTGGCAAGGACAAGATGCGTGAAACACTGCAGGTGCAAACGCACAGCCGTACTCACACAGGCATCAAGGACCAGTGCCTTCCACGTGTCTGCCCATGCAAGACAGTTCCCGTAATTAGCCTGCGCGTTCCCTGTAATCAGCCCTGTAATTAATCCGCGCCAAACAGTTTTCTGAACTTATCCTGCTCACTTTTCGTGCTTCTCCAGGCTGGCCAGCTGGAATGGCTTGAAGACCTCCTGGGGGCTCTTGGGGGTGGAGTGCACACGCACACCCTCGATGGGGCGTGACTCCTTAATGTGCTTGGGCACCTACGGACACACAGAAACGTGCAGCAGGAAGAGCTCGTAGAAGAACTGTGCATGAACGCTGATGGCACAACCTGCATATTGGGCGTACGCCAGCAATGTGATCAAAACACTCGTTACAGTTGATGGCACAAAAGCTGCACACTGCGCACATGCTAGCATGAGTCCAACAATTACAGTCATCAAGATTGATACATCGACGGCAATACCAACAAATACCATAGCTAGGACTGAGCGTTCTCAAATGCCTGCTGCTCCCAGCCTTGCCTCGCCTTCCCCCCTAATCACCGGGGCAAACATTCTGCTAGACATAAAAATCGTCTGAATGATGATCCCAACAAAGATCCAAACCCGATCTGTGCTCTTTCAACCCTGCCCTTTGTGCAACAAACGTCCCTCTTTGCCCCCAGCTCCACATATACACACAAGCACGCATGCACTAATCTATCTCGCGGTGGATCCGCGTGCCCTTCTGTCACACACACTCACACACACACGCACACACACACGCACACACACAACACACACACACACACACACACACACAAACACACCTCGTGGCGCTTCCACGCGCCCTTTTGTGCCTCCAGGTACGCCCGCTCCTCTGAGGTCAGCTTATTCCCGCTGGCCTGCTCCTGGGGGGTTCGGAATCGGAAGGGCTCCACCTTGGTCACCCGTTGACCCTACGCGCATGCAAGGTTGTACAAATGGAAATTGTCTGGGGGAGGCTTTGTAGCTGGGCAGTCGGCATTTTTCATCGAAGAGGGGTTGCTGCCGGGGGACATTGTCTTGCAAGAAGTGTGAGCATGTGTATTGTTAGTGTGGCTTACTCGGGGCAAGGCATGCACAAGCAGCAAGTTTGCCTGAGTTTGCAACAACTGTAGTAAGAAAAGGGGCGCGCCAAAAGGTGCTTTAAAAGATAAAGGAGTCATTACAAGAAGGCATCAGCAATCGTCAGCAGTGTGCGCAAGAGCACATGAAGATACATACACATAGGAACGCGCACATACACACGCACTCTCTCACACACACACATACACACACACACAAAACACACCTGTGGGCTCTGCATGACCTTCTTCAATTCTTTGGCCTTCTTCTCCCTCTCTGCAGCCTCTACCGCATCTCGGGCGGCCTTGCTGTCCTTGCGGCAGCTTGACACCCGCGTGAGGTAAGAGGCAGTGGGCGCCAGCAGGCGTGAGGAGGCATTGTTGACTTTGCGAGCAGAGCCGGAGCGGCTGAGGTTCGATGCCTCCGGGCTGGGGGTACTCTCAGGCACCTGGGTTGGAGGCGCGCGTATTGAAAGGTGTATGACGGAAGCATCACACACAGGGAAAGGAGGGGGTAGAGGCAGGCATGATAGATGCCAAAGTGTGCAGCGAGGAAGGTCCTCGGATATCAGGAAGTGAATGCAATTTCCAGTTATTCCAGGAGAAGGTCAAAAGCTGTTGATCCAATGTGGACTTGTCCTGTGCTGGCGTCTTGAGCTGGCGGCACACACCAAAATGATCTGATCAGACACCACTGACACCAAATTCCCACACCCCAGCAAAATGGGCAGGCCGTACTATATAGAGCCCTAGTCTGAGACTCACCAGCTTGCCGGTGTGTGCCCTGAAAGACGAGGTGGGGCGCAGGTACGAGGGCACCTTGGACGCAGCGGAGGTATCATCTGAGTCTTCGTGCACGGTGTGAGGGGGAGTCCCTGTGGTATCCATCCTCCCTGATCCCTGCTTGCGCTCCTTGCTGGCCTGCTGTTCTAAGCTCCTGGAGCGGGAGGGAAGATCAGCTGCTGGTTCCCGGCTGGTTTGGGCTGCAAACGCTTCATTCTGTTCAAGCTGCTGCTGCTCCTCCCTCTCTCCTGCCTCTTCCTCGCTGTGAAGAGCAGCACTAGGGGCAGGTGTGGTCTCATCATCTGCCTTTTCGTTGGCATAGGAGGAGTCACCAGGGCCCTGGAGCTCGGGTTCAGGAGTCTTCTCCAGAGCCTGAGCCTGCTGCTCCCCCCCCTCCTCCTCCTCCTCCTCCTCCTCCTCCTCCTCCTCCTCCTTCCCTTCTCCTCCAAGGTCTCCAAGATGCTCCTCAGGTTGCACCTGCCCCCCCCCGTTAGTGGCACCAGGATACGTCCCGTCCCGATCGTGGGAGGCAGTGGCCCCTTGGGGCGTGGATCCCTCCTTGTGTGCCTTGGCATCTGCGCACAAAATGTAGGCAGTTGTGGAGCAGGTGCAGATGGGGTCGATGGGGAAATTTGAAACGGTAAGTGCTTGCACAAGTTTTTCGTGAAGGCAGGTACACACAACTGCAGGAAATTAGCATGTACAGCAGGCGCAATCACTGTTGGTGGTGTCCCTCCTGGGAGTGGCGGGAAGGGAACACGCATACAGCTCTGAACCGGGCACCCCAGCACACACCTAGCGCCGAGAGGTCTCCCGCTATCACGGCTTTGCACACGTTGCTGAGCTTCTCTGCCTCCGCCTCGGTCAGGAAGAGCTTGGAAGCCTGGAAACGGGAAGGACAGTGAGAATTCTCTGAAAAAAGGGAGCCCTTCTTCCCGGCAACGACAGGTACACGCAAGACGCCCGTGCAGCAATTACTCATCACACAAATGCACACACTCGGACACCATTGAAAGCTAGCAGAGCCTAAGAAGCTGCTCTGGGGGACATTTGGTTTGGGGGTAAAACCCTCTCGGCTTGCACTTGCACCCACAATGTCTTCCAGGCTCCAGCCCGCCAGGTCACTGGCACTGGTGTTGCTGAGCCGGCATGCCTCAATGATGTCTGAGACCAGGTCCTGCTCACTAATGGCAGCATTTAAACAGGATTCCAGGCTCGCCTCCATTCCGCACGCACCGATGTTTCGTCTGTATATACTCAATTATTATAAATACCTCTTTGGTATGCTTCGTCCATGTGCAGGCACTTTCTAATGGGTTGGCTCCAATTAACAATAAAACCTGCTGAGATTATATAAAGCCGGTGGATACCGGTATGGTTGGAACGCCCAGTGCAGACGATGAAAAGAGACTGGCCTTAATTACAAAGAAAATATCAAATGCCTATCGTCATCTGCCTGCTATAACCTCGTCAAACACACTGCGTAGAGACCGGTACGTAAGCCAGATCTAGCCACGCAAGAAGTAACACGCGTGTTGGTGTATCACAACATACACGACATACGCTGGTTCAATCGAGGATCCTCTGAGGATATTCAAATATCTTCATCATTGATCAATTAACAAGAACACATTTGCGCCGCCAGCAGCAGAGCCGCCCCCCCCAGCAGACAGTAAACAATGTTTGAACAGGTCTCCTCTATGTGTGGTATCAGTAGCCACACTGCAATTATTGCCCATAGCTTTATTGGCAGCAGTGCAACTATGACACAACAAGCTTAAGGCGTGATGCAACGTTAACGTTTGGATTGCAGTTAGGAATTATCTGAGTTGGTTATTCATCCTTGCCTTTTGAACACTGAACCTGCCAGGTTCTAGGCTTATTATGTTAATTAATATTTGTAATAGCACCTCGCTAATGGTTGGGGCTGAGGGCCTCTGAACCGCCAGCTGTGTAGTTGGCTTCGCAGCTAACCCGCCCACTCGGTGGTGCTCCTAGGTGAGAGACCACCAATAACATTGCACGTGATGCGCCCTTCTGCTGAACACAGATAGGAGTGATTTCTTGTCTTATTTTCAATCTCAACGCGCAAAAGCTGCGGAAATTTAGCAAGCAGATGCAACCATGATGACTCCGACCGACTTGACTAACACATACCACACCAGATCTACCAATAAGGCAAGGCCTCCTAGGAGAATTGCCCTTAACGTGAGATGATGACCCTATCAATCCACACCCTTTGGCTGTGAAACCAAGGGGCGTTCAAACGAAAATCGCAATGCACATCTGATCGTACCAAGTTCCGTGTAGATACTTTCCTACCCAACAAGCAGAAAAGACATAAAACATAACAACACAACACAAGCTGCTAGTGCCTCGCTTCCTGGGGCACTGCAAAACCCTCTGCACCATCTTACTAGGAGTGGCACGCCTAACCCCTGCCTGCTGCTGCTGCTACTGCTGCACATCTTCATCTGAATTTGGATCTAACGCTGCAGGCTCTTGAAGCATTTCGAATACAGGCTGCCCCAATTGGGACCTATGTATGCTTCGTTTTTTCCGGTGGGTGTATGGCTCCAAATAACATGAAGGTCCTGCTGAGATTATATAAAGCCGATGGTATGGCTGGAAGTAACCAGATGATAAAAAACATACAGAGACTAGCCAATCGTCAAGGCCCTGCTCACAACGTTAACGGTCCATAATAATTACAGGGCAAATGTCAAATGCCTATTGTCATTTGCTATTATAACCTCGTCATTTCAAACACGCAAGCCAGATCTAGTCATCCACAAAGTCACACGCGTGTTGGTTATCGCACAGAAGCACAAAACAACATGGTTAGAAGCAGCGCATGAAGTATCACGACATACGATTGTTCAATTGAGGATCCTCTGAGGATATCCGAATATCTTCATCATTTATCCATTGGATAGGGCACGTTTGCGCCGCCAGCAGCAGAGCCGCCTCTATCAGAAGGTAAACAATGTTTTCCTCTCTGTGTAGTATCAGTAGCCACACTGCAATATTGAACAGCTAGGGAATGATTTTGATCTGACTCTTACCTTCCAATCACAACACGCAAAAGCAGCGGAAAATTAGCAAGCCGGATGCAATCATGATTGCTCCGACCCACTTAACTAACAAGAACCAAACTAGATCTAATAAGGCAAGGATACTTGCCCTTAACGTAAGATATGATGACCCTATCAATCCACCCCCCCTGGCTGTGAAACCAAGACTCTTAGACGTTCAATCCGATACACATTTGATCAATTATGTTCCGTGTAGATACTTTCCCTACTCAACAAGCAGAAAAGATATAAGAAAACACAAACTTACTGGGGCACCGCAAAATCCTTTGCACCATCTTACTATGAGTGGCAGGCACCATTTACAGGGGCCACGCAACAAGTAGACTGCCTTGGAATACAAGGTCTGCATACCACAGCACTCATGAGAACACGAACATTACATGCCATCAGCTCCGGAATAAAAATCATTCGAACTAGGCGCTACATCGAACGCGACCCGCCAAAATATCTGAGCAATAATCTTGGTGGTGTGCAGGCCCATGCCTCCCAACCAACTAATCCTCACTAAAAAGCCTTTCCTTGTTTTAGTCTCCAGGTGAAATGTTGTGTGGCTGTCAGGTCAAATCACCGTCACTATAAGGTGTAGGAGCGACACAGCAATCCAACTTATACCCGCATACTTTGAAAGGTCTGTGAAACAAGCCTAGAGGATTCTATGAAAAATGCGAAAGGATGATGCTGAGCAGTACGACATTATGAAAAGAGAAGGTGAAAATAAAACCCATTTACTCCAGTGAAATAGGGAGCAGATAACAACTTCTGCTACCATTCGACTATCAGCTCCAAACAATTTGCTTCCTCGACATCGCATTTAATTGCCAGTTGTTATAAGAGTAGGGTTGATACTCTTAGGGTTTAGTAGGGTTAAATAGGGTTTAAATCTTATTTTTGTAACAGACTGTGCATGCTCCCTAAGCCAGATTACAAAAAAACATTTTATCCGTGAAATGCAACGAGCCCATATACACTCAAAGCTATAAACCATTTTATCCATGATAATTATTTCTCCGGAACAGATCTGCTTATATGAAGTGAAATCCCACAGCGGATTTGCTGGAAGTGAATGCACAGACGCAATTGCCAAACACTCTGCCTTACACGATGGTGGTCATGACGTGCATTTTCAGCCTCCAGCTCTAGAAAGTAATGCATAGTACATACACCTGGACTGGCTTGCGGCTTAAGACACCGATGAGGAAGGAGCCCAGCGGAGGAGCAATTGCACGCTTTGTGACTCTCTGATCTAAAGGCCAAGCTGAAAACAGAAATGTGCAATTCACACAGACTGGGAGTGCCAAAACAGACAGAGGGTATTGGAACTACTGGAAGGACCTCAGACCGTTGGTCAATAAGCCAGCACAAAAAATTGCTTGCACAATACAAACCTCAAGTTCTACAAAGCGTAATATACAAAAAGTTTAAGTGAGGTACTGTACCGATGTATTTTTATTAATATGCCTTTTGATACGGCCTTTCCCCCAATGCAAACTGCCCCATCTGCCAGTGCAAACTGACAGTGCGCTTCACCTCGCTCTCTGGTTGCCAACACACTGAAATGAGGATTATGGTTATAAAACGTCATAATATGGCAATTATGATGACAGTCAAGCCCTATGAAAGGGACTAGACAATGCCAACCAAATTGCCTACACTGACATAGGCAGTGCAGATAATCTAACAAAACAGGGCCTAGATCTGAGAAACACTGCCAACAAAACAATGCCCTATTGGTTGCTACCAACCTAACAGCACATGCTCTGAAAGCCTCTTCTTCTCGTCTTGAGGCTATCGTATTTTTACCTAATAATGTGTGCTCTTCTTGGTCCGGTTTCAAATTAAGCCTGCGCCCCTTCAAATCCCCATTGATCTTCTTCTTTTGGTGGAGGAGTTTACGGTGTTTGGTACCATAGTGGCTTATATTCCTTAATTAATGTGGGGAGTGTGTTTTCACTGCCTGCCTGGTTTTTATTTTCTTGTGGAACCACCCGCAGCTCAGATTTCCAGCAGCTTGCTAGTAATGACAAGAAACTGAACCCAAACCAGTGGGAGGTTCACTTGATTGATGCTAAATTATGTGAAGACACTAGGCCTGATCCTCAATTTCAAAAGGCGAAAGCACAGCACAGCATGCTTATCTCCAACCTACACAGACAGGGATATAGGGAAGCCAAGCTCCACGTGATCCTCGTTGGAATAATGGGGACTATTGTTGTTGGCGTATTACATAGGTCAAGGGGAGATAGCAAACACCCTACTATGAGGTTGAAACAAATCGAAAGCTGATAAATGCTTCCTTCCTCACTGTTTGGCATGGCTGCTCTAGCAGCCACACATGCTGTGGTAGCAGCTGCACGGAAACTGGGAGGTTGTGATGTATGGCTCACCACCTGATGGCTGAAGCTCCTGTGCAAGTTCAGAAGACGTGCTCCCGTAGCTGCAGCGCCTGTGTAGCACGTGACGAGGCGGCTTCGTGTTGTTAGCCACACGGGCAGGCTGTCCCCCGCTTCATGGGCCATCCGTGGCCCCCTGCTCCCACCACACCATGCTGGAGCAGGCGCCACCAAACTTCCTTCCAGTTATTCTCCCACGGGAGCCTCCATACCTGGCGTAATCACGCTGGGAGCGCCTTTGCTATGGCCAGAGCTGTGGGGCGAGTGTCTTCCTGCGGCTGGGTGGGGGCAGCTAGGGTAATAGCTGACTCTGCGCATTGCTGCCAAGCTTACATCATGGCTGTATGGCTTGGCTGCATGAGGAAATTTGTCGCTGCACGCACTGTAAAGGTGGGGGAACTGAGGCTGAGTGGACCTGGCTGTATTGTGCCGTGTTGGTGCTGCTGGTCTTGTTGGGGCTGCTGTTGAGGGGAGTGTGGGGCAGCCACTTTGCATGGTTTAGAAGCAGCTCAATGGCTGCATTGTGGGACGTTGGGGCTGGTGGGGTTTGGTTGAAGATGCTGTCCAGGCTTCAAGTTGCTGTCCATTCTAGAGGAAAGCACTCCGCCAGCAGGGTTGCGATGTCGTGTGTAAGGGCTTGGGGCCAGCCTTCGTGTTGTTGGTTTTGGTGCTCCTGGGGCTGCTGCTGCTGCTGATGTTGATGTTCTTGCTCGGGCTGTTGCTGTCCTTGGGGCTGCTGCCGCTGTTGCTGTTGCTGTTGCTGGTGGTGTTATTGTTGTTGCTGCTGCTGCTGCCCCTGTTGC
>Ga0307948_1000601_pt1 | contig 24726 bp, 34 predicted proteins | sample OrgLakmetagen280_FD_201824 | JGI IMG/M metagenome (GOLD analysis project Ga0307948, IMG submission 201824) | Saline water microbial communities from Organic Lake, Antarctica - #280 | ecosystem: Environmental > Aquatic > Non-marine Saline and Alkaline > Saline | place: Antarctica: Organic Lake...
GTTCAGTCTGGCCTCCTTCTCTTCTTGAAGCTGCCTTTTTTTTTTGCTATAGCTCAACTGCCCTCGCTGGCGGATACAGCTGTGTAACCCTTACCCTTACCCTTACCCTAGCAAGATATTTGAATCTTGTTGCAAATTCTTTTGCGAAAATGTGGTTGAAGCGGTTGATTTCAGCCGCGTGCGGTTGAAATGCGGTTGAAATTATTTCAGCCGTATTTCAACTGCATTTCAACCGAGACAGGAAATTTCTTTGTTGATATAAATAATCCTCCCTTTGTATTCACTTTTGCTTGGTGTCTTTCCCACAACAATACACATGCAAATCCGGGTTACAAAGCAGAAACAAAGTTGGGCACACGCTTCGGGCACGCTATTTGTGCACATGAATAGAGGTAGAAACCAACAGGTGTCCAGCATGTCACTAACTTAGCCAACGCAAACATGAAAAGAGGTTTTTGTTTTTGAGGATTGGTTCGATAATACGTAGAACAACAATTAACAAGGAGTACTCCCTGGTCACGGCCCTTTTAAGGGGAATGAGCATTTTGCAGATGTCAAGTTCCCCAAACAGAAATAGAAGCACCATGCCGCCCCATCAATGAAAGTGCACGAGCATGCATCGGGAGCACACGAGACGCAAACATACAGCTAGCCCTCACTTTGACCTCTAATACGTTCAAAATTTCCACGCAACTCTCTTTTCTACCTCTCACACCGCCCACACAGGCCTACTATGAAATAGGAAGACAAGGCTTTCTTTGACCAACCATACACACGCAACAACAAAGAACACACGCTGAGCTCTACTCCTGTTTACAAATGACACGTTCATCGCCTGCATTCCATCCAGCCCACATACTACTGCTAAACTCTTCATGATATCCAGCTGCAAGGGTTTCTCTCTTTCGCTCGGTCTCTCTCTCAAGCCACTCACCCTCTCACACAAAGAAATCAAACACGTGAACACGTGCACATACACACCCAAGCTCTCTCATAGTGCTGCCCGCCACCACTGCTGCCGACTTTACTCATACAAGTCCCAAAGAATGTTCCAACACCCTCTGTTTACTTCTGGTCCCCATCCATTGCTCCTTTAAGGGAGAGCGAGGGGTCACGCTTGTAGAACACAACGTCGCCTGCGCGTGCACAAAAAGCAACGTCCAAGATCGGTTTAGACAGACACACAATGATAAAAAAGACGGCTGTAGTTAAATTTGTATGGCGTCGTCTTTGTTTACTTGTCGTGCAGTACTGCGCCAGATCCCGGCTCACCACCATTTATTGAGGGAACCAAATGGCAACACATTCGATCTAACCCGATCTAACCGATAGATTCAGATGACAAAGGACAGAGGAAGGCGGGTGGATGTTTGTCTCAACTAAATTTGATTGTCAGGTTAAAATGACAACTGCCAGAGATTGCAGGGGCCAGCTGTGCCGACCTGGAATGGTGTCACGCACACTTGATCGCATTCCACGAGGGCTTGCTTACGTTGGCCAGGGACAAAGCAGCAAGCAGCACACAAGTGCACCATACATAGGAGATGGTAGAGAGCAGTGAATGACACGCAAACGAAAAGCATAGCTCAAACGGGCAGCTCTGAGTGCACAGCTCGTGACCCCCCTCTAACTCACCCTCATCCTCCACGTAATGATCATTCTGGAAGGAGCGAACCAAGGGTTCAAGCAGGTGGATAGGGAACCAGCTGCTCTTCACGGGCTCACGGTAGTAGGGGCCCATGACGGGCTTGACAGATTCAGTGGCCGTCTCAAGGTTGTAGTGGGGGATCTGGGAAGGGATGAGCAGAGGCAAGGGAATATGTGTGCGTGCATGAGTGTGTGCATGCATGCGTTTGTGTGGGAGTGTGATTAGGTGCCCTTGTGTGCTTGTGTGCTTGTGTGTGTGTGTGTGTGTGCTTGTGCGTGTGCATTGTTTGTGTTGAATATTGAGCGGGGGGAAGCCTGAAGTTAACTGTCTACTGGCTGCATCTGGGTGTGGTTGAAAGCACAAGAGCAACTCTCTTTGCTGACCCTTAAACATCAAACCAACAAGAGGCCAAATACAAAAACTTTGATTTAAGTATACTCAGGAGCAAGTAGGTCATGCCGAATTTCCAGGCTTTTGTAATTGGCGTGTGTGCATGTGTGTGCGTGAGTGTCTGTGTGTTGAGTGTGTGCGCATGGATGTGTGTCTGCATGTTTTTGACTTTGAGGTCGGACAACGCAAGCTCGTTTTTGACTTGAGGTCGGACAATGCAAGGTCGTTTTTGACTTGAGGTCAGACAACGCAAGGCCTTGCAATGTAACTGGGGAAACAAAGGGTTGTGCATACATGCACACCAGCACAATCCAAACTCACGAGGTCAGGCAACGCACCTGGGGAAACATGTGGTGCACGACGTGGATGCCGATGCTGTGATGGATCTTGCTGAAGATGCCGTAGTCACGGTCAAGCGTGGTCAAGGAGCCGCGCAGGTAGCTCCACTCCTGTGTGAGTGTGTGTGTGTGTGTGTGTTATATTTCACTCGCTAGAGCCAGGCAGACAACATGCAATTGAATTGCAACAAAAGACGGGCAGCTTGCTTTTCCCCCTCCCACTCACCTCTCCTCGGAACCAGGGCAACTTCTCCTCTGGGTCGTGGCTGCCGTGGTGTTGCAGATACGTCACGACATCGAGCCACACCACAAAGAACCAGTAGGGCATGAAGTACAGGTTGAACATGGCTGGCAGGCCCAGCTTGACCGTGCAGGCGCCCAGGACGGCCAGCCAGCCGATCAGGAAGTAGTTGGAGGTCATACACTGCGCGAGTTTGAATAAAAAGCGTCTGATGAGTGAGCATGAAACAAAGCGTCCTTATTTACCAATTGAAGGCAAACCAGTCACATGGTAAACGACTAAGGGGGCGAGATATTGCACTGGAAAGCGCACTCGGATCCTGCCAAAAGTTTGATGAGGAGGGAGAAGTATGAACTTGGCAAGGGTGTGAGAGGTGCACGTGTCGCCACAATTTTCCAGATGCACGGCGGAACATGTAGAAGTGTGTTTTTAAAGGCTGACGACAGTCAAGTTTGACCTGACGTCAATGCGTGCACGCACCTGCACGTACACATGACGCACACACACCTGCTCCTTTTCTTGCTGTGTGACAAACAGGTCACACTTAGGGTCGTAGTGGGATCCGGTCTTGCCAGGGCTGCGCTTCCAGAGGTAGAAGGGGTATGCAAACATGGACCAGGGCAGGGACAGGCGGCCAATGCGGGACATGGGCTCCTGTGTGTACAAGTGTGTGTGTGTGTGTGTGTGTGTGTGTGTTGAGTGTGGGTTATGCACACCTTGTGCACGGTATAAAGGTATAACAAGCATGTTTGCGTGTATGCGTGGGGCATTACTTCTTCAGCAAAGACGCATTCTTGCTCTGGGCGTGCTTCCAGGGCAAGCATCCCTTAATAAAGACTGTCGCGGTGAACCCTTGAAGATTGCATTGCATCACAAAAAGCACCACACTAACCCCCACAAAGAAAAACAAGCTCCGACTAGGTTTCAAGGCGTGGAATTGGGGTTGTTAGGGCACTAACCCTGATGACAGCGGCACACACATACACACCCACCCACCATCTCGTCGTACAGGCTCTTGCTCACGGGGTGCCACGACTCGTCGTTCTCTACGTGACCGTGGTTGGCGTGGTGGTTGCGGTGGCTGATGCGCCAGCCTGAGGGCAGTGTTTGTGTGTGTTTGTTTGTATTTGGGTGCGCATGAGATTGTATTTGGGTGCGCATGAGAGAGAATCATGGGTTCCTAATTCATTGAGCAGCCCATTCAATGGCATTGATTGGAGGTGCTAACATAGCCTTCAAGCACATCCAGCAACGCTCCTCGCGCATTGAAGATGCACCAAACCTTTGATAGCATCGTAGGAATGTATGCACAAAATCCTCTGGAAGGCCTTGAGCAATTAACAATTTTCTTGTATACACGCAAGAAACTTGGGAGCATCATATGAGCAGATTTTTTTCCTCATTAGTTGCTCAGAGCCTTCCGTAGATTGCTTTGGTGCAATATTACATATTTACTTGATGCCCCAGCTTTGAATCCTGTCAAAAAAGGTAGTGCAGTCCACGGTGTTTCTTAATGCTTGTTTGCCTTTGCTCATGTTCATGAAGAGGCCTTGCTTTCTTAACAGCAGGGGGCAAAAGGACCTCAAATAGGCTCACATTGTGTTTACAGTTGCACCTAGTACACCTGGAATACCTCGTGTCGGGCTTCTTAATTGTGCGGTTCATTCCTTGCATTGCTTGCGTACGATGCGGAAATGTTGTTCCCTCTCCTTGATCACATCTCCTGATCCTCAGCCATTAAATGGTTGCACCGAGGTTGTGCACCTACAGGCTGGCCTGACTTTTTAAGGAATCACAGCAGACACGTGCGCCTATAGGCTGGCCTGACTTTAAAGGGATCACAGCAGACACGTGCGATCCATGTTGGTGAACTCTACCAGCGTAAAGTTGCTGCACGTCTGCACTCACCATGGTATGGCACCAAAATGGTGGAGTGTACAATGTTGCCCACAAAGTTGTTGAGCATCTTGTTGGGGGAGAAGCTCTGGTGGCCACTGCAGGCAGGGGTGAGGAGTGCGTATGTTTGCAGTAATGTTTGTATTCAACTATTTTTGTGTAAGTTGTCGTGTGTATGTTCGTGTGTATTCATAGGCTTAGTCAAGCTCTAAGTATGGTGGCAAGTGCAAGCGGGGAGAAAGATGTTGTGTGTTTGTGTGTTCATATGCTAGTTGAAGCTCTTGGACAAAAACAACTACATAAAAAAGGTTAGAAACACCCCTTCCAGTCTCAGACATTTTCCTACAAAAAGTTATTTGGCTGACGTCCCTTGTGTGTGTGTGTGTGTGTGTGTGTGTGTGTGTGTGTGCGTGTTTGTGTGTGTGCGCGCGTGCGTTTGGTCAACTGCCTTGAAGCCTGTATGTAGTCCAGAGAAGCGAAATCTCATTGCGACGAACAAAAAAAAGCGAGAAGGGCAAACCTCTTTTTGTAGGTGGGTCAGGAGAGCCAGCTTGAAGTCCTCACTAAAAGGCCTGTGCACTTGCGCCATAATGTTAAATTTTGGATCGTGATTACGGTACCGACCCACCTACCGGTCGGCCAAAATTACGGTGTCAGACCGTACCAGACGGTGTTACCATTCAATACGATTTAAACCGTAATTTAACCGTTTGGCTCCAATTCCAGCCCAAACAATTTCTTCTTTTTGCAACAATTATTTATGAATAAAACACAAATCATCAACCAGGAATCATACTGCGTTTGAAATTGAGTTTCCATGCAAGCCACTGCTGGGCCCTTCCCCCGAGCTGATAAAGCCCCAACCCAGCCTCAGGGTCGTCCAGGGAAGCATTGCGTTGCCCCAGCACATAAGAGGAGCATGCTGGAGGTGGGAATGGGAGGTGTTTGGGGCAGAGAGGCCTTTCTGAGGCCGTTTTTGCACTGGCAGTGCCAGCTTGGCACCGTGACCGTACACCGTACAGAAAATTGCCGTAATAACAAAATTATGATTTTCCAAAAATCGTAATTACACCGTAGTTCACAAATTTACGGGACTTACAGTAAAAAAAACCATAGGATTTCAACCCTTTGCAAGTTGAGCATATTTACGGCATATACACTGGTCTATATCTTTGCTGATAAAATACGGACACCTGTACAAAGTTGTGGCTGCACACAGCACAGCAAACACAGCCAGCCAGCCATGTGACATCTCACCAGTCATGGCCCACCACGAACAGCGCCCAGAACATGGTGCCCTGGGCAAACCAGTACAATGGCCATGCCCACCAAGGGCTGGCAGTGAAGGCCAGGAGGGCTAGGCCCGCCACGATACCCAAATCCAAGGCGAGGTAGGCGAAGGACTTGGCGGTGTCCTTGATCCAACAAGGAGCTGCGCATAAAGAGAGCAGTTTGGGGATGGGGCTTCAGGGACAACTTGCAAATGCCCAGGCCAACTGTCTGGGCATGCACGCACACACAACACTTGAACAAACGAGCACGCAAGCAAAATAAGCGCGTGCACGCACACAAATTCACACACTCACACCTGGGATTGCATCACGCAAATCCTTCAATGAGAAAGGTGGTCGGACGGAACGGTCCACCTTCTCCGCGCTTTCCTCCTGCAACGTGTGTGTGTGTGTGTGTGTGTGTGTGTGAGTGTGTGTTTGTGTGTGTGTGTGTGTGTGTGTGTATGTTTAAGTCTGGTGCTTGGGCACCTTTGTGCCCAAGTAACATATTCCCAGCTGACTCCAGGCTTATAAGGACCTGTCCTGAGGGATCCCAGCTGAAAGCTACATTTAGGAGGAGTCTGGTCGAGCCACCTCACTGAGTCAAGCCTCGAGGACGGCCACACTCTACCCCCCTTTACACTAGCACACAACATACAACTCAAACCAGGTTGGCGAGTACCTAAGCGATTTGCGAGTGAGCAATTACGTGGGCTCACGCACGCGTTTCATGCCGGTGTGGTAAGCTCCCAAGCTCTCCACTCTCCTTCTCTACGGGACACCACACGCACACACGGCATACACCTAGCACACTACTGCTGCCTGCAGTGAGTCGGGAAGGCGGGAAAAGTACCCGCCAGGTTGAGGCCCACATTCCACCCTGTGGTCCTCAAGTGTCAATCGCAGCCCGGTGTGTAGCAGCCGGTGTGTAGCAGCCCTCAACCTCAAGGTAAAGACATAGCATCTGGAGCACCCTCACCTCCAATCCCGCCCTTGCCGCTAAAGCGGACTCACCTGCTGCGATGGTGCCATGTCCAGGGAGGCTACCTTAGGGGTGGAAAGCCGCAGGGAAGGACGAGGTGCAGAGAGCCTGGATCCCCCGGTTACGAGGCCGGTCGCCTTGTTGGTTGTCCGAGCAACCGAGGGAAATGCTGTAGACTTCTGGCACAACATACCTATCCCGAAGTAATAATGTATTTGTTTTGTGCCGATTTAAGTGTGGTAAGTCTCCAACTAATTTTCCAACTTCCAGTAAACACAATCATTTATATATTAAAACAGGTATGTCACACTCGTACACACGCATACATGCACACATATAACACACACAGTTCACACACACACACACACACACACACACACACACACACACATTAAAACATACTCACACACACAGTTCAACACGAAGATACACGCACACGCGCACACACGCACACACGCACACTTACTGATACACACATACACGTACACGTACACGCACGCTCACACATACACACACACGTACAAACATACACACACACATATACACGTATAATCACGCACGCATACTCACAAACACACACAGTTCAACATACTCACACACACAGTTCAACACAAAGACACACGCACACGCGCACACATGCACACACGCACACTTACTGATACACACATATACAGTACACATACACGCACGCTCACACATACACACACGTAAAAACATACACACACACGCATGCACAAATGCACACACGCATACATACGCACGCACGCTCATTCGTGCGTGCACACACAAGTAAACACACAAAGAGACACACACACAAAACATTGACACGCGCACACATACACATTTAGAGTACACACAATAATAGATCACGGACAGCGCCTACCCTCAAGAAACTTCACATTAAATGCAAGAAAGAAGGAACGAGTCGCCATGATACCTCCCGCGCAGGCCGCACATGCCACTTTCCGCATCCTGAATGGAAGATGATTTGGCGGCTGCCTTTGATGATGAGTTTGGGCAGGATTGGAGAGTTGATGACGATGCCATCGAGGAAGAAGAGGAGCAGCAACAACAGGGTGATACAGTAGCCCAGGACGAGAAAGAGGAGGGAGAGGTATGCAAGGGAGGCACTTAGTTTGCATACCTGTACAAACACCCGACAAACTCACACACAGGTCTGTTTGCAGTCTTTTCGGGCTCTTGGCAGGATTTTTACGGGATAAAACATGTGCCCTTTTAAAGGCTTACGTGCACTACTGGAGGCCAGCCCAGGCTACAGGATCTTGCAGATGTTTACTGACATGCATCAGTGTTTATTCGTCTACAGGCGTTGTTGTGCTGCGCTCCCACGCACGTGCGCACATAGTCTCATTTAAACTGCTGAGCCTTTGCTACAGCAGCGCCATGTTCCCTCTTGCACTAGCACCCACTGTCTTTGTTGCAAATCTGGTGTTCCTAAAGCGATATCAGTCTGGAATCTTGACTTCAGATTTTTTAATGGAATCTCTTTATTATCACGACTTGTAGGAAGAAGCTGCTCAGAGCTTTGACGACGATGATGAGGGACTGCTTGCAGGATTGGACTCTGAGGGTGTAGAAGGCCTGCAGGAGCTGGAGGTGAGTATATGGAGGTTGTGAAACATACACACACCACACACACACGTGCTCACATACACACACACATACACACACATATGCTCACATACACACACACGTATGTACCCATACTGCTGTAAACACTCGGAAATACGCACATGTGTTGTGTGAGGGCTTGAGGAAAAGCTGGAATTTAGAGGCACGACCTAGGAAAAAGAACGTTTCATGAAGTGACATATTAATCCAGAGGGGGTCAACTGAGGCCCCAAAATGGGTCACTTCTGAAATGTAAAATGAGTATGGGCGCCGGAGCTGGCAGTTTCTAAGATTAGCACCCAGATGTAGCTGTCAAGAACACCTGAGCTAAAAATCTGCCAGTAGCGGCGCACACGTCTGATTGCCCGCGGCGTGAACCACACTCTTCACCACAAAGTCATCACAGCAGGCCACCCACCATTCCAAATCACATGTTTCTGGTGATATGGAGTCCTTGTAACAAACAAATATCATTCTAAAAAAAAAGGAGTGAAACAATCAAGTAGTTGGGGATGTAGGCCAACACATGCTGTTTTCCAATGCAAAACCACCCTATTAGAATTTTGGTAATCATTTTAAGCTTAAAGCCCTGCCTGCCAATTTGCACACAGAGTGACCCACATGAATTAAAGCAAACCTTCGTGTAGCTCATAATGCCAGCTTCAATTTGAAGCAAAAATGGTCCCAGTCGGATTGAGGGGCAGTGGATGGCCGGCTTCTGAGTGCAAAAGAAGCACATATTTTGACATTTCCCCAGTTGACCCCCTCTGATATTGATCGCACGAAATGCATTATCCGCATTCTTATACATACATACATACATACATACATACATACATACATACGTACATACATACATACATACATACATACATACATACATACATACATACATACATACATACATACATACATACATACATACGTACATATATACATACGTACTTACACATGTGCACACATCACACATGCACACAAGCGCACACAGGCACTCATACATACACACACACAAACACACAGGATCTCGAGGCGGAAGAGGCGGCCGTAGCCCAGCGTGACAGCACCAGCCTACCTTCTGCAGCACCTGCTTCCGATATCGGAGGCCTTCCTCCCAATATTTCTGAGTGCCTGCGACCTTCAAAACGGCAACGCATCCTTAGCAACCCTGCCGGCATAAGTCTCGCGGTCCGAGGGCAGCAAGAGGTCCAGGACCTTGAACAGCACGAGGGTGACTTTGAGCTACCGTGCAGCCAAGGCACTCGCTCAGCTGCCCAGGTTGGTCTCACCCAGGCCCTTGATCGTGCTGCCGGAGCAGCTTCTGGTGCAAACTCCGTTGCAGCAGGCGGAGTAGGAGCAGGCCAGGGTGCCAGTAATCAACAGCAGCAGCAGCATGCACAGCACACGCAGCAGTGCGAGCACCCCTCCTACTGGGCGGGCATGTGTGTGTGCTGCGGTGCACTCAAGCCAGAGGATGGGGAGGCAGCGTTTGCAGCCGTTGCAGGAGAGGCGGAGGCAAGAGCAGCCGCTCAAGAAGAGGCACCAGGGACAGGGAGGTTCAAGGCAGCCGGCCGTCGACGGCACCCAGCTCGCCCCTCGCCTAAGCCCCCCTTGAATGCTTCTTCAGCACAACTTGCTGCGAAAGAGGGGGTACGTGCTGGCGAGGTGGGAGCACAGGAGAATGCACCTGCCGCCACCACAGCAGCAGCAGGTGTAGGAGCAGCAGCAGGTGTAAGAGCAGGAGCAGGAACAGGAGCAGCAGCAGCAGCAGCAGAAGCAGGCGCTGCAGTGCCGGCAGTGCCTCCTTCCAGAAAGACGGCGCAGGTGCCTGGCCAAAGGAAGCAGCTGCAAAGTGGCTCTGCCGCGGGCCCTGCTGTAGCACAGCAGCAGGCGGAGCCGCTGACACAGATCCGGCACTTGCATGCTCGGGGGCACATGGAGGTGCGTGTTTGCAGTAGTGGAGACTTTACGGGGAGTCTCATTCTTTGGGTTATACCACAAAATTGGGAGGGTGCATTGAGCGAGCGTCACTGATCATGGGATTGAATATGTGGATATGTGTGTGGCAGATTTGGCACTTAATACATAGGGCACACAGAGGTGTGTGTTTGCAGCAGATTGTGAGGCAAAGCCTTTGATTAATAGAAGCAGCTTGAAGCAATGTGTTCAGGTGCATTTTGCGTGCGTGCGTGCGTGTGCTTTTGCATCAGCAGAAGGCATACATGTCATTTTTTGCTTGTGTGCGTGAGCGTAGCTAGCTTGCAATTGTAATGTAAGTTGCAGCATATTTCACGGGCCAAAATATGTAGCCCCGCTTGTAAGGTTTGCACACAAGAAAAATTCGTATGAAAGTGCAAATTTGTTGTAAAAACCGCTCTCTCTACCAGACAGATACATACAGAAGGGCACACACAACCATGCACAGCAGCACATGCACACTCATGGCAGCTACACATTGTGCACCTTCATTTTCAGGCAAGGTTTTTGGCACATGTACTCACTTGCAGGTGAGCAAGGGAGAAGCAGCGCGCGTGCGTGAGAGGGAGGTGGCACGGCTGCTGGGATCTCGCAGACTGGTGCTGATTCTGGATCTGGACCACACGCTGCTGCACAGCGTACGCTTAGCAGAGGTGCGAGTAGATCTGGACCGCACGGCTGCAAATATCTTGTTGGCACTGGCAGCGCGAGATCTGTAATGCAAAAAGGTTCGATGCTAATCTTGGATGTGGAACACACGCTGCTGTACAGCATGGGTTTGGCAAGAGGCAGCTGTACTGATTTCCGTCCAGCGTACAGATACTGGGACCTCCCCATTAATGTAGTAGCAATGCCTATCCACACTTCTTTTCAGGCACGCCAGCACACTAAGCGCCGCCCCAAATGCGTCCCAAAGAGGGTTCCCTCTACTTTCTGCCATCCAGCGTGCAAGACAGAGCATGTGAAACTGTCACAATTCATATTGACTTGTACTTACTCGACACTCTGACCAACTCATTGCCCCGTCTCAGGTGCCGCCCTCAGAGGCAGTTCTGTTGGATGCTGTTCAACGCGCAGAGGCTGGTCACCCACAACCGCTCCTGCATTGCCTCAGGTGAGCCGTTTGGCAGGGCAGAGTAAGACCAGCAAGAGGAGTAGAAAGGTTGCAGTTGGGGGAGAACAGAAGGCCATGCGCCGAAATCCGCTTCTGCATTGCCTCAGGTGAGCCACTTGGCAGGGCAGAGTAAGACCAGCAAGAGGAGTAGAAAGGTTGCAGTTGGAGGAGAACAGAAGGCCAAGCGCCGAAATCCGCTTCTGCATTGCCTCAGGTGAGCCGCTTGGCAGGGCAGAGTAAGACCAGCAAGAGGAGTAGAAAGGTTGCAGTTGGGAGGAGATTGAAAGGCCAAGCGCCGGCATGAGAGCAATGTATCCGAGCCGATGGGTGGGGCACAGCATGACCAGCAAGAAGGGCAGAAGGGTTGCAAATGGGGGGATACCAAAAACCCATAGCTGTTAAAGGCTACCTTACACCATTTTTTGTCGGAATTCAAAGCCCCTGCTTAAATGTTGCAAAAACATATATCCTGTTTGTCGAAAGGTATGTCTGGTACCGTGCGTTGTAATCAGCATAAATTTTCACAACCACCTCACCAAAGTGGCTCCTTCCCCTTATTCTAGTCACGGGGTGCAGCTCCACTGCCTGCGTAGCATTTCTCCTTTAGCCCACCAGCACACACACACACACATATATACATGCACACACACACGCATTGATCAAAAGAGCCCATTATTAATTATAATGCACACATTGATACCCTGTAGACAAAACACAGTGCAGCTCGCTGCCTCTGGTATCTGTCTATGTGAGCATTTTCTGGACAATCTGTTGACACAACACACACACACACACACACACACACACACACATATCTCATTGACATATGTTGGAACCTAAAAATCACATCACTGTGACACACGCTACTGTAACACCCAGGCAACAAAACCTGTGGACCAAGCTCCGCCCTGGTGTGTTTGAGTTCCTGGAGGCCTGCCGAGGTCTATTTGAGATGCACATCTACACCATGGGTGACCGCACATACGCGGCACAGGTGAGAGAGGTGTAGGGATATTTCGGAACAGAGCCAGGGTCGGCAAACCGGCAACCTCTACTGCTTGGCACACACATTCCATGGTGCAGTGGGATCCTTAGCCCTTAAATAAATAAATATCAGTACAGCAATATTTAGTGGGTCTGGCAAACCTACGCATGCATGATGCACTGATGCAATTGTTGCGCATTTCGCATTCACTGCTAGGACCCTGTTTGTGGTGCCATGGGGGCTGTTCAGGCAAGGCAGTAACGGGTCGGTGTCTGTGCTCGTCAATTGAAGCATTGCTTATATCCTTCCAAGCAGGAACATTAAAGGCCGAGCGTAGCAATGCCTCTTCTCTTGTTCTTGAATAATAGTAGGTTAGTGCTCGTGTGAGTTAGCGTGTACATGGTAGGTTTGAGTTAGCGTGTACATAGTAGGTTTGTGCTCGTGTGAGTTAGCGTGTACATAGGGTTGGCAAGAACCATATATATATACGGTGTATATACGTAGGGTTGGCCAGGACCGTATATGGGATTTTTGTATACATATATGTACGCCGTATAAACTGTATATAAACCGTATAAACCGTATAAACCGTATTAAACCCTGTATGGGGAAATTCAACCTTTTCAGAATTAATGTTTAGGGGGTCATTTTGTAGCTCTTTAAGAGCTCTGATCGTGTACCCCATTTATGTTAATGTTAAACCAAAAAGAAAAAAAGGGCAGGGAGCTATGCTTGCCCAAAAGACCAAAACACACAGGCACACACGGTCACTGTCACGAGACCCCTCTTCTTCCCCCACCCCATCATATTATCCCGTTTGTGTATGCACGTGTGTGTTCGTGTGTGTGTATGTGTGTGTGAATGCAAAAAGTGTACATGCATGCATGCGTGTAGTGCGTGCGTGCGTGTGTATTTGCACGCGTGCTGGGAATCGTGCATGCTCGCGTGTACATGTGCGTGTGCATGCATGCTCGCGTGTACATGTGTGTCGTGCGTGCATGTGTGTAGTGTGTGCATGTGTGTGTGCATTTGCGCCATGCATGCACACGTGTGCTTGCGCATGCTTACGTGTGCGTGTGCGTGTGCATGCTTACATGTGCGCTAACTTGCGTGTGCGCGTGCTTGCTTATGGTTGTATGCATGCATGCGTGGGTGTGTGCATGTGCGTATGCATTTGCGTGCGTGCTGAGGTTCGTACATGCTTACGTATATGTGCGTGAGCGTGCACGTATACGTGTGTGTAAACGTGTGCGCGTGCATGTACCTTTACGCACCTATGTGTGTGTTGGCGTGTGCATCTGTGCACACAGGTTTGCGTGCATGTATGTGCGCGCGTGCAGGGGTGCTGCATGCACATGTGCGCGCATGCGGTGGTGGGTGCATGCACATACGCGAAAGGGAAGAGTGTGCGTATGCCGTTTCTGTTCCTGCATCATCTCCACCCTGGAAACCTTCAGTGGGGTTGGCTTGCATGCCCTGCTCATACTCAAACTCTGGTGCTCCTGGTGCTGCTGCTTCTGAACCCCTTGCTGTCTAACCACTGGCTGCTATTGAACCATGACGGATTCCCTTCCACGAGGGACACGGCTGTTCAATACCACAAAAACGATTGTTAAAGATTGCCCGGATACAAAACTTTGGATTTTGAGGTCTCGAAGGCCAGTGGAAGGTCGCTTTTAACCACTCATTTAGACCGTGTATATATGTGATATACAGCGTATATATGCGCCGGCTAAAATTCACATACGGTCATTCGAATACGGATACGGAGAAAAATGATTTATACACCCGTATATATATATATACGGTACGGTACGGTACGTATATATACGGTACGGTGCGTATGTATACGGCGTATATATACTTATACGGTTCTGGCCAACCCTATATATATGGTTTTTTTGGCTGGGAAATCACCAAATATACGGTCATATACGGTGTATATATACGGTGCTGGCCAACCCTACATATACAGCAGGAGGGCGTGGCAGGGGTGTGTGGTGGGCAAACAGTCTAACAGTCCAACGCTGCATTTTTTAAATTGCGTGTGATGATTAGGATTGGGCAGGGACTTAGTATAACCTTACGACCACAGATTGTTTTTCCCTGCTAGAGATCCCGTGTGCATTGCCAGTTATACTCAAGTGACTTTGGCCAACCTAATTTGTAATGAATTTGTGAAGTATAGCGGAGGGTTATCCAGTAAAGCTTAAGCGTGTTAGCAAAGTACATACTGAAACATTAAATGTGCAGAGGGCGATCTTCCCTCTTTGCAATTCATTGTTCTATCCTGTCGTTTTGTTCTCGCCTCCCTTTGCAGAGCCAAAGTTATCACACCCATGAGAAGCATAGAGACTAGGCCTAAAACCTGTGATGCGGGGCATGCGTGCCATAACAGCAGCACTGGTAATCTTGAGCCTGAACACACCCCTTGCGGCAACAACGACATTCGCTAAGGCGTGTGTGTTGTGTGTGCCTGCTGCTGCAGATCAGAGCTCTACTGGACCCTGACAGGCGACTTTTCACGTCCGTCATTTCTCAGGTGGGAGGTTTTGGATTACAGCAAAGCAGGTGCCTAGCATGCTTGGTCACGGGATTCGTGTGGTGCAGGGGGAACCGCTACTTTGGGGAGTCTTGGGTTGGGGTGTCTTGGGTTGCCATTTTTTTGTGCACCATCATCAGCAAATGTACACCCAACGGGTGCAGAGGCCCACACAACATCCCGCATGGAGATTAATATTGGGAGGGCGATTTTGGAGGAACTTGGCTGTGTGGTACTCAGCACACCTAGCCCTTGTAGAAATGGTATTTTGTGTTGTGGTGAAAGAAAACTTGTGCCACAGGATTGTTACCTGGAGCCTTTCTGCCGCTTTTTTGTGCAGACTGTATGCCCTGAAAATGTGCAATGTCGACTTGCAGAGGAGGCTTGCAGTGGATGCATGCACACGGTCAAGCTGTCACACTCTTGTTTTGGAATGGTAGAGCACCTCATGTGCTGCTAAGGGCTCAAACAAAGCGCTCCAGTTGTGTCCATGCTTGGGAACTCATCACAATGAGGTTTTATAAGGACAATGTCCCAACTGCTGGTAAAGACCCAAGTGTTGCATGTTGAAAACTTCTTATTTTGGAACGCTAAAGCGGTTTGCCTGTAAATCTGAATGGTTGTACCTCTAACATGCATAGAACTCGGTATGGCACTTAGCTCTTTTCAAACCAAAGCTAAATTGTGTCGTGCCCCTTTCAGAATGACAGCACCTCGACCGCTGCTAAGAACTTAGACGTGGCACTGGCAGATGACCGCATCGTCCTCATCCTAGATGACACTGAGCATGTGAGTGTGACGGCATGCATTGGCAGTTACAGCGATAGCACCCGCAGTCCTTATTCATTTCCGTCCTCATCCTAGATGAGACTCAGCACGTGAGTGTGACGGCATGCATTGGCAGTTGCATTAAAAGCGCCCCAGTCCTTATTTAAATATATTTTAGCACGTGAATGTGTGTTGAAGTGTTGAAGTGCCAGTTGATGTTGGCCAGGCGCTGCACCTGAGTGGCCATGTCTTGTTCAGGTGGATCAAACTTTCTTTGCCCTTTTTGCACTTTGTACCACACCTCGTACCAAAGTGCCTTGTAAAGACGAGCAGCACCTTCACGAGCGAGAAAGTTAGGAAGAGCAAAGCACACGGAAGGGTCATTCAGATTTTTAAAACCAGGTGCTTGCACCCACAACGCACCCCAAACTCCCACTCTTGTGGCACCAAAATTATCTTTCATATTTGAACTTGATATCATATATAAATTGATGCTTTTAGGCTCTGCGTCATAAATGTAGGTTTGGCCGGACCATCGTAGGAACCTCATCCAGGTCGAGCGCTACCACTTTTTCGCAGGCAGCATGAGACCATGCAACGGCATCAATGGGCTTTTGGACATGGTGCGTTGGACAAGCAGCTTGGCATGTCTATTGCTTGCGCTCAACAATGCACTCAACTCAACTGCTTTCATCTCCCTTCCATTTTGTAACGTACCGCATTGCATCTCCCTTTCATGTCGTGGCGTTGAATACCAATCAAGGGATTTTTGCTGTACTTCAGAGGTCCTGCCCTGAAGGACAAAAGTGAGCAGCACCCTCTACACTTGCAAGCAGTTAACCACCTGTGCGCGGCACCACAGAATACATCTGCGTGTCGCTACGATATGTCTGCAGAAGCAAGACGAGAGCAGCAGTCAAGGGACGTTGCCCACTGTTTTCAAGGTGCTGCAGGACGTTCATGCAAGGTGTGTGTGTATGTGTGTGTGTCTATGTGCTGTGTGGATCATGCCTAGCACTGGCAAAAATTGTGCAACAGCTGTAGCTGCGTGTGTATGTGCATGTGAGTGGTTTTGTGTCTGTGTGGCCCATGTGTGGAAGTGACAATAAACGTGCAATTGCACATGTGCTTCAAGCTTTAATCTTCCGAACATAATTACCAAATATACGGGACATGTACACCCCCGCCCCCCCCCCCCCACACACACACACACAATCACACGCACACAACCACATGCCAGCCAAGCGTCTCATACAGGTGAATGCATGAGACGAAAGACATGTGCATCCCCCCCACACACAAACACACATGCACACACGCACACACACGCGCGCACACACACGCACACAAACACCCACCATACCACGTGCCTTACGTGGTTCTGGGCTGTATGATCATGCACCACCTGCAAACCACAGGCTAGAGTTCCCCGCATCTGTGAGCAACCACACGTTTGGTTGATATCTTGAGATATAGACAGATTGTTCGCTCCCTGCCCCAATTCCACGCACTCACTTAGTGCCTTTGCCTGTCCATCCCATGGCCGTTTGCTCCCGACAGGTTTTTTAGCAGCACGAGGGAAGCAGCACGGGGAGGCGTGGCAGCAGAGCAGGGCTCACAGCCACTTGAGGAACGTGACGTGAAGTACTGCCTGTTGGAGCGTAGGGAAGATATTTTGAAGGTGCGCGGACATATTTTTTCCTTAATCAACGTGGGGAGTGGTTTTGACTGCCCATACAGTTTTCCCTTTCTTATTAAAAACTATTTCTTAATAAGAATGTAAGAATAGGACATTCTTATGCATATAACAGTGTATTGAAGTGGTTCAGGTCGTGTGTTGTATCGCGTGTGAGGTGCTACAGGAGGTGTTGAGGTCATGAGAGGGGTTGCTTGTTGTAAGGGTTGCTTTTCATGAGGTCATGAGAGGGGGTCATGAGTAAGGTTGGCCAGAACCATATATACGGTGTATATACGGCATTTCTGGCAGGGAAATGGCCAAGTATACGGTCATATACGGCGTATATACATACGGTTCTGGCCAACCCTCATCGTGAGGTGATGAGAGGGGTTGCTTGTTGCAGCACAGAACAGCAACCTAAACAGAGTGTTGCTTGCTTACTCAGGTGTAATAACAGGAATGGCTCGTTTCCGCTACTTTTCCTTTCCCATGCAGCTATCCTTTGCACGTGGTTCTATCTGCTCCCGCTGCTAGTAATGTATGACAAGCCGAGTCTCTCTCCATTCTTCTATTTCTTGTAAAAGGGAAGCAGATGTGTGTTTGTGTGCATGTGTGGGTGTGTACAAGTGTACCTTCAGACGTGCAAATATTTGCCCTCTGCATGAGTGAAAGAGTAGCTGCCTACCCCTAAAATATCTGGATGTTTTTAGTAAGATCAATTCGTCACATTACATGTGTTTCTGTTTAGAAGTATGTCCATACGAGAATTTGTGCTTCTGTACGAGAATGTGTGCTATTTAGTCATCGTTTTTCTGTAGGCACGCAAGCATTTAAAACACATGCATGGACGATTGCCATGCGAGCACGGCCCTTGCATAGTACCTATATGGTCAGAACACCTCACCTGTTTTGAGACCAACAAAACAGCATGAGGCTTTCGTTTACCCTTTGCATAACTGCAGGGCTGCCACGTGTGCTTCAGCTGTTGCTGGCCTCTGGACTTTGTAAACCCCTTCTCACACCCGCTGTGGCAGTTAGCAGAATCCTTAGGAGCTGAGTGCCGCCCCACCTACCATCCTGACACCACCACCCACATGGTGTGTTGCATTTGTTAGACTCTTCTAAACTTGTAACACCGCCATCAACTGGCAGGTAGGTACAAAGGATGTGCGGTGCAAGCCTGGCCAATTCGACCTAGCATTGCCACGGTTGTGGTATGTAAGCTGAAGAAGAAGACTGCGGTCATTGCCACTGGCATAGAATGCAAAAGGGTGTCACAAGTAGAAAGGAAAGATGAAGTTGTGCTGGTTGTTTCCCAGCGTGATTTGCATGCTGCGCTTTTTGTGAACTAGTGACACTGTCAACGTTGGCTGATGCAAATTTGATGTGGATGACCAGTTTGGCTTAAATCCAAACGTGCAAGGCTGTGAGTTTGCAATGTGACAAGTTGTGGCCTCGCCACTGTTTTTATTGCTCCACCGGGTTGACGTAAAATGTATTTCCACTGCCTGCCTACCTGCCTATGATAACATTCACGTGCATATGTATGTCAAGTAAGTTAAAAGGCAAAGCCACGTCTTCAAAAGTTCCTTGACCCTAAATTTCTGCCGAGTCCAAGTGTTCAATTCACGAGTCAAGAGGCTCAATCACCCTGTCACTCTGCCAAGCCTTAGATTTGTAGTCTTTGTTTCTGCCATATAACAATAGCTAAAGTGATTGCATCATTTTCTTGCTACACCGGCGTGAGCAAGGAGCTGCATATTGTATACTGCATTACTGCACTGATCAAGTACTTATTTGAACATATTTTTCGCGCGTTGTAGCTTGAAGGTGCTATCTTTCTGTTTGAGTAAAGCTATACACACCAGAAAAGATGTCTGTCATGCTTGCTTACAGCAATATACTGTCTCCTCAACATCACAGGTGGCGAAGTCCTCTGGCACGCAGAAAGCACAGTCTGCTCGAAAAGATGGCAAGCATGTCGTGTCTCCAGACTGGCTGATGGCGTGCAAGTTCAGGTACGAGTCTGCATGCAAGACGCGCACAAATAAATGTGGCGGCTGCGCTATCTTAACACTCGGTCAAGGACCCAGCGTCTTTTTGGAATTTGCAAGAGGGCGAGAGCAGATTGGCTTATTGAGAATTTCAGCAGCAAATAGGAATTGGACTTTTGGGATCGCATACAGCTTGGCTTGCTCAATCCGTTTTTTTTAATCGAATTCTTAATTATAATCAGCATACAACTTTATGTGCTGATTTGCTCCTATCCATGCCTTCCCACGCCACGTTATGATTAGCTATCCTTTAAATGATGAGCTACAGTTTGAAGAGCGCGAGGTCATGTGCACACAATGTTTAACATGATATTATTGCGTGCTCATTCGCTTTCATTCATCATTGCAGCAACCTGTCACGTAACAAGACCTTCCGGCAACAACAGAAAACGTTCTGCTTGTAACGATTAAGGATCAAATGAGTGACAAGCAAGGTCAAGGGTAATTACTTAATACTTATACGCTCCTATAAGCAACCCAAGCTATGAAAACACAACTAAGGCTTCGGCAAATTTTAAAGCCGCTCACACTTGAGCATCTCATTCTTACCTTTAACTCTTTATCTCACTTGGACCCTCTCGTAGGTTGAGCAGCCAGCCCACGTTGAACGCCTTGATGGTACTACAAAAAGCTTTTCGTTGTGTGGTTTCCTTCTCTCCCTTGCACTGGCGATACCTACAGGCCTTTTGTACCGTGGTCTTTTGCCATCATGATATGACAGGCTTTTGTCAGCTTAACCTCTACATAAGGAGGACTGAAACATCATTATGTGTTTGACCTTGAACATCCTTCCCCCCTCAGGGTACAAGCACAAGCGATGCGGAATGCTCACCTTCCCCTGCCTCTCCTCCTCCTTGGTTTTATGTGTGCTCCAACTAAACTACCTACAATTAAATTTATGTGCGCTCCAGGTGGAGAAGAGAGGACGAGACGAGGTATGCAGCCAGCCTCCACCCCTCTGCTGACTCACATCCTTTTGTGCCCCCTTTGGGGGCGATCCAGATGGCAGACCCAGCTCCGCCGGAGGTGAGCACACAAGCAGGATTAGCTCACGCAGGCGAGTCAGCACCTGCTCACGGATTCGACAATTTGGTCGAGACAGCTCCAGCCTTGCCAGCGCTACCTAATCAGACTTTGGTAGAGACGGAAGCAGCAGCACCACCAGCAGCGGCGGCGGCAGCGGCAGCAGCAGCAGCAGCGGCAGCACCTGTCCAAGCAGTAATGCAGGAGGATGAGTCCGCAGAAAGCCAGGCACATCGAAGGGTAGAGGAAGGCAGAGGCGGGAAAATCATGGAAACCCCTTCCAAACCTATGGATATGGATGCTCACCAGGGGCCAGGCTGTGTAGTGGCTCCCGTAGATAATAGTAGCAGTTGAGATAGTAGTAACAGTTGGGGAAGAGGGAAAGATAGGGGCAAGGTCAGGGTGCAGGCTGTGCGGTTGCCAGCACAAAGCTAGACGAGCGATTCCAAGATGTCAGATCGCTCCAGACAAAACGGATGTAGCTAAGACGCTTGTTTCCTCTTGTTTCGAATCGGAAATGTTAACGAGGAAAATTGAACACTACTGGAAGAGTGTCACTACACCAAAATAATAATCCAGCCGGTATCCCTCTTCCTAGGTGCAAGCGTATGGTAAGTAATGCTGTTTTCTTTTATCCAGCTATACTTTCGGTGTGTTTTTGAACCAGTTTCAAATTGTTCTGAATCACTGATAGTGATCTATATGATTGTCCAGATGGCGTCCAGATAGTGTCCAGATGGCGTGTTCGTTATGCACATTGAGGGAAGAGGCAGGCATTTAGATCCCAAACAGATTCCCACTAGGGACAGAGACATACATCTTGTAGAATTCAAATTTTGCTCAGGCATAAACCGCAACAGACATTAGATATAACGCACAACCAGCATCAACCCCCTATCAATGTCTACGAACAAGGAGCCTTCGAGGCATCTCTCAAAACAACCAAGTCACACTTCATGTGATACGTCTTGGAGTCGGGGGCACAATCTACAATCAGTACACCATAACTCCTCTACTACAATTAGGCGTCACCACGCACAAAGTGCGTGCACCAACTAGCTACTAAGCAAACTACACTGCCATGCAATGAAAAGCTTAAACAAGACCACAAAAACAAGACATAAAAATACACTTTAACAACAGCAACAGTGATAATGGGGGATCTGGAAGGGGGGTTACTGGTAGAGCGGCTGGCTTTAGAAGGGCTATAGGCGCAGGCCGGATCGCATGGTTGACAACCCGCCGGATTCTCATTAGTCTCTGTTGTTTGAAACTTGTTTCTCTTTTTCGTCTTTCGGTGGGGCTCTGGCTAGTGCGAGCACTATAGTTGAGAGCCTTTCCTTAATGCACGCTGGTGACTTCCAGTGTAGACTTATACTTTCACTTTTATGATAGTGATTTATGAGTACAGGAGAACGGAAAAGGTGAAGTAATTTCTGAACCGGTTCTGAATTGAGTCAACTACAACTACCATTTAACTGTTCGGAACAGTTCCTGTTCTGTCACAAAAAAAGGACTACTGGATTTTTCCGAATTGGAAATCACCTTTCCTCCCCTCAAATGACCTCCCAATATCCACCTTTGCCAGGCATTCCCATGCATGCAGGAGTAAACTTGACTTTGTTAACATAGAGCAACATCCTGTTCCAAACTGAGCCCTATGCTCATAGTTTCAAATGCTTTACGGTCTGTCACTACTCAAATGTCGGTGTATTACCACATTTCTGGACGGGTTCAGAGCATTTTCAGTCCCGAATCAAAATTTTGCAACTCAGAACGATAAAGCTAACAAAGAACTGCCAATTCGGGACTTGTATTCAGAAACAAACCGTTTGTTTTCGGTAGCCTGAAATGCTGAACCAGCATAAAAGCGAGATCTGATGCCTATGGTGCATTACAGGAGTAAATGTCTGGTGGAAAGGATTTGAGCTCCCTGTGCCATTCCTCTCGCTTAGACCTCTCTTGTGGCTTTTTGTTGCACAACCTGGTATGCACACATAACTCCGAGCATGACAGATCAACACACAATTTTAGGCCCCAGGCATTGGCATTGTTCCGTAATATATGCACGTACAAGCAGAGGTTCTATTGATTGTTCTATTCTCTTCTTAAAATTTTAGATTGAAATCTTCTATAATATGCAACTTGATTACCGCATATTTTGCACAAGGTAATTGAGCACTTTTCTCCAATGGATCTGCAACACCCAACAGATCCGGAGACACACACCATCCCATCTGGAGAACAAAAATAGGAAAAACTTCTCAGTGGGGATAAGGTGGTTGGAATGAAAGCAGAAGCCTGAGCTCCACCAGGAGTATTATTGCTCAGAGAAATCTGGGGGGTTGTGTTTAATGTCTTGTTTCATCTGTATGGTTTTTGTTGTGGATTTGATTGCATGTAGATTCTTTCATGGAGCTGCGGCACGTCGACCAGTAACTCCGAGGCTGTGGAGTGGGTTCCTTGTGTAGCTGCTGTGAATAGTGCCTGTTGCTCCTAGTAGGGAGATGCGAAAACTTTGCGGTGTCCGAGTACGGGAGGCATTGGCAGCTGATGTCGTTCTTGTGCCTTTCGTCACACTGAAAAAAGTGGCCCCAGCCCAGTAAATATCCCCCCGCAGCACCTCACCATCATCATCCCCTCCCCCATCCGTACCCATCAGAGGCCGACCCAGCCCCCCTCCCCCATGTCCCCGCTCGGCGCTGCCGTAGGGCTCCGGCAACCAGCAGCAGCACCAGCGCAGGGATACAGGCGGCGTCCATCTCCACAGGAGCTCCTACGCGGGCAGGCTATTGGATCTAGCTGGAGGGGGGGGGGACCAGTGGAGCCCAACCTCTTTTTTCTGTGCTGGCCAGGAGAGGGCCGTTCGCTGCTCTTTTAGTTGTGGCGCCCCTCGTCTTGGCCTCTTAGTGGGTTAGTTGGATGGTCCATAGTTTGCCAAGCCTCGTCTCTAGCTCGTGCCTGTCCCCTTAGTGAGTGTGTGAGTTGTGCTGCCTGGTGAAGATGCAGCCGTCTCTGCTGCCTCTCTGTGTGTGCAGCCTCCCCTTTAGGTATGGTGTTCTGCCTGGTGTTGTTGCGGCCCTTTACCATTGCGTCCCGGTGTGGAGCCTCTCCTTCCTTGCTTGCTGGTCAGCCATGCTCTTTGTTGTACGTCGTTTTGGTACTGCCTCCCGCCCCCCTCTCCCTCTCGCCTGGTTTACCTGCCCGTCTGTCTGTGTAGGGTTAATTTTTTTTTGTAGCTGGTCATAGACCGCAGCTCTGTGCCCAGCCCGGATCCTCATTTTTCTCTCCCATACTCTCTCCTCTAAGGGTATCCCGTGGACTCTTTATAGTTCTCGCCTACTATGCTGGAAGAGTATTGTTACACCAAATGCCCTGTAATCCAGCCTAGCTGTATTCTTTGTTTTTGGGTGTCTGTTTGCTCTTTTTGTTGGGACCTGTAGGATATGTGAAATGTGACTGGCACACTGTTCAGGATGAGGAGCACATTTTGCTGGATTCTCCACATGAACATCTTGTCAGCCTTCACACACAGCACCGCCAACTTGTCTTCCCACCTCAGCATAAGGATAGCCCAACTCGTTTGAGGACTTTTTCTACCAACCGTGTATTGTGCCAACAGCACCAAAGCCAGCAGCATCGCACCTCCCAAGCCAGCAACACCAGGGAGGAGCAATGCAAGCCGTGAGCAAGTTGCGGCGAATTTGCAATCCCTTCTGACTTCCATGGATAGGATTTTGGTTCGAGTAGATAGCAGTTAGACTCTCATGCTGATCAGCGAGCGCTGAAATAGAGCCTGCCTGGCTGGTCGTCTTTCTCTGCCTGTATGTGATGCCCAACTTGATGCTTCTAGACCGGCACCTGCTGCCTTGCTTCTGGTTTCTAGAGCTGGCTTGACTTTCTTCTGTGGAGCACTAGCACTGCTTCCTTCAGAACTCTCTGTGCTCAGACCAAACCTTTTTCTGCTAGTTCTTAAGCCATACTTGACTATACTTTTCTTTAAGGGTAGGGTTAGGGTTATAACACTTGGCACTAGCACTGCTTCCTTCAGAACTAACCTAAACCCTCACTTAATACCTGGACAATTTAATTTACCTACACGGCATCAGTTACTCAGTGGCCAATTGCGGTCTAGGCAAATTCTTCCTTCTGACATTGCAGTCCCACCCGGTCCTGGTGGAAGGTACAGA
>Ga0307948_1000602_pt1 | contig 24691 bp, 23 predicted proteins | sample OrgLakmetagen280_FD_201824 | JGI IMG/M metagenome (GOLD analysis project Ga0307948, IMG submission 201824) | Saline water microbial communities from Organic Lake, Antarctica - #280 | ecosystem: Environmental > Aquatic > Non-marine Saline and Alkaline > Saline | place: Antarctica: Organic Lake...
AAAGTGTATGTGTGTGTTTCATAATATGTATGTGTCTGTCTCATAGATCCAGTGTTTGTGATTATATGTGTGCCTTCCTCTATGTGTGTATGTATGTATGTGTATGTATTTATGTGTGTGTATGTGTGTGTGTGTGTGTGTGTGTGTGTGTGTGTGCGCGGCAGCGAAGGCATACGTGGAAAATGGATGCAAAAGTCAAGAGTGTGTGACACAAATGTCCACAACAAACTTCACACTCGTGTCTACCAGCTCAAAACGTGAAAACTGACGTAAGAATATGTGCGCGTTGTGCTTGTACATGTGGGTGTGTTGTTGCAATTGCAAGGTCATGGATAAAGTGTACAGGTGGGGAACAGTATAAAGTATTTGACCCAATTGTCCGTTTGTCTCTCCACATCACCTGCTCATCTTGTGCCAAAACACCTCAAGCAAAATTTTATGGTTTTTGTTGGGTTGAAGTATTGACTATGTGAGGCAAACGCCCATTTGTCTCTCCACATCACCTGCTCATCTTGTGCCAAAACACCACGTGCAAGAACCTCGACGTCTGAAGTCACCCCGAAGCCCAACGTGTGTACGTGTGTACGTGTGACAGTTCAACTTCTAATGCATCAAGTCACATCGCAATACTGCCCGCACTGGATCAGGTTTGTTAGTGGCCTTCTCATATGAAAAGCGGTTCAGAGCGGGAATTGATTGACAACACAGCTCTTTGTCAGCGACCGAGAAAGACCCCTGACATCCACACTGGACACATCTAAAAGCACACGCAACGCGCGTACCCTCCCCCAGTGAATGGACAATGCTGGTGAGGCCTCCTCTCCTGAGCATTCACAGACCCACGAATAAACCACAACAGGCACACTTATAGTTAGGGTTGGCCAGAAATATGTATATACGGTTTACATACTGTATTTTTTGCAGGAAAACCAACCAATATATGTTCATATACGGTGCATATAAACGGTTCTGGCCAATCCTACTCACAGCACACTCATACCTATGCAACACATACCTATACTCCCACCGTACGAGCTCCGTTGGTGAGGTCCTTCCTCCGAAACATATTCAGAGCTCAAGAAAGACTAGCTAAAAGAAATTATGTATTGACTGACAAAGCTCCTATATCAACAGAGGCCCCACGCAGAAAGACAGGATCAAACATGGAAAGCACCTAACGACCCACGAATGCCAATCAAAGCACTCACACAGTTCCTAGGCCACACTCACCTACTCCCACTCAGAGGGCGCTGCTGTTGCCCTCCCTCCAGTGCATTGACCGACATGCTGCCGCTGCTGCGCTCCGGTAAGGGGTTGCCGCTAGCGGAGCTGCTGCTGCACTCATGCTGTGAAGAGTAGCGAGAGGCAGCTGCCCCTGCACCAGTGGTACTTGAGCGTGCGAACAGCTGCTGCTGCTGCTGCTGCTGCTGCTGCTGCTGCTGCTGCAAGGAGTGTGAGAAGTGGTAAGGCTGCTGCTGTGGTTTAGGGGGTAGTGAGTGGGACGTGGGTTGTGAGCGTTCTAGCTGCTGCTGCTGCTGCTGCTGCTGTGAGTGTTGCTGCTGTCCTAAAGGTGCAGACCCGGGATGCTGCTGCAGCTGCTGTGGTTGCCGCTGCTCCCTTCCTGGTGCGGACACTGGCCTTGCGTTGCCCCAAATGCTACCACCCTTCCTGGCAGCTGCCATGGTTGGGTGAGAGCCTGTGTTGGCATCTGCATTGTCGCCTGCTGCCTGATTGTGCTCCATGGGGCTGTGTGAGTAGAGCTCGGGTGCATGGGCCTGCTGCTGCTGCTGCTGCTGCTGCTGCTGCTGCATAAAGGAGCTCGAAGGGGGCCCAGAGGGGCTCAATAGATGGCCTTGGCTGTGTATCCCATTGTCGTGCACACCTGCCACCCCTCCAGCATCCCACTTTCTCTCTTCTTGGTGCTCCGGTTCTGTGGCCTGCTGCTGCTCGGGGGATTGCTGAGGTGGCGAGGGGGAGGGGCTGGATATTGTCATGCCATCCACTTTAGTCTGCAGGTGCACCAGCTTCTTTTTAGCCCTGTTATTATTCAGCATGCGGAGGAAAGCTGTTGTTACGTAACATGGGAGGGTCTGTGATGTGAAGGTAATGAAGCACGGGCGCAGCATACGCGTAGTACACCTGAAGCCCTGCAGTGTATCAAACTGGAAGGGAAACCTGCTACCTCACTGGAGTGTTTTCCAGCCTCAAACATTGCACGGTCTACTAAGCATCAAGCGAACTACTGCCCCTAAGAATTCTGCTCCTGGTCAGCCGTTTAGGCAAGGTGTCCATTGCCTCTCAGACTCCACGAAACTGATGCCACGAGAAATGTCAAGCTGCCCCTGAAGGCTTCTCCTCACCTTCCAGACTCAAAGGCTGAAAACGAGCTCTTTTCCTGCTACGCAACACCTTACTGTACCTCCCCCCACAATCGCACGCACCATTTACGCAGAGAAGAAGGCTTCCAACCACTCTTCTTGCCACCACTTTTCTCTCCTCCTTGTGCAGCTGTGTCGAGCTCCTGAGAGGGCTGCGTTGTGTGTATGTGTGTGTATGTATATGTATGTGTATGTGTGTGTATGTGTATGTGTATGTGTATGTGTATGTGTATGTGTATGTGTATGTGTATGTGTATGTGTGTATGTATGTGTGTGTATGTGTGTGTCTGTGTGTTTGTGTGTGTGTGTGTGTGTCTGTGTGTGTGAACAAGATTCAAGTAGTTTGTATAGTGCGCAAGCATGTTCACGCGGCCGTGTGTTTAAGCATAGGGTTGCACCTGCAACGGCACGTTGCTCCCACTATGACAGGAGAGCCTGACAGAAGGACCAGCAACACATTCATTTCATTTGCGTACCTCCTCTTCCAGATTTCCTGCGCTGCTGGTCCTTTCTGTCAGGCTCTCAGCCGCTGCTTCAGGATTTTGGTGTTCCGCTGGTGTAATGGCTGTAATATGGGGTAAATACCTCCAGGACTCCACTTTCCTGGGGGGGAGTCCATCAGCCATTTCCCTGGAGAGGAGGGGGAGAGACAACAGATTGAGCAAGCCCAAAGGGGATGGGATGGGTGATGAGGGTTCCCATAATATCCAGATGTGAAAGCCCAAACCCAAACAACAAACCTCGCAGGTGGGGAGACCTTAACCTTTTAAGTTCCTCTCTCGCCTTCTCAAAAACGAATGCGTCACATATGCAACGAGCGGAGATACAAGCTTTGTAGCATTCACGGAAATAAGACAGTTGTTTGTATTGTTTGAATTATTAATAAACCAAAGGTAGCACTTTCTCATTACCCGGTAGTTCTCTTGGCAACAATCCGTTCACGTAATTAATAAAAAATATTCTGCAACACAGTCATGCAGCTTTCTCCCCTCCTGCCCTCAGCTCACAGATTTAGGCTGTCTCCCAATTCCACCCTCTGGCCCCTGTCAGCCTGCCCTCCCAAGCCTTGCCTCCCACCAAGCAAGCAGCCGTCACCCCTACAACCGAGGCTCTGCTCCCAGCCAGCATCACTTGAGCACGCACGGGCACAGGTTTCATTCGGCCGCACTTATCAATGCAGAAGTAGCAGCAGCGGCGCTTCCTCCAGCAACTCCAGCCCTGTGCTAAATGTCATGATGAACACACGGCCGGTGGACCGGCTTCGATACCAGGCCAAGTTTGCCTTTAAACTGTTTGACAAAGACAGAGCAGGTGAGGGGCACTTCCTGAACATGCCTTCGCTGCAGTTCTGTGCGTTATAGTAACTGCATGTTGCACAAACCCCGCATACAGGCAGGCTACAAGGGGAGGAGGTCCAAGGGTATTTAGCTTATTGTGATGCTCGCTTTGGGCCCAGGAGTTCTGCCCTTGAATCCCTGTAAGTAGTTAAACAGTTCTATTTCACAATCATCAATGTTTCGTGGCTGCATACAGCTGCTTCATCGCTCAATCGTGACACTGATTTCCTACGGTTTGCAATGGCAATTACGGACAAGAGCAGCATGTCCTGTGAAAAGTTTTTTCAAGTATCAGCGTGAAGCGTCTGTCTGACGGCCTTCCAAAAGACTCAAAATATCTCCACCTTGTTGTGTCCATGGCAGATATACGGAGTCAGGGCTGCTTGGTTCAGATGCGTCCCTTGGCTTTGAGCAGTTTGTGGATTTAGTGCGTGGTCAGGTAGGTCTGTGGGCAACGGTTGTTGCAGCTCAATTCCACAGCCACCTTTTCATCAAAGCTGAGCGTGATGGTGACCATTCTGTCTGCCCTGCAGTTCCGAATCCTGTCTTCGGACAATGGTCTGCTGAACACCAGCATGCAAGGACCAGACATGGGAAGGTGTGTATCCGTGCCGCTTAAGCTGTCACCCTGCCTTGCTCTCATTAATCGCCTCACATGCATTTCTTTCTCATTCCAAAAACACGTGTGATCAGTAAACAATGTCCTTTCCCCGCTCCAATTTTCTCTTTGCCTCCTCATGTCTGCAAATGTGCTGAACCTGTGGCGCCCCTGATGTTGCCGGTTCAGGCTTTTGTACAACTGCTGCATTACGACACGAGAGATGACCCAAGCACTAGCAGCTTTCAAGCTCATGGGTAAGAGGAACGGTGCACAACACTACCTTCATGCAAACTTTGCCCCACTACAAACTAATACGAACTAGCAAATGCTAACGAAGAATATATGTGCAGCTGCACACATGAATTAAACTGGTGTGCTTGAAGGGAACTCTGGAGTTGTCTGTGCGCTTGCTAAAATTATTTGGTTCATCCCATGTCCCATCGCTGCATTAGCATAGGTATTTTGAATGAAATGCACGCGTTGATGTACAAAAACGCTTAGCTAAGGTTTACCATCATAGTCTTAGCTTACAAATCCCACGTCATTGTTGATTGACATTATGTAGATGTAGACAATGACGGCTACATACCAGTCCAGGACCTCACCCAGAAAATTCCACGTTATTGCTGGTCAAATCATTGCATTGTGCAGATGTAGACAATGACGGCTACATTCCAGTCCAGGACCTCGCAAGCACTGAAAGTATAGAGCGGAAAATGGTGGAAGACGTGGTCGACGACGCTGGTGGGTGAACGTGTGTCCTCCTTCAGACGTAAACCCTGAATTCAGCTATTCTTCAAACCTATGTCGAACACTTGGCCATCGTTGTACGCAACTGTAATTATTTTTATATCTCGTACGCATGCATGTACAAATTGTGTCCTTGTGCTTTCATACCTCAACTCACTTGGCATCTATTCTTTGCAATACGGCATTATTGTATTATGCTCCCACCCGCTTCTTGTTGCTGCATGCCTGTCTGTGCTGTGCTTCAGAAGAGGAGCCTGACAAGCGTGTCAATTTCAACGCATACGTTCAGTCATATGCACGTGAGCGCCCGGTTGCTTTAACAATGGTCATCATGGTGAGTTTTAATAGACAGGGACAAATTTGTTTATGGCTTTTATTGATAAGTTAGGTATTAATTACCTACCTGTTTTAAATTATTCTAGCTTCTGTGATGGATATTCATGATTTGTTATTGACTTTCCCTTGTCACTAACAATTAAGAAAGGTCTTGCCACTTTTTAAGCTTTTCAGATAAATGAGGTCAAGTCTTAAAACCTCGCTCGCTAGCTCTCGCCCGCTCACACTTCCTTTTTGCTTTGTAGCCAGCCAGTTTGTGGCTAGCAACATCTTCTCTCTTCTGTTTTGTAAACATGCAGGCCACTCATACTTTGGCATTTTGGCTGTTGTTTAGTGCTCCTATCGACACTCTTTGGAAGGTAGGCGAAAAACACAGTGATGTTAACCAGCGCAGTGAAGGTGGTTTGTTATAATAATGCTTAGTTCACTGCACCATGCATGTCGCTTGCAAGTGGCTTTCTGCTTTTTCTTCGAGAGAATGCCTGGCATATTTTCTTCCTCCTACGTAGGTCCTCTTTTCCGTGTTTCTTCTGCTCAAGCCACAATTCATCAACAGCCCTCTCATCCGGGCGTACCAAATCATCCGCACACTATTTGGAAGAAGTCAGGCCGAGCTGGACATGCGCATGAAGCCAAGCTAGCACTTTTTTTGTTATGCTAATAGCAAGAGGCGTTTTTTTGCGTGCTATCTATGGAGCCCGACGTTAAAAAGTGGTGACACTTCGGCTAGCTGGTCGGGTGGTTACTTGCCTTTGTATAAGATTCAGCAGAGCGCAGTCTTCTTACTTGGAATAGTGCCATTTATATTGGGGCCTCCCGGCCAATTTCAGGGTCCCACAAGTTTTTAAGTGGCGAGCACAAGAGTGGTTCAAAGTCTAGTAGGATAAGGGTAGGCCAGGGGGCTAAAGCGGCTAGAATCCACAGCAAATTTACCAGCCAAATTATTACCACAATGAAGGGGTCCTTATCATATAAACGCAAAGGCGTACGCACTTCAGGTGCATCAGGGCTGTAATAGGATTTCCATCGGTTCCAATTTACAAAGACATTTCCGGTGCGTTTGCAATAGGGTGGTAATTCTATTCAATTAATTAATCGCGTTTTGCGTTTACAAAGGGTGATTAAACCATGATTCGTGATTAATTGCTGGGTGGCAGTCAAACGTTCCAAGTAGTTAATTAAAGGCTGGGAAAGCTCCAGTTTAAGGGGGAATGGCTGGAGAAATTTCCAGCAGGTCAATTAAAGGCTCCGGGTACTCAGTCAAAGGTTGGAAGGACGTTGCCAGCGTTCTCCAGTGCATGCAAGCGCAATGCAAGCACTTCTAGAGTTCCAGCCTTCCTTCCCAGCTACAACCCGCTTCAGGCTACAACCTGATTCTGCTAAATTAATTGCGTCCATTGTAAACGCAAGGTGATTCAGGGGTGATTAATCCAAACGCGATTAATTCGAGTGATTAATTCTGAATTAATCACAAACATTAATCACCCTGTTGTAAACGCACCGTTAAATGCAACTTATAAATGCAACTTATACGGGACGCACTATATCTGGTAATTTTTATATGTATTATATATGAGAAGCAGATTTCACGAGGCAAGAAGCTTAATGCGAAGATGTCTCTTCTGCCCCACACTTAGGTTTTGATGCATGCTGCCGTCCCAGCACATTCAGAGTTAAGGAGGATGTTTAGGAGCCGTAGGCTAAAGCGGACGCCCCTTTGCTTGCTACGGAGCAGCAGAAGTCAGTTCACTTCAGCTCCGTGGGAGGTGCTCGAGAACGTACGACGCACTGACCTGCATGCACCCGTACGCGTGCCTCCTCCTCCTCCAAAGCGAAAATCAAAACTACACGTCCCTCTTCCTCTTCTACCAAGCGGTTTTTCGTCTGCAGAGCAATCCATTTTTCGCACGCAAGGTGATGAGAGAGGGGAGCAACGGAGCTCTTGTGCCGGGGGCAGCTGTGCTTGAAAGTTTCTACCCGTAGTTGAAGGGCGGCATACAGATTGCCGCGGCAGGCAACATGCTGTCATAACATCATTTTTTCTGAATCAAAACAGCAGGCAGGCTCACCTGCATTTTCCTTTAATTCCCAACTCCAGGAATGATCATCTGTTGTCCGCAACTTGATCATTCATCGCCGCGCGTGCTCATGTAGGGCCTCCACCTGTTTTTCTGGAGAAGCAATTGCATCGGGACTGCCTTGGGCTAGCCAAACCAATTGACCTACTCAGGTAATCACGGCGTCCTCTTGCCCCTGCATGTATCTTCACCCTGCTTCTGACTCTTTTGGACAGCATAGCATCCCAAAGATGACAGAAATTGCTATTTCAGGCAAACCTCTTAAACTGATACGTAAGATGCAGCTGCAGGGGAGGATGTCATGAGTTTTAACGAAGAACCAGCTGTTTTCCGCCTCCCACCACCTATCACCTATGCTTTGCAATCCGATTGCGTCATGAAATAAACAGGTGTAAGCAAAGTTCTGTACCTCTATCTGGAAACTTCACAGGCATTCCTGCAGAACACCTCTGTCATCTATTACTGCAACCACACGTGTGTGCAGGGTTTAAGCCGGAAACATTAGAGGTACTCCTGTTTGACGAGTACCATCTGTTTTTGTTCAGGTTCAAGCTGGAGCTTTCCAAGCTGTTTTCTGCCTCCTATTACCACCTGCCACCCATGCTTGGTAATCTAATTTTGTCATAAAATAAACTCAGGTTTAAGCAAAGTTATGTACCTCTCTCAGGTTCAAGCTGGAGCTGTCCAAGCTGTGCAATCGGGATGTAGAGCGAGCAGGGATATCCTTGTCCGTAACCGACTGCACAGCAATGGACTGGTATGTGGTATGTGTGGTTGCATCGATTCACAAAACGCGGACAATTGCAGAACCGTTGTCGGTGTAAAATGCTGTGACATTTGCTAGTTTAGCCGCATTGCAGTTGCAGATGTTGCCGGAAGTTGTGTATTAAAGCGGCTGAGAAGCTGGAGGGTCGTTCGCTGCTTTTTTCTGTGCTTCCCATTTGCTCTTGAGCAGCAAACTGAAATTCAGGCGTTGGCTATCAAATTGCCTATTTGCCTGTGACCTTCAAACTGGAATCATGCGCTGTTAATGTTGTACATCCTTATTTGCCCGTGATCTTCAAGTTGGAACCATCCGCCGTTACTTGTACCTCCTTGTTTGCCTGGCAAGGTGTGAGCTGCTAGCAGCGTCCGTTTACTAATTTCTGGTGTGCCTCTTTGTTTGCCTGGCAAGGTGTGAGTTGCTAGCAGTGTTTGTTTACTAATTTCTGGTGTGTGTTTCTTGTTTGCCTGGCAAGGTGTGAGTTGCTAGCAGCGTCCGTTTACTAATTTCTGGTGTGCCTTCTTGTTTGCCTGGCAAGGTGTGAGCTGCTAGCAGCGTTCGTTTACTAATTTCTGGTGTGCCTCTTTGTTTGCCTGGCAATTTGTGAGTTGCTAGCAGTGTTTGTTTACTAATTTCTGGTGTGTGTTTCTTGTTTGCCTGGCAAGGTGTGAGCTGCTATCAGCGCTTGTTTACTCATTTCTTGTGTGCCTCTTTGTTTGCCTGAATATGTATGAGCTGCTAGCAGCGTCCATTTACTAATTTCTGGTGTTTACTTCTTGTTTGCCTGGCAAGGTATGAGCTGCTAGCAGCGTCCGTTTACTAATTTCTGGTGTTTATTTCTTGTTTGCCTGAGTAGGTGTGAGCTGCTAGCAGCGTCCGTTTACTAATTTCTGGTGTGCCTTCTTGTTTGCCTGAATAGGTGTGAGCTGCAGACTGCATACCAAACGGCCACAGGCAAGAGGAAGGTCGCCACGGCTGCTGTGACTAAAGGAAGTGGTATTCATCAGGCTCTTGGTAAGAAGGGGGCAAAACGAGAGCTAGGGGGTAGAATGGGGGCTTAAAAAGAGGTAGGGATTTCGAAAACTAGGTGGTTCTACACAAAAGCTAGGGTTTTTAATGAGAGCTTAGGAGTTAAAACAATATGTAGTAGTAAAATAATAGCTTAGGGATGATTAAAAGGTAGGAGGCAAAGTGAAAGCTAAGAGGCAACAGCTTTGACCTACTTCCTGCAAGCTACAAACCTGGACTAATTACAAGCAAACAAAAGAATCGGATTTGTTTGTGGCTTGAGTACTTGAGTAGGCTCGGCTTACTTTTTATGTCAACATTACTACTCACTATTATGCAGGAATTTCATTTCTTGTGTGAACTCTAGGAGCTTTTGTAATAGCGCATCGTACCTTCCTCGCAGCAATGCATGCCCCCTCTTTTGCACTAGTTTTAACACACACACACACACACACACACACACACACACACACACACACACACACGCACACACACACAAACACATACACACGCACACGCACAGACACAAACACGCGCGCACACACACACACACACACAAACACACACACACAAACACACAAACACACAAACACACACACAAGCATATATGCACATGCCATAAAACAACCCTAGGCAACACGATAGCACACTAGTTTTCTCCCTTGCATCACGTATGCACATAATACACTTGCATTAACGTTGTTTACACGCAAACAAACACGTACACGTGTGCATATTGTTGCAGAGGACGCATCAGCTGGGTTCACTGTTCAGATGCCAGTAACGAGCAAGGAGGAGGAGCTGGCTGTGTCGTTGCTCAACATCATTTCTGCTGTCCGGCAGTTGCATGTTGAGGGAGCCACCCGGGAGCTGCGCATGTCGGCATGCATCAAGGTAGGTACAATTGTGTGTGTGTGTTTGTGTGTGTGTGTGTTTGTGTGTGTGTGTGTGTGTGTGTGCGAGCGTGCGCGCGTGCTTGCGTGTGTGTGTGCGTGTGATTGACCACGAACACGTGGTCCTTTTTGTTTCCTATCTTGTTCCTGTAGGACACAGTCTGTGGCCGATGTAATGTTTGTTGCACAAACTTTGTGCGTACGTGACGGAGGGTAGATGTTTGCCCATGTCAAATCAGTTGATGAAATTAATTAGGTCAAAGATCACAACTGCACAGCGATTGTGTCTGTGTCTGTGCTTGGCAGGGTCAATGGCTGGTCGGGGTTGTTGACAGCCTACGCGTTGATCCTGAAACTGGACTGGTCTCCATGACGGAAACAAAAACAAGGAGGCAGGCGTCCAAGCCCTCCGAGGACCAAGTGCGCACGGCTAGGCTGCAGGTGGGAGCAATTTCTTGTTAGACTGAATTGAAATAGCTGGATTGCGACCTTCAAATTTGGGAGGGAGGCACTAGGTGCGTTGTATGTGTTAGGGCTGGGCAGGTGGGATGGGATGCTTGTTGATGATGATTTAACTTGACGTCTGAAATTTAGAAGCAGCTGGGGGACAAGGCACTGTGATTTATTTGTAGGGTTGGCCAGAACCGTATATATACACCGGATATGACCGTATATTTGGTGAAATCCCTGCCAAACATACCGTATATACACCGTATACATATATGGTTCTGACCAACCTTCTTTAATTGTATTTTTGTAATTTGTTTGGCTCAGGTGAAAACTGAGATTTCACAAGAAGAGGCGGCTTGTTGTAGTGCCTGAAGCCAGAATGGGATGCAGGCTCTAGGGAATTTTAGTGCAGAGGCCATGTGCTCAGCAAAGCGCCCTGTTCGAGACTACAGCAAGCCGTAGGTGAGGGTGCAGGAGCATGCCACAGACAAAAATGCACAAGCAAGCCGTGGGTGAGAGGACACAACAAATCATGACCCAGAGTCATCTGCAGTCATCTGGTGGTGGTGGTGGTGCACGGCTTGTGCTCAGCTTTTATTTGTGCGCGTGCTACTGCTCAGCGGTTTTCAAGTGCTTCACGCATGGTTTTATTGACTGTGACTAGTAAATAGTAAATAGTCCCTGTTCTGTACTTCATGACGCATTTAATCTCGACAGGAACCATACATTTTTGCAAGGGTTTACAAAGGGGGTAACCAGCAGCCAAGTTTGTTAGGCTGATGGGACCAGCACCGAAATGAAGATTGTGAAGCTTAGAGCTGGGTTGCACATGACAGATTGAAAGGGAGTTATCTTAAATTGTTTATCTTGTCAGTAATTTTTTGGTGGAATCAGTAACAAAGCATGGCTACCTTTGTTTGATTGAAAAGTGGTTCTCCTTGCCTGCAATAGTGTTTCATTGTTTTACCTCTCTGTTTTGTACCTGTATTTCTGCACATTGTTTAGAGCTTGCTTAGGGAGGCCCGCTCTAGCGATTTTCGTGTTTCCCCCTACTCGACATCTCAGAACTGCTGGTAGTCATGCAGCATCCACTGTCACCACATGCGTGTACAGGTTATGGCCTACCACTCCATGTACGAGTCCTACAAAGCTGTTTCAGTTGAGGACCTCACCCACTACTTATTCAAGGCGAGTTTTCCTTGTGGAACATGACAAAGTAGCTGTTTGGGATTGTGGACCCGGGTGGACCAAATGTTGTAACCCATGCCCTTGAGCTTATGCGTGAAGAGGTTCAGGATCGTGCAGAGTATGAATTGTGTCCAGTGCATTTGATTTTGAGGTTTTTATATCAGACGAAATGGCAAGCTCGCTTGTTAGGTTGTCGCGCTTGTCAAGGGAGTGTAAGTCCTCCGATGTAAAGCCTGAGCAATTGCACCAATTACCCCTACATGCTTGTATGGCTTGGCCAGAACTGTCTCCATTTTGCCATTTGACAATTTGGAAGTTCTTTAACAGGATTTGCAATGCAAACATATATGTGATGTCTCTGTTCCAGCTCTACAAGCCCCTTCTGTACAAGCAAAGCTGACCTTGACCCATTTGCTAGCTAAAATTTAATATTTAAAACCTACTCACTATTTCAACCAGGTCTGAAGGTAAGTAAAACACACAAACAAAGCACGTACCATCTTTCCTCCACATTATGCGTAGTAGTGCCTGTCCATCAAATTCATGTGCTGTAAAATCTGTTTCTGTGTATGTTTCATGTTCGAGCAGGTGTCTAGCAGCTGGGTCGGCCTTCGTCCAGAAGCGCTCTTAAGCACAAAGCTATCGGCTGTGTGTATTGCTGCAGGTATGTGTTTCGTGGCAGCTGTGCATATGATGAGAGTCACTGGGACATTTTGTAAAATAATTAGGGTTGGCCAGAACCATATATATACGGTGTATATACAGTATTTTTGGCAGGGAAATCACCAAATATACGGTCATATACGGTGTATATATACGGTTTTGGCTGGCCAACCCTAAAAATAATGGTGCCGTAGTTTGGTGTTGCTGTAGGCACTGAGCAGTGCGAAAATATGCAAATGCATGCTGTGGATGCTATGCCTTTTGCAACACAGGGCCCTTGGTTTTGTGCTGCTGTGCAAATGAAGTTTGCAACAACTGTGCAGGTGTTGTTAGAATGCAGTGTCTTCATTTGCGAAAAGGGGGCATTAGTTGCAGGCATCCATGCTGCCACTGCACCACTGCTAGTGCGATTGCCCATACTACCATTACCCATGTTCATGTCAGCTACCTGGGTCCCTGGAAAGTCGTGCAGTGTGTGCTCATGGCAGTGTGTGCTCATGGCAGTGTGTGCTCATGGCAGTGCTTTGCTGTGGTCACAAGTTGGCTCAGATGCATTTCTGGCTGACATTTGGCGCTCGGCCACTCAATGCTGGACGTGTTGTAGAATGGGCTGCTCATACAAGCCTGTTTAAAAGAGTGTTCCTTCTATTTTGCATCCTTCTATTGCGTCCTTCTATTGCATCATTCCATTTGCATCCTTCTATTTTGCACCCTTCAGCCATTCCACACTGGTGTTCTTGCAACCAGGTCAATGTTTGCAAGCTGCTCATGCAAGCCTGTTTTAAAGGAGTGTTCCTTTTATTTTGCATCGGCACCCTTCAGCCATTCCACACTGGTGTTCTTGCAACCAGGTCAATGTTTGCAAGCTGCTCATACAAGCCTGTTTAAAAAGAGTGTTCCTTCTGTTTTGCATTAATCCAACATTGTGACGGGAGCTAACGGAGTAGGAAGCTGACACTGTCCATTCCTCACCGTCACTTGGAAAGTAGGCATGTGATCAGGTCCTGAGTGCTGAGATGTGTACTCAGGGATGGGACAATTCACTTTTTGGAGCAGAGTTTGCAACTTTCGCTGTGTACAGCAAAGCAACCCTTCAGCCATTCCACACTGGTGTTCTTGCAACCAGGTCAATGTTTGAAAGCTGGGACGCCCACAGTCCCTCTACACATCCCTCCTTCTAATTTGCATCGGCACCCTTCAGCCATTCCACACTGGTGTTATTGCAACCAGGTCAATGTTTCCTTCTATTTTGCAATGCTCCTTCTGTTTTGCAATGGTGCAATGTTCCTTTTATTTTGCAATGGTGCAATGTTTCTTCTATTTTGCAACGGCACCCTTCTGTTTTGCAACGGCACCATTCCACACTGCTGTACTTGCAACCAGGTCAATGTTTGCAAGCTGCTCATACAAGCCTGTTTTAAAAGAGTGCTCCTTCTATTTTGCATCGGCACCCTTCAGCCATTCCACACTGCTGTTCTTGCAACCAGGTCAATGTTTGCAAGCTGCTCATACAAGCCTGTTTTAAAAGAGTGTTCCTTCTATTTTGCATTAATCCAACATTGTGACGGAAGCTAACGGAGTAGGAAGCTGACATTGTCCATTCCTCACCGTCACTTGGAAAGTAGGCATGTGATCAGGTCCTGAGTGCTGAGATGTGTACTCAGGGATGGGACATCCCACTTTTTGGAGCAGAGTTTGCAACTTTCCCTGTGTACAGCAAAGCAACCCTTCAGCCATTCCACACTGGTGTTCTTGCAACCAGGTCAATGTTTTCAAGCTGGGACGCTCACAATCCCTCTACACATTCCTAGGGCGTTGTAGCTGTGTTTCTGTCAAGCATTGCTATTAAGCAGTGTTTGAAACGGTGGAGTTGGTCCTGTGTTCTTTCGACAACCCTGGCGGAAATGTGTGACCGTATGTGTGACCAAAGCAACTACGACTGAGGAGTAAACACGCTTTCTTACTTTGATCTGGTAAAGTAGTTTTACGGTACCCGATACCAAAGTGGCTTTTTTCCCATAATTGATGTGGGGAGTGGTTTTCACTGCATGGGTGTAGTTTTTCTTTTCTGTTCTGTTCTGTTCTGTTCTTTGCTCTTGGATCACCAAAAGAAAGCAAGCATGACAAGTATGGGCTTGCAAGCCATCACCCCCCATCAATGATGGGGCGCATGCATGCACACTTGCAACCACGCATAAATAGGCAGGCTTCCTCCCAAGCAATGCCCTCTGCCCCGTAGCACCACCGCAGCCTCAGAGCAGAGAGATCGAGACGTGTTACATGATTTGGCTTGCATACACCACTCATATATACTCACACAATACACATACAGGTATCCTTCCAAGTAATCCTTTGTCCCCAAGCACCACTGCAGCCTCAGAGCAGAGAGATTAAGACGTGTTACATGACATGGCTTGCATACACCACTCATATATACTCACACAATACACATACAGGTATCCTTCCAAGTAATCCCTTGTCCCCAAGCGCCACGGCAGCCTCAGAGCAAAGAGGCCGAGACGTGCTACATGATTTGGCTTGCATACACCACACACATATACTCACACAATACACATACAGGTATCCTTCCGAGTAATCCCTTGTCCCCAAGCGCCACGGCAGCCTCAGAGCAAAGAGGCCGAGACGTGCTACATGATTTGGTGCATAATAGACCAGGTCAGGCCGTCCCTACCTCTGGGCTTCAGGCTCAACAGCTGCAGCAGTGGCTGCTGCGCTTTACACAGCAGGGGCGTGGTGTGGATCAGCAGGTGGTCGGCGAGGGTCAGCGAGATCATAGTATGGATGCAAGGCATGGCAGTACAAAGCAGCAGGGATGTGGTGAGTCTCAGCAACTAGACGTATCAGATCAGCAGGCATGTGGTGGGTCTGAGCGTGTAGAGAATTCTTATCAGCAGGGTATGCATTGTCAGCAGCTGGGATATGGCACAGGTCAGAACGGGCAAATTGAGACGTCTCAACAGCGGAAGAGGACGAAAAGGAGGAAGAGCAAGGAAGGTGCTGCTGTGTCGCAGCAACAGGGTCATGTGTTAGATCAACCTCAGCCATTGAATGATCAACAGCATGTTGTAGCGCAGCCGGAGCTGCAGCAAGGCCAGGAATTAGAGCAGCATTCCCAAGGTAAAGGTGCACGTCGCATTGTTGGACAGCAACAAGAGCAGCAGGGGGGAGGTACACCAAAACACCAACAGCAGCAGCAGCAGCAGCAGCAGCAGGCAAAGCAGCAACATCCGCAAGGAGAAGGTGCATCCCAACAATGCCAGCAAGAACACCAGCAACAGCACCAACGCCAACGGCACCAGCAACAACACCAAAACCAGCAGCAGCAGCAGCAGCATAATCTTACGGCAAGCAGCACTGGCCCCCATCAGCAACAGCAGAAGTCGGTGCGCCTGCACCAGCAGCAGCAGCAGCAGCAGCAGCGGCAGCAGCAGCAGCACCTTATGGCAAACAGCACTGACCCCCAGCAGCAGCAGCAGAAGTTGATGCGCCTGCAGCTGCAGGATGTAGTGCAGGCATTGCACAAGAGCCTTACACTGCTTCCTCCCCTGGGCAATATGCACGGCCTGGATTTTCTGGACCGACATGGTGCACTCATTGCGCGGGAAGAGGTACGTGATGTTGGATCAGACGTGGTGCCCTCAATGCGCGGAAGGAGGCACGTGATATTAAATCAAACATGGTGCCCTCAATGCGCGGAAGGAGGTACGTGATATTAAATCAAACATGGTGCACTCATTGCGCGGGAAGAGGTACGTGATGTTGGATCAGACATGGTGCCCTCAATGTGCGGAAGGAGGTACGTGATATTAAATCAAACAAGGCGCCCTCAATGCGCGGAAGGAGGTACGTGATATTAAATCAAACATGGCGCACTCAATGCGCGGAAGGAGGCACGGGATATTAAATCAAACATGGCGCACTCAATACGCGGAAGGAGGCACAGGATATTAAATTAAACATGGCGCACTCAATGCGCAGAAGGAGGGACGGGATGATGGATCAAACAAGGATGCACAACACTGCTGCGTGAGTACCTAGTGCTACATGTGTTTGAAAGTGTTTGTGTTTAGGTTGTGAAAGAAAGCCATGTGCAAACAAGGATGCAGCAACACTGCTGCGTGAGTGCCTAATGTTGCATGTGTTTGAAAGTGTTTGTGTTTAGGTTGTGAAAGAAAGCCATGTGCAAACAAGGATGCAGCAACACTGCTGCGTGAGTACCTAGTGTTACATGTGTTTGAAAGTGTTTGTGTGTATAGGTTATAGGTTATAGGTTGTGTGTTTAGGTTATAGGTTGTGAAAGAAAGCCATGTGCAAACAAGGACGTAGACTCGTGCGTACCGTTCAGGTTTTTGTTTGTGAGTACTGTGGGCTGTTGCAGGAGGCATTTGAACCTGAGGACTAACTTTTTGGATTACGTTGCCGTTTCTGCCGTGTCTGGCCTTGTGTCATTTAGTTCTGATGCATATCCGCAGATCACAGCTTGGTGCTACGCTGTGATATTGTTTGTGTGAGTCTGTGATCTTTTACTCTTGTGGTGAGGATCTGAAACATAGGGACAAAGAGTATTTGGGCAGCACGTGTACCACCAGGGTTTGATCATACATCCATGACCATTTTTTCGAGCTTGGTACTTGAATCAAGCAAAAGCCTCTGTTTCCACTACAGTATTTCCTTGTTCTTTGATGCAATACGTATACAACTTTTCGTGCACCACCTTCTATGCTGACCAACGTGTCTGCCTCATTTCTCGCCCCACCTTTCATTCATCAAGTTGCCTTGTTAAAACGTGTATTCAAGTCGTTAATAATGCCGCGTATGTCTGCCCTACCTGTACATGATCGTGGATCTTATTCCTTGATTTATGTGGAGATTGAATTCCGGCGCCTAAAAGACATATCATAGCTTTTCATTTCTGTCTACAGGTAAACACTAGGGTGTTGTGTGCAATTGTGCTGCACATGAATTTAGCGTTGTGTGCAATTGTTACATCATTGTGTGCAATCGCTTCACCAATGTGTATATTTGTTTTACACATGTATTAAACATTGTGTGCAATCATTTCGTGCATGTATTTCACGTTATGTGCAATTGTTTCATCATTGTGTGCAATTGCTTCACCATTGTGTACATTCGTTTTACACATGTATTTAACATTGTGTGCAATCGTTTCGTGCATGTATTTAACGTTGTGTGCAATTGTTCATCATTGTGTGCAAATGCTTTCACCATTGTGTACATTTGTTTTACTCATATATTTAACATTGTGTGCAATCGTTTCGTGCATGTATTTAACGTTATGTGCAATTGTTACATCATTGTGTGCAATCGCTTCACCATTGTGTACATTCGTTTTACACATGTATTTAACATTGTGTGCAATCATTTTGCACGTATTTAACGTTATGTGCAATTGTTACATCATTGTGTGCAATCGTTGCACCATTGTGTACATTTGTTTTACGCATGTATTTAACACTGTGTGCAATCGTTTTGTGCATGTATTTAACGTAATGTGCAATTGTTTCATCATTGTGTGTAACCCCCCACACCTGCCTCGCAGGTCTTATTTGATGCCGGCTGGCTGCATCCCCGTATGAATGCTGCACTAGATGTGTGGACAGGTCAGGCTGCTCCTCGGCCTGTCGATGCTATGGGCCTGTGGAAGTGTGACCACTGCACTTTTCGCACAAGCTGCAAGTGGGTCTGGTGTTGGCTTGGTGCAAAAATATGCACACACACATACTCACAAAGGCACACAGCCTCACGCAACCACGCGCACAAATGTGACACAGTGTACATAAACGCACAACGCATAAAACATAGAGCTCGCCTTTCTGCTTGGACTGCTGCATGCATTTCACAGACTGCTCTCGATTATCCAGCAATTTGACTCCTCCTCACCGCAATACCAACTTTTTTATGCCCACATTGTGTTCTCTAACTGCAGGTTGTATGATCCTCAGCACCCTCTCTCAGAACCCGCAGCATTGGCAGCGCGCACCTTGGATGATGCAAAGAAGGCCAAGACTAGTTGATGATATTTAAAAGGACGGATTAGTGGAATTATCCGCTAATACTGCATCTTTTTGACATTTTGTAGCCTGGTATTACTGTGGCCTGATTTCACTGGCACGGCCTCACTGCACTTTCCTACGATTGCACGTAGGTGTATGCCCTGTGTTGCTTTGCCATCAAAGGTCTTTATGTTTGTTTCGTACTCACGCGCCTTAATTTGCCGGTGTCATCTGGCTCTCAAACTCCGATCTGTAGATGCACTTGGAGGGTTTACAAAGGATTTACAAAGGGGGTAACCGGCAGCCACAAATTTTTGGCTGATTGGCATTGCTGGATCAGCCAGCGTAAAGTAATCAAAAGGTTGTAAAAAGTAAGAACTGGTCTCAGCCAGTGCCATTTTGTTCTCTTAATAAAGTGGTAAGTAAGAGGTGATGATCATCATGAATGAATGATGAAATGCAAAAACCTGAGACAATAAATAGAGCCTGATGGAGAGCCATAGCAAGCAATTCAGGCGTGCTGACTGAACACCAGGATGTATGACCCAAGGGGAGGAAGGAAGTGCCTCCTTCAGAGACTGTTCATGCAAACAAATTGGAAGCTGAGTTCAAATTTGACATTTGACTTACAATAGTGCATGTACGTTTTAAAGGGTTTACAAAGGGTTTACAAAGAGGGTAACCGGCAGCCACATGCGTTGGGCTGATAGGCATTGCTGGATCAGCCAGCGAAAAGTAAACGTAAAGTTGTATGAAAACAACTGGTCTCAGCCAGTGCCATATTGTTCTCTAAGGAAAGGGATAAGTAAGAGGTGAGGAATGAATGATTGAATTGAAAGGAAACCTGAGATAATAAAAAGAGCCTGATGGAGAGCCACAACAGGCAGTTCAGGCGTGTTAACTGAACACCAGAATGTATAACCCAAGGGGAGGAAGGGAGCGCCACATTAGAGACCCATGCTGTTCATGCAAACAAATTGGAAGCTGAGTTCAAATTTAACATTTGACTTACAACAGTGCACCAGCATGTACGTTCTAAAAAAAGCACAGAAAAGTGTTGGAAGGAAAAACCTTTGCCTCAAATTGTTAGGTTGTTTGCCCTTCATACATCCTGGCCTAGCTGGTTGCTGCACATACATAGAAACTCAACCATTCCAGTCCACACTCCCGGGTTCAACTTACAAAGGGTTTACAAAGGGTTTACAAAGGGGGTAAACCGGCAGCCACATATGTTGGGCTGATAGGCATTGCTGGGCGGATCAGCCAGCGTAAAGTAAACGTAAGGTTGTAAAAAAGAACTGGTCTCATCCAGTGCCACGTGGGGTTCAATCTACAGCAAGTAAACGCACCATGACAAACAGCCGAGGAGGTTGCGTGCAAAGGCGCCGTGACACTGTCCGTCAGGGTCCAAATGAGGGAGGAGAGGCTGGTACTTGTGGAGCCAGATGGCCATGTCGAAGTTGAGTTCTTCCTTGAGTAGTTCCTTCTCGGCCACCCAGTCCTCTTTGGTCTTGAAAGTCCAGCCTGAATGAAAAGGCCCTCCGCTGTGGACGTAGAAAAGGCCCTCCGCTGTGGACACGAGGCAGGTCGAGAAACATGTATTCATGGGAAGGATGTAATAAGCAAAGGATGTAAGGCGAATGAACAGAGCCCTCTTTGTAGGATAATGGTGATAAGTGGAGCGTTTGCTGTTATGTTCTTCCGGATGCGTGTCAGACTCAGGTGTCCAGTTCTTCAAGTGTCTATCCCTGAGATCCATTACAAAACGGCTGAGATCATTGAGCTCGCCATTCTGTAGCTTCCGTTTGTAGATGTAAGATTGGTTCGGTGCTGTCTGGGGTTGGTGGCTCTACTGGCAGCTGGCGGTGCTGCTGGGATGCTCCCAGTCTCCCTCAATTGCCCCCTGCCACTCCGAAGAACCCTCCCCCCTACATTAGTTTGTTGCTTTTGTGTTTTTACAGCGATGGGAGAAACCAGCACAATATCTGCTGGAGGTAAATCTGTCTTTATCTGGGAAGCGGGGTGGGAAGAGCCATTCGGGAACTATTCTACTTTCGGCTGTTTCATGGAATCTGGAGATTTTGCATGGTCATGCGTTTGTTGCTGCCTATATCCATGGAGGCAACGCATGATCCTAAAGAGCCTGTTTTGCTGATAGCCTTAAGGTTCATCATGCGGCATGCTAAGTTGTGTCTTTCGGTGATCATGTTCCTTATTTGCGTGTGTGCACCCAGAAAGGATGTGCAGGGCACTGTCTACTTATGGGCAGAGGGGGCAAGTTTGACTTGTTGAGAGTTTGAACAATACTGCATGTTTATGATTATTAAGGGTGCATGTTTCGTATTTCATAATGATGCATTTGGTCTTAAAGGGGACATAGGATGATGTTAGGTTAGCATCGCTAGTGGCTCCCATTGGCAGTACCGTTCTTTATGAGGGTCTGGTAGTACGCATGGTAGTTTGATTTAGTTTCGGCATTTCCCAGTTTATGGGGAAGATGAATTTAGGCTTGAAGACCGTCACAGTGGTTTGGTAAGTACCAAAGCTTTGGGTGAGGAGGATGGGCCATGTTTGTTGCATGGGTATGATTATGGTTTTGTGTTTGGTTTTCTATGTCTTCTTTTGCAAGCCAGTAGATGTTGTAAAAGGGATTTCCCTCAGGGCCTGCTGTTTTGATGGTGTCAGCAATGTCGGCGTAGGTGGTGGCTGACTTTTTAGCAAGGGCGTCGGCATGCTCATTACCAATAATTACGGCATGGGACTTTACTTTGAAGAAGTGGATCGGCGTTGGTGATTGGCGGGATTGCTTTAGCAATGGATTGAAGGACATCTCCTTGGATGTGGTGGCGATGGAGATTCGGGTGTGACAGCTGCTCTTTAATTTGGTGCAGTGATGTAAGGCTGCCAGTGGCTATATGTGAGTAGCCGTGTACGACTGCAGCTGCTATAGCTGCTAGCTCTGCCCGTGAGATGGTGTTGGTTATACCCGTGCCTTTTGGGTTTACATAGTGGGAAACATTGAGGGTGGTATACGCCTGATCCGGTGTCTTGCCCTACTTCATTCTTTTGGAGGCTGCCATCAGTTTAGGTCCAATCCCGCCATTCTTTTACCTTACGGGTTAGGTTTTGGCTGGAGCTGTTTTGGGGTGCTTCGTCGGTATTACAATTATGAGGTTGGTCAGTGTTAATCAGGGCACTTGTTTTATCTGGGCCTTCTGAGGCTTGAGGGTGGTCATTGGGTAGCTTATTAGATTTGTTAAGTCCTGAGTGTCGACCGGAATCTAAGGCTGTTTGGTAGGGATGGGTATGTATGTTTTGAAATTCCCACTTTGCCTCAGGTATTTCTTTGGTAAGTTCTTTTAGCCAGTCTTTGTTGTGAGCTTTGAGGCAGACCCTGCCCTTGGTGTTCCATATGGAAATGATCTGCAATTCCCAGGAGTGCTTGGAAGGTGGTATTTGTATGTTGTTCCAGAAAGGCACATCCGCGTATTGGATTTGGTTTGATGGGATGGTGCCCAGGAATTTACACATGTGCGGGTATTTGCGGCAGAGTGATGCATAGGGATTTGTGGTCATTTTTTTATTCCAGGAAGGGAGGAGCATGAATGTGGCTGTTTCCTCTGTGATGACAGCAGCAGAGTAGATGGCATGGTGTTTTCATGGTAAATGGGATGGCAGATGGAGAACCCAGAAAATCGGGAGGAGAAGGCATTGGTGTTTGCCCCAAACACTTTATCCCTTGGGTGCTCACTCCAATAATGGTGAAATTTGGGGTCATATATAAGGGGGGATGCCATTTTTTCTTTAGTGACCAGGGCCCACTTTTGAAAGGCGGCGGTGATCTGGGAGGGAAGTATCCGGGAGAATGAGTTTTTGATTTTTTTGCTCGAATGTTTAGAGGTAGAGATGACTTTACGGGCAATGAGGCCTACAAGTTCTCATGCAAAGCTAATGGGTGGAGGTTTAATGTGGCCGTGTAGGCCGCTGCATTTTGCCTTATCAAAGGCCTTTTGCAGTATGTGAAGGTGCTCGGGAGTAAGCACACCTTTACACTTTCCGTCGACATTGTAAATACAGGCTACTACGTCAGTGTATACTTCAGGAAGCATAGTGTCATCTGGGGAGGATTGGGTACTCTTTTCTTGATACTTCATGAGATCAATGGTTGTGATCCAGTACTCAAAATGCCCTGTGGCCATAATGTCAGCCTATGGGTTGGTGGATTGGATGTCTAAGCTAATTTTGTTCCGAAGATCGACATTGTAGGGTTGGTATGCACTGCCCTCTTGGATGGCAGGTGTGATGGGCAGGTTAGCTGGCTTACTTTATGGTTACTTTATCTGTTGGTTTCCATTATCCGGTCTGTAAATAATACGCCCTTAAGTTCAACAGCAGGGATCCCTTGTTTTTGAAGATCATTAAGGTGTTCATCTGGTGCAGGCTGAGATCAGTTTGGCACAGTGATTTGCTCTTCATAATTTTTGAGGCTTTGCTTAAAGCTTTCTCGATTCTCACGTGTTTTGTATTTCTTCTGGCTCCCAGGTTGGGTTCCATGAGACTCCCACAATCTCTCTTTTCTGAAAGTGGATACGGCTTTCCTTTTCATTTTGGTTCAGATTTATACAGGCAGGGCAGGCCCATGAATTATTGGCATCAATAGCTCCCCTTTCAGTGGCGTTGCAGCAGCTTGTCTTCAGCAAGCATTGCCAGTGGTAGGTACGGTTGCAGATGTAACAGATATACATGTCTTAAAAAGGTGGGGAAAGGTCTGATGATTCAAAACCTAGATGGTAGTTGCAAATTTCACAGCTTGCGCACCTAATTTGGCTCCGGGCAATAGTCTTACTGAATTTAAGCACTAGTTTAACTGATTTAAAAAGGGGTATGGTCCATCGTTCAATATACATAGGGGCATAGCAAGTGCGGTATTGTGTATTGTTTCTGTCTTTGGGGTGTATCATCTGTCTCTTTTCTTGGGGGTGAAGAACCTCCAATTATCTATGTGCAGGATGTCCATATCATCAGAGTAGAGGGTGTTGACGGCTCTGTGGGTGTCATTGAGAACGCCTTCTCTTTCTTGTACGTCCAGAGTTCTTGTTAATATGCGTGGTGCGCAAGGGGGTCAGGTTTAGGCTAGAGAGTTCATGGGGTATATCGAGGATCGTACATCTTATTTCCTTTGTGGTCTGCGCTGTGATGATGGTGCTGGGCGGCCACCATGGTCTGCAATCTCAAAGGTTACGTTGTTGTGTACTGGTAAGTTATCGGGTTAATGATATTGATATGCTGGGTGGGAGGAGTTATTATTTGTGTGAACGCTTGTGTTGCATGGTGGTTGTGGCTAGTGATTTGTGAGTGTGTGGTGCGTTTGTTTGGCTGACTGTAAGTAGGTTGTTCAGTAGGCTGGATTACTATCTGTGAGTTTCATGCAACAGTGTCTAGGATTTAAGTCAGGGGCCTATGTTGCTGACTTTCTGTTTGGCTGCGTGTCCTCTTTCTGGTACTGGGGAGGGTATCTCGTGTCTGCTGTGCACGCTTTGCTGGTTGGTCTTGGGGAGAGAGTGGCCAGTTGGTTAGTGGGTGCAGGGTCAGAGAGGCAAAAAAAAGAAAAGAAAAGGAAAAACTACGCAGGCAGTGAAAGCCACTCCCCATATTAAATAAGGAAAAGGAGCCACTTTGGTACCGAGTACCGTATAGCTTCCTCTACCGTGAAAAGGAAAAGAAAAGTCAATGGGGATCAAGAGGGTTGCAGGCTTGGCCTGAAACCGGCTCCAGATGAGAGTTGATAACAGTACTGGAAAGACCACGTCTGATATGGACAAGTTTAGCAGCGAAGTGCACAGAGTGCACATGGAGCTTGGAGGCAAGCTTCTTAACTCTTTGAGAATCAAGACCCAGTTCCTTGAAAGGCTTCAGAGTGCGAGTAGTGTAGATGGTGCCGCCCACACTCAAAAGGATAATTTGGAGAGTAACGGAGGCTCCTTGTAGAATGTTGTAAAGGTCTTTGTCCTGTTCCTTTGCGGCGTTCAGCTGGTTCTAAGGTCTAGTGTCCTCACAGTACTTGATCTCGATGAGGTGGATGTCACGCTGAGGCAAGTAATAACTGTAGTTTGTGGCAGTGGTATTGGCGAAGTGCTTATAGAATTGTGGTTCCTTTTTGCTTGGTTGGATACCCTTTGTGAGTAGCGTTGTTGAGCGCAGGGTTTCCGTT
>Ga0307948_1000612_pt1 | contig 24533 bp, 24 predicted proteins | sample OrgLakmetagen280_FD_201824 | JGI IMG/M metagenome (GOLD analysis project Ga0307948, IMG submission 201824) | Saline water microbial communities from Organic Lake, Antarctica - #280 | ecosystem: Environmental > Aquatic > Non-marine Saline and Alkaline > Saline | place: Antarctica: Organic Lake...
ACCCAAAATGCCATACTGCCATACTACATACCTGCGGCTGGTCTGGATGCCCATCAGCGGCAATCACCCAAAATGCCATACTGCCATACTACATACCTGCGGCTGGTCTGGATGCCCATCAGCGGCAGGCTCGACCCAGGGCTGCATCCCTGCTTCCTGCATCACCAGCTCCTCCTCCGCTTCCTCCCCTTCGAACCCTGCCTGCTCATCAGCAGCAGCAACACCTGCACCGGCAACACAGGGAGGGTAGACATGGCAGCAGTGCTGCGAATCGAATTGTAACGCAATAAATTACATCAACAGCTCCTCCTCCGCTTCCTCCCCTTCGAACCCTACCTGCTCATCAGCAGCAGCAGCACCTGCACCGGCAACACAGGGAGGTTAGACATGGCGGCAGTGCTGCGAATCGAATAGTAACGCAATAAATTACATCACCAGTTCCTCCTCTGTTTCCTCCCCTTCGAACCCTGCCTGCTCATCCGCAGCAGCAGCACCTGCACCGGCAACACAGGGAGGGTAGACATGGCGGCAGTGCTGCGAATCGAATTGTAACGCAATAAATTACATCACCGGCTCCTCCTCTGTTTCCTCCCCTTCGAACCCTGCCTGCTCGTCAGCAGCAGCGCTTACAACTGCAACAAAGGGAGACATGGCGGCAGTGCTACAAATTAAACTGTAAGGCACTTAGGTACAGTGCAGCGCAAACGTGGGAGTGGGTAGCAGAAGAAGCATGTACTTCCTACACCACCAGCTCCTCTAATTCTACGCCCGCAAACCCTGCCTGCCTACCTGCCTGCTCGTCATCATCACCATCATTAAAAGCATCACCATCATTGAGAGCATCATCATCATTAAGAGCATCGTTAAGAGCATCAAAATCATTAAGAGCAGCGATACCTGCAGAAAAGCAATGCCAGGTTTCACCCCTCAAGCTTGATCATCATAAGCACCAACCACACAGCATAAGTGTGGGAAAAAGACAAAAAAGGCAACGTTACTGCCGCACCGAGTTTGGTGGTTAATGCCTGCAGCCAGCCCTAAATTTCCACTGCAATATTCCCCAATTTGCCCTGCAGATTACAATCTTTCACATACTTCACAACTGCAGGCTTCACATTGTCCACTTACTTCACACCCACAGTCTTCATAACTCGGCCTATCTACAAATAAACGTGTACATATTTCCCTAACCCTTCGCACCTTCTGTGTACACGACTTGTGATCCCAACGTGCCTTTACACCCCAGCATTGACACACACACAATCACACTCACAAACACACACACACACGCACACGCAGGAATACACAGAACACTACCTTGGTTGTTAAAGCGTACGATGCCTTGGTCAAGGGGAGGAGCGCGTTGCTGCTGCTGCTGCTGCTGATTATTATTTTGTTGCTGGCCCCCTGCGAATAGGATGGGCACATGGTGATGACTTTAATGTGCTGTACGCTGTAATCATTCAAAAGTCGTGATGGCAGGGTATGGCTGGAGACCGCATGTAGTGCCCTCTAAGCGCATAGATTGGTTTGTAAAGCAAAGGTTCCGACACCTCCCTGCAGTTCCCTGCACAAGACCCTGCAGTTCCCTGCACAAGACCCTGCAGTTCCCTGCACAAGACCCTGCAGTTCCCTGCATAAGACCCTGCAGCTCCCTGCACAAGACCCTGCAGTTCCTTGCACAAAACCCTGCGGTTCCCTGCACACGACCCTGCAGCTCCCTGCACAAGATTCTGCAGTTCCTTGCACAAAACCCTGCGGTTCCCTGCACACGACCCTGCAGCTCCCTGCACAAGATTCTGCAGTTCCTTGCACAAAAACCTGCAGTTCCCTGCACAAGACCCTACAGTTCCCTGCACAAGACCCTGCAGCTCCCTGCACAAGACTATGCGGTTCCCTGCACAAGACCCTGCAGTTCCCTGCACAAGACCCTGCAGTTCCCTGCACAGGACCCTACAGTTCCATGCACAAGCCCCTGCGGTTCCCTGCACAAGACCCTGCTGCATCGCAGCACCCGTATGCATGACCTCTTAGCAAAAGCGCATCGAAGGGCCGAGTATACTAACGAGAGATTTAGATAACGTGTGTTGTCACGCCCAATTGTTGGCAGTGACGATTCGTGTGATTTGGTTAGTTGGCTTTTCAGTTGAGGTCATTTTGCCTAGTTTCGTTCAATAAGCTGGGGAAGCCAGTTTGTTAATTGTTGTGCTGAATCTATTACTTAGCAGTGACAGTGATTTGCCACGACAGTGTAAACGATCTGACGGGCCCTACCTTTGAGGTCAGGCTGATATTGGATGAGCTCCTGAGGTGCGGGCATTTCTGCCCCGATCTGAGACTCCACAAGCGTCGCCAAGATTAGCTCAGCACTGTTTGTTGGGTGGTGTTTGCATGCATGGGTGAATGTAAATATGTGTGAGTGTGCATGCTTTTTAAGATGTGGGCATTCTGCCCCGATCTGAGACTCCACCAGCGTCGCCAAGATTAGCTCAGCACTGTTTGTTGGGTGGTGTTTGCATGCATGGGTGAATGTAAATGTGTGTGAGTGTGCATGCTTTTTAAGATGTGGGCAATTCTGCCCCGATCTGAGACTCCACCAGCGTTGCCAAGATTAGCTCAGCACTGTCTGTTGGGTGGTGTTTGCATGCATGGGTGAATGTAAATGTGTGAGAGTGTGCATGCTTTTTAAGATGTGGGCATTTCTGCCCCGATCTGAGACTCCACAAGCGTTGCCAAGATTAGCTCAGCACTGTTTGTTGGGTGGTGTTTGCATGCATGGGTGAATGTAAATGTGTGTGAGTGTTCATGCTTTTTAAGATGTGGGCATTTCTGCCCTGATCTGAGACTCCACCAGCGTTGCCAAGATTAGCTCAGCACTGTTTGTTGGGTGGTGTTTGCATGCATGGGTGAATGTAAATGTGTGTGAGTGTGCATGCTTTTTAAGATGTGGGCATTTCTGCCCCGATCTGAGACTCCACCAGCGTTGCCAAGACTAGCTCAGCACTGTCAGATGGCGTTTGCACGTGTGTGTGAGTGTAAATGTGCGTGTGTGAGTGTGAGTGTGAGTATGTTTAAGTATGAGAGCTTGGCACTAGTGGCAAACGTATGCTTATGTAAATATTTTTAATACATTGTGGAATGTGGCATTTCTTAAATGGTATACACGCGGTCTTGGCCAGCCTCTGTAGTACAAATGTGGCATTTCTTGCAAGTTATGCACACAAGTTTGGGCAACCTTTGTAGTATAAACGTGGCATTCTTTGCAAGTTATGCACACAAGTTTGGCTAACCTTTGTAACAAGATAGCGGCACGGTTTTCGCCAACCTCTGAAGTATAAACGTAGCATTCCTTGCAAGTTATGCACACAAGTTTGGGCAACCTCTGTAACAAGATCGCAGCAATGACTACGCAGCAAACGTGGAGGTGCATACAATGTTGCTTCTGTCGCCAGTTTCTTGCGAGGCCAAGGCCAAATATCGGACAGAAACAGAGCAAAAGTAAGGTGTATGCCTGCATACCTGCATGCATACTTTTGTCTGATGATCCTTTTTCGAATGAAAGAAAGTCATTTGCTGCACCCTCCTGTATCCAGGGTTCTGTCATTTGCTGCACCCACCTGTATCCAGGGTTCTCAACTTCATTAAAGTGAGGCTCTACTAAGATTGGCACCCCGCAGCGCTCAAACCTGAGTATGAGGAACGTGGTGAGCATGCCATTCGTAATGAGTTGCAAAGCACCTTGCATTAATCGTGCTTGCATTGGAGTGAGTATGGGAGGTAATTTCAAAGAGTAAGTGACGCAGTACTAATTGTACTCTTTTGTTTTGCGAGCTTCAAAACAAGGCGGCCCCCTGCAGCGTAGAATGGGAAGCGTGGTTGAGAGAGGGAACTAAATACATAGAAAGATAAATATATAGATTAGAGGGATATATTAAGATAGAGAGAGAGAGAGAGAGAGAGAGAGAGAGAGAGAGAGAGAGAGAGAGAGAGAGAAAGAGAGAGAGAGAGAGAGAGAGAGAGAGAAAGAGAAAGAGAGAGAGAGAGCCTGCTAGCACCCAGGGACTCCTCACTGCCAAACTTACGCCTTTACTGCAAGTTTGAACCTATTATCCCTCCCCCAAAGTCTGAAGTACCTGATAGTCACTTCGGCTTGCATGTGCTCACAAAGTGTGACCATGGCTCTGAGATCACGCAAATTGAACGTCACGTCACACTTGCCCTCTGCGCGGTGGGAGTAGTGTCTGAACACAGAGTGCGCGTCCACTGTCATGGATGTGTTCAAGGAGTTGCCGCTGCGAGCTGCGCGTAGCATGTGATGGAAAGCAGCGTGCAGCATGTGAGCGCAACGTGTCGCATGTGAATGCAACGTGTAGCATGTGATGGAAAGCAGCAAGCAGCATGTGAGCGCAGCGTGCAGCATGCGAATGCAGCGTGCAGCATGTGAACGCAGCGTGTAGCATGTGAACGCAGCGTGCAGCATGTGAGCGCGGCGTGTAGCATGTGATGGAAAGCAGCGTGCAGCATGTGAGCGCAGAGTGTAGCATGTGAGCGCAGCGTGTAGCATGTGAATGCAGCGTGTAGGATGCGAATGCAACGTGTAGCATTTGAACGCAGCGTGCAGCATGTGAGCGCAGCGTGTTGCATGTGAACTCAGAGTGCAGCATGTGAATGCAGCGTGCAGCATGTGAACGCAGCGTGCAGCATGTGAGCGCAACGTGTAGCATGTGAATGCAACGTGCAGCTTGTGAATGCAGCGCGCAGCATGTGAGCGCAACGTGTAGCATGTGAATGCAACGTGTAGCATGTGAATGCAGCGTGTAGCATGTGAACGCAGAGTGTCTCATGTGAACGCAGAGTGCAGCATTTGAACGCAGCGTGTCGCATGTGAACGCAGAGTGCAGCATTTGAACGCAGCGTGTCTCATGTGAGCGCAGCGTGTAGCATGTGAATGCAGCGTGTAGCACGTGAACGCAGCGTGCAGCATGTAAGCGCAACGTGTCGCATGTGAACGCAGCGTGTAACATGTGAGCACAGCGTGTCGCATGTGAACGCAGCGTGTAATATGTGAGCACAGCGTGTCGCATGTGAACGCAGAGTGCAGCATGTAAGCGCAACGTGTAGCATGTGAATGCAGAGTGTAGCATGTGAACGCAGAGTGTAGCATGTGAACGCAGAGTGTTGCATGTGAACTCAGAGTGCAGCGTGCGATGACACGTAAAAATAGGGGAAGTCGTGTGTAGGTATAACGGTAAGGTGGTCAAGCCATTGAGGTTATAGAGTTGCTGCTTGAGCAACGTGTAGCATAGATGTAAAGGCAATGGAGCGTATATTTAAAAAGCTAAACACACATTCGGATGCATAGCAAGGAACTAAGGGGCCTCAATAATTGCTGTTGCAAGTTGCAGCACACAAAAGTGGCTGGGAGGTGGTCAAAGTGGACGAGAGTGGGATTAGTTGTGATTTTGCAGGACGGGGTGCTCAACGTGAAAAATGTATGCATGAAGGAGGAAAAAAACAATAAAGAGCCGAGGCTTGTTTTTTTTTACGATGTCTGTATATGACATATGACATATTATGTATTCAAATAGTTTCAGAGGGTGACTAAACTGTTTTTTTACAATGTCTGTATTGACAAATTACGTATTTAAACAATTTCAAGGGGTGACTAAACTTGCGATTAGCTAGGTGAAAATGGAGTCGAGCATTAAGCTGTTCACATGCGTTTTGCCTGAAATCCATGCATTTATTTCTTCAGTGCATTGCGAATGTGCAGAAAACAGTTCCTGCTACTTCCATGAGGGAATGTTGCTGTCAAGGCCTAGATTGTGGTCTAAACAGTGTTCACAGTGTACGGTTGGTTTTTGGGGGGGGAGCGTGCTTTTCAATTTTGCTCACCTTTTTTGGGGTCAAATTAAAGCAATATATTGGGCAGGCGTGGTTGCAGGGGCCTATGTGGTCTGGTGTGTCAGGCTTTACAATGAATGCGTGTGACCTCCTTCCTCACCTTTTTTGGGGTCAAACTAAAGCATTGAATTGGGCAGGCGTGGTTGCAGGGGCCTATGTGGTCTGGTGTGTCAGGCTTTACAATTTACAATGAATGCCCGTGACCTCCTTCCTCACCTTTTTTGGGGTCCATAAAGCTCTGAAGCTGACAGGCGTGGTTCCATGGGCCTGTATGCTCTGGTGTGTCTGGGTTTGCAATGAGCGTGATCTCCTCCTGGCTGTGCTGGAAAGTGGACAGCAGTCTGCGGGGAGGCCAAGGAATGAGCAAGATGACTGTGCAAGGCATAAACACAGTGGTTTCGGCAAAATCTTTGAAAGAGAGATTATTTTTGCTCACGACAAAGAGTCCACAGAACGGAGGAGTAAATAGTATGTCCTTTTATATGTCCTTTTGCTTGCACAATACACACCAAAAAGGCGCTGCACAGGCATCAAACACACACCACACAGGCGTTCTAAAAGCACGTCTAATTTTCAACAATGCTTGCTTACAAAGGGGACAGCACGTTACATTAAAACAGCATGTACATCAGCGTGCGCTGCAGGCACACAAAACACTATAATTGCAGAAAGGTCAATGCGTGTAGGAGTTTTATATAAAAAACTGCACAGTCACTGCGCATTCATACTTTTGTAAATGAGTACAACAGCATTACAGCACCTGGTGCCAAAGTGGCCCTTTGACCTACATAGATGGGGGGAGTGGTGCTCAACGCCTGCGTACTTGTGTCCATTTTTTGCCTACCTTCCCAGGCCATCAGCCTCTGCCACCACGGTGACGGGAAAAGCCTCTCTGTCCAAATTGGCATCCAAGATGTCTGACTGCATGCTCTCCAGGCGGTAGCGCTTAACGAGGCCTGAGCAAATGATAAGGGTTGGCCAGAACCATATATATATACGGTGTATATACGGTGTATATACGGTATTTTTACGGTATTTCCATATTTCCACGGCCGTATTTCCACGGTATTTTCACGGTATTTCCACGGTATTTCCACGGCCGTATTTCCACGGTATTTCCACGGTATTTCCATATATATACGGTGTATATACGGTATTTCTTGCAGGGAAATCACCACATATACGATCACATACGGTGTATATATACGGTTCTGGCCAACCCTACAAATGATGCATTAGGGGAGAGCGATGGGAATCTCTGTTGGAGCTCTCTGACTGGGTCTTATTCGTCTGCTGGTAGAGAACTTCTACGTTACTCAGTACCAAAGTGGCTTTTTTTCCTTAATATAAGTGGGCTATATTTTCCTTAATATATGTGGGGTGGTTTTTACTGCCTACGTAGTTTTCCAATGGGATCTCAAAGCTAGACAGCGTCGTTGTCCGAATATCATCCATCACATCATGGCAACCTTAGACTACACACACCCCTCCAGGCGATTATGATTAATATGGCCTGACTGTATTACAGCGGTGGTAAAGTTGAAAGATGTATCAAGTAACAAGTACCCATTATGCAAAATCGCAATTAGCATCCAAGACGTAAACGTGCATGCTCCCCAGCCGCAGGGCTGCTGCAGGAAATGCAAAAGGCTTTTGCCTTGATACGTCTGATGTTTAGACGCCAGGCTTCAGCAGCGGCGTCAGGCAGGCGCATTTAAGATATGCCGTTGTGCCTTGGCACCATGCATCTGACATATTCCTATTACTCTATGGGTTTCTTCGGACTGCATTCAAAACAAAGTACTCTTCGGGCTGCATTCGATACGAAGCATGCATGCATTCGATACAAAGCATGCATGCATTCAATACAAAGTATTGGGCTGCATTTGATACAAATTGTGAACCCTTAGAACATGGGAGGGTAGCATGATGCCACCAACACTTTTGCACATGTTTAGGGTTGGCCAGGACCATATATACACGGTGTATGGTGTATGTAGGGCAATTTTGGCAGGGAAATCACCAAATATACGGTCATATACAGTGAATATACTCGGTATTTTTGGCAGGGAAATCACCAAATATACGGTCATATACAGTGAATATACTCGGTATTTTTGGCAGGGAAATCACCAAATATACGGTCACATACAGTGAATATAGACGGTTCTGGCCAACTCTGCACAAGTTACACCAGAGGTATTTTGCTGCTGAGTCTCATCGTCATACGTAGCCACAATCGTGCCTCCTGCTACTGCTGCAAGTCTACTTGGCCATACAGCTTTATGACCGTAAAACACACTGACCGCTTTGCAAGAACAGACTCCGCAGCGTACACGTACTTGCAACTGTAAGAGTTTAGCTTGCTTACAATGAACAACTCACCACAAAGAACATGCAAGCAAGGCTTAATCAAGGATGGCTCCCACCAAACATGTTCCTCTAGAACCTTTCATGGATAGCGTGTGCGTCACTGCATGCGACCTGCTTGTTGGCATCCCTATCATCGCACACTCTGACACCCACCACTTTGGCTCTCTAGACAGATGACGATCTGGCACGTCTCTGGATCGACGTCCATCTGCACCCTGGTCACTTTGGAGGTTTTGACCGCTGCCAAGACGTGCTGCAAACGGTGAGGTTTTTGTATGCAGGAAATTTCTGTACCTGTGAAATGTGGCTAAAGGGGTTCTTCTTCCCGTAGCTTAATTTCTTGTATAGATAGCCCTGGAACACAAAAAATACATCATGGCTCATGGCAGAGCACTGAAATTTTGAAGACGATGATGTGAAGAGTTCTCTGTAATGGGCAACAAGCAAGTAAGGCCACCTGACCTGTCCAAGTTACAAGTGCTACGTTACTTAGATTATTAGCAGGTCATTGGACACAAGTCGGCACTTGCTTACCTTGAGAAGCACTCCTGATTGAATGACCTCCGCCCCGTTGGTGGTGAAGCTCTCGAAGAAGGAGGGATTGAACGTGATGGCAAAGAAGGCGGACTTGCTGCTGTTGATGGCCTGCAGCTTGAGCTGTGAGCACAGGTGGAGACAGGCCGGGGCTGTTCAGTCTTGGGGCAGCGCGTTCTTTGTGTACTTTTCAAGACTGTGTATGCAAGCTCGGCCGTATAAAACACGACTAGGACAAGCACTGATCCCTGACCTTTGTGGGTGTTGCCTCCATCAGCAACTCCGTCCCTGTGAACGCGAGAGAGAGAAGAAGCATGCTGTGCGCTACGCTTTCTTTTGCCACTTTTCACATACATACATACACCACAGAAACAACCCTCACCAATCTTGCTCAAGCATTGCAGCACTGTCTTGAAGTGCTTGAGCTGCGGCCCGGCCAGCATCATGCTCAGGCTCATACTGGTACCGGCTGGGAGGGAACAGGAACAGAAAGGTATTCCTCTACTAAGAGCAGAAAAAAATGTCACATCTGTCACTTTTTCGGTTTGTTAGCGGGTTAACGTGCAATTTGTTTTTATTTTTCGATTAGTAATTAGATCAAACAATTGCATCAAAACTCAACATGGAAACGAAAGACGAGAAGGCAGCCAAAATGGAGGAGCACCAAGCCAACCTGCGTCGAGAGATCGTAAAGATAATGATGGATACATCGTTGAGCGAGGAGGAAAAGTCCCGCAGGCGCCAAGCCCTCATGACGGGGGGAGCCTCTCAGAAGAAAAAGGAAGAGGAAGGGGGGCCGTCCGCGGGGAAGAAGCAGAAACCAAAGAAAAAGGGTCAGTGTGGGGTCAGTGTGGGGTCTGGATGAAGGAGGAGGAGGGAGGAGGGGAAGAGGCTTAGCTGTCAGTTTAGAGCTCTGGTGTGCAAGCCGCGTTTCTCTTCGCAAAGCGCACCTCTGCTCTCGCTAACATCTTGCACAACCCCTTGATTGCAGGTGCCGCTAAGCAAGAGGACTCAGAGCAGGAGGAGGAGGAGGAGGAGGAGGAGCCCACAGCGGAGGAGGAGAAGGAGACTTTTTTGGACGACACGCTGAAGTGCGCGATGTGCATGGAACTGTGTGAGCGACCAGTCACTGTGAGTTATGGCTTGCTATCCTTTGATAGGTAAGGATATGACAAAAGGGGGCTAGGGTGAGGAAATGGTGGTGTGCCGTACTCTTGACTGTAACCGCAGTAGCGGTTACTGATGCTCACTTCCCCCTCATTATTTCGCGCCCCCTTCCCTCCATTTATTGCCCATTTTGCGGATTCACGTATTCCGATTAACTTGGGGAAATCAGATGGAAGAACCGCCCTGCTTCAGCAGAAGGATGCTTGCCGTTCATTTCAGCTGGCCCTTATTTTTACGCACTATTTGCTCTTCACCAATGCCTCCACCAATGCCTTCGGACCTTTAATCTCTTCCCCACTGGGTCTTGCACCATTTTAGATACACATGTTTGTTTGCTCAAATTTTCATTCTGGGTCACGGCTCTCTTCTCTACTCAAATCAGCATGTCGAATATGCACTGGAGGCATACACAAGAAATAGGATGATAGACCTATGCAGAGTGGACTTTGCTCTTAACATGATTTCTACTTTGCAACCAATGCCAGCATTACCCGTTGGTGAAGAAATTGGTGTCACAGACTCCTGTATCCCACACGCTGGCCCCACAGCAAGCCCGACTTTTGCCTGGTGTGCTAAAATACGTGGCAGGCACAGGCACCAGATGCGCATTTGCAGGTGTCTCAGGGTTTACAGATAAAGCCATCAGTCAAAACGTGCGACTGCTAGGCTGCGTATGTAAAACGTGTAAAAACTGTGATAATTGTTGTTGTAGCATCAGACTTGTAGCACCTACAAAAAAAACCTGCGCATTTGCAAGTGTTTCATACTAACCTGCCTGATACTGCATTTGATGATTTCTCATGCAGGCCCCCTGCCAGCACAACTTTTGCCTGGTGTGCTTCAACAAGTGGCGGGCACAGGCCAAGTACAAGTGCCCCACCTGCCGCCAAGATTTCCCTAAGCAGTTTGCGCAGAACCCCAGGTGCGTGATTAAATTGCAATGGAGTGACGGAAATTGCGTAATTGAGTCATTGTACAGAGCATAAGGAGGGCAATTTGGCTTTAGCAAGTTTATACAATGTGCATACGTTCCGAGCTTGGAGCGTGGAATCCCTGGTGTGTAAGTGTAATTTAGTCGCGGCATATAGCCTTAGGTGGGCAGTGTGAACACCAGGCTAAAACAGGTTGTTCACAGCTTGATGCACAAACAAAACAGAGCACTTTGCGTAGGAGCGTGTGGATGTAAGCAGCCACACAATTGATGACAGGTAGAAAGTCTCATCGGAGTTTTCTGCCAGCCGGAGTTTCTATGCGTGTTCGTTAGCCACCTTGCATTGACCCTTACCAGCCCACAAACCCACATCGTTAGACCCACACCATAAGATCCACACTAAGAGTGAATTGGAGCAGGGAAAGGTATCCCAGAGTCTGCAGTATAAGTTGCGTGAACAATAAGAATGTGCAGTTAAGTTGTGCCTTTGTTTTGTGATGTCAGGATGTGTTCAATCCCTTCCTAGCATCTCCCTCTTGTACTACTCAGTGCACGTGCATCAGAAAAGCGATTCAAACAATGGGTTTTGGATTACGAACGTGGTCCTCTGTGGTCCTCTTGCTCCTGACTTTCACTCAAGAGGCGTGCTTCTCAGGCATCCTCTTTGGTCTGAATGAACACGTAAGCAAACCTACCAGGACTGCAACTCAAGCAACAGGTGCCACTTTCTCTGGCACATTTATCGTACGTTTCTTTGATAAATACCAAAGCACCTGAGCCTACCCGTCCACCAAAATGAGCTTAGCTAAAGCTCAGTGTGGCATGTGCATTCTTTTGCAGGATTAACACAGCCCTGATTATGGCCATCCGCTTGGCCAAGAACCCACCCAAGGTGCGAAAACTAACGCATACAATTTATGTGAAATTTCAAGTGTGAAATAGTGCGCACCGCCTAAGGTGCAAAGGCATGTGTACGGACCTAGGTACAAGGAACAAATGCATGCAGCCCAAGTTGCGAAATCATGCGTAAGGCCCAAGGTGCGGGGATGAATGCAAGCACTTCAAAATGTGGAGTATAGTGCATGCGGCCCAAGGTGCAAAGTAATGCATACCCGCCGGCCTGAGCTGCGCTGTGTGCACCATGTAGGATGATATATATACTAGATATATATAGACTACCCTATATAGACTGTATATATAGCCGTGTACGCTGTTTAGGATTAAATCTTATTATATCTTAGTCATGTGCGTTGCCATGCGTGCTTGCTTGATGCGCGTTGCCATGCTTGCTTGCTTGATGCGCATTGCTATGCGTGCTTGCCACATGCATGTTGCCATGCGTGCTTGCTTGGTGTGCGTTGCCACGTGTGTAGGGTTGGCCAGAACCGTAAATACACACCGTATATTTGTTGTTATCCCTGCAAAAATGGTTCTGGCCAACCCTACACGTGTACTTGCTATAGGTCTTGCCTTAGCCATATTTTACAGTGCTGGTATTCACATTCTAAGTTAATGTAAGTAATACCTGCACACCGTAACTACACTTGCCTGCGCAACTCACACAACACAGGACAGGCCAGCTGTCGTCAGAGAAAGGCGTGAGGAGGAGAACCGCCCTGACGAGGTGAGAATTATAGAGGCTGGGCCAGATTTGAGGGTGGAGGCCTAAGGTGGTGGTTGGAGGCTAGGAATCAATGGAGGCAGGGGAAGAGTGGAGAGAGAGGCAAGGGGTGAATGCGATTTCTTAGGACGCACTCATAGGGTAGCATGCACTGGTTGCATGCACTGGTAACGTGCACTGATGATACTAGTAGAATGCACTGGTAGAATGCACTGGTTGAATGCGCTGGTAGCATACACCTGTGAAATGCACCAGTCGCATGCACCCATAGAATGTACAGGTTGCACGCACTGGTATTATGCACTAGTACTGGTAGCATGCAGCATGCACTAGTCGCACGCAGCGGGTAGCATGCACCTGTAGGATGCACTCATAGAATGCACTGGTAGCATGCACTAGTAGAATGCATGTTAGGTTGACCACGCTCACGCGCTCCCCCAACAGGCGTACGTGACATACCGTGCTGTGCGCAAGGGCCGTGTGAATGCTCCTTTGTCCATTGACGCATTACGTCCATCACCTACACGCGCTCCCCCAACAGGCGTACGTGACAGACCGTGCTGTGCGCAAGGGCCGTGCAAATGCCTCCTCAGGTCGCATGATGGTGACGACGCCCTCTGACTACTTTGGCCCCATCGGACCGGAGTTTGACCCTGAGCGGAATCAAGTGCGTGCTTGTTTGTCTGTGGTGTGAACGTCTATGTGTAGGGTTGGCCAGAACCATATATATACGGTGTATAGACGGTGTTTTTGGCAGGGAAATCATCAAATATACGGTCATATACGGTGTATATATACGGTTCTGGCCAACCCTATTTATGTGCGTCCGCACGTTTTATGCGTGTTTCTGTGTTTGTGCACGTTTTGTGTGTGTGTGTGTGCATGTGCAAGAACCTCCATGAACACACCCTTCACATGCTAAAAACAAACGAGACCGTCGCCTTCAGGAAAGTTTCAATCATAAAAAGTGGACAAAATGCAGACTTACAAGAACTTGTCAAGGGAGCGTCGTGTTGATCGGATCTTTGCTAAACATAGGTTCCACTCTATAATTTGTACAGTGATTTCGTCTTCTATTTTTTTTCCTCCGTGCATGTGCTTCTAATGTGCCTTCCCTGTTTCCGTGCTGCACAAGGCATCCTGGTGGGGGATTGGTGGCGGGACCGTTGGGTTGCAGGCTCCATTCATTCCATTACCTCTTCTATGTGTGTTTATTTATCTGTGTCTTCCTGCTTGGCGTAGTGGCCGGGCCGCCTGGGTCACAGGCTCCTTGGGTTCAGTAGTGCGTTCTCACTATACCCAGAGAATACTACCTCTACCTAGGTAGAGGTAGACACACTACCTCTCCCGTATGATTCTGCTCATTAGGTGTCTTCCCTGTTTTCGTGCTGCACAGGGCATCCTGGTAGGGGAGTGGTGGCAGGACCGCCTGGACTGCCGGCAGTGGGGGGCGCACAGGCCGCACGTGGCTGGTATCGCTGGCCAATCCAGCACGGGCGCACAGGTGTGTTGTACTTCTATAAATGGCCAATCCACCACATGCAGCCTGGGTGTAGATGAAGAGACCCAGGCTGCACGTGGCTGGTAATGCTGGCCAATCCAGCACGGGCGCACAGGTGTGTTGTGCTTCTATAAATGTCTGGGTGTGTGTGTAGAGACACAGGCCGCACGCGGCTGGTAACGCTGGCCAATCCAGCACGGGCGCACAGGTGCATTGTGCTTCTAAGAATGCCTGGGTGTGGGTGTAGAGACACAGGCATACATATACACACACACACACAACTCACACAAAACATACACACAGTCAGTGGTGCTAAGTGGAGGCTACGAGGATGATCGGGATGAGGGAGAGTGGTTCCTGTACACTGGCTCTGGGGGCAAGGACCTCTCTGGCAACAAGCGCACGAACAAGGTGTGTGTGTGTGTGTGTGTGTGTGTGGTTTTCATACAACCCTCTTCTCCTCTGCAGGTGCACTCCTCGGATCAAACATATGGTGTGTGTGTGTGTGTGTGTGTGGTTTTCATACAACTCTCTTCTCCTCTGCAGGTGCACTCCTCGGATCAAACATATGCAGTGATGAGCAACGCCATGCACAAACTGACAACAATGCATGCTTTTTATGATTGCACTCCAATTCTTTTCTGCGCCTCTGCAGCAGCGCTTCTTGGATCAAAAGATTGCAGTGATGAGCGAGGCCATGCACAAATTGACAACATTGCATCCTTTTATTAGTTACAACCCTCCTCTGCGCCTCTGCAGGTGCACTTTCAGATCAAACATTTGGAGTGATGAGCGAGGCCATGCACAAATTGACAACATTGCATCCTTTTATTAGTTACAACCCTCCTCTGCGCCTCTGCAGGTGCACTTTCAGATCAAACATTTGGAGTGATGAGCGAGGCCATGCACAAATTGACAACATTGCATCCTTTTATTAGTTACAACCCTCCTCTGCGCCTCTGCAGGTGCACTTTCAGATCAAACATTTGGAGTGATGAGCGAGGCCATGCACAAACTGACGAGATTGCATCATTCTATAATTGCACCCCTACCATGCATTCCTACCCCCTGCAGGAGCACTCAGACCAAACGTTTGCAGTGATGAGGATGGCCATACACAAACTGACGACAATGCATCGTTCTTTAGTTGCACTCCAATGCACTCTAATGCATTCCTGCGCCCCTGCAGGAGCACTCCTTGGATCAAAAGTTTGAGGTCATGAACAAGGCCATGCACAAACTGATAACAATGCATCCTTTTAATAATTACGACCCTCTTCTACACCTCTGCAGGAGCACTCCTCGGATCAAAAGTTTGAGGTCATGAACAAGGCCCTGCAGCTGAGCTGCACGCTCGGCATGCCTGTGCGTGTGGTGCGCTCGTGCAAAGAGAAGCGCTCTGCGTACGCACCCTCCAAAGACACCCCAGTAGGTTACAGCCTCACTAATGTCTGTTGAATAGTAAACTTCCTTCAACTTCAAATTGATGATTATTGTTATGGAAGCATTCACTGGTGTGTATGCGCGTGTGCTTGTGTGTGTATGTGTGTGTGCGTGCGTGTGTGTGTGTGTGCGTGTGTGCATGTGTGTGTGCGCACGCTTGTGCAAGGAGAAGCGCTCTGCATACGCGCCCTCCTATGAAGGTATGCACTACATCCTGCTGGTTTGTAAAGGTATACACATACACACATGTACACACACAATAACACACAGGTGCGCTATGATGGCGTGTACCGCATCCTGCGTTGCTGGCGCAAGAAAGGCAAGAACGAGCACAAGCATCTGATCTGCAGGTATATACGTGTGTGTTTTGCTTGTGCTTTTCTGTGTGTGTACTTGTGTGTCTGTGGTTTTCTGCGCGTATGTGTGTATACTTGCGTGTCTGTGAATTTCTTCTGTGCTTTCTGTGTGTGTCTCATCTCACCACGCCCACACCCGATTGTGTCTTGTTTGTGCCTACCTGAGTGTGTGTATACTCGTGTGTCTGTGTCTCTGTGTGTGTCTATGCTTCTCTCTCTCTCTGTGTGTGTGTCTCATCTCTCCATACCCACACCTGATTGTGTCTTTTTGTGCCTACCTGAGTGCGTGTGTGTACTTAGTTATAACGTAGACGTTGTTTTACTTTTAAACGAATTATAAAATCCGATTATACGAATCATAAGGTTGTGCTTCTCTCTCTCTCTCTCTTTCTCTCTCTCTCTCTCTCTCTCTCTCTCTCTCTCTCTCTCTCTCTCTCTCTCTCTCTCTCTCTCTCTCTCTGTGTGTGTGTGTGGGTGTGTGTCTCATCTCACCACGCCCACACCTAATTGTGTCTTGTTTGTGCCTATGCTTGCCAGGAAATGACCGTACTTTCACCATTTTGGGATAATGCCATGTGCTAATAGCTGACACTGTATACCACGCCATGCACACTTACACACAGATTCTTTGTGCATGTGAGAGTTCACTCATACACACACTCTGTTACACACACTCTGTTACACACACACATGCACACGCACGCACACTAACACACACACGCGCATACACAAACACATGCACCTGTTGCGCGCATTCAATCCTTGAGCTTGACCAGCAATGTAATAAGCGTGAAGTACGACAAGTGAAGGCGCCAAGAGGTGCCTTACCTTGTGCGCGTGTGTGTGTGATGTAGAGGAGTGTCCGCGCTCGGCTACCTCACACACACAAACACGCACAAGGTAAGGCACTCTTGGCGCCTTCACTTGTCGTACTTCACGCTTGTTATATTGGACAATGGCTTTTGGAATCCCATGGTGTTTCACCAAGTGACTTGGCCTTCCTGTTATGATCAGTGTTGTGCACCTAACGCTTGACGGCGTCAATGGTAAATGACGCTGACGGCGTAATTTATGTCAAATTGACGGTGAAAATAGTAAATTAAGCCGGAGTTTATTGACGGTAACGCCATTATTTACGATCGTTATTTACGGTGCCATTTTTGAATGACGCCGTATGTGCACAACACTGGTTATGATGCAGGTACCTGTTTGTGAGGGCAGACAACAGCCCAGCGCCCTGGTCCTCCTCAGGTGTGTGTGTGTGTTTTTGCTATTTTTGTAGATGCGTATGTTACATGTGTTTGTGTGATTGTTTGGAAAGGAATAATTGTTTACTGTTTTTGAAGATGCGTTTTTCCCATGTGTTACTGTGATTGTTCGGAAAGAACTAAAGGCCAGGCCAATACCAGACGCCCATATTCAGTCGTCAAGGCTAGGCACTGGGTGTGCATGTACATTGTGCGTATGTATGTACATTGCGCGTGTGCATGTAAATTACTGCTACTAGACAGCAGAAATCTCAACTTTCACTCACCTCCTCACTACTACTAGACAGCAGAAATCACGTCCCTACTTTCACTCACCTCCTCACTACTACTGGCTTACTTATCACCTCCTTATTGCTACTAGACAGCAGACATCACGTCCTTTTCCCTGTTTCATGCATAGTCGTGGGTGATGAAGGAGATCAGACCATCCCCCCAGAGGCACAGGAGGAGATCAACGAGGCTGAGGGCAAGGTGTTCGAGATGAGCCAGGTCCCTTACTGGTGAGGGCAATGTGTGAGGGCTTTGTGTGCGGGTGCATGTGTGTGTGCATGTGCGCATGTGAGTGTGTTTGTGCATATGATCAACGAGGCTGAGGGTAAGGTGTTCGAGATGAGCCAGGACCCTTACTGGTGGGGGCAATGTGTGAGGGCTTTGTGTGCGGGTGCATGTGTGTGTGTGCGTGTGTGTGTGCATGTGCGTGTGTGAGTGTGTGTTTGTGCGTGTGGGTGTGTTTGAGATGAAGACAAAGCAGGGTACAAACTTGCACGTGCGTGCACACATGCACATACCCACACAAAAAAGGCGTGGGTTCACACATGTGTTATACACACACACACACACACACACACACACGTCCGGTCATACAAAAGCACGTGCTCACAGGGCATTCCTGCCAGAGCAGAGCAAGTGGGGATGGCTCAAACCCCAGCCACAAAGCAAGAAGCTTGCTGGACCAGGACGCAGCAGCGACCCCACCAAGAAGTGAGTCACAAGCTGACCTTCTGTGTGTGTGTGTGAGTGTGTGTGTGTGTGTGTACAGCAGCGACCCCACCAAGAAGTGAGTCACAAGCTGACCTTCTGTGTGTGCGTGTGTGTGTGTACAGCAGCGAGTTTACCAATAAGTGAGTCACAAGCTGACCTTCTGTGTGTGCGTGTATGTATAGCAGCGAGCCCACCAATAAGTGAGTCACTAGCTGACCTTGTGTGTATGTGTGTGTGTGTGTGTGTGTGTGTGTGTGTGTGTACAGCAGCGACCCCACCAATAAATGAGTCACTAGCTGACCTTGTGTATGCGTGTGTGTGTACAGCAGCGACCCCACCAATAAGTGAGTCGCAAGCTGACCTGTGTGTGCGTGTGTATGTTCACAGCAGCGAGCCCACCAAGAAGTGAGTCACAAGCTGACCTGTGTGTGCGTGTGTATGTATAGCAGCGAGCCCACCAATAAGTGAGTCACTAGCTGACCTTGTGTGTGCGTGTGTGTACAGCAGCGACCCCACTAAAAAGTGAGTCATAAGCTGGCTTCTGTGTGCGTGTGTATATATGTGTGTATGTCTGGGTTTGTGCGTGGGTGTGGGTGTGTGCGTGGGTGTGTCTGGGTGTGTGTGTGCGCGTGTGTGGTGCGCAGGCAGACCTTAGTGCCATGCATGCCAAAGCTTTGCATAAACGTCGTGTGTGTGTGTTCAGAGCAGTGCCTATACATAGGGGTAATGCCAATGCATTGTGTGAGTACATAGAGCAATGTTACACTCCAGAATGTAGCATATAAACGTAGCATATAATATGTAATGATTATACCGTAGGGTACCGTAATTAATCCAAGGTTTGAAAAAAACCAATTTATAATCCCCAATGCGAGCAATGCGAGGGAGGCAACACATAATTAATAAACAAATTGCGAGCCTATGCGAGGGCCTTCTGGCCTTATGAGCTGCACCTGCATGCGTATGCACGCGCGTGTGCACACGTACGTATGCATGCACGTACGTGCGTGTTTGTGTGCATGTGTGTATGTGTATGTGTGTGTAAGTGTGCGCGCGTACGTGTGTGCATGCACGTACAAGCCTTGCCTAGCATGCACATGTGAAGGGAATGAAGGCGCCCTTCCTCTTGGTCCTTCCTCCCCAATAGAGGCCAGCCTCCCAAGCTGTTTGTCCACCTTGGGCCATGAAAGAGCTTTGGGAGGCTTATTAGAGTGAGTGATAGCTGGCACTCCAGATGATCTAGCACACTCCTTCTGCCTGGCATTTGGCTCAGTGACCTGGGAGTTCCACATTAAATTAGGCAAAGCATTAAGTATAATTAGATAATGCCATGGTGCAAACGCTTCAGGCATGGATTAAAAAAGAACACTGTTATGGGTTGAGCCATACAGCATCCCACCATGAAAAAGGCGCGCTCTTGGAGGGTCACACAGTCTAGTGATCAGGCAGTTGTATCTGACACTCCAGTTGATCTGGCAGTGCTGTCTGACACGCCAGTTGATCTGGCAGTTGATCTGGCAGTGTTGTCTGACACTCCGGTTGATCTGGCAGTGCTGTCTGACACTCCAGTTGATCTGGCAGTGCTGTCTGACACTCCAGTTGATCTGGCAGTGTTGTCTGACACTCCAGTTGATCTGGCAGTGCTGTCTGACACGCCAGTTGATCTGGCAGTTGATCTGGCAGTGTTGTCTGACACTCCGGTTGATCTGGCAGTGCTGTCTGACACTCCAGTTGATCTGGCAGTGCTGTCTGACACTCCAGTTGATCTTTTCCAGTTGATCTTTTGGAATGCGGACAATATAGGGGACTGAATGAAATTGAGCGACTGACTTGCAACTTGACGTCTTTTGAGAAAGTTGAGCAACAATGTGTGCAATCCATTTGTGTGCTGCAGGCTGAAAAAAAACCTGAGCGAGCAAGAAAAGGCGCTGAAGGCATTCCGCTGTGAGCTGTGTAAGCAGACCTCGCGCAACCCTCTAAGCACGCCATGTGGTGAGTGCCAAATTTTGCTTTGTACACTCTTGAATAGGTGTGAGTAGAAGAAGGTGCTCCGTTTCTTTTTTTTTGAGCTGTGTAAGTAGACCTCGCGCAACCCTCTGAGCACGCCATGTGGTGGGTGCCAAAATTTGCTGTGTGCACTCTTGAATGGGAATGAGTAGAAGAAGGTGCTCTCTTTCTTTTTTATGAGCTGTGTAAATAGACCTCGCGCAACCCTCTGAGCATGCCATGTGCTGAGTGCCAAAATTTGCTTTGTGCACTCTTGAATAGGTATGAGTAGAAGAAGGTGCTCCGTTTCTTTTTTTTGCGCTGTGCTGCAGACCTCGCGCAACCCGCTGAGCATGCCATGTGGTGAGCATGAAAAATGCATAGCAAACTCCTTTAAGTGAATGCTGAAATGAAGCATATGAAGACCAGGGAAGCAAAAAGTTTATCAGAAGGTGCCAGGTAGTTTGCTGCGGACGCAGACAAAATTCAGGGTAGCCTCATCAGCAGTGAGTCACAAGAGGGGATACGCTTTTGGCATCTCTCTCTCTCTCTGTCTATCCATCCATCCATCCATCCATCCGTCTATCTGTCTTATCTATATTTTTTCTATCTAATTCACTCATGCACACACACGCTCATACACACACATTCACACAAACACAGGCCACAACTTCTGCAAGGGCTGTTTAGACACCAAGCTGGCAGGCATTAGCGATGTGCAGCCAACCACCTCTGCACGCAGCCTGCGTGTTCGGCAAATGGCAAAGCCTTGCCCCTGCTGCAAAGCTGACCTGGCGTCCTTCATGGCCGTGGCGCAGGTCAACAGGTAAAGGCTAGTTGACTGTGTACGTATACCTTGTGTATGCGTAAATGTGCAAGTTTTCCTGTGCATGTGAGTGTGTGTGTGTGTGTGTGCACGTGTCACAGGGCATGTGAGTGTGTGTCTACACAGTTGTATGCTTGTGTTAGTTAGCATGTGTGGGTATGTGTGTGTGCACGTGTCACAGAGCATGTGAGTGTGTGTCTACACAGTTGTATGCTTGTGTCAGTTAGCATGTGAGTACATGTGTGTGTGCACGTGTCACAGGGCAGCGTCAGCAGCAAGTTTATTGGAAAGGCTGCAGCACGCAATGCAAATATCATGTTATGGGTGTGTACATCATGCACTGGGTCAGCCAGCACCGTATATATACACCGTTTATGATCGTACATTTGGTGATATCCATACTTAAAGTACCGGATTTACACCGTACATGTATGGCTTGGGCCAGCCTTCACACAACCCTAAAGCAGATAACTGCTCGGCTGGCAGGGAGGCATCGTGCGTATGGTGATTATGAGAGAAGAGGCAACGCTGATCACTGAGGAAGCTTGCTGATGCATATGCACACTGCGCATACCTTCACACACGCGTTTATACACAAATGCTCAGGTGCAGCGCAGTACATACACATACCCACACAAAAGCTCGTGCTTATCTGATGTGTGTTAGGTTGAGTTTATCAACCCTCGTGTGTGTGCCTTTGCAGAGAAATGGCCTCAGTGATTGAGATGCTGGAAAGCCAAGTAGCCGATGCAAAGCAGGAGATGGAGAAAGCCTTGGCAGAGGCAGCTGCACAGGTGGGAGTGTGTCGATGTGTGCAACAGCGAGTTTGAGTGTGTGAGTGAGTGTGTGCCTGTGTGTGCCTGTTTGTGTGCGCATCATCTGTGCACTGATGAACATTTGTGTGCATTGTGATTTGCTCTTGTGTGTGTGTGTGTGACGTATGCTTGTTTCCTTACATCCTCACGTTGTGTAATCAAACAATCCCAGGCATTAAGTTGAGCATAAACATATGCATACACAATGGTATGCATGCATGCACACGCTCCCACATGCACGCACATGCGCGCGCACACACACACACAAGTGCCCACAAACGGCACCACTCACACAAACGAGGCACCAACAGCACCACTCACAATAACACAAATGAGGCAACACAGCATCATTCACACAAATAAGGCACATGATGCTCACATGCATGTGCAGAAAAACAGTAATGACGAAGAAGAAGAGGAGGAGGAGGAAGAGGAGGGAGAGGAGAAGGAGGAGGAGCAGGAGGAAGAAGATGGAGGTGTGTGTGGATTGCAGGGTGTAAGAAATAGCCTTGCTCTTGCGGCAGGGGTTTTCTGACAGTTGCACTTCATCCCATGTTGGGTGAAATCTGTCTGGGGATTTGTTGATCAAATGGAGGGAGGGCGTTGTGGATTAAGGATATGGGCGTGTGTGTATGTGTGTGTATGTGTGTATGCTTGTGTGTGTTCTCTTGCCGTGCGTTTTCGGCTTGACAGCTCACTTGGTTTGTGTCCTGGGCGTGCTTTGATGGTCAAGTGAGGGGAGGGGGCTGTGATTATGGAGTAATGTGTGTGTGTATGTGTATGTTTGTATGGGTATTCTCCTGCCGTTCCTCTTCGGCTCACTTGGCTTGTGTCCTGGGTGTGCTTTGAATTGCAAGTTCAGCTGTGTATGCATTGGTGCATACACATTTATACACACACATAGGTACGTGCTGGTGCATACACACTCGTACACCGTACACGTGTATGCGCTGATGCACGCGCAAACGCACAAATGCACACACACACACACGCACACACACGCACACACACACACGTGTGTATGCGCTGGTGCGCTCATGTACAAACACAATACTCTCTCTCACACACACACACACACACACACACACACAAACAGACGCTCCTGGACCCTCTAACCGCCCTTCAAAGGCACAGAAGAAGCAGGCCTCCAGCACCCCCGCAAAAGCAAAGAAGGGCAAGGACACACCAGCTGCTCCAGCACCAGCTCCCGCTGCAGCACAGGCACCAGCAGCAGGTGAGCATGAGGACAGTGTGCATGTGTGTATGTGTGTGCGTGTGTGAGTGAGGACAGTATGCATGCATGTGTGTGCGTATGTGAGTGAGGACAGTGCATGCATGTGCGTGCGTATGTGTGTGTGTGCCTAAGTTTACGCACATATGCCCGTGAGTATGTGTGTATTAGTGTGCAGCGATACAGGGGGCTTTCACTTTAGGGTTGCCTGTGAGAAGTGGCTTTGATTTCATCTTTAGAACCCTTGGCTTTTCCCTTTTAATTTTGAAATGGCTTTGTGAGCTCCAGGTGCCCTATACCTGTAACCTAAAACTTTAGGTGGTGCCGCAGCAGCCGAAGGTTCACAAACACACACACACACACACACACACACACACACACACACACACACACACACACACACAAACACACACACACTCACAAACACACACAAAAACACACACAGACACACACACACACTCACACACACACTCACACACACATACATACATGCACACATAATCCAATTACACATCAGGATTATTCAGCTTGGGGCTCGGTCACAAGTTTGGGTTTAACTTTATCGAACCCTTGCTCCCTGAAAACGAAGTGAACAACCCTAATATTTCATACACACACACTCCCCCCTTCCCCAAACACACACACACACACACGCACACACACACACACACACACACACGCAAATACACAGCAGCAGCCAACGGTGGCACACAGGCAGCGGCAGGTGCAAGCAACGGCGTCGCTCTCCCCTCCAGCAATGGTGGTGCTGCTACAGCACCAAAGGGGCCCCCTGCGTTCAAGTGAGTGCAAGGGAGCTGCGGTGAGGGTGTCTGTCACTGTGTGTGTATATGAATGGTGTGTTTGTGCGTGCGTGCAGGTACTCACTGCAGGTTCCATGCAGGTTGCAGCTTCCTTGCGCGTTCACTCACGACACTCACAAAACACGTGAGACCTGTGCTACTGTTGTAACCGATTTCTGTACAGGTATGTAAACAAACACAGGCCACCCAGGAGGAAGTAGCAGCCGCGCAGGAGCGGTTCCCTGACTCATATGCTAGCATGGACCTTTGTTGCGTGTTTTCCTTTAAAACATTCCTGAAATGGAGGGATTTCCTGCGCGCAGGTACCCCAAGCAGCTAGCAGCCGCGCAGGAGCTGACCTGTGCTGCGTGTTTTCCTTAAAAACATTCCTGAAATGGAGGGATTTCCTGCGCGCAGGTACCCCAAGCAGCTAGCAGCCGCGCAGGAGCTGACCCGTGCTGGCTTTTAAGACGTTTCCTGAAATTGGGGGATGTACTGCGCACAGCTACCCCAAGCAGCTAGCAGCCGCGCAGGAGCAGTTCCCTGAATTATGTGCTTACATTGACCTGCGCTGCGTGCTGGCTTTAAAAACGTTTCCTGAATTTGGGGATTTCCTGCGCACAGGTACCCCAAGCAGCTATCAGCCATGCAGGAGCAGTTCCCTGAACTATGTGCTTACATTGACCTGTGCTGCGTGCTGGCTTTAAAAACGTTTCCTGAATTTGGGGATTTCCTGCGCACAGGTACCCCAAGCAGCTATCAGCCATGCAGGAGCAGTTCCCTGAACTATGTGCTT
>Ga0307948_1000615_pt1:0-7500 | contig 24501 bp, 28 predicted proteins | sample OrgLakmetagen280_FD_201824 | JGI IMG/M metagenome (GOLD analysis project Ga0307948, IMG submission 201824) | Saline water microbial communities from Organic Lake, Antarctica - #280 | ecosystem: Environmental > Aquatic > Non-marine Saline and Alkaline > Saline | place: Antarctica: Organic...
CCAGTGAAAGCTGTGCCGTGCTGCGCCACAGTGGGGCCTGCAGCTTGCCTGCACGTGGCATACACAGTCCATCCAATATGTGCGGCATAGCAGCTTAGGTGGTGCACACACGGCAATGCCGCCAGTGAAAGCTGTGCTGTGCTGCGCCACAGTGGGGCCTGCGGCTTGTCTGCACGCAGCGCACATGTTTTCCAGGTATGGTGAGGTGATGCGCACTCACTGCATTTCCCCCAGCGGAAGCTGCTGTGTGTGCCTGTGTGTACTTGTGTGCCAATGTGTGCCTATGCGTGCATGTGTGCACGTGGCACGTCATTGTGCAACCGGTTGAGAAAACAAACACACCCAATCGCCAGATCTAAACCTGCAACTTTCAAGACCCTGCTATGAATATAAATGAGATGGGCCAGAGCCATTTGTATACCCTGTAAATGACCGTACGTACGATAAATCCTGCCAAAGTACTTTACATACATTGTATAATTACTTTATGTGCATCGCATAGTAGATATATACATTGCCTAGGTATGCATGTGTATATGGCTCTGACCAACCCTGATTGTAAATTATTAACCATCAGGCTCCAGGGCAGCTATTAAGGCTAAAAAATAATAACCTCACAGCAGCTGCTGCGTCACGCAGCCTACGAAGCACGTTCACGCTCACGTTTAAGGTCCATACAAAAGGGGGAAAACTTGCAGTGCAGTGTTCACATGCTTGTAGCATATTAAGTACATTGTATATAAATATATAATTCTTCAGTAAACTTAGGCCTTACCAGCTGCTGCTGCGTCACCCAGCCTGCGAAGCACGTTCACGTTCATGCTTGACGTCCGTGCAAAAGGGGGCAAACCATACAGCGGGTTAAATGCAGGAGCCTCCTGCTCATCTTCCGATGGGCCCTGCAGCGTGTTAGCATTGAACAAATTGCCTGTGCGTCAGCATGGTCGCATCTTGAAGCCCACCCACCCACTCATACACGCCTCCTGACTGGAGATGCAGCGTTCTTGTACTGCACACAGTGTATGCGTGTTTTGTCATGCGAGCGCTTGAGCAGATGGAATGGTGTGTGCGTACGTGCGCGTCGGTGGTTACACCATCCCAGGATCAAACAGGCAAACTACAGCAGTTCGCACAATCCAAAACCCTTTGTACCACATACCACATCAAACGGTATGATTCATACCGCATCATGTCTCCTTCGTCTCACCCTCTGCATTGCTAACTGCGGCTCCCTCCCTTATCATTTAATCGACACATTCAATCTCAGCTATCATTACCTCCCCATTAAGACCTACGCAAGCGCAACCACCTTTGCGAATTCTTCTCCGCCTTCCTGAGGAGACCTGATCAGGGCCTTCAGGACCCTGTAACGTATGCCAACCCTGCTCTCAGATACACACACACAAACACACACACACACACACAGAGACACACACCTCAGTATCAAGGGCTGCCTCACTGAGGCCTTCCTGCTGCACGCCAGAAATGCGGCCGGACAGCGACGGCAACGACAGCGCCTCAGACACTCGGTGCTGCATGAAGCCCCCCTCCCCCCCTGATTTCCTTTGCAGCAGGTCCTGACCTCTCATGGTTGAAGTAGACCGTGCCTTGCCCTCCGGGTTGGGGGGCTCTTCTTCAGGGGCGGAGATGCTTAAGTTTTTGACGGGGCGTGAGATTTCAGTGGGTTCTCCAGTGCCCTGTGATGGTGCAGCATGCCAGGGGTTTGTTAATCGCATGACAGGTTATGTGATGGTTTAGACGATTTGTGGTCAGCTGCTTGGCTAGGATGACCTGTAATTCATATACACAAACCCACACAATCACACACGCAACACACATATGCACACGCAGCCATCTGCACCGGTGATAATGCTGGTCATTCACATTAATGGCACACATCAGTGTCCAGTGGCTGTACTCAAATCCCCGCAATCATACATGCAACACACATATGCACACGCAGCCACCTGCACTGGTGATAATGCTGGTCATTCACATGAATGACACACATCAGTATCCAGTGGCTGTACTCAAATTCCCGTAATCATACATGCAACACACATATGCACACGCAGCCACCTGCACCGGTGATAATGCTGGTCATTCACATTAATGGCACACATCAGTATCCAGTGGCTGCACTCAAATACATCTTCTGTGGTGGTAATGAACAGCACACACACACGCACGCATACACACCAGGGTTGTTCAGTTCGTTTTTTTTGGAAGCAAGGGTTTGAGAAAGTTCGTGAAAGTTCTAGAACCCTCAAACTGTTCGAAGGGTTCGATGTGCAATTTTAAGGAACGGGCCCTTGGGCTCCCCCCCCTTTAAATCTTCCCTATTAGTTGTGTATGTTTATAAATGACTATAGGGAAAGAAAAGGGGTCGGAATGGGGCCATGTCATCATTGTAGAGCAGAAAAAGGAGCCCCCAGGGTGCAGTGCAAGTGCCGCGTCAAACAAATCCTTAGCAGCTCAGAATTCTGCGACAAGTTTGGCCTTAAGACCAAGGAAAACTTCTAGCCTGGCAGAGATTACAGATCATTTTTTTCCTATTCAATTCATCGTGACTCTTACTGCAAGGAAATCCACGTTACTCTTACTGCAAGGAAATCCACGTTACTCTTACTGCAAGGAAATCCACGTTACTCTTACTGCAAGGAAATCCACGTTACTCTTACTGCAAGGAAATCCATGTTACTCTTACTGCAAGGAAATCCACGTTACTCTTACTGCAAGGAAATCCACGTTACTCTTACTGCAAGGAAATCCACGTTACTCTTACTGCAAGGAAATCCATGTTACTCTTACTGCAAGGAAATCCATGTTACGCTTACTGCAAGGAAATCCATGTTACTCTTACTGCAAGGAAATCCATGTTACTCTTACTGCAAGGAAATCCTTGTTACTCTTACTGCAAGGAAATCCATGTTACTCTTACTGCAAGGAAATCCATGTTACGCTTACTGCAAGGAAATCCACGTTACTCTTACTGCAAGGAAATCCATGTTACTCTTACTGCAAGGAAATCCATGTTACGCTTACTGCAAGGAAATCCATGTTACGCTTACTGCAAGGAAATCCATGTTACTCTTACTGCAAGGAAATCCACGTTACTCTTACTGCAAGGAAATCCACGTTACTCTTACTGCAAGGAAATCCATGTTACGCTTACTGCAAGGAAATCCATGTTACGCTTACTGCAAGGAAATCCATGTTACTCTTACTGCAAGGAAATCCATGTTACTCTTACTGCAAGGAAATCCATGTTACTCTTACTGCAAGGAAATCCACGTTACTCTTACTGCAAGGAAAGAGTAGGACTGAACAGGGAGTGGCTGCTGTCCCTTGTAATTTTGACAATTGCATGCTATAAAGTTCGACGAACTTTGACCGAACTCTGAACGGCACTTTTCAAATTTGTTAAATGCGTGAAAGTACGCAAACCCAAACTTTTGGCCGAACCTCGAACTGAACAACCCTGATACACATACACGTATGTACACACCAACACCCCAGACATGCACTACACAGACACACCCCAGCAGGCACGCACGACACAGACACACCCCAGCAGACATGCCCTACACAGACACGCACACACCAGAATGCAGCCGCCATGCACGTGGGCGCACCTGTGGCGTTGCTATCAGGCTGAAGACAGAGGGTGGGGACTCTGATGCTTTGCGAGCCAGCAGGAGGGCTGCAGCCTTTGCACGGCGACGAGCGGGCGCGTCTTCAGCGGACCTGTCAACCATTCAGCAGGTCAAAAAGCATTGATAGGTCCACTTCAGCACAAGGACACAGCAAGTTCCAAAGCAGCTGCTTCGGTCGTGAATCATGACTCATGATGCAGCAAGTTAATTAGTAGGAATTATTCAGCAGGTCAAAAAGCAATGATAGGTCCACAACAGCACAAGGACACAGCAAGTTCCAAAGCAGCTGCTTCGGTCGTGAATCATGACTTATGATGCAGCGGGTTAATTAGTAGGAATTGCATCCAGAGTGACAATCTGAGCAGCCGGCTGAGAAAAGTAGGGCTGGTCAGGTGTGTGATGACACAACACCTGCGTACTTTCAGCGCAACCCAGTGTGTGCATGTCACAAGTTCTGGTTAAGGAAACGACCCTCGGCCAACCTTGTCCAGAGTGAGTGTCCACGTATTTAGTGTCACTCTCCTGACGCTACTAACCTCTTCAGGGGCTTCCTTTCATGTCATCCCCCCCCCCCACACACACACACACACACGCACACACACACACACACACGCACACACACAGGAGCAATGAAAGGGGCGGCCATCCAGCTCAAAGGAGAGCCATCCAAACCCGTTGCACCCACAGTTCAACACAGTGCAAGACTGTGTGTGCGTGCCATACGCTCCTGGTGCCAAACGTTTCAAGGTGAGGCCATACGCCATCTAAAATTGCTGTACACACCAACAGCACGACACAGCACAAAACCGCACACACCGTGCACTTCTGTAGCCGCTCATGCCAGAATGTCAAGAGAAGGCCATGCGCCATCCAATCTGCTGCACCCACAAGCAGCACGACACAGCACAAAAACACACGCACCATGCGCTCCCGGGGCCACTTGCTCCACTAGCTTGTGGTGAAAGGGGCTTCCACTCCCCCGGAGCTAAGTGCCTCTTGGTGGCTGTGCTGGGAGACACGCCTACAGCTGCGTTGGGATGAGCCTGCGTGCTCAAGGATGTGAGGGACAGGGCAACGGTCAGCAGAGTTTCAGTGGACAGGGTGTTGGGATGAGTGTGCATGTCTGCACTCAGGAATGGAAGGGGCAAGCATAGTTTGGGTGGAACGCTACAATGGAGCTCAGTGCCTCTCTGCGCCCTCCTCACTCAATCAATTTCAGGTTTTCCGCATGCACCCTCCGCATGAGCCTCTCAATTTCAGACTTCCTACTCACTCCCACACAGGAGTATGCTCCCCCCCCCTCATTGCAGGATTTTTTAAAGGCAGAGAAGGCCACCCCCTCCGTCATCTCCATTGACGAGGAGACTCCATCACACCCAAGTGTGGGAAGACGAAGCTGCAATGGAAAATCAGTCTGGATGGGGATGTCTGTAATAACTTCAACGATGTGCCAGATGACAAATGATGTGCATGATGGTAACAAAGCATATGTGCATGATGGCAACAAGACATATGTGCATGATGGCAACAAGACATATGTGCATGATGGCGACAAGACATAGCCCAGGTACTGTGATCTGGCGTCACAGTAATAATTTCAACAATGTGCCTGATGACAAATGATGTGCATGATGGCAACAAGACATATGTGCATGATGGCAACAAGACATAGCCCAGGTACTGTGATCTGGCGTCAGGGGCGAGTCACCGTTTTGGGCCCCCAGCACAAAAGATGACACAACCAAAACCACAAGCAAGTGACCGGGTATTTTGCGCGCCTGCTGCCTCTTCCTTGGATGCGGCAGCCCTTTCTCAAGCCCCCTCACCTGCTGTTTTGGGCCGGTGCGGGGCTGGTGCGAGAGCACCGACGCCATCACAGCCAGTGAGGCAGGCGAGTGCCTGCCTGCTTCCAGCTTGGTAAGCTCCTCGCCCGGTGTTTGAGGGCCTGAGATTAGGTCCGTGTTTGTTTGGGACAGGGTTGTAGCCAGAGGGATAGCTGCAGTAGTCGCGGTGTCATTGCATGTGGAGGCGGCGGTGCCCCTGTTTTTGGACCCAGCTTGGCTTGGGGCAGCATCTGAAGTTGCTGCTACAGCAGCGCCCTTTCTTGCACTGCTGCCTCCTGCTGTAGCAGTGCCAGCAGCAGTGCTGCCAGCAGCGTCGACAGCAGCAGCAGCAGCAGCAGCAGTGCCAGCACCATCACCACCGGCGCCACCACCTCCACCACCCACACTGCTATCGGGACCTGCGCCAAAGACGGTTGTGAGGGTGGGGCCGGGTCGTGGCGGAGAAGGGGAAGGCTTGTACGAGGGCGAGGGGGGGGCCTTCTCTGCCTTTAAAAAGATCCTGCTGCTGTCCTTTTTGTTTGCTGTGCCCTCCTTGGCAGCAATGCCGGACCCTGGCAGGGTACCAGATGCAGGTGGACTGGGTGCACTGCTCCTTGAGGTTGCGGGGCCTGCAGCATGTGTGTGTGCGCTTGTACATGTATGCTTGCACATGTATGTGCACACGCGCACATGTACTCCAATCACTTTTCAGGCCTGTACACACAATGCTGCAATGCAGTAAATGTTTGTCCTTACTGCTTCAAAGGTTCGTTGGACCCATTCAGGTCCACTAGTACATTTAAGTACATATATCAAAACGATTTCTGCAGTGCATGATCCATCTCGCGTCAGATCATTTGAAGATAGTGATTCATACGCAGCACACACTCACTCCTTTCTATCGCACACGCGGACACACACATGCACACGTATACCTGGGCTCCACGGCCTTTGGCCCTGCTGCTGCTGGCTTTGCTGCTGGCTTTGCTGCTGCTGCTGCTGCAGTATCAAAGGAGGTGGCTTGCGTGTGGGGGATGCATCTGCTAGCGCTGCAGGGCTAGGACTGGTAGGACGTGCTGCGGCGGGAGAAGCACACGGGGACGAGAGGAGGTCCATACTTTTTCGGGCTGGTGTGATCCTGCGGGCAAGAGGATGGAGCATAGAGAGCGGAAATGATTGACGGAAAGGGATGCAGCCTTGATTGATTGATGGAAAGGGATGCAGCCTTAGACAATGATTGACGGAAATGGATGCAGCCTTGGACAATGATTGACGGAAAGGGATGCGGGCAAAAGGATGGAGCATAGAGAGCAGAATTGATCGACAAAAATGGATGCAGCTTTGGACAATGATTGACGGAAAGGGATGCAGCCTTGAACAATGGAGTGCGAAGAGACGGGAGGTCCCTCCGTATTCTTTGGATGGTAGGAAACAGCAGGTAGGCCAGACAAATGGGTGAATGCTACAGTGACCTGTCAGGCTCATGGATAAGGGAGGTCCATGCTCTTTCGGCTTGGTGCAAACTTGTGGTAGGAAGAAGGAGCGTGTGGGACAAGGCTCACAAATCAATGCAGCAACAAGTGGATTTCTTATGAAGAGGCTTGCTGCTACCCTTGACAGGAGTGCAAGTCACACACACACACACACACACACAAACACACGCACACTCACACACACAGTTAAGGCAGGCCGGATCCACGGAGATCACGGGCACACACTCTCGCACGTACAGCACAAAAGCACACAGACGTGCACACGCCAAACTTACACACACAGTTCACACACACTGTACACTCACCGTGCCAGCTTTTGCGGCTGCTTCTTCAGGATCACTGCGAAGCTCGCCTCCCCCCTATTCCCTGTACTCATGCGCCCATTCTGAAGCTCTCCACTCATACCACCACCAGCACCCTCCCCCCCCTCCTTCGCTCCTCCCCCAATCGGAGAGGACGCTGTTGCCCGAACCCCGCTCGCAATTTCTGCGCTCGCCTTGGGGACGTCCCCACCGTCACCTCCACTCA
>Ga0307948_1000615_pt1:12500-24501 | contig 24501 bp, 28 predicted proteins | sample OrgLakmetagen280_FD_201824 | JGI IMG/M metagenome (GOLD analysis project Ga0307948, IMG submission 201824) | Saline water microbial communities from Organic Lake, Antarctica - #280 | ecosystem: Environmental > Aquatic > Non-marine Saline and Alkaline > Saline | place: Antarctica...
GCAGGAACAGCAATGACAGTGCTAGCAGGCGTAGTAGGAACAGCAGAAGCATGGTGCAGCTGCTGCAAGGTGCCGACCCACTGAAGGACCAGTCCTACTTCCTGGCTGCTGTGAGGCCTGAGGCCTTGGAGCACTTTTTGTTCCCATTAGGTGAGTTGGCTGTGGATCAGGTACACCCTTTCCCTGTTGTGATTCACGACCACGATCAGCCACGAGCGTGCTTACCCACCTTGTATGACTAGGGTTGGCCAGCACCGTATATACACACCGTATATGACTGTATGTTTGATGATTTTTCTGCCAAAAATACCGTGTATACGATGTATATATTTATGATCCTGACTAACCCTATGTATGACTGTGTATGTGTGGAGCTTTCCCTGCTGATGCTTGTGTGTTTACACCATATGTAGGGTTGGCCAGAACCATATACATACGGTGTACATACAGTGTTTTTGGCAGGAAAATCACCAGATATACGGTCAAATACGGTGTATGTATATACGTATATACGGTTCTGGCCAACCCTAACCATATGTATACATGAATCTGGCAAACCTCTCTACATATTGATAGCGTCTCGTCATTCCTGGGGCACTTTCCAGTTTAAACAAGACGTAAAGCAAACACACAGGCCACCCCAATCTACCACTCGTCTGCAGATTCGCCACGTTTGTGTCAGAAGATATTGTCTTGCACACATTTGACCAAACAAACCATTGTGGCTGTATATTTCCTCTTAATTTGAGTAACAAGTTATAGGGTCGTCTCACACATTATTTGTAGGGTTGGCCTGAACCATACATATGTCCGTACGTGTGTACGGTGTACTTATATGGCATTTTCAGTAGGGAAACTGCCATGCATACGGTCATATATGGTGTGCATATACGGCCCTAATAGTCAACCATGTATACCTACGGCCAGTGCCCAAAACAAGAGGAAAACTGCGCAGGCAGCAAAATTTATTCTCCATACTAATCATGGTAAAAGGGAACAGGGCCACTTTTTTGGTAGCAGCACCAAATCAAACCTGGCCTGTCATTTTCGGATCCTTACCGACCTCATTTCTTCACACCAACGATGGAGGAATTCAACGTTGCTTGATACCAAAGTGGCTTCGTTTCTTCCGAATTTTCTTAATTGGTGTGGGGAGTGCTTGTCGCTTGCTTTTCTTGCCCCCTTTGCTATCCCACATGACAGGGAGAGGAGCTGCCTCACACACACTCGACCATAAAATGTATTCCTCCCGCCAGTGTCCAAAGCAAGACAATCCTAAATTATTCCCGGACTTGTGTTATCTCCAGGATCCGGCTGTGCCTTCTCAAAGAGTCAGCTGAAAGTAGACCGCATGCAGTCTGTGATGGGGCGTACCCACTTTGTGTGTGCGTGTGAACTATAACAGGCCACCTTCCAAAGTCGGTTGTGCGTGAGCTGGCCGCCCAAGCAGGGCTACAGCCTCTGATGGAGGGTCGGCGTAGCAGCAGGGGCATCTGTTTCGTAGGGGAGCGTCGCAGCTTTGGGGCCTTCATGGCTCAATATGTGGACCCGGTATGTGTGGGGGGGCATGTGTGTATGTGTGCGTTGATATATAATATATAAATATCCGATTTTCCTATTGATGTCATTCTTGTTTTGCAGTGGTGCAGATTGGCATCACAGCGAGCGGCACCATGTTGACTGGAAATGTCAACTAGCCCGATTTGCCTGACACCCACTTTCCACCCAAACAGGATTTTTCAAAACTACATATGATTAACCGTACCGGTATGTTTGTACACAAAGTTACCAGGAGAGTCGTCTCAAAACATGCTGTCGTTTACAGTGCACACGATTCTGGCCATGTTGGTTCCTTTGTTACGCCGAGAATAGGCTGTGAGGCGGCTGGATACCAAGGCAGCAAATGAGATACATGGTACTATGCTGTATGACTGTATGACTATATTGTTATTGTATGGTACAACGCCACGCTGCTCACAAGGTGCCAATAATGTCGGCCAAAAGGGCAATCATTCAGAGCAATGAGCTAATTGAACTGGCATACACGGATACTTGACGTATTGTTGAAACACATATAACATAAAACATGAATAAACTCAGGTGTAAGAAAAACCTTTGACTCCTGCTTCCGGAAGGACCTGCAGCAACTGTGACTCCTTAAAATTGGCAGGTACCTGGCCGACTACTTGACGTCACTAACGGTCAAACACTAGGCCTATGCCCTGACATCCTAGCATTCACGCCTGGGCAGCGCGCTCGCATTCCGGGCAGCAGCAAGGGAGCGTGGTGGGTGCAAGCTTTCATTCCATTACTGCCAAGGAAGCGTGGTGGGTGCAAGCCCTCTCTCCAATGTGGATGGCATGTTACATATTAGGCTGCCATGTACTGCCGCTTGCGGGGAGCAAGCGTTGTCATAATTTGTTGCAAAGCTTGCAGAGTGTGCTTGTGTGTTTGTAAATATGTACGTGGGTTATCGTGTGCAATTGCTCTTGCAGAGCAAAAGAAATACAAGGTATGATGTACTACCTTTTCAGCATATGCTCATAAGCTTAAAGAAGTAAGGGTATAATCCAAAAACTCCTTACTTCACATGGAGCAAGAAGTGTTGGTTTTTCTCGTCATTCCCCTAGCTATTACTGATTCTGAGGGGCTGATGCATGCACGGGTCTTGCTCGTATCCCCATCTCTCTCTTGCTTCGCTGTGGCTATCAGCTATGAGCACAAAGCAACGACGCCATGCTAAAATGTGCCTAGGTAAGTAAGTAGAGCGTTTGCACGTCATCCATGTACCTACACACAACACACAGGCACGCACGCACACACACACACACACACACACACACAAACACACACACACACACACAAACACACACACAAACACATACACACCGTCTCAGGTACGTGGCTGGCAAGGACATGGTGTCCAAGGCTCTTCTTTTGGCACAGGGCCACGACCATCCAGCCCTGCTCGCCCATACAGCACTGCTAGGACCTCCAGAATGGCTCTCAGGTGAAAGGCGAAGAGAATACCGAACGACGTAATGTGTTGAATCATAATTATGTAATGTAAGTGTGTTCGTTGTGAAGCAAGCATGGGCATGACAGCTGCTGCCACTCTTAAAACCGGCATGCGCAGCATTGCGAAGAGTTCCTGCATGGCTGAGAAGTGGAAAAGCAATGAGGAAGTACTGACGCAATGGTAAAACGCAAGGAAGTTGCAGTGTTGTTACAAGTCCATTGACCATCATGATGTGAATGTGATGAACAAATGGGTGTAACTGGAAGCGAGTATGGGTGCAGTTAGGTTTTTAAACCCTAAACCCTGAACAAATGGGTGTAACTGGAAGCGAGTATGGGTGCAGTAAATAGCCTGCTACCTGTGTGTGTGATACAATTGAAGCAAGTATGGGTGCAATTGGAAGCATGTCGTTCGTGTGCAGTTTGATTTTATGCTCTTCGAAAGTTCAAATTGGCATTTCAGACACGGGCGTCTGCTTTTAAATGGCGCCAGATGCCGGGTCTGAATTGGTGCATTGACATAGTAGGCTCGACACGTCTGTGGTACTGACCTGGACAGTTGGGAGGCATGTAAAGAAACAGAAACAATGTTTTTTCACGTCTCTGTCTCTTGCAGTTTGCCTCAGACTTACTCAGCACACCAGCCTATGCAGACAGCTAATATTGGTTGAGGCATTTTACCAGGAAAGTGTGTGGGAGCTGTGTAGGTACCCTCCTACTTTACACAGCAGGCTTGCCTTACCCGGACAACATATTGGAATGCGACTCATCAAGAGGCAGCTCATTTAAAGGCCCTGCCAGTGTTTTGTAAAACAGCAGGCTCACCTTAGCCAGATAACAAATTGGAATGCAACCCATCAAGAGGCAGCTCATTAAAAGGCCCTGCCAGTGTTTTGTAAAACAGCAGGCTCATTTTACCCAGATATCAAATTGGAATGCAACCCATCAAGAGGCAGCTCAATAAAAGGCCATGCCAGTGTTTTGTAAGGTATTAACTTTTTATGAGAAGTGCGGTATCCTCAGATCTGTGAGCTGTTACCGGAAAGTATGAAGCGTGGTGGTAAAAATAGGAAAGCTGCAGCAGAATTGAATGGGCTCCTGCGCATAGTGCAAGTGACGTAATACGTGAGCTGCGTGAATGACTTGATTTTGAGAAACGTGTGCTCTGAATGTGCAGGCAAGGCGCCTCGGCAGCTGCAGACTGGAGGTGCTCGTGCTGAGCAGCCCCCTGTAGCCTATGAACAATCGCGCAGCATTGAAGATGGTTCCCTGGAAAATCAAGTAAGTAGAAATGCACCCACGGCAAAATTTTGGATTTTTGGTGCAGAGGGAGGGGTGGGGCGATGAACAGCTGAAGCTAGTGAGGGCACATGAACCCACACCCACACCTTCACTCACACACACACACACACACACACACACACACACACACACACACACACACGCATGCAATATGCAACACACACAACATACAACATACAACATACACCTTAATCGTGACACGTGCTTTTCATGCACAGACAGCGGCAGCAGCAGTGGAAGTTGCACACAAGGTTTGCTCTACAAAGGGCTGGGTGCTGCACCTGCAGTGGGAGCGTGCTCTACGATGTCAAGCCAAGGTGGGCAATCATCCTTTCTCACTTTGCAGTTGTCAACATTACAGCCACTTGTACACACACATCATACATACTATGCACTCAATGAAACATACTCACGCACGCAAACAGACATGCACACGCGTGAGCACGTGCACAAGGTGTACAATCATGCACACACACACACACACACACACACACACACACACACACACACACACACACAAGTACACACACACACACAAGTACGCACAAGTACACACACAAGTGTACACAAGTACACACACACAGGTGTGTTACCGGCAGCCTGAGCTGATGCCCTGCTGGATCGTGGTAGGGCTGTGGGTAAAAGGGGCCACCACTATTAGCAACAGGAGTACGAGCCACACAACCCAGGGCTTGAGCGAATGCAGCAGCAGCGGTGGCAGTCAAACTAAGCGAACTCCTCAGTTCTATGTTCCCAGCTGCATGCATACGTTGCTGAGCCAACCTCGTATGCCCTGTCCCTTGGACCAAAATGACAGTGCAGTGGCGAAAGAGGTTCCGCCTGACAACCCCCATTGTGAGCAGCTCGTTGCAGTGTTTGATTCGCCAATCAGGGGCCTCGCGCCCCAGCAAGCGATTGTACTTTATGGCAAAGATTCTCAATATTGCAGCAGCCGTTTGACTTATGAGGGCGGTGGAGGGGGCGTGAATGGGAATGGGGGTTGGGAAAGAAACGCCGACACAAGTGATGGAAGCATGGCAAGCACTATTGGTGTCAGCTCGTGCTTAGGGTCTGCAGTGCTGCTTCTGCCTGGGAGTACGGTGTTTGAGCAGCAACAGTAGGCTGCACATGAGAGGGCTGCGCTTAAGCCGTTATTCAGTACTGCTGTGTCTATGACTCTCTTCCTTTTTTTGGACCTTGTTGTCTGATGGGCGAGCACTTTAATTTTCACTGCCTGCATAGTTGGTTTTTAAAAACAATGACAAACAGTGAACATTCCCCACATTAAGGAAAAGGAGCCACCACCTTGGTAGTACCGGGTACTGTAAAACTCCTCCACCAATAGGAAGGAAAAAAGATCAATGGGGATCAGGAGGGTTGCAGGCTTGACCTGAAACCGTCTCCTGATGAGAGTTGATAATAGTTCTGGAAAGGGCATGGCTGTCTGGTATGGACAAGTTTGGCAGCGGAATTGACAGAATGAACATGAAGCTTGGAGGCAAGATTGTTAACTCTTGGAGAATCAAGACCCAGCTCCTTAAAAGGCTCCAGCGTGTGATTGTTGTAGATGCTGCCACCCACTCCCAAAATGATGGTGTGGAGAGGAACGGAGGCTCCTTGAAGGGTGGAGCAGAGGCCTTTATGCTGTCCCTGCGCGGCGCTCAGCTGGTTTTGCGGTCAAGTGTCTTCACAGTACTTGACCTCAATGAGGTGAATGCGTGTTGAAGAACGCTGAGATCTTGGGATTGATGCTGTCTGGGGAAGGTGGATCTGCTAATGGCTGGCGGTGCTGTTGAGGTGCTCCTGGTCTCCCTTAGTTGCCCCCTGCCAAAGTAGTGCACTCCTAAGAACCCACCCCCCTTCATTGCTAGTCTGTTGCTTTTTTGTTTTTGCAGAGATGAGAGCAAAAGTACAGCATCCGGACGGCTGGAGGTAAGCCCTATTTTTGTCTGAGAAGTGGGGTGGAAAGAGTCACTTTGGTAAAATCCTAGTTTCAGCTGTATCGGGAATCTGAACATTTTGCATAGCCAGCCGTTTGCTGCTACCTATATCCATACAGACAAAGCAGGACCCTAGGGAGCCTGTCTTGCTGAGGGCTCTAGATATCATGCTGCATGCTAAGTTATTTGCGTGTGTTGGCATCCAGAAAGGATATGCAGGGCACTGTCTAGTTGAGGGCAGAGGGAACAAGTTTGTCTTATTGAGTGCTTAAACCATACGGCTTAAACCATGCCACATGCTTTTGGTTGTACGGGTCCCCTTCTGTACTTCATAATGATGCACTCGGTTTAAACAAGGACATAGGATGCTGTTAGGTAAGCGTTGCTAGCGGCTCCATTACAATGCCACTTTTAGAAGGGTCTGGTAATATTCATGGTAATTTGTTATGGTATTGGCATTTCCTAGTTTGTGCAGGGGGTGCATGTGTGCTTGCAAGGCGTCATGGTAATTGGATAGGTACCAGAGCCATAAGGTAGGTGACTGGCTGTGTTTGGTGATATTGTATGATTTGATGTTCTTCATATTCTTTTGCAAGCCAGTATAAATCTGATCGAAATTAAGTATATTGTAGACACTTCCTTTACTCAACAAGCAGAAAAGGCACGAGAACAACATGAGCTTCTAATGCCTCGCTTACTCGGACACCGCAAAAACCTCCACACCATCCTGCTAGGAGCAATAGACACCATTTAAAGCAGCCACAAATGGAACCCACTCCTCAGCCTCGGAGTCACTGGCCTACACTCATGAAAAAATCAAGCCTACATGCAATCAGATCTACGACAAAAATCATACAGATGAGACGAGACATTAAACACAACCCCCACAAATACCTGAGCAATACTCCATGCTATTACTCCATGCTAATACTTATTAGCCGTAGCGCTGTCTGTTGCGATATGGGTGTGTTCATTTATCAAGACAGCAGCAATTCCTGCTAGGTCGGCCCTGTTTATGGAATGATGATGCTTGTCCCTCCAGGATTTACTGTGGTAATTTTGTTGGATTGAGGGTGATAGATTCCAACTCCAATTGACTGAGATCCATTTTCTTTGTTTGTAATACAGCTCCCAAATCTGTAAAGGCCCATTCTTTCCATTTAGGGGCCTGAGTTCTAGCAAGCGCTTTTGTTGTACATGATGAGAGGGAACCTGGCTGTGTAATGTATTGCTCGTGTGACGAGTCGTGTCGCCAATATTTGCATTGATAAATGTGTTTCTTAAGCCTTTGGAGAGCCTACATATTTTTGCCATTTTTGGCAGTATCCTTTCAGTTGGTGATTCAAGAAAAAGTATGGTGCCTGCGTTTTTGAAATTCCAGATTGCCACTGGATAGGTTTTGCTTTATTTTGCTAACCAAGATGGGTTGTTTATAAATTTTTATATACACACCGTACCTAGCGGCGGTCTCGGCTGACCGATTGCTCTAGGTGCCGACTAAGATATCCTGGGTTAGAGCAAAAGTTTCAGCCTCGCAGAGCCTTTCTTCCACTACAGGCACAGGGCGCATTGGTGCTGCTTTCCATCCAGTTTTGGAGCAGTAGGAAGGTAGCGATTGCCTCTTAATAATTCAAGGCAGATACAAAAATAAACTTGGCAATCCTGCAAGGACATGTACATATACACGTGCAGATTGAAAAAAAACAGGTTTTAATATGAGGGTCTGATTTTGGATGTCTGTTGAAGTCTGTTAGTAAGTGATCTGGTGATTCAGAAATTCTGTTACACAGACACGCATCCACAAAACTCCAAAAAGGCAAGCGAGAAAGCAAATGCCACTTGACAGCAGGGATATTATAAGTTATAAGTTCACATTTGCAGTGCAGATCCAGTACTCTGCCCTATCCTAGACAAACCCTTTCAGGAATACGCTTTGTAGTTCTTAAAGCAACTAGGAAAATTGAAATACCTGTAAAAGCAATCACAAAAAGGCGAGCATTTTGGGGACCAAGTATTAAACATTTTAATTAGAAATAGGTATAAGTATTTTAGGTAGGTAAATCAGCGATGGCAACGCAGCAAGCCCCCTCGGAGAATCTGGTGGCAGGGCCGCAGCAGGGCAAGCAGCAGGCGCCGTCCACCAGGCAACAGAGTGGGGCCAGCAGGCGCAGGTATGTGTGGGTGTGTGCCTGAAGCACTCATCAGACCTGCAGTAACAGCAGGGTCTGTCTCCCTATGTCAGAGCCTCTCAACACATTTCCCACCCTCCTGCCCCCCTAGGGCGCCCCTCGGTGACGTGAGCAACATCCAGCAGCGTGCTGGGCAGCAGCCGGGAGCCAAACAGGACCAGAAGGCAAGTCGAAAGCACCCAGAAACACGGAGGGTTTGACGGTGTAACTTCGCTTTTTCCGGCCATAGCCGCTTTGCTCCAACAGCCTGTGGCTGTAGCATAGCCTCTTGCACGTCCTGTGATGTGCGCACATTGCTCTGCCGTCCGGTAATCAGCGTGGAATTCAAGGGAGCAGGAGAGGCCTCATTTGTTCACTTGTTTCCCTACTTCTCTCTCCCTCCGCTTCCCTCCTCTCCCCACCCCTTCTTCTGACAGTCTCAGTGCTTGCTCACATGCCCAGGGGCCCAATGCTGGAGTCAAGCAGCAGCAGCAGCAGCAGAAGGAGCAAGCAGCAGCTGCAGCAACAGCGGGCTTGCAGGTTGCGCCCCGCACCCGCTCCCAGACGGCTCGGGCAATGCAGCAGGGCGGCACAGGGATGAGCATGAGCTCTCTGCTGGAGTCGCGGAGCGAGCAGGCGTGCTCGGTGAACAAGCCCAAGTCTCGGCGCAGCTCCTGCCGATCTGTCGCCCCTCCCTCCCCGCTGCCCGACATCGACAGCGGAGACAGGTATAATGGTGTATCTTGCGTGTGTTGGGGATGCAGACCTGCACTGACGGTGTTGTCAAGCCGCGCAGTTATGCCAGGAGACCGAACACACAAAAAGCAGCTACCTGTCTTATTCCTCGTTATTTCCCAAACTTGCTTCTTACAGCACTCATTGGATTTCCTTGTGAGGTTATGAGGATTTATTGTGGTGATGAGCAATCAACTATGTTGCTAAAGGGACCCACCCATGTTTTCAACCAGCACGCATGGTGGGGCCGTCCAACTTCTGCCTCGAACATTTTCAAATTCCAGATTTGAAATAGCTCTGTGGTCGCCCCACATGTAATGCGCAGTCAGCCACCAAAATTTGTAAAGCATCATTAATGCAATCTAAAGCACACGTTGGTGCCTGTGCAAGTTCAAGCTCTGAGAAAAGAAGCCCTCTCTCTCTCTCTCTCTCTCTCTCTCTCTTATCGCCACTCCACCCCCTGATGCCCTCCGCAGGATGAACCCTTTGGCTGCCACCGAGTACGTCAATGACATTTATAGCTACTACAAGCGTGTTGAGCACAAGTTCTCAGTCCCTGCAGACTACATGAGGCAGCAGGTGAGGTGTGGGGAATTCAACACATGTTAGCTCTCTATCAAACGCGTTCAGAATTTCTGGCCTTTATCTGAATGCCTGCATGCTGTTTAAATACTCACCTTACCGTTCATTCATGCAGGCTGACATCAATGAAAAGATGCGGGCAATTTTGATTGACTGGCTTGTTGAAGTCCACCTGAAGTTCAAGGTGAGCCCAATAACTTTGGTTTGGATTTTTTCTGTCATGACCTGCTAATTGCTGTGAGCCAGTCTAAAGCTCAATCTGCCGCAAGACCTAGTTCGACTCTTCATTGTGTTTTGCTGCGCCTGCAGCTCATGCCAGAGACCTTGTTTTTGACTGTAAACCTAATCGACCGCTTCCTGGCGCTCAAGCCCGTGACCCGGCGCAACCTGCAGCTGGTAGGTTTTGAGTAGTCCTACACACAGCTTTGAGCACTGCCCCCTACTATAAGTTGTCGGGTGCAGACTGGAAAAGCCACTTTCAAATGTATATATATTGCAATTCAGATGTGATTGCCAGGTAAGCCTTGTAATTTGCCTTCATGCACACTAACTAAGCTCTGAGCAACACTTTTATTTGCCCTGTTCCCACAAGCCTGCATCGCTAACTTACGCCTGTGCCCGCGCTTCTTCAGGTGGGCGTCACTGCTATGCTGATCGCCTCCAAGTACGAGGAGATCTGGGCACCCGAGGTCAAGGATTTTGTGTACATCTCAGACAGGGCCTACACGCGCGAGCAAATTATTGCGATGGAGAAGCTGATGCTTAACACACTTGGCTTCAACCTCACACTGCCTACGCCCTACAACTTTTTGGCCCGCTTTTTGAAGGCAGCAGGGGCACACTTGGATAAGAATGTGCGTTTGGGGGTGTGCATGAGGACATGTGTGCTTCTGGGAAATTGGCGATGGAAATGTGCATTTTTGAGAACTTTCGCTGGAATGTGTGCGTTTGGAGTGTAGGCGCTGGGAGTGTGTTGCTTGTGTATGTGCAAGTGGGGAACCTCCTACACTTCTCTGTTTGAAGGATAGCACCCTTGCATGCACTTTTTTACTTTAAAAACGGGTGATTATCTGGGGTTGCTCTGCTGTGGGATGTCAACGCCTCAGTGTATACTTCCCTCTTGCTCTAGTGGGCGCACCATTTAGGGCCTGCTGCACCTCAGTCACAAAGCAACATGTCCCTGCTCACATGTGCGTGCACGTTCACAGGCGGCACACACACACACACATACACACACACAAACACACACACACACTCAGGTGACTATGCTCTCAAGCTACCTGATTGAGCTGGCACAAGTGGATGCAAACATGCTCAAGAGCTCCTACTCTCTTCACTCTGTTGCAGCTCTGTACGGGGCTCTGCGGACGTTTGGTGAGTACAATTGATGTATTTTGAAGTCCTTCCTGGTGATGGTGTGAATTTGAACTTGCCCAGAGTAACAACAGTTGCCCTACTTAAATCGTTACCGTTTCTACGTGCAACAGTTCATGCTTCTGGCCTTGAATCTTAAGCATGTGGGGTTGCAATCATACTCCTACATGCCCATTTTCTGACTCACCTCACATTGTATGTAAGGTACCAGAGCACAGTTGCCAGGGCAATCGAAATGTATCTTCCACTCTTCCTTCCTAACTTGATGGCAGCTAGCTTTTTTGCATAGGATTGAACACAGAGGAAACACAAAAAATCCGACAGAACATTGCCTCATTACAAAAAGACGCATAACTTTTCATCTATGTGTGTGTGCAGACAAGGATGCCTTCCCCCGAGCCCTAGCCAAGCACTCAGGCTACAGCGAAGCCGAAGTGCATGCTTGCGCTCAGGACCTGTTGGTGCTCATGAAAAAAGCCCCCACGGCTTCCCTCAATGCCGTGTTCAAAAAGTACAGTCACGCAAAGTGAGTGTCTGTACTTTGTTTGGCCTGTTCGGAAAGTGCAGTGTCCCCTGACCTATGTAACCTAGGCTACGTAGTATGTAGATGCCTTGTGGCGAGTGAAGTGAGGTATTGAGATTTGTTTGGAGGAATATAGAATTGCTCTCTAACTCCTCCCCCCCCCTCTCTCTCTCTCTCTCTCTCTCTCTCTCTCGCTCTCTCTCTCTCTCTCTCGCTCTCTCTCTCGCTCTCGCACTCTCTCTCGCTCTCGCACTCTCTCTCGCTCTCGCTCTCTCTCTCTCGCTCTCTCTCTCTCACTCTCACTCTCTCTCACACTCTCTCTCTCACACACACACTCTCACTCACTCACACACACTCAC
>Ga0307948_1000621_pt1 | contig 24360 bp, 20 predicted proteins | sample OrgLakmetagen280_FD_201824 | JGI IMG/M metagenome (GOLD analysis project Ga0307948, IMG submission 201824) | Saline water microbial communities from Organic Lake, Antarctica - #280 | ecosystem: Environmental > Aquatic > Non-marine Saline and Alkaline > Saline | place: Antarctica: Organic Lake...
GCTGATGGGCTTTTTTGCTGATCTTTCTTTGGTGGAGAAGTATAATGGTACTTGATACCAAAGTAGTGGCTCCTTCTCCTTGTGCGTTGGGATCATGTCTTCACTGCTGCCCACCAATCTTTTTTTTTGTTTCCTAAAAACCTTTCAGCAAACCCACCTGGAAACAGTGAGTAGCTTCTCTCATGTATCCTGATGCCGTGCTGGTTGGTCCCAAAATGTATAAGCGCATCATTAAACTGGCAAAGTGAGATGTTTGTACATTTGAACAGCAGGGGTCCTGCATTATTCAGAACAGGACTACAAAATGAGCGCTGTTTTCCGGCGAGCCCCCCTGACCCACATTAAATTTTTACCGTTTGCACGGTGGGGGGTTGCCTGGTGCGGGCACCTACGTAGCCGTCTCCCTTAATCATGCTGGCTGTGTTATCACAACCAGCGGAACCTTTCCTTTTCTTTTCCGGCGAGCCCGGCGGAGTGCAGGAACTTCAGTGGTTGTTAGTGTGTTGACCTTAGTATAATGAATATACAAAGATTGCAGTGCGGGTACCAGGCCTCCTTAGCACTTAACCTCAGCATATCACCAGTTTGCTGGCGGAACATCTGGGCTTGTCCAAACTATTTCAAACAAAATTGATATGAATTAGCCAACTTGCTTTGCTAATTCCCAACTTCTCCCAAAATACAAACGTGCTTCTTATCAGCAGACTGCCAGTGCAGGCGTGGATATTCAATACTGCAACCTCAGGGCAAGCAGCAGGAGCGAATCACGCTTGTCCTACTTTGCATTGTTAAGTACTTATCATTGCGCAATTGGAGCAAGCAAGAAACAGGTTTTAATTTGGTGGTCGTTCATCCAGGTGAAGCACCTACAGCAGGTTTGTGCTATCGTACATTCATCAATATTTCCTGAACATCGCACTGATGCCCACTCAAGTCTTCTGCCATACTATTGATATATTAGTCGTGTTCCTCCTCAGCCCACAAAAGGGGGTGCTGGATGGCACAAATTATGTCTAAGTGTGTCTGTATATCACGTAGGACAATACGGTCGCAAGCAGGTCATCCCCAAAGTGACCTATGGCATGCGTGGGAGAACATGCGTCATTTGCAAACAATCCCCAGATAAGAATAAAACAAATTTGATTGTAAATCAGGCCCACAGATATCTTTTCCTCCTAAAAGTGTGAACACCCACTTGGCAGTTTCTTGGCTAGATTAGAATTTTCGACTTCGTTGACTGCCGCTTGATTCTCATCAATTCAAAACTAATTAAAATAGAAGTCTCTCGCGGTAAAAAAATGCTCCGTCAACTGCTAGCCTCGTCGGTTACAGCTTTGAAGCAGCAGCAACCCTCCCAACGCTTGTTCGCACGCCAGCTTGTGCAGCCTGCACTGCAGCAGCAGACAGCAGGCTATGCTAGCAGCGATGCAAAGGAGGATAAACCCTTCAAGGGCACAGGCTACAGCCTGTACTTTCAGGTGCGGTTTGTTGCACCCGGTTGTTCCCTCTGTCCCTCCACTAGCATGGGGCGCAAGCACATTGCCCCAGCAGCAGTGTGTATTCTACAAACAGGACTCTGCCTTGATCAACAACCTTGCCAATCTCTTCTCACAGGAGAAGTACCCCTCCAACAAAGGGGAGGATTTTGCCGCTACACAGTCCCGAATTTCTGCCCTTTACAAGGCGGAGTCCGAGGCAGTGAGGATGCAGTACAAGCAAAGGGCAGACAAGCTCGCAGGGCGCGACAGCAAGCAACAAGCTGAGAAGGTACCCAAGAAGCTGAACGGGTACAGCCTGTTTGTCAAGGAGAAGATACCAGCGCTGAAGAACCAGATGGGTGCTCAGTTCAACGTTCCTGAGGCAGGAAAAGAGTTGGGGTCCATCTGGAAGAGCTTGAGTGAAGACCAGCAGCAAGGCTACAAGGACAAGGCAGCTGCGCACAATGCTGCTCATGGCCTGTAGTGCCAGCACACGGACGAGGTGCTGCTCAATGTGAACTCAAAGGTGAGCTCCCCACCTGATTGTTCAGCACAGCGCATACATTACACTTGCGTGGACGCTGGCTGCCACGCTCACACACAATGTGTAAGAACTCTGGGGCAGGAAGCCTCTATATGCATGCTCACACACAATGTGTAAGAACTTTGGGCCAGGAAGCCTCTATATGCATGCACTAACAAATACAAATTACAGTAACGTTAAATTTAGCAAAACCCGTATTAAAGTTGCATGCACTGAAACCGTTGCCTTTTTCACGTGCCCTCAAATTTATTGACGGTGATGCGTTTGACTGGCACATTCACGCATGTACATTTGACGCACATACATTTAACTGGCAAGGCCAACACAAACAATGAGTGGTGTATTAGTAACATTTGTTGTTCTAGCACAGCCCTGTCTAGTATGTAAGTAATGTTACATTTTGCTGTTCTTTAGGCTGGCTAGACTATGGGGAAATTTGCCCTGGAACCTTGTATCATGCTTGCTGCTCTCTGACTACCACAACCTTTGTCCTCAAGGGATTATAGTATTTGGCGCTGGAAGCCATAATATCCCAGCGCTCCCGCTCTGTGTATGATGCACAAGCACACACACACACACACACACACATACACACACACACACACTGTCTTGCTTTTTCCTCAGGTTACTCCTTACAACAGCCATTGAAGCACCCCAAGAACCGACTGTTATGTGCTCTTAGTTAATGTGAACACTCTTTGACTCTGCCCCAATGGGACTCTTTTGCTACCCCAAGGTTCGCTTCTCTCTCTTAGCTAGGCTCTGCTGCCTGCTGTTTGAGACACCTGGAAAGCCTATTATGTAAAACAGGCATTTCATAGCACCACCAAATTTGATCAACAACTTTTCTAGGAATGGTGGTCCTTTTATTACTGTAACACCACGACATATATATGACATTGCGCCATGTACTGGCGGTCCAGCAGCCCTTAGTGCCGTTATTTCCTTTTGTTCATTTCATGCCATTTCTGCATTATACATTTCTCTCCTCCCATCAATGATCGAAAGTGGAGTTGTTAGCTTGAAAAAAGAAAGCAATAATGCCCAGCCGCCTGTGAGGTGACGGCTCAAGTTACAGAACCCGACTCCCAGAGAAAGTCAGACGGACTGCCATGGTCACCACATGACAGTTATAGAATGCAAAATACTGTCAGAGGATCCAGTTCATTGAAGAAATTTTTGTGCCAGGGTCAAGTCTATCTCGAGCAAAAAGGTGGTGAATCGCACTTCTGACTGACAAACGGAAAAACAACGCATGCAGGTCTACCCCTGAAACCACTACCCGAAAAGGCCACTTTGGTACCGGGCTGACTGACAATTACCTCTCTCTCTCTCTCTCCCTCTCTCTCTCCCTCTCTCTCTCTCTCCCTCTCCCTCTCTCTCTCTCTCTATATATATATATATATAATTAGAATGAATCAAATTCCTGCCCTGAGCAAAGATAACCAAGAAAGAATATAATTGCTTCAGAGTCTTTCGTAGTTGGGGGAGTAGATTACCAGCTGTAAGGTCTGCTGTGACCCACCCAGGAACACGCACACAAAAAACTATGAACAAAAGGACCTATTCAGACCTATGTTGAATGCAGCATTTGATATTTGCTATCATTTATCATTTGTTCCTTGACAAGCGTTATTGCTATGAGGAATAAGACTCGTAAATACACCTAATGATGATTGGAGGTGTCTAGTAGCCTGTACTGGAGTTGCTCAACAGAGAACAAGATCACATGCATCACACTCAAGAGCTGGTCAAAGCAACCTAACTCACACAACACAGCATTCGTCACATACATGGCTTACACCTTCATGGTCCCCGGCTGTAAGTGCGTGATTCTGAAAAGATGAATAAAGGGCAAACTCCAGGTGGGATTTTGTGTGCCTCTGCATCCGGAAATTGCCGAATACAAAACAACATCCATTCCTAATCCATGCCGGTAGTGTTTACATACACCCCAAAACAGCTCCAGCCAAAACCTAACCCGTAAGGTAAAAGATTGGCGGGATAAACCTACACCGATGGCAGCCTCCAATAGAATGAAGTAGGGCAAGACACCGGATCAGGCGTATTGCCACCACATCCAGCAAGCAGATGTCCTTCAACCCATTGCTAAAGCAATCCGCCGATCAACATCGCCCATCCAGCCACTTCTTCAAAGTAAAGTCCCATGCTGTATTGTCGGTAATGAACATGCCGACGCCCTTGCTAAAAAGTCAGCCACCACCTACTCCGACATTGCAGACACCTCCATCAAAACAGCAGGCCCTGAGGGGAATCCCTTTTACAACATCCACTGGCTTGCAAAAGAAGACAGCCATAGAAAACCAAACACAAGCCCATATTCATACCCATACAACAAACATGGCCCATTCTCCTCCCCCGAAGCTTTGGCACCTACCAAACCACCGTGACGCCCTTCAAGTACACATATTCTCCTCAAACAAACCGAACTCCATGCATCTTCTCCTTAAACTGGGATATGCCAAAACTGAAGCAATTGACCATGCGTACTACCAGACCCTCATAAAGGACGGCACTGCCAATGGAGCCACTAGCAATGCTTACCTAACATCATCCAATGTCCCCTTTAAGACCAAACGTATCATGCATTATGAAATACAGAACAGGCACCCTATATAATTAAAAACATGCGGTATTGTTCAAGCTCTCAACAAGTCAAACTTGCCCCCTCTGCCCACAAGTAGACAGCGCCCTGCACATTCTTTCTGGGTGCCAACACACGCAAATAAGGAACATGATCTTTGAAAGACACAACTTAGCATGCCGCATGATCTTTAAGGCTATAAGCAAAACAGGCTCCTTAGGATCATGCGTTGTCTTCATAGATATAGGCAGCAACGACCGGATGACCATGCAAAATCTCCAGATTCCTGAAACAGCCGGAAGTAGAACTGTTCCCAAATGGCTCTTCCACCCCGCTTCTCAGATAAAGACAGATTTACTTCCAGCCGCCCAGATTTTAATAACAACAAACTAATGTAGGGGGGTGGGTTCTTCGAAATGGCAGGGGGCAATTGAGGGAGACTGGGAGCACCTTAGCAGCACCGCCAGCCACCAGTAGAGCCACCAACCCCAGACAGCACCGACCCAAAGACCTCAGCAAAACTCAGCGTGACATCCACCTTGTTGAGATCAAGTATCGTGAGGACACCAGACCTCAGAACCAGCTGAACGCCGCAAAGGAACAGCACAAAGACATTTGCAACATTCTCCAAGGAGCCTCCGTTACTCTCTACATCATCCTTTTGGGTGTGGGCGGCACCATCTACAACACCCACACTCTGAAGCCTTTCAAGGAACTGGGTCTTGATTCTCAAAGAGTTAAGAAGCTTGCATCCAAGCTCCATGTGCCTCTGTGAACTTTGCTGCTATACTTGTCCATACCAGACGTGCCCTTTCCAGTACTGTTATCAACTCTTATCAGGAGCCGGTTTCAGGCCAAGCCTGCAACCCTCTTGATCCCCATTAATTTTTCCTTTCCTTTTTGCGGTGGAGGAGCTTTATGGTACTCGGTACCAAAGTGGCTCCTTTTCCATAATTATTGTGGGGAGTGGTTTTCACTGCCTGCTTATTTTTTTTCTTCTTCTTTACATTACCGGCGTTCCTTTCCTTATTCTATAAAGTTGGGCAAACTGCACCTCCCCTTTTTGGCGTAGGACGTTCTGGAAGACAAGAGCAGCCCGGGTCAGTCTGGCTTGTCAGCCTTTGGCACATTGCACAGCAAAGCACTGATACTTTGGGGCTGCGAAGTATAGAGTTGTATTGTTGTATTGTGGCTGAAATTTGGCATCTGTGCATACCAGCCAGATCAGAGATCATGTTTTGGGAGGGAGCAAAAAAACAGCATCAAAAAAATAGTCGTCGCCGGGATGGCGGCAAAGTTGTAGACAACCTTCAAAAGCGATGTGTACATCAACAAACCACAGAACTGAGATTCAGATGAGAAAAAAACAGGAGCAAAGGCTGTGCGTGGACATCTCTCCAGCAAAATAGAAAAAGCAGGATTGTTCAAGACTTGTCCATACCAGGCGCGCCCTCTCCAGTACAATAATTAGCTCTCATCAGGGGCCGATGTATAGGCCAGGCCTGCAACCCTCTTGATCCCCATTAAGCTTTTTCTCCTGTTTCTTTGGTGGAAAAGTCTTACGGTTGTCATTCTAAATTTAAATGCTAAATCTGGATAAATGCTAAGTTATGGCTCATACTTGCAATTCATGCTTAAGCTGGTACCATGCTTTGTCGTGACACGGTACTCGGTATGCAAGTAGCTTCTGTTCCCTGGATAATGTGGGGAGAGTGTTTCACTGCCTTTTTCTTTTCCTTTCTTCCCTTAAGGCGGCCTGCATGCACTGGCCAGATTTTAAATGCATGGGTACGACCCTCCCGAAATTCCTAAGGTGAGGCTCCACAAATGCAGTTGATGAGCTGCACAATCCTTGACCTCTCTTCCTATTCCTTGCTTTGTCTTAGAGATTGTAGTTTTTCTTGAAGGCTACCGAGCACGCTCCACGGCTGTCATCACACACAAAAGTAATAAAAAAATGGTGCGTGTCCTGGATTATGAATCTGATTACTCCTCATGTTGAGTGAGGGGCATCGTGACATCAATCGTTTACCGTGCCAACTTTAGTGCAGTTATAAGTTCATATTTGCCGCTCGGTATATGCTGTCAGGCTGCAGTTATCTCATCATAAATAAAATGATTATTAGCAGGCACAGAGCTGCTGGACATTTTGATTCTAAAAGCGATCCAACAAGGTACACAGGGTGCATGCCTGCTAGCACAAGCAAACGTAGGCAGTTGTGAAAAGTGATACAATAAGGCATTATACGCCCTTCTAAGGAAACACAGGTAGGAATGATTTCAACCTGGCTCTTACCTTCCAATCTCAGCGTGCATCAGCGGCGGAAATTCAATTAGCAAGCCAAGTTACTCCGACCCAGCAACCACGCCCCAAACAAAATCCAACAAAAACGTACCAAACTAGGTCTGGCAATAAGCAAGATGAGTTGCCCATAATAATCAACTAGACGGCCCTGCCAATCCATATCCCCCGGCTATGAAATCAAGAGAAAGAAACACGTTATACATCTGATCGAAATGCTACATTCAATCAGATCCGCAACAAAAACGTTACAGATGAAACGAGACATTGAACACCACCCCCAAAAATACCTTAGCAATGCTCCTGGTGGTGTGCAGGCTTCTGCCTCCCAACCACCTAATCCCCACTGAAAAGCCTTTCCTCTTTTGTTCTCCAGGTGGAATGTTGTGTGTCTCTGCATCCATTGGGTGGTGCAGAACACAAAACAACACCCTTTCCGAATCCATTTTGGTAGTGTTTACACTACCTGCCTTCATTTTCATCTTCTTTTCTGTTCTTTATAGGACACTGGCGCAAAGGAGGTGCTGGAAGTGGCAGATATGATGCCAGTGGCGTTTTTTGGAACAACGAATCTGTCTAATTACTCAAAACTTGGAAGTCAACCAAAGGGCTTTCTTGGAAATACCCCTTGCTCTTATGCCCTTCCACCCATTTGCAGTTAAGAGAGATTAAAGAGATCCAATAACGTTGTTGTCTGCAGCCGTGATACTGCTGCTCCAATTTATGCAACAATGTCGGTATTGATGACTCTGCAACCTGTTTCCATATCCGGATCAGTGATTACGCTTGTAAAACCCTAGAGGGGGGCGACTGACCCCCCAAAAAAGCATGTTTTCCATGTCATCCTAGGGTATGGGCCCCAAGGTTTGCAGGCTTCAAGCTTAGCTGCTGAAGCTCAGAAGCCGTGCTATTACTCTGTTCCACACGATGCGCTGAATCACGGAAGCACATTCCTGATCTTGCTCGTTATAACAAGATCCCCGATGATCTTGGAAAGACCAGTATCATACTGGTGGCTCTGGTAGTGGTGGTACTGGTGGTATCGTACTAGTGGCTCTGGTGGTAGCGTACAGGTGGCTCTGGTGGCTCTGGTGGTGTCGGCTGCAGTGCTGAGCTTGAAGATTGCAAATGTTGGGGGCCATGCTCAATTTCCGTGGCGCGAGCCTTGCTTTGCACCACAAAATCTTCAAAACAGGCCACCAACCTCACCAATTCATAGAATTTTGGGTGGTATGATGTCGATGTTGCAACATTCAAACGTCATTGCAAAAGAAATGGAGTGAGATGTATGGTGAAGTGGTGAAGTAGATGGTGAAGGTTGACTTGTGCTTTTTCTCATGAAAAACCTCTGCTACATGTATTGAGTTTTTGGTAGTCAGTTTGAGCTTTAGGTCTTTGTCAGTTTGCACACAGAGCGACACACATACATCCAAGTACATCCTCGTGTAGCTTGTATTGCCAGCTCCATTTTAAGGCGAACAGTGTCTCAATCAGATAAAGGGTCAGTGGATGGCTGCCTTCTGAGTGCCAAAAAGGGACATTTTTGGATATTCCTCAGTCGGCCCCCTCTAGTAAAATTCCCCTATCTATTAATGAACCTAGCAAGGATGTCAACCGACTACAATCCCTATAAAACTATTGTCATTAGAACAACACAGAAACATCACAGAGGAGGGACACTGGGTGAAAGTCCCAAGATGTCCCTGTTTAATGACAATTGCTATACAGTTACAAAGCTGTGCAGTTCGTTGAGTTCTGGCTAATATGGACGACCTTGTTGGCCTGGACGGGTGTGCAGCCGCAAAATAAAAAACGCACAATTATTAGCCACCACGCCCTAAGCAGAGCTCATTCTATCCACAAATTATACAACGCCACCAGTACAGCCTTTATGTCAAAACAACCCAAAACAACACTGCATTGTGGGCGTTCCTTTGCTGTTGTATGTTCTCCAAGAGAAATGGCCAGAAATTGACATCTCACTTCTGGATCTGCTTTCCACTCCATTACTTTTGCGATGATCCTGAGTGTAAAGGTGCTAAAGCTCAAATATTGCAATCTGGTGCGCTAGCTGGTGAATAGTGAGCGTATATATAAGTGCTTAAATAGGAAAGTTCACCGTATGCCGATTTGACATGGTGTGCCCCAAGGAAGACTGACAACTTTGAAGCTCAGCTGTGCACGTAGGAGCTCATTGAAAAGTATGCCCATCGTAGGCCTCCCCTGCAAAGGGCGACCATAAGAAAAACCAAAGGACAAGATATAAGGCATGGATATAAGGGGGGGATTGCAATTAATTGGAATGCGTGTACGGCCATTCGTGGCTGATTAGAACTTTTTAACTGCTTTTGTGCTCATGGGCGTGCAGTTTCAACTTTGATATATGGAGCTAGAAGACAGCACTGGAGATCGGAAATTGCAAATTTGGGCACGGGCTTCTCAGCATTTCCCCCAGCATTCTCCCTACATAAAATATTTTTATATTGTTGTTTGAAATTTTACCTTAATTCGGCTGCAGCAGGTACACCACCATATTTCATATTCCATTGCAACCTGCTTTTTTGGACAACGAGGGGATTTAGATTGCGAGGGGATTTGGATTACGAGGGGATTTGAATTACGAGGGGATTTGGATTGCGAGGGGATTTGCATTACGAGGGAACCAGGATGCATCGTTTTGGTTAAATTTTTGGCATCAAAAAACATATTTTGCATCCTTCATTCACCAGTATTATGTCGACTTTGGCGAGATTCATGGATTTGGAGCTCCCTGAGCCGTTGAACAAGAAACTCACGCTTGTACCGAGGGAGCAACTGTGCCGAGGGAGCAACTGTGCCCAACAAGATTTGACGCTGGAAGTGCACAAGGTTCGCATTATAAGTGAACGAGGCAAAGGCAACAGGTGGACAGCCATCCGCACCCAGCAGAATCCACGCATCTATCTTTCCTGCTTTCTCAGGGCATCTTGTGCTTTGCTTCGTCTGTGTTCCGCTCCATGATTGAGATAGACCCGGATTGTACCAGCATTGAGGTGAGATCATGGATGTTAGTTATTGCAAGTTCACTACCGCAGCAACAGCTGCAAGCTTGTAAACACCAACATGTCCCACGTTGCACAAAAACAGGTTGATGGCGGTTATTGGGAATGGAATGAGTGCTTAAAACGCAGTTATCCGTTACCAGCCTCAGCCGTCCGACCCCTTTCCTCCGACCAGGTGATGAGAACGCAGTGAGCACGTCTTATAGTGCCATTTTCTTATCTGCCTTTTTTTTTGTTGGCAAGTGACACAGTTACTCTCTTTATACATTGGTTTTGCAATGCCTGACAAGATTTTTAAAGCGACAGACTCCTTGTCATATGATGTCAAGCAGTGATGTCTTTGTCATACCACCAGTGGACGGCGTTACAGCCACATCACTTTTTTTTGTTCACATAAATTTCAGGTGCTGTCAATCGTGCCAATCGCCCATAAATACGACTTCACAGCTGTGCTCAACGACTGCACTGAGTACGCACATGACTTCAATTATAACAACCGCAGTGCCATCCAGTTCGTCCAAATGGCAGCAAGGCTCCAGGTGTGGCATTTAATTTTGTGATGAATATGGAATCATGGGCAGACCGCAACATATCTAGGTTTACATAGGCCCACAAGTATAAACCTCGAAACAGAATATTTGACCGGTAGTTTGAAAGATGCGCGCTTGAAAGAATGTCCAGTGTCAGAGCGCTAATTAGCTATTGATTTGTTTAAATATACTGCTCGCCTTATGCCCTTCAGTTCTTAATTGCAAAAAACAACAAAACAGCAGTGTACACACACCAAGGAAAGTGAAGCCTGCATATTTGTAATCTATTTTAGAAATAAAGACAATTAATTCTCCTAACCTGTCAAATTGCACAGGTTTCAAGGCATACAACACAATTCATTTGCTACTGCAGTTTGATGACCTTGCACGCGGTGCCTTCAAGCACATCATGCGAGCAGCAAAGATCGCAGCATCACCAATCCCCTCTCCTCGCATTGACGGCACATCTGTTCCTGTCCGGTCTGTTGTACATCATCACTCAGCAAACCCTGCCAGGACCAACATTAGCGCTGTCCCTCTGGGAAGGCAGAAGAGTCGTGATCAGACAAACGATCTGATGCTGGCACTCCAGCAAATTGAGGGTGTGCCTCCTCTTCTTGAGATTGCCTTGTCTGAGCTGGGGCACGCCTTTGGGCAGTAACTAAAGCACTCATTGAACTTACTAGATTTGAAGACTGAGGTAACCATAAGTTGAGTTGATGATGAGGGGAATCTTGTGCTGTTTTGTGATCTGCATCATCTATTGGATGCAGGGCACACATTAATCCAACTTGGAGTTAGAATGGAAGTTGCTTGCCTTGGGTTCTTTTGTCTGCCCTGGCTTGCTCTTGTCCTCGTCTATTGAGTATTCTCTGAGCAGCCTAGCTTCAGCTGTTGGCGCTCCTGCCCTGTCTCCATTTTCCTTTCAGATATGCAGCAGACCCTCCTGACTGATGCTAGTTGCCAATATTGTCTTCTTTCTAGGAATTTATCTCTTGTTTCTCCATCTTACAGCCTGCCTCTAAATTTGAGCTAAAACCCTCCCGCACTTTCTTCTTCACAGCCAACCTTTTGCGCCCCCATTGTTATTCTTCTTTCTTCCAAAGTCTAATTCTTTTTCCACGTGATTGAGCAATAGGGAATTTGCTTTCGTTCCCTAATTTATATATAACAACAAATGAATTATAGAGAAAGAAGGACTACACAGACAATTAAAAACCACTCCCCATTATGAAGAGGAAAAGCAGCCACTTTGGTGCCGGGTACTGTAAAACTCAAGATAAGAGAACATCCAATGCGGACCAGGAGGGTTGCAATCATAATAATAAAACTTATTAGGGGAATGAAGACGCAAGGTTGGTCTACATGCGCAGTTTTTGAGGTATTTTGCTGTGAGTCAGGTCAGCCCGTGACAGTCCTTACCTCAATGCAGAAGAGTACATTAAAGTATATAGGAACCTTGATTAAATATATCAAAGCACCCGTGCACACTCCCTTTGTGGCGGGAGGCTCCTAAGTGGGCAGGGTGGAACAGGGTGGAAATTCCTGCCAGAAAAGCTCCTCCCTGCTGCCAGCAACTATCAGGGGTGACATATTAGTTATGATTGGAGACATTTTGGTGAAGGTCCGGGGTCTGGGGTGAAGGGTCCTCCGTTTATTAAGGTGAAACACAGTGGCATGTCGCTCAGAAGGGTTAGTTTGTTATGTTCCTGGAAGGGGTCCACTGCAAAAGTTGAAAGCAGATGGCATCTGAAAATCTTAGCTGTCGCTGCCCACCACGGCCCAATCCCAGCATTCTTGACCATAAAACTTGACAGGGCATCCCTTGGGAGCATAATGAAGGGCCCCTAAAACTCAGGTGCTGGCCGTAAAACGTGATTTCAGGTTTTCAGAAATGCACCATTTTTGCACAGCAAACAGGCTCACGCAGTCCTTTGGGGGCATGATTTCAACCCGCCTTTTTTTGCTTTGATGGGTAGGTGTGTTTTAATCCATAACCTGTCTGGGAACAAAGGAAATGGTGGAATTTGGACCAGATCTCGAGTTTCTACTCCCATGCCTTCTTTCTGGCACAGTTCCAGCCCCCCATTCACACCCTTGACCCCAAACTCAATTAATTTTACTTACTGGTGGGTGGTGGGAGCAGGGGGCCACGGCTGGCCCATGAAGCGGGGGAAAACTTGCCCGTGTGGCTGGCAACACGCAGCCGCCTCGCTCATCACGTGATACACAGGCACTGCAGCTACGGGAGCATGTCTTCTGTACAGGAGTTTCAGCCATCAGGCGCGCCATAAAGCACAACCTCCCAGAGGGGGGGCAACTGCTACCACAGAATGTGTGGCTGCTAGAGCAGCCATACATGCCAAACAGTGAGGAAGGAAGTGTGGTATGCTGTGTGCCTAGCTGCCCCAACTGCCATGTTGAAAGCTAGGGGCTTGTCGTTTAGCACACTAGCCAGGGCAGGCTTAGAGCCTCCAGTTTCTCTGACCTAGGCCAGGCTCACCCCTTTGTGTATGCTAGGCCAAACGGCTCCTTGGCTGTTTCACTGCAGCTCCCATCCTAGCGTGTCCCCCGTTTTGCTCTAGACCTAGGCTGGCCTGAAGTTTCCCCCTGCTCTTGGCTCTTAGTAGAACAGCCCGTTTCTTGTTGTCTAGGCTTTTAGCTCACTGTCCTCCTTTCTTGCCTACCTACTATTTGGCTCGTAATGTTTAGAGCTAAGAGTGTCATGCTGGGGCAGCTTCGCTTCTGTAGGGGGACTCTCTTATTCTCTTGGGCTGTGTTTGGATTTGGTTCTGGCGCACCAGTCATCGCAATGGCTCAGCTGCTTCTATCCTAACTAACTCTAACTTAGCTTCCCTGGGTTTATGTTGAGTGCCTCGAGGTTGTGTAGCTAGACCTGCCCTCAGCCCGTTGCCTTTGTAATTTTTACTAGCCCTGTATCCCTAAACGTTGTTGCTACATAGGCACCTAAGTACACAAGATTTCTTTCTTTCCCATGCTTGACCTTCATGTACATGTTCGCCCTTCTCGTCATCAACCTAGTTGCCCCCCTACTTTCTTCGAGTTCTTCCATCCTGCCTCTTTTGCTTTCTTTTATTTTGTAACTTTCAGTTCATTTTCATCCTCGTAGTAGGGAGTTTGCTATCTCCCCTTGACCTATGTAAACACGCAAAATCCAGGGCGTGGTGACTCCGAGTGATAGCGTCCCCTACCTTAATCATCATTTGGTTCAGAGGTTATCTAGCAGTAGGGCCCGCAGCAGGGGCTATTTGATGTTCCAGACCCTCTCATTGTGCATGTGCTGCTCTTCACACATAACTTATTAGTACCCTACATGGTATGATAATATTTGCCTTGTCATATCAAATTACCGTCATTGCAAAGTATAAGACTCAGCACATCTACTATTTTGGGGCGCCTTCGGACCAAGAAAGGCCTCTAAGGTGGAAAAATTATCCAGCAGAGGAGTGAGGTCCCTAATGCTTTAACCGGTTCTGCACATCCACGCCTGTGCGCTCTCTGCTCATACTTGTGTGTCTATCTGCTAGTGCTACTACTCATCTTTGGTTGGCTGCCACACCACTGTCCCTTCCCGGAGCTGGGACCGTTTACTCAGACATTCTTGGTCTCATCGTGTTACATGTTAATATGACTAGGCGAACAATTCTGGCAGTGACCTTACACTGTACAGGGTATTCCCTCATAGAATGCTCATATGTTGTCAACTGATTACCAGGTTGATCAAATCCAAAAGATAAAGGTTATCAATAAGACTGGCACATCCAGCTTATTGGACAAGGCACAGAAACTTTCTACTGTCAACCAACTAACTGTTCTGTCACACAATTTGTCGCTGCCACTGATTGGGCGTGACAGCCTCCTTTATTTTTAATATCCTGAGTGTGACATAGTTTAATGTGCCCAAAACACATAGACGGTGGTTCCCCCTCTTTGAATTAATGCGGCTGGTCCTGGCAGATGCTTGATTGATTTCACCGGATTTATCCAGTGCTGCAATGTCACAAATAGCGTTGTGCCTTTTTTCCCTTTCTAAGGTTTTGTTTGTAGGTGCTACAAGTTTGTAGTGCTACACAAAAAGAACACATATCAGATTTTTACATTGCTTTACATTCGCAGCCTAGCAGTCGCACTTTTTGTTTGGTGGCGTATTTGTAATAACTTCTGTAATTACCATTTGATGGGATAACAGACACCAGCGAAGTTTTCCCCCCTACACTTAGCATGTTGGCCGTTTATCAGACGTGCCCTTTCCAGCATTATTATCGTCAGGACATGGTTTCAGGTCGCTCAGCACGTTGGCCGTTTACCAGACGTGCCCTTTCCAGCACTAATATCAATACTCATCAGGAGACAGTTTCAGGTCAAGCCTGCAATTTTCCTGATCCCAATACATATTTTCTCATGTTGGCATCGTAAGGTCCCCTTCTGCAGATCTTGTCCTTTCGTGCATGTACCGTGTTTTTATATGCATTGTACTTTGTTTGTACGCTGGAGACTTCAATCGAGGGGTCGAAGTGCATCACCAGCCTGACCGGCAGGGCACGCAATCTTACAGTGGACTGCTGTGATAACAACATCAAACAAGCTCTGCACATTCGACACGAGTGCACCAATATGCCTTCTTTGTCACATTACACCCTGACATTTGCAGGGAATAAGCTCGTTATAAGAGACCAAAAATGCAGAGGAGGCGGATGAGCCAAAAATAAAAACAGAAACAAGCTACTCTTGTATTAGTGGTAAGCAACATGAAACAAAGGCCGCGTAGGCAGGCTGTAACTGTACAAACAAGCAATTTCCTCCCTGATGCTGTTACTAATCTTTTGGCCAAGTCAAGGTAAGTTAAGTGGTTGGGTATGAGTCCTTTTACGACTAATGCTGTATTCATATGAAACACCGCTTTTATTGGCACCCCACTCCAAGGTAACTCCAAACGATGTTGCACAGCCAGACAACGTGTGGAAACAGTCTGCCTGTTTCCAAACATTTATTGCAGACACACCACGTACAATGCACAACCCACACTGAAATGCAACATACACAGTGTTTTAAAGGAACGGACTCTGCAGCCCCAGACTTCCAGGAAGGCTCCGCGCTTCCTTTGCTATGCTCTTTGCAAAAGCAACATGGGGCTCGTCTGGCTCCTGCATAACGACACAGTTGTTGGACGCTTAAATTCCATCACTGGACAAGAGCAAGGAGAACGTACAACAGCAGACCAAATAAGGAAGATTACACTAGCTTCTGAAAATAGAGTGTAGCGATGTTGCTAGAGGATCAGGTGTTCACCAAAGAGACAATTTTGATACTCACAGTATCAAGAATGATGGCGGACGGTCCATCACCTAGCCTCTGCACCACCAGGTTTGCTGCAGACAGACCCGTTACGTACGCACGCTCCTGTGAACAACGTCATGGAATCAGTGCCATGAGCATAGGGTTGGCCAGAACCCTATATAAATCATACATAATATATATATACGGTGTGTAAACGTAATTTTGGCAGGCAACCCTACATTAAGCTGTGAGTGTTTCAGGCTTGGCTGTAAGTGTACCGTCTGCAGAATCAAAAGTGCTAGAAAACAGATTAAACTATGAGAGCTTTCAGGGAGCAAGTACGGCCACGCTGCACAGAGAAAGAAATAAATAAAAGTCCACTGGCAGTCCTACAAATTAGCGTACCTGATCAAGGGAGGGGGATACATACAATTGGTGGGGGCTGCACACCCAAAACATTTAATTTGGTATGAAGCATATGTCACAGCACCCAAACCCACACAATAGTCATGGTGAACATGAAAGAAAAAGCACCCTTGCAATAACAAGCTAGGCAACTGAGAACTAAGACAGATCCCCTCACAGTAAGACCAGCACTGCAACCCTTCATAGGGGCCCACAGAGTGACATTTTCTTTTCTTGTGCCAGCATCATTCTTTGCCTCACTGAATACGTTTTAGATGTACTGTAGTCTTTATTCTATGAAACTTACCTGAGATAAGCCATTCGCTCCATGCTGTAAGCCACGGACCCTGTGAGGACGACAACAACAAACAACGTAGACACGCAAGACATTTTATACGGCAGCTGAGCTCTATTTAGTTTGCACCATGAGACGAGACGGCAATAAGCAAGAAAATCAGAAAGGAGTGCTGCATACAGAATTCAAAAGGTGTCATTGCAGGTCCTTTCCTTGCAATGTTCCTTGCACCACCAAAAGGCAGAGCGTGGTGATAAAATGGACAGTATTTCCGCCACTGCAACACAGGATTTCATTGCAACCAGGAGTGTTTATCCCATGGCGTGCCTGATTGAGCTGCCTGATTGACGGGTTTCTGTCATTATAAATCACAGGGTTTCTGACAGAGCCTCCCTAAAATAAACATTCATGCAAACATTAATCAGCCAAAGAAAAGAGGACGGGAAAGAGGAGTTTGAACTACTCCCTCAAAAAACGAATGCACAGCTAGCTGTGGTTTTTCTTTTAACAACGTCAACACTCACCAGTCGCCCGCCATCATCACATTGGGAATGGAAGTAGATTGAAATGGTCGATCTGCAGGTGTTCGTTTTTTAGCACGTACTGACTTTGTCTGTCTGTATGGATGGGCCATCTTGCACACCCGAAGCCAAAGTGCATGCAGGCTCTGCACTTGAACGGCAGCAGCAGATGTGATCAGGTTTGCAACGGCAGCAGCAGATGAACGGCAGCAGCAGATGTGAGAACGGCAGCAGCAGATGAGAGGTGAACGGCAGCAGCAGATGTGATCATGTTTGCAACATGAGCAACCAATGGCCATTTCAGCAATCCTGACCCTGGTCAAGCAACAAAGAAGTAAAAGCAATTAAAAGCAATCATATCAAGCGACCATTAATACAATGACTTTGCTCACCTTGGTATGAACCCGGGCTGAAGTGGGTGACTGCCTTTGGGTATCGCAGCACTACGCTGTCCACAATTTTTGCACCTGCATAGCAAAGAGTGATACACGTACACATCATTTATAGACTCTTTTCACCTGCATATCAAAGAGTGATACACAAACACATCATTGGACACATCATCGGAGTATAGACGCTTTGCACCTGCATAGCAAAGAGTGATGCTTACACACAGCATTGGACACATCATCAGAGCACAACCTCTTTTAAACTACATTGGATTTGATGTAGCAAGAGCAATAAATACGAGTTGACTGCACATCCTTCTTTATATTTAAGCGGCATCTAAATCAAAGACAAAACTGCTGGTGCATACTAGAGGTCAAATGCCATAATATTGTACACTTTTGGTTTTGGGGAGCTTGGTTTGCAGCCTACATACGAATAGAGAGGCACAGAAAAATCCCTGCAAAAAAACAAAATTGCATGTTGCGTGGAAATTATTGTAAGCCAGACAGCCCAAATCTTACAATCAAACAGCTATATGTTTCAGATGTTCAGTAGCAATGCAAGGCTGGACAAGCACAAGCTCTTCAGCAGCATTGGCTTACCCTGAAACCCAAATCGCACTACTTTCAGGTAAGTATGCATACACTGAATTTCAGCAAGCATCAAGACACGCACCTTTGAACCCAGGCTCACACTTCTCCAGATGACCCCGCACACGCTCAATCAGCGCGTCGTCTGTCAAAGGCAGCAGCGCTGACGCGTTGTAGAAATCAACTGTGATCACGCTGCCCTCTGCATCTTTGTACTCCTCCTGGAGAAAGTAAGTGTGTGTATGTGCGTGTATGTGTGTGTTTGTGCATGTGTGTTTGTGCGTGTATGTGTATGCGCGTGTGTTTGTGTACAGGGCGTCAGGTTGGTGCTATTAGTCACTGCCCTGAAAGGACCACACTAGTTTTTGCCAAGACAGCTCCTAATTGAAACCATTCAAGTCTAGTGTCCCAGATAGGCAAACGCCCAGTGACTAGCAAATGGCAGGCAAGAGTCAGCATGAACATGCTGCTCATGTCCAGGCTCACTGTTAACTTGTCCAGAGCCGTTACCACCTGGTGGGCAGTCAGCTAGTTTATGTGCCTGTTTCCATTCTTAGAGCACCCCACCTTGCTTCACTCACCTACAGCTAGTTTATGTGCCTGTTTCCATTCTTAGAGCACCCCACCTTGCTTCACTCACCTACAGCTCATTGAACATGCCTGTTTCAATTCTTAGAGCACCCCATACAGCTTCACTCACCTGCATCTCATTCAATGTGCCTGCTTCCATTCATAGAGCACCCCATACTGCTTAACTCACCTGCAGCTCATTCAGGTTGAAAAACGTGGCACCCGCAGCAGGCTCAAATCCAGAGAGCACATTTGCTGGGTATTTGGTTGGTACAGGCCGGTCAAAGAAGAGCCGGGTAGCAATGACGTCCAGGCTCTGCACACAGGTAGGTAGGGGTAGTGGTTGCAAGGTAGGAAATAAGTGGGTATCACAGGGGAAAATAGTTGTCGATTTTCAATTATTAGTAGGCAAGGGCAGTGGAAGTGAAGCAGACATCCAGTATCATTATAGAGAAAGAGTGCCATTTACTAGTAGAGGCATTGGAGGCAAAGTAAAAATGAGGCATCATGCAGCATGGTAGAGAAAGAACGCCTTTCTTTCAGTAGGTAGGGGCAGTGGATGCACGGAAGATTGATGAACTCTGCTTTGTATTGATGGATGCACACATGGCCACACTTGGAGCAACACCTAAATTCTCCACACGTCCAGAATGGTACCTAGAAAGCGACGTGTTTTTTCGCAACTTTGCAGCCTCACCTTGAGGTTCATGACATTCCTGAAGTCGTTTTGTGCAGCCAAAGCTGGGTTGGCTGTCACCAACTTCTGCATGGCTCCGATGCCCACGGCAAAAACCACAGCGTCTGCCTCAAACACGGTCGTCTCTCCTGTACCCAATAAGAAAGGCAGGCAGTGTAACTTAAGAGTGATTACTTGTTACCTGTGATGGTGCTTTAAAACGCTGACGGCAGTTAACATCTCTGGCTCTCCCTCAAAATCCCAGGTCCAATTCTTCAGACTAAGCAACACCCAGGTCTCCAAGCCTGGGCTTTTATCTCCTCATTACCTGTTATTTACTCTCTACCCCACTACCTCCCTGAGTCTGTTTGTTCAATGGCTTATACTTAAACACATACGGTATACACATACACACACGCACACACATACATACACACGCAGACACACGCTTATACACGCAGACACACGCTTATACATGCTTATACACACATACGCACACGCAGACACACATATGTACAATCACAGCTCACCTGTTTGCCTGTCTGTTGCTTCAACTGATGTGACTTGGGACACCCCCCCTATGTCCTCCACACTCAGGCCTGTGACAAGCTGGTTGCCGACCACCTGCGTGTATATAAACACGCAAGTAGTAGAAATTACTGTGTGCGTGAACATAAACACACAGGTATTATTTAAGTTACTGTGTTCGTGCGTATAAAGAAGCAGTTATTTATTTAACTTACTGTGTGCATTCTCACAAAGTTCTCAACGCCTGTACAGTTTTGAAGAAGCTTACACCTTGCTGGTATAGGCAAACAAGTGAATTGGAATATTGGGAGGAATGGACTAGTTTTAAGGAACCGTCCGGGATCCTTGCTTGGTAGTCAACAGGTGAGAGCTATGGGAAGTGGCGTTGCAGTGGTGAGCAGGTTGGTATAGAGGGCGTCAAGTTTAATGATGGCATAGGGTTAAGGGCTATGACGGGCAACTGGGCACACACTGACTATGGCTGCAGGCACTTACACTATAATGACGTGCAATCAACATTTCAGGACGTGCTGTCAGTGTGACAAGTGCAAAATTGACGCGCGTGGCGACAGGAACTCAATCTGTTCACAACACAGCTTACCTTGCCGCCTTGCCCCTTGATGCGCTCCACCAAGGGCGTGAATATCTTCTGCAATTTGTGCAATGGTAGAAGAGGTGCCTGAAACCTGGTCATGAACAGCTTTAGGTACAATCATCCAACTGTCTGCAAGCCTGCAAGAAAGATTTGAGCCTATGGGAGGCAACCAAAGGAACTGTGGCACACCCTGCTCCTCGCTGCTCACTCATCAGGGCTGCTATATTCAACTGCGCTTAATTACACGTACAGGAAAGAACAGCTAAGACGAGGTCACTGGGAACTAGGCACAGGGCGCTTATGCCAAACACGTCCTGTGCGTACCTCTGCCACAGAGCCTTTACACCAGCACACGTCAAAATCGTTTTGGTGCGCGAGCGCATAGAAGTACAGCGTCTCAAGCATGACTGCCGCTGAAATATTCTCTGGAGGGGCAAACAGCCCAACCAGGAGAGTGGGTCGCAAGAACTGCTCGTATGCCTCTCTGCAGCCACATGATAAAGATAGCTGTTTACACACGTGGGCTGGTTGCAACATGGGTGTGAGTGTGTGTCTGCGTACATGCAAGTGCTTGCAGTGTTGAGGACGTGCGTGTCATCTCCCTTTTTAGGCAATACAATGCCTGTAGATCCCCGGAAACAGTGCACACAACACTTTTCTGTAAGGTTGAGGATTTTTGGGGCGGTATTTAGGTGCATCCCTTCTGCGCCTGTGCAAGCAGGCTGCAGGGATACATTACACTTAAAAGGTGCGTCACCATACTAAGTGAAACTGGGTGTGCGCCTCATCTGTCACTGTGTAAGGTTTCACACTACTTACACCTGTACGTTGCTAGCACAGGCAAACATCAGGTACAGAATATGCACAGACGCACACTCAATCTGTGCAACTTGCAATCATCAGGCACATATTTTGCACAGGCGCATGCACAATCTGTGCAACTAGCAATCATCAGGCACGGAATGTGCACAGGCGCACACTCAAGACGGGCAGCTTGCATACCTGCTCACGTGCGCGCGCACACACACACACATACACACACATATATACACACACACACACCTGCTCACGCCACAGCGCTTGAACAGCTCATAGGCAGACATGGAATCATACCTGTGCAGTGGATGCAACACAGATATATTCTAATTTTGGCGGTCAATCATTTCCATCTTGAGGGAATTGCTGTCTTGACTTATATCATAAAAGAGAAAAAGGGTGGAGGCATTGGTCATGAAATTATTCAGCGAGCAACACTGCTGCGAGAGGACAAATGTGTCTGGTTCTCTGTGGTTTGTCCTTGCTGCTATACGGAAAAATAGCTGCTTCTAACATACCCTACATAGCACCCAGAAGCAAAATTGCTGACTCGTAAAAAGCTCTTGGGTAATATTGAATGACTTTTTTTTTACACGCGTTTGCTCATGGTCTTCTGCAACATGGCTGTATGTGGTCTGCAAGCATTTGCACCAGACCTTAGTTACAAGCACTTCGTCAATAGTGTGAAACGACTGGATATCAGTGAGGTCAAAGCATCTGGAAAGCAGCTTACATTTTGTACGTCTCTTCCGTGGCGGAGTAGTCAAAGAAAGTGGCCAAGAAGGGCAGCATGGTCAGCCTGGAAGGAGGGAACAATGTCATATCAATTCAGTAAGCAATTTTCATATCCAAGTTTGCCACCAGTTTTTTCTGCCAACAAAGAAAAGAACTACACAGGCAGTGAAAAACCACTCCCCACGTCAATGAAGGAGAAGGAGCCACTTTGGTCACGGTTACATAAAACTCCCTCAGCAATTCACCAATCACCAACACATAGCAACAATTGCTGAATTTAGGTGGTACAAACACAGATTGCGTATATACAAGTGAGAAGGCGAGGTGGTTTTTTCAAAACGTAGCAAAGAAGCAGCCCAAAGAGGACAAACGCTGAATGGCTTTCAAACTTAGTAACTATAAATGTTAACACATGCTGGAGTTATCTTAATGTATTTGCCACAGTACACACGTCTGCACCCACAAACAAGCACGCAAGCATACCTATCTGCCAGCGATAAGCTCCAGTAGAGCGGAGCAGTATGCTGCGACATGCAGGAACAAGAGTAGCAGCAGAGTTACGATTGCACAGAAGTCCGACGTGCCTCAGGAATTCATTGATTTAGGCAGGTCATTATAACGCTCTGTATAGCTGCCTTCTTGTACGTTCCAGGCACTTGTGCCGTACCATGCCAGGTTGCATACACAGCTTACGAATAACACCACAACTGATCTATCAATATGCAAAGCTGGTTAGTGACAACAGGGAGAGCGAGAGAGTACGCACTCACCACAAACTGGCCCAGCAAAGTCGGTAGCCGTGGCTGTTTGCTGAGAGAAGAATGGGTATGACAGAAGTTAATACATGACAGAAGTCAAAATTGTAGGTTTTAGTGAGGAGGACAATGAAAAAAAATTGTGTTTGCGAGGGGGAGAGCAGCAACACAAGCAAAGTTGCCCCTCGGACGTTTCAGAAATGAGGCACATTTGTACAGCCTTTATTATCATTGATATCATTGCAGATTTGCCTAATTTTGCGTTGAGCTGCAAAAAACACACAAGAAGGGAATACAGGAATACAATTCTTGACACACCTGAAGATGGGAGCTTCCGTCACAAGGCCCTGAGAGGTAGAGTTGGGCGATGCATGGGATGAAAACAGGATCGTATAAACAACAAAAGAGTTGGGCGATGCATGGGATGAAAAACAGGATCGTAACAACAACACATTTTCATACGCTGTTTGTGGAACGGCAACATGCCCTTAATTGCTGGGTAGCTACCGAGGCATGGCCTTAGACCAAATTTCCATTTGCTCAAGGCCTTCAACTGGAAAATATCGCAATCAGGGATTACATCCATGTTGTCAAGCCACAGCCCTTGACATATTTGAAGTGGATTGCTTCTTGAGTAGCAGGTCAGAACTGTATTTCCTACCATACAAGACCATGCACAGGTAAATTATTCCCTGCTTGAATTCCCATTCACGTGTACGCACTGTATACGCGCAATGCTTTGGCCCACCCGTTTCGCATTTCTATTATTTTATAGCATGTGTGAAGGGGTCAACAGCTCGTCGATACCTTTGGGCTCCAAAAACCAGAAGTTGTCCAATCTGTCAGCGGCCACTCTGGGAGGTTGAGCTCTTCTATCAGCTTGAAAATATTCTTGTACGAGTACCAGAATCCTACAGATCAGGTACAAAGCAGAATCGCGAAAAGGTGCTGTTCAAATTCAAGCAATATCCCTCCATTTGAACTGGCTTTTCACGGTGACCTCCAACTGAGGTCAGCCAATTCGATTGACTTTATAACTCACCCTTCATCCCTGCCTCCACAGCCTGCCCTTTCTTTGTACGAAAGCCTGAGGAGAGGCCGCCTGTTAAGCGTGAAGGTAAGAGCTACCACTTGAAAATGGGAGCGTGGTAAAAACAGGGATGGTTTGAATTGTAAATACATCTTGTGAGAAACGATGATGCTTGCTCAAGGCTTGCGTGCTGTTGCGATATGGAAAAGCCAGTAACTCTGAAGAGCCAGCACCTTTGAGGTGGTCCTGATATTATGCCAGTGTCATCAACAAGTCTATTGAGAAAATGTGTCCAGCTGCAAGCAGCGTGCCCTTCCTTCTTTCTGCTTCGCAGCTGCCTACCTGGGTTTGACTGCGCATCTAATAGAGTCACGTTGTAATTTTTACACTCTGACAGATGATTTGCAGCCCCAAATCCAGCCCTGTGAATTTGTTGCACAGGTGTGTACGTGGTGTGTGTGTATATGTGTGTATGTGTTTGTGTGTGTTTGTGTGTATGTGTGTGGTGTGTGTGTATGTGTGTGTATGTGTGTGCGTGTGTGTGTGCGTGTGTGTTTGTGTGTGTGTTTGTTTGTGTGTGTGTGTGTGTGTGTGTGTGTGAGTGTGTGTGTGTGTGTGTGTGTGAGTGTGTGTGTGTGTGTGTGTGTGACAGAGAG
>Ga0307948_1000622_pt1 | contig 24351 bp, 40 predicted proteins | sample OrgLakmetagen280_FD_201824 | JGI IMG/M metagenome (GOLD analysis project Ga0307948, IMG submission 201824) | Saline water microbial communities from Organic Lake, Antarctica - #280 | ecosystem: Environmental > Aquatic > Non-marine Saline and Alkaline > Saline | place: Antarctica: Organic Lake...
TCTCTCTCTCTCTCTCTCTCTCTCTCTCTCTGTATCTCCCAGCCTGATCTAGTTTGTGGCATCCACACAGCTGAGGCAACCAGGCATAGACAACCAGGTTATATGCAAGGTTTAATCCAGCTCTCACCAGAGGCGTTAAGTTTGCTGCTCCCTATCTGCACCAGACGTGTGAGGTCCTGCCAGCCTTGGTCAGGCAGCCACTCGTACAGTTTATGCCGCCTTGCCTTTTCTAAGCTCAGGTTGCCCTTCAGGAAGAAGTCTATGAAGTTTAAGTCTAGGGGGGTCTCGCCTGCAGAGGGAAAAGTAAGCATGGTGGAAGCAGGAATGGTTGGAAAGTGGCTTGCTAGAGAGGTCACAGGCAACGAGTCACCATGGCAGGAGTATGGGCATTCAAGTAAGCAATGTGGGAGATCTGTGCAGAGGCCAATGACATTTGAACCCACACGAGAAGTGTAATATCAAGTCAATTTACAACATCTGCATCCTGTGACGATGACACCAGCAACACTGTCAACACATCAAAGCAGAGGCGCTGACCGTGACAGAGCATCTTCCTCTGCAGGACCCCGTTCTAGCTACAAGCACTAACAGCAGTTCATGCGCACACCTTCCAAAATCTTGATCGTCATCTGGAAGGAGAACATCAGTTTGTGCTTCTCAAACAGGCCCAAGCACGTGTAGCTGTAGATGTCAAAGGTCAGGGCCTCAATGACGTTGTGCAGCCGGTTCTCCAGCATGATGTCCTTCTTGCTCGTGTTCAGGGTCTGGTTGAATACAGTGAGGAAGGACCCTAAGCTGTACTCATACCTGTAGAGAGGGAACCCAAAAGCCGGTGCACAGAGGGTCAGCAAAGCAGGGGGCAAAAGGGCATCAGCAGGTCAAGGACAGGCTACCCATAAACAAGCGCCTGCTGGCTCAAATGGTAGGGTTAGGGCGTGAATGCGTGAGACCACCACGCTGCAAGTAGTTTGAATCTGTCACAGCACAAATCCCCATCCTCCAAGCCACCCAGGCCCTGACCTGTGCCTCCTCACACTCACACATGGTTCAATATTCATCATACGTCCACCTCAACTTGTGCTCACCACTCACACATAATGAGCTTGTCGTACACACCTATGCACCCAGCCACTCACATGTTGCTGATAGCAGACAAGGATGCCATGACGAAGAACAGGATGGCACCCCGCTTTGCAACCGGGCTATAGCGCACACGGGCTTCCTCGATCTCCCCTGCCATGACCTTGCTGGCTTCAAGCTTCTCAGCAATCTCCACGGCCTTGGCCTTGGCTCGCTCCAAGGTGCTGATGAGGTCCTGGTTGTCAAGGATATTGCCTGTACAGGAGGTACGCGGTGATGCGATGAGAGTAGGAGAAAATTTAAGTAGAGGCAAAAGCACACCCTTCGAGCTTGGCTCGCCGATGCTGGGTTTAAAAGTTGGTGATTTAAGACATGAATGCTGATAAAAAGTGCACAAGTATGAGAGCTAGAAAAGGCTGGAAGTTGCTACAGCAAAAGAAGACCTTGGGTAGCAGGGTAGCAGGGTAGAGAGGTCGGCTGGTGCTGCTGATTGATTAACACACTTGTTGTATGAGCTTTGTAGACTTTATACCTTAAGCAATGGGCTCACCTGTTGCATTGGACAGCTCTCGCAGCAGCGTGTCTTCTAAGTTCTTCAGCAGAGCCTTGTTATCGCTCATCTCTTTCACCAAGGTCTCACGCGACTCCTCCAAGTCTGACCTGTACAGGCATGCATTATTCATTAACAAAAAGGGCATGGTTTGGAATGGGCTACTTGTCGAGAAGAATACATACAAGATGTTATCCACTGCTTGTGGCAAGCGTAGAGACCATTTTCAGACGGGAATAGCAATTTTGAATCTGCCACGTTCAAGACGCACCACCTTGTAGCAAAAGGCTTACACAGGCAAACCGCACGCACCGCTCATGCTTCACAGTCACATTGAGCAGCTGCTCTGTCAAACCCTGCTGGGTCACTCCGTAGTTGATGATCATGGTCTTGCCAGACACTTCGGGGCCGTAGTGTGGGTTGGACTGCTTGGAGGTCATGTACAGCCGGAAGTTGGGGTCCCACTCCACCTCTTTGTCACCCAGCTTGATCACGAGCTTGCCTGACAGGAGGAAGAGTACAAAAGGGGAGGAAAAGGGTCCCATGTGAGGCATGTGACTTTAATAACGCAGGGAACCCTCATCAACCAACTCTTGTTGCTTAACTCTTAACTGTAAACTGGAAGATGGGACGCAAAACCTGTTCCTCACTTTCCCGGACTGCCTGTGCTCACAAGCTAGTACCTGTAAGTGAGCAAGCCTGTAACCCTTAGACTGCTAGCACCAACACCTCCAAAATTACCAGTTGGTGAGTGAATGAAGTTCTTCTCAAGCACAGTGTTGATGACGGGGTCAATGTACTCGTCCAGGTTCTCAAACAGGAATGGGAAGCCGTACTGGATGGCGAGCTCCAGCTGCTTCAGGAAGTCTGAGTCATTGAATGTCTTGACCTGAGTTCAGGGGACAGTCACGGTGGACAAGTGAGGTCGAGAAAAGGACAGAGCAACTCTAAGAAGTAAAGCCTTTTTCTGCATCACCATCCTGCCATGCACTGTGTGCTTCAACCTGCAGAGCAGAGTGCGAGTAGCCAAGATGGACAGTGAAACATACGCATGCCTCACGTAATTGTGCATCACACAAAAAGCCACACGCAACAGAAACCCCAATCATGTCACTGAATGACACCCTCAAACTTCAGCCCAATTTCGTATTTTTAAGGTGGCGATGCAACAGCGACTTGCAAACAGTACGTCCTGGGTTATGAGGATGGCAACACAGCGCACACACAGCTAGAGTTATAGCTGTAATTTCATGCGCACCTTGCCTTCCAGCTGCTTGCCTTCCCTGATCTTGATCCAGTTCACCGCCTGCATCTGTGGGTCTATGCACAGCGGCCAGCGGTTGGCACGCACGGTCAGGATGCCGTTCTGTACGCTGAGCTCGTCTGAAGGAAGGCCCTCGCTGGACCACAACGCTGTCTCCACGTCAGTGGTGAGCAGTGCCTCTAGACGAACTGTGAGGTAATGCATGATGTCGCGGTTAAGAATTTGAAATTGTGGGGGAGCCTATACCCGATCCCATAGCAGGGGAGGGCTCAACAGGACTGGATGGTTTGTTGCTCTGCTGCTGCATGCAAAGCGCTTGAGTGCAGCCTCAGGCAGGAGAACACACGGCAAGTGCACAAAGGAACAGTGAATTCCCACGTAATACACTGCAAGGTAACTCACATGGCTGCGTGAGAGGGATCTTGCGCTCGCTCACGTCCTTGTTCCACATGTCATACACCATGGCATGACGGTAGTAGAAGGTGAAAGCACCAGTGTAGGACAGGAAACTGCTGGTGAGCAGGCAGTCGCCCACCAGGCGCTCCTGTGTGTGTATGTGCGTGTGAGTGTGTGTATGCGCATCTTCATCAGAGTGCGTGCCTTGCACACGTGAACGCTCTTGCCTTACTGCACAGACCCCATGTGACACCTAGTTTTGTAAAATCGTCCTCTTCTCGAGAACAAATGCACAGCAGCAGACACCAGCGGCCGCAGTGTGTTGCTCATACAAAACACAATCCTTTCTCATGTCACGTCCAATAGCAACTCACACATCACACACTTGCAGGCGCCCAAACACTCACACACGCAAGTACACCCACAAGCACACATTCACGCACCTTTCGCCGCTCTAGCTCCTCAATGTCAGAGCCCCAACGCGTGCGCTCGCTGCCCAAGCCTGCAAGAAAGGACGTGGTTGGTTGAGCAATGACGTTCATTGTCCATGTGCAATGCAAGTGGCTCAATCTGCTGTGAGGTGGGCAGTGGCAACCTAGAGAAAGTTCATAAGTTCATACATACATCAACGCACACAGCAGATGTAAAGCCACACACCATTCGGCACAGAAACAATGAGAGCAGCATTCATGTGAGTCATCTGATGATATGATGTTGACGACGCTAGTGATCATGGGTATGCACCTGCGATGAGGCGGGAGGCAGAGATGAGGCGGCGCTCCATGAGGTCTGCTTTGGCCTTCAAGTCCTGCTGCTCAGCCGTCTTTTCTTCAAATTGGGATCGGAGCGTGCTGAGCTGAGTGTTCAGCTCTTGCAGCTGCTGCTTGGTGGTGGTCAGGTCTTTCTGCAGTAGGGCAGGTCAGGAGGTCAGGGCAGGAGCGGTGTTAGTGACAACAGTTGTGCTGCGTGAAAGCCTGTGGACAAAGGTACTGAGGCTGTGGGAGCAGGGGCATTTGTGCAGCACCAAAAAGAGAAGCACCTACCCGGACATCTGCTTAGAGCAAAGATAACTCCAAACCACAGGCAATTCCTACTTTGAAACCAGCTGTAGATACTCACACACGACCCTGGCCTGTACACACCTGTGCAATACGCAGGTTCTTCTCAGCTTCTGCCACCTTCTTGCGCTTGGGCTCCACAGTCTTGGCCACATTGTTGTAATTCATCATGGCCAGCACCCACTTCAGCAAACCGGCACCGGCAGTGGAAATGCCACGCAGGCTCTCATACGTGAAAGAGGGTCCTTTCATGTACTCCTTCACCTTTTTCACCTATAGGTGTGTTGTGTGATTGTGAGGTGAGTGGTTGTGTGGTTGTGTGTGTGCGCGCGTGCGTATGTGTGTGCATACTTGAGCGCAAGAGGCAGAGAGAGAGAGAGAGAGAGAGAGAGAGAGAGAGAGAGAGAGAGAGAGAAAGAGAAAGATAGATAGATAGATAGATAGAAAAAGAGAGAGAAAGAGAAAGTGTGAGTAAGCCCACTTCCCTGCAGCTGAAGTCTTGCTGAGTGTACGTGGGACAGCTTAACATTTCAAAGAGCAGAGTTAGTTAGGAGATTGCTGACGATAGTCTGAGGCAGATGACTGACAGTAGGTGAGGTGACAGTAAGCATCCAGAAAATACAAAGCCTTTGCATTTCTAGAAGCGTGCCAACAAGCATTGAGGCAGCATGCGTTGCACTGCGCACCTGCTTCTCTGAGAGGCTATCCTTGTCGTACTCGACCAGCGACTTGAGGAAGTTTGAGTCTGACATCATTGCTTTGGCGCCAGCCCAGCTTACGTCCTTCAACGAGCGCAGGATGACCACGCACTCACACACCTGTAGGCACAGCCACACGAGAAAATGCGCCAAGGCTGTAGACAGGGGTAATGCTTGAAGGCACAATGACAAGTGCATCAGTTTGGCCAGAGCTGAAGTGTATACTTGCATACGGTGCATAGGTGGACTACAGATTTGGCAGGGAACTGGCCACATGCATGAAATGTGTACGCGGACAACTCTGGCCAGACCTGAGCATACTCTAAACAGTGACGTGAATAAGGAGGAGATGCTGGTCATAGTTAGCTGTTGCTCTTTCTTGCACTGCCAAATGTTTGGCCAGGTTAAGCGTCGCAATCCCCTGAGCCCCTCATGTCCTGACATAACCCCCTCCCCTGAGTGCATGAAGTCACGGTGCCATACATCAGCACCCTCCCCACCCACCTTCTGGACAAGGATGTGTGGCTTGGCAAACGACCTGATCTCTGTGATGTCCTCCCTGCGCAGATCCTGCAGAGCTGCAGCCGCCTCTTCCAGGGCTGGAATGGCCTCTTCTAGGGCTGCCTCTGCCTCAGCTTTTTCTACCTGTGGTGGACACCAAGTGTGGACAGATGATGTTGTACATTGCAGTGGGTGAGTATTATATGTGAAGGGTGCAACCCTTTTCATGCAGCAAGGCAGGTAGCCTGTTTGGGGGGGCCACGAACTTAAGAAGTGGCCGAAGGAAATGCCAAAGCACGGACTGAGGGTTGTGCAACAAGCGCTTTTATATCTGCAATTCTGGGCACCCTTGAGGGGTTGCACCTTACACCACCAAATTTGCAGCAAACACCGCCAGGATTGCACCAAACACCACAAGCACCTGCATGCAGCATATCTGCTCACCTGGATCTGTTTGCTGTCCACCTTGAGCTGCGCCTCCTTCTCAACAGCTGCCTTGGCTTTGGTCTCCACCTCAGCTGTGTTGGTGGAAATGACCTCCAGGAGCTGGTTGCACTCACGCGTGGCAAACTCTACCACTACCTGCAGTGTTTGTTTTGTGTTTGTGTTTGTGTGTGTGTGTGTGTTTGTGTGTGTGTGTGTGTGTGTAGGTCTGTGTGTGTGAACTTAGGTGCTTCTATTCAATTCAGCACCTGCCTTGCCATATGCAATCAAGTTTAATTTGCACGATTGCAAGGACAGAGCCACAAAGCTTGCACAAACACAGCGACAACCTCGAGTGTGTGCACAGGCGTGGTTGCACCTGCATTATATCATGCACAACGTGCCCTCGAAACACACCCACACACCTTGGCCTCACTGAGCTCCTTCTGCATAGCGTCCACTTCCAAGGCTGCCTGCTCCAGCTTCTGCAGACCCCCACTCAGGCGTTGCGTCATTTCATCAACCTCCTTGCGGTTCCCCGCCAGTGCGCGCTTGTAGTTGCTGATGAAGTCCAGGTAATTCTTAGGCGTCACAAAATTACTTCTACGTTGCTCCTCCTGTGCAGTACATGTGTATGTGGGTGTGCATGTATGTGTGTATGCGTGTGTGTGTCAGTGTTTAAAAAGTCAATATTGGTCGACATAAAATGCATGCATGCAAGAAAGAACCTCTGCGCAAATGCTTATAGCGCCTCCATTCCAGAAAAGAAATGTCAGATTAATAGTGCGCTAGAAAGCTGGACTCTTTGTGCATCAAATAATGTGTTGAAAACTTAAATTGTTATGGTGCTTGGGGGTGAACTTTGTTGGCAGTTGAGGTGTATCGCTGCTTGGAACTGCTAATTCACGCAAACCTGGGACCTAAAAACCAAGCATCCTTCATTAGTGATTATGAAAATTTAAAAGAGGTTGCAGCGTCCTCAGGGGGTCGAAAACCTGCCAATATTGCCTCAGCTGGACACCCCTCCACGCAAACGCGTCTAGGGGCCCCGTGTCTGAAAAGTAATGTTAGATAGTTAGTGCGCTGGAAAGCTGACTTCAAGCCGCGTCCAACAGTGTGCTTATTGTCCGAATTGGTGTGGTGCTTGGGGGTAACGGACATCCAACAGTTTGAACCCCTATTTTTACGGTGGGGTTTACCATGCTTGGGAACTGTGTAAAGTCTTCCTCATATCCCCAGATTTGGGGGTGATATGAAAACAAGGCTTTCCCAAATTCATTTAAAAAACTGGCGTGCGTATGCTTATTAGGAAAATTTTTGAATAAGCTGATTTCAGTTCCCCCACTATTTTTTCAAATCAACTCCTTCTCCCTTTGAAACTCTCCAGCCTCCCTCTGCCTGCCCACGACCCTCCTCAGGTGTGAGCTTGTGGTGCTTCTGCTCGCACTCCTCATGCTGCAGTCGACACGCTACATTGCTGTAGTGCCACGAATTCAAACAGGCCGATTTCGAATCGGCCGCCTCCCTCTCATCGCCGCCTCCTGTCGTCCACACAAGATGGCCACCACCACCCCGCTCTTCATCCAAAGCCTCGGTGGCACCATCCAGTTCCACAAGTGTCTGGGCGACTGGCGCGATATATCCCTGTTCATGTATGCTCGAGGAGACATCTTCGTGGCCATAATGCAAAACAATCGCAAGATGCTCGAGGGCATCAAAGAGGCCCTGGGCGTTTCTGCCTCCACCATCCGCCGGGACTCCCCGAACGGCGTCATCAACGTGGGGCAGAACCACCACGACGAGGGCCCCAGCACCCTGAGCATCTGAAACGCAGACGCCCTCCCCATCTTGGACATATTAATTACGCACAGCACCGAGTTCCACGCCCAGGTGAGTTGGAGTTGAGTAGAGGTGCAAGCATGCACAGGTGGAGGAGGAGGAGGAGGAGGAGGAGGGAAGAGTGTTTTTTGAATCATTCAAGCAGCCCATCTGTCGTGCATGCGCGCGCATGCAAGTGCACTAGCGCATGCACACCCACACCCACACCCCAACACTCATCCAAACATGCATGTGCGTACATGCGCGCACGTGCAGGCTCGGCGGCTCAAGGAGTTCTACACGCTGTGCAGCCAGCGCCAGCAACCCAGCACACAGCAGCACATCCGTGCCACCAGTAAAATTTTCAGCGGCAAGGGAGGTGAGGAGGACGATGGGCTGGTGGAGGTTGTGCCACGCCTCACTGCCAGGTTCTTGGCCCAGCGCAGCCTTCGTGAGGCTGAGACGCGCAGTGGCTGGCGAGGAACGTGAGTGTGGCTGATGCTGTATGATCAGCAGTGTGTGAGCTTCTGTGTGTGAGCTTCTGTGCACGTGCGTGTGTGTGTGTTTGTGCGAAGAAGCTCTGGACTGCTACAAATGTGCGTACTCTTGGGGGTATTCAGAAAAGCAAGCCTTTCTGCCCGTGACCCTTCAAGCCCACTGAGAAATTGAAAGGGAGTTGATATAGAGGCTCTTGCAGATGCTTTGTTTGTGAGCCGTTAAAATCGAGTGCAGCTAATTTGCTGACCCTCCCCCACCCCCCGCAAACACACACGCATACATACGCACACACGCACACACACACGCAGAGGCTGACCCCAACACACTGTGGAGGTCTGTGGAGCGCGGACGGCGCAACTTATCTGACAAAGCACCACGAGCACTAAAATGTGCGCAGCTCCATTCATGTGTCGCTGAACCGCCTTGTGCTGAAGGCATACCACGACCTCCTTGGCTTTGGAACAAGCCATGCACTCAGGTGAGGGATCTCATCCTCATTGATCTGATATGCTCAGACTGTTGTCACAGGTTTATGCATGAGGTCATCAAGATGCTGCACAGATGGATTGCGCCTTTGTTACAAACGCATTCAGATCAATGCTTGCTCCTAGTTCATTAGGGGGATGCTTGCAGATGCAGAAACAGACCAAACTGTGTTTAAATGCCTGTCACGCCATCCCTCCTTTCCTCCTCCCTGAACCCAGGAGGGGAGAGGGCCACATGCTGCATTTCACTTCAGTCGACGACCTGGTGCGGCTGCACCAACTCCTAAGTGGACACGAGGTGAAGGACTGACAGAACCAGCTGGTGGCCACAGCCCTGCCTGACCCCCCCTTCACCAGGAGGTGCACCTAATTATGCGCGCGCATGTGCGTGTGCGTGTGTGTGCTTGCGTGCGTGCGTGAGTGCGTACGTAGTTCAATGCTCGAGGACAATCATCATGAAGCGTCATTTTTTGCAACCCCTCCTCTGCAAGGCTTGCCTCCTTTGCCACAGCGCGTGCTCATCTGCTAGCAAGGAGCCTGTGGTGTTCAGCTTGTGTTTGTAACTCTGAAAGCAGAATTTTGCAAGCTGAACAACACTTGCAGCTCCAGTGTAAGCTCAAAGATAGATCCTGCAAGATTAGCTGCTCAAGGTTAAACGTGTGTGTCACCCAACCCATCATGCACAGGTGCATCGGAAAAGCAGCAAAGCTTGATGCGCACCTACGCATGCCAGGTGTGTGCCCCCCCAAGCCTTCCACCCACCGACCTACCCTACATCGCAACCCTATTGCAATGGCGCGTGCTGGCAACAAGGCCAGCGAGGGCTACGACGTTCAGACCAGCCGCATGTGGATGGTAGGCATGCAGGATGAGCGTGCCCCCAGGTTGCTGAGGCAGCAGCCCAGGATGTAGCGCACAGGGGCACGCTGCGCACTGACTTGCTGGCTTACGAGCACTGAGGTGCCCCAGCAGTGGTGAGAGCAGCAGTGGGAGTGATGCGAGCTGCAATATAGGCTTTTGAGAGGGGGAGCAGCAGCACCAGCAGCAGCAGTAGTATAAAGAATGAAGGAGAGATGAGTAATGCAGGAATGTAACTTGAGTGTGGAAAGTGTGAAAGCTGATGGTATGTTTTGACGATGCAATGGATCCCCCCAACTATGACCTTAAATACTGGAAATTGATCAACTGAATAAATGTCCCAATGGGTTCTCAGGAGCCATAATGGCAAGCCTGATGCAGTACCCTATACTTGGATTTTGCTGATGATTCTCAATCATTTATTTTATGATGCTCTTGTAATGCACTAGAAGTAAATGCGTAGTTGGATCGCCCCGTCTGTGTGTGTGTGTGTGTGTATGTGTGGGTGTGAGGGATGTGTGCGTGCAGTTACTCCGACGCAGCTCCTCCTGTACAGTACACGCGTGCCACTCAGTTACAACAGTCATGCTTGTATGGAGCTGTGCGGTCACCAAAGCGAGTTTCCTGGGAACTGACAAGAGAGTAAGACACGGCAGCCAGAGGAGGTCAGATTTAGGAACGTAGCACATTATAAGGCAGAATTAGATCAGACAAGTAAACAAAAGAAAAGGTACACGTATGCACACATGTGTGCACTCATATACACACGTGCGCACCTGGAAGCGTGCTGAAAAGGTGCGCACAGACTGATGCACAGTGATCATGTGCTCCACAATTTGCGGCCTCAGGCTTTCTGGTAGCTTCTCTTCCGCTAGGAACACGGTGGCCACACTGTGCAGGGCCTGCTCAGGCCATGGCTCGAACCAATCAATCACGGTGTTGTTGACCTGTAGGCATGCACGTCTCGCGCTCGTAAGAAGATGCATCAGCCAACCGCGGTGTTGTAAGCAGAGGGCGTGAACATCAGGTGCTTAGTGCGTCACATCAATCAAAGGGTTGCCGGAGCGTGACAAAACGGCATGGCACAGTTGGCACGTGCAAGTCACACACACACACATTAAATTTAAGCAATTACACACAAGCTTGTTTTTTCCCCACCCATCCTTGTTACAACTTGGCACGTGCAAATCACGCACGTCAAAAGCACAGACACACATGCTCCTGCATATCCCATCCACCCACCCTTTCCCATACTCACACAGCAAACAGGCTCACTGTACACACTTTGTTCTGTCCACCCAGTGACGCACCATGCCAGGGAAGTTCCTGCACCTCGTGCGCAGTGTCTCCCCCACGGGGCTCATGGCCAGGACCACATGCAAGTTGTTACGGCACTTTTGGACATAGTAGCCCCAGGCAGCCTCTTTTGTGGCCATCAGGTTCTTCTTCTCCATCTCAGGGCGCACGCTGTGGGCAGACAAAGCAGGGCAGAGCCAAAGGGGTTGAGGTCAACAAGATGGCACAGCGGTCAAGAACAATACGTCAGGCATGTGGCTGTGGCATCGATTTAATGGTCAGTCAGGACCCGGTTGCACATTTTCAAGGATGACAGGGTATATGACTGCCTCCAGCTACGGGTCTGCCTGCTGTGTGGTCATCATCACTCAATAAAACTAAATAGATCTTTGCGTACAAGGTCACCTCCAAGCACCTGGTACCTAAGCCAACACTTGGACCTCCTTTCACCCTCAACCTTACCCACCTATTAATCAGATTGTCCTTCTCAGCGTCATCATACAAGGCAGGAACCATGCCGCTGGTGAGCATGTTGTTGATGAGCTCCAGGAAGCCCTCATCCGCAACGTGCGCATCCGTAAACAGGAACATGACCTTCTTGTCGTCAGCACCCAGCATACCTAACCAATGTATCATGCGTATATGTGTATGTGTTTGAGAGTGCAAATGCCGGCCACTTCATCACATCAGGCATGGAGAGGGTGCTGCAGACTGTACAAGGAAAAAGTTGTCTACGCTGCCACTCTCTATCTGTAGCTGTGTTGAGCCCCACTTGCACAAAATAGCAAAAGGGCGACTGTTAAGGGGATTAATGCAGGCGTGTGTGTCATCACACTGCCAGGCCTGAAGGCTTGTAGGTAATCAGATGGCGACTCACCGTACAGCTGCTTTAGGTCTTCCCTGAATGAGGTCTCATCATACCCGCGGGTGAGTGTGATCTCATACACCTGTGAGTGTATAGGATCAAGGTGAGCTTATGATTTCTTCCTTTGCATGGGTTGGTGGAGTATCGACAAAATAAGGATAGCTACGTGGCAGTTACCCAGCAGCCAGACACAGAGCCATGTCCTATTTTGAGGGCAGACAACTACCGCTGGTCAGTCGTGACAACACCCTATCAAGCCATCTCAGTGCAGCCTTATACAACCCACCTCACATCCTGCTGTGTAAGCAGCCAGCTTGCTCAATGACTGCTTGCCACTGCCACCCACGCCCACAAGCAAACAGTTGCCTTGCTGCAGTCGGATTGTGCGCTGGATGCGGGACAGGTGCTCAAGTGCATCTTCGAAAAACACCTGTGCATTGAAGTGCGTTGCGGTTAACTTCTACCTTGGATTGAACATTATCAAAAATTGCAATCTTTCGACATCAAAGGGAGTTTTTGGGCAAATGAAAGGTTCTGATGCAGTGACCATTTTTGCAAGAGCCTGCCTAAAACAGCTGTGGACGCGTGCACAGACCGGGCACTGACATTTGAAGAGGGAAACAAATTCACTGGCAAGCTGTGAACGCACACGTGCACCAAAGGTCACAGCTACGGAGGCTTTAAAGACGCACGAAAGCAAAAAAAAAAAACAGCGCCACGTACCAGGTTCATGCGCTTGTGCTTTGCATTGTACAGCTCCAGGATGCGCTCAAAAATGGGCTTGACGTTTGTGAAGTCGCCCATGTCCTCGTACAGCCGAATGGCATCATTGGCTTCTCCAGACAAACAAGCCACGGCCTCCCTGTGTGAGTGTGTGTGTGTGTGTGTGTGTGTGCAAGCGCAGCGCAGGAAAGGTTGGTGTGAGCACATGGTACGGCATGGCGTTTGCTCTTCTAGCTTGACTTGTAAGCTGCAACTTTGTTGGAGGCAGCAAACCCTGACGGTAGGCCTGTCTACATCCATGATCACTTGGACCAAGCAGCTCACTTGTGCCGAGTGGTGCCCGAGTGTGCAGAGTGAAGATATCTGTCAATTGGTGGTTCTAGAAGCCCTCCTGGTTCCAGCAATTTTTTATGGTTGTTTCAATATTCCTGACGTGGTTTGGTGAGTGCCTGGTATTTAGACCTCACTGACCTCCACTTTTGGCAGGGGTTTTATGATAATAATACACAAAGCGCTTGACAGGATGCACGGACTGAGGAGTTGGTAGTTGCAACAAACAACATTCATCTCCGAAATGTGATCCCAAAGGTGCCCAAAGGACAGGAACGCACCGGTAGTCTCCAAACAAGATGGGGTCAGCCAGGGTGTGGGTCGCGCAGGGCTCAAAGTACTGCTCCACAATCTCACTGATTTGGCTGCACACCATATGCTTGTCCTCCGGGCTGATCAAGCGGTCGTGAAATACACGCAGTGCCTCGTTACGCCACAGGCGCAGGAACTGCTCAGCGTTGGCAAACTTGTCGGGTGTGGACAGCAGCAGCCCCTCATACACTGCAAGGCAGGGAAGGATGGTGGCACGTGGGCTAATTAGCTGCTTGCTTGACACGAACTGGAAAATGGCTTGGGCTCATTACAGTGAGTACTAAGTTATACTTGACGGGGTTTGTAGGCCAAGCAAGCCTGTTCAGCACACACTGTTCAGCACTGGCCAATGCAGGGAAAGCTTAGCTTTTTTTGGCCAACAAACTGTTGTCTGCGTTGGTTCACGCGTGTCAGACACAAAAAACACAGAAAAATGCACACATGCAGACACCTGCACACTCACAAAACACACACACACATACCACGTGAAATATCCCGCAGGTTGAATACATAGTGGAAGCGGGAGGGCGTGGGTGGCAACTTCTCACAGATGAAGTTGTATAGATTGACGGTTGCATCTGTCAGCTTCTCGCCAATGAGCTCACGGATACCTTCTCCAGGTAGCTTGTTGAGGTGGGTGGACAGAATGGCCTACATGTTTGCGTGCGCATGCATGTGAGTCCAGGTGCAAGAGTTAGGAACTGAGTTAGCTGTTGCAAGCATTGGAGCCGCAAGTGAAAGAGGGTAGACACGATCAGGCACAGGTTTTGTTCACAATCTCCCTCTCCTGCACGCCTGATATTTCTCAGGGAGCACTGTCAACCTCGCCATAAGTTGCACAATCGACATGATAGCTGCAGGCTTTGAACAGACGGGTACTCACTCACACATCAATGGCTAGAGATTTTGATTATTCACAGGTAGGTGGCCACACATGTGGGCGACCGCACCTGGTAATGAGAGCAGACGAGTGCGCACTCACACGTCACCGGCTACAGGTTTGATGACTCACAGGTAGGTGACCACACATGTGGGCGACCGCACCTGGTAAATGGTGCTCAAATTGTCGCTGGAGGGGAACTGGATCTCAAACACGTTAAACAGGCTCATAAAGCGAGGATCCACGGGGTTGCGTGCACCACCAGGAGGTCCCATGGCTCCAATGACCTGCGTCCATACATGAACAAGCACTCGTGAGCAACAGGGTTTGGATGCATGCGCAAAACAACATCTTTGAGAAGCACCAGAGACCCTAGCCAGCCACGTACAGATGTGTGAACTAGCTCCACCTACCTGCATGTCCTTCATGTTCTTCCAGCTCAGGTCTTTGCCTCGGTCATACATGCCCTTGCGCTCAATGAAGAGCTTGAGGAAGGCGATGGGCTGCTGCGTGCCGTACAGGTCCACGCGGGGCATGTTGAGGTCGTCAATGAACATGATGAGGCGCTTTCCCATGGGAGGGCCGTACGTGTCTTTTGTGCGCTTCTCTGTGCTGTCCTCAGCTGCACGCTGTGTACGGGGAGGGTGGGGAGGGGCCAAGCAAAGGGTGACAAAAGGAAATGATAGAAAGGAGGTGGGGAAAAATAGAGTGGGAATGTGCATGTGTGGGAACAAGAGGCACTCAAAGCACAGGATAAAGGAAAATAAAAGGTCACTGCCTGTCCTGAATTTACAGCACCTGGTTACCCACACTTTCACAGAAACAGTGGAGGCTTAATGAAAAGGCACACCATAACTGCAACAAGGGCCAGCCGATCTGTACCTGCACGTCCATTGAGGAGGTCCGGCTGGAGAAATTCATGTTCAGCACCAGGTTCACAGCACCATCCAGAGATGCCAAGTAGTTGTTAATGGTCACGCTCTTGGCCGTGCCACTCTCTCCCACCAGCAGGATGGGCTTGCCGTTGCTCACAATAGTGTGCAGCAGCCAGGTTGTCCTGCAGACAGGCATAAGGCCAGAGTGAGAAGTCTGATCAAGGCACTCAGCCAAGCCCTTTGACCACTTGCAGAAGCATGTGTGGTGTATGCCTCGTGTCCTTAGCTGGTGAGCGCTTGGCCTAACTGCAGGCAAACCGTCATTATGCCCTTCCGGTCTTAACTGTGTATGCCTCAGCATTTGAAGCGCCAAGCATCCCTGTCTAGCTACAGCATCCTGTTGCTGTTGAGCGTTCTATACACGCACCTGACAACGTCGACAGTCGGCACCAGGATTTTTGAGAACTGGTTGTCGATGGGGGGCTCATAGGGAGTGACGTACGACTTCCATGCCTTCCACACACCCTCCTCCACGTCAAAGCAGTACTCATACAGCGACTTGGCAGGTAGCTGCAGACAGGTGGTAGGTGTTTGGGTGCAGTGATTTGCACCTATGGGAGAGAGGCAAGGTGGGTCTGAGGAAAGTCATTTGGCACGACTGAGGTGTACACTGCACGGGTGCATCCTGATCTTGAAGCACGCTTATGGCATAGCAGCTGTTTGAACAATTTAGACAGTGCACCACGTCGCTTACCTGTGCAGCAGACACGCGCTCTCCGTCGACCATGCCCGTGTTGGAAAGGCGCATTTTGATGAATTGGTCAAAACGGTCGCGGTCGCCGGCATCTGAGCGCTGCAAGGGGGGGAACAGGTGGGAACACTTCAGGTCAGGGCATGAAGAGAGGAGAGGTGCTTAGTGTGCTAGAACCAGTGGGTCTGAAAGAGGGGGTGAAGTTCACAGTTTTGGGCTGCTGTTGTGATGCAGCAGTGCATGAAGTGTTTAGAAGCAAGATGAGGCCAAAAGAGACCGCCCTCTTTCACAAACACACACGCGCACACACACACACACACACACACACACGCACACACGCACACACACACACGCACACACACATACACACACACGCACACACACATACACACGCACACACGTACTTGGACAATGGCTGCTCCAACGGACCAAATGGTGCAAAAGATAAAGGTGGCCTCCAGCAGCTGAGGGTCAGACATGCGGGGGCTACCCCCCATCACAATGTCCAGCAGGTGGCACATTTGGGTCACCATGTTGAGGTTTGTGGTGTGCACGGTCAGCTTGGGCTTGCGCACCTGAAGGAGTGCGTGGATGAGGTAGAAGGGAGGTAAGTCGATGTTGGAAAGGTTTGCAATGAGTTCAAGCGACAGGACGTGCATGCAGAGAGGAGTGAGGCTGTTTGTGATGGAGTGAGGGCAAACAATGTGAGCTGTTTTTGGGGGTTTAAACACATTAAACATCGAGGATTCCAACGCGAAGCTTTGGAGTGCACGGGGTGAGTGATGAAGCTGAATGAGGTTGCAAAGGTATCAAAGGGCGTATAATGCAGCATCGTGCCGGTCAAAACTGTAATGTGCTTCACATCAGAAGCCCCATTCTTACCAGGTCATCACCATCAATGCCATCGACCACCCAGTCTACACAAGGGTATGTGTACTTCTCAAACATGAGACGCAGCAGGTCAACCTCCGTTTCCTGCAGAAAATGACAAAACCAGAGTCAGACATTGGCACCGGGGTCTGAGCAATCAGGTGCATTAAATTCACATGATCAGGCTAGTGGCAAAAGAGCTTGCCAAAAAGATGGGTAAAAATCCTATTCTCAGGTCAAGAGTCTAGGTTAAACTTACTTTGCGTGTGTTGAGCCATTTCCAGATGTAGGGCTTGTATCCAAGATTGCGTGAGTCCACGTAGACCATTCCACAGCGTGAGATGGTAGCAGGGGACGCATACTGTGTGTGCATACAATTAGTGGGCGTGTCATAAACTTAGGGCTTGTATTCAAGATTGCATGAGTCCACGTAAACCATTCCACAGCGTGAGATGGTAGCAGGACACACGTACTGTGTTTGCATAAAAAGAGCGGGAGTGTCACAGGTTTAAGCAAGCTGCAAGTAAGAGTACAGGATCTGGTACAAGGCTTGAGCAGGTGTGAGTGCTTAGTTGTCAGGCCTCGCAAATAGTTGACAACAGAATAGCTGACAGGATTCTATGTCAGTCTTGTTGACAACAGTGATCCATTGATGGGGAGCATGCAGAACTCTTGGCTAGCTCGTAATAGATATATACACGTCAATCAGTTGCACACACCTGGAGGTCATACACTTCAAACAGGAGCTTGCAGTGGTTTTGCAGACGTATGCGCTCTCCGTTGGGGAGCGTGAGCAGCTTGTTGTCGTCCATCACACTGTTCATGTTCTCCACCCACACTGCATCCACATCGCCATCAAAGATCAGGTACCTGTGCATGACGACAGTGTAGTGAGGATATGCAGGCAGATGCTGATGTACAAGCCTGTGCAGACGTTGGCCTTTGTTATGAACTTCCTACCATCCATGCTATTTGGCAAACAAGGTGCTCTTGAAAGTTGAACGACAAAGGCACAGATCATCTGAGCGCCCACCTAGCCTCGTCCTTATCTGGCGGCAAAGGCTTGTTAATCTCCCTGAAGATGTTGGACAACAGGCCGTCTGTCCAGTCGCGTGTGTCAGGGTCCAGCACTCCATACAGCTCGCTCACAGTGATGGCTTTAGGGTTGATGGTGTGCATGGTAGTCTTTTTGCCTAGCTTGGTCTGCAGGGTCGTGAATGAGTCACACATGTTGAAAAATTGGTATGAACTAAGGAAGGAAACTGATTTACGGCACGCATCATCTGCAGGAGCAATGAGAGTGCCCAAATCCTTTGTGTAAACGCTTTCCCGCCAGGCGCACACATAAGCGCTGATGGCAGAGGGGCATTTTGTTACATTGCAGCTGGTACGTGTGTTGTGTGGCACAAAACGAGCATACCTTGCTTCGTGAGAAACAGAGAGAGAGAGAGAGAGAGAGAGAGAGAGAGAGAGGGGGGGGGGGAGAAACAACACTAAGCCATGGATGATGGTGCAGCCCCTGCCTCTCACCTGAGCCCTGGCCAGGGTGTTAATGATGACAGTCTTGCCCCCGCCTGTCTGCCCTACGACCATGGTGGTGTGGCGAGTCATCACGACCTCGTACAGCTGGATCACTTTGTCCACCTGTGTGGTGTGTGTATGTATGTGTGTGTTTGCGTTTATGGCGTGGCATGCATGCGCTTGTTGGATGAGCATCACGGCCGAAAGTGTGTGTACAAGTTTCAATTAGTACGGTTCTTACACTCTATTGCAGCCAAGCTGGTCAGGCAATGCTTTTGTACCACCCCCAAGCATGCTTTTCATTTGACACCGTACAAGCACAAGTCACCCGCCCTAGAACCTGTCGTCCTATGGTACAACCTATGGTTTAACTCAAGGTACAATGTGCAAAGCCTTACCTGTTCACTGGAGTCCGTAAGGACTTGATAGCCCTGCTCTGCTAGCTCATTTTCCACAGTGTCATTGAACTGGGGGTAGCGCACACGAGGACAGTCCATGCCTGCAGGGTGTGGCGGTGATGTCATGACAGTGTGCAGTGACATGTAGGCTTGCGCAATGGCAGAGACGACGCCAGCAACACTAAACAAATCGAGCTAATATTCAGTAGTTTTGCTCCTTACAGTAGCTTCACTCCCATGCATCCAAACCGGGTTTTGCAGCCAATGTGCCATGCATAAGGTCGCTTGCAGATCCTGATTGGTAATTCAGCAGGTGAAGACAAGATGCTCTGCAAGCACTCGGTTGGCTTAACTAACATGCATTATCATTTGCACACACACACACATACAAAGACACACAAACACATATGCAGTAACAAACACAAGGATTCTCACCTGGGAAGAGGTCATTGACCAGACCCAAGAACAGAGGCACGTCATCATACACGAACTTGGGCAGGTTCATGTCACGCAGAGCACGCATGAGGACCAGATGTTCGCTCATATCGGGAGCACCACGCTTGAGTGAGCCTGAGCATATGTGCAGGTATTGGTTGGGGTGAATGATTGACCTATGGAAGTCGTTGTGTCGCGAACTGCCTGTTTGCTTTGGAGCAACGTGTGTTAATCCAATGATGTAACTTCACGCACAAGGGTGTGTGTCATCTCAAGACAGAAGATGTTTCGCCCATTTCAATGATGGCAACAGAGAGCTTCAAATCAAAAGGATACTGGACATGGAATCAGTCCTTGATCTTGCTGCTTGCTGAGCACGGAGCGCCATAGTGCATCTTTGGTGCAGCAAGGCTTACCTGCCATAACCAGCACACTTTTGAGGGCACGCAGACCTGCAGGTACGGTGTGGGGCAATGACACAGTTAGAGGCTAGGCCAGGTAGCACGTGTTGTCATACTGTGTAGGCTTTTGATGTGAATGAAGGCGTTGGACAATGGCACAGTTAGAGGCTAGGCCAGGTAGCACGTGATGTCATACTGTGTAGGCTTTTGATGTGAATGAAGGTGTTAGAGCTAGAAAGCTTTTGAACTAGCCCCAAATGTATAGCCTTGTCGCAATTGATGCAACACAAATGCAAACCAAAGTGGAATTGTATGCGATGATGTAGTTGTGCATGTGGTATAATTTGCATATTGGGCGTACACAAAGACTGCAAGAGGTCCCAAACAAAGCGCAAAGAGGCCTAGATATCATCATACCCAACCTTTTTTCCCAAAAAGAGACGCACCAAAGTCATAGTGGTGCTGTTTGGACAGCTGCTCCTTGGACAGGTTGTACAGGACTGTCATCTTTTTGGCCAGCAGCTTAGCACTGTCAAAGCCCTCAGAGAAGAGCATGATCTCGCAGATCTGCTCCAGGTCAGGGACAACCATGGTCACTGGACGGAACAGTGCCTGCGTGCGGACAACAGCATAGGCAAGGACAGGCGAGCAAAAGAGGAGGGTTAAGTAAGACAGATCTAGGAGTTGGAGCTGCAAGGAAACATGGTGTCATGTCAGTGATCATGTGAAATGCAATCTGAGTTCACACTTTGCCTCACTAAGCTGTGCAAGATGATGATACCTAATAGCCGCAGGCAGCCCACGCCCACGCCCACCGCTTACCCATGTTAAAGCACGAGCTGGACGGGAAAGCCCTCTTAGGCCTTGGATTTCGAAACACAGGTTCTAAAACAAAACACTCTTGCTTAACCGGACACTTTTTAGTACATTTCACACTACAATACAACAGCATCAGCGGCCCTCGCTTACCTTTAGGTTGTCAGGCAACTCTGTACGTCCGGCATAGCCTGGGTTCATGGTGATGAAGATGCCGGTTCGGGGGTCCAGGTTGATCTCCTTGCCCTCAAATTGGAACTTGACAAGATTGTTCTTCAGACCCTCCTGTGAGTTCAGGCCAGCACAGCAGCCGCTTTGGTGTCACACATTCTTTTCTTAACTTTATGGAGAAAGGCAAGCTTGCTCGTGGACTTAACAGCACAATCAAAATTTTCTATGTCCTACGTAGCTGCTATTTCATAGGCTACGTTTGAATGGCTTCGTACCATGTGCAAAATCACACAAAGCACATGCATGTATCCCACAAAGAATAAATCATTGAAGCATTGGTGCACTACACAAAATTGACCTCCAGGCATCCGTACTTGCCTGGATTTGTTTAATCTGGCTGGAAACCACGGACAGCACCTCTGCCTCAATACGGTTGAACTCATCGAAGCAACCCCATGCACCGCACTGCACCAGGCCACTGAATATGGAACCCATGGCTTTGTAATCCAGGCCCTCTCCACAATTGAACACAACACAAAGCAAGGCCATTGATTTGGCCAAGTCCTTGGTGGTCTCCGTCTTGCCTGTGAGCGTGTGAGTGCCGGTCTTAATCAGGTGAAGAAAGCGACCAAGACTCCATTTGGGCGTGCATCTTATCTAAAGATATCTGCATAGCTGTCCTTTTGAGCATGTGAGCTCCAACTGGGCATCTTTACACGGTTTGCCAAGGAAGCACTCACAGTTTCACACTGTACCATAATCACAAACACGCACAAAACGACACACTACACTCCCCTTTCCCCCAATTACACATGAAAACACACAAAGGCATACAAAAAAGCAAACACACCTGTGCCGGCTGGCCCTGCAGGTGCTCCTCCCAGTCGGTAGGTCAGTGCTGTGGTGAGCGTCATGCAGCAACGATCCGTGAGGGCGGTGATGACCAGGCGACCGTTCAAGCCCATGTATTCGTATCCGTATCTGCGTGTGTGTGTTAGTTGCTTGTCCATGTGGGTGAGAGTCTGAGGCATGAGGGTATGGTGCCCACATGAATGTATACGTAACATCGAAGCTTGAAGCGTGTTGATCAGAATTGAGTTATAGCTGCCCGGCAGTAACAGTCTCTGTTTACTTTGCTGTCTCAAAGGCAACAAGGCTGTCACGTCTACGGAAATGTCCGCGCATGCATTTGTGCCAGGCATCATCAAAAGGCTCATGGTATAAGACTACATCCTTGCAGCAAAGAGAGCTTCTTCACATAGAAAAGGCAGCACGCACTTGAAGAGCCCTGAGCACTGACGAATGTCGATGTCATCTCCAGAGCGGTCCCAGTAGAAACGCAGCTGGCTCTCCCACGCAAACTCACGCGCATCCATGATTGAGTCACGCACAAACGTGTCGACAATGTCACGTGCGTGCACGTCAATGATGATCAGCGTGTTGACTTTGCGACGTACCTCATCAGAGAGGTCAGAGCGCACCTGAAGGGTGGGGGAACAAATTAAAATGAACATAGCATGGGCGAGTCAGTGACGTGTGCATATATTTGTACAAAACAACACCGAGACCGGCAAGATACGAGCTGCTAGGCTAACAAGAGATAAGCAATATTACAAGCTGTGGTTGGTGCTTCAATTTAGGAGGTGACCACCAAGCGGACAAAACGACCCTGAACAGCACACTTCATGCCCTGATGCACAAAGCAGCAGCACGCTAGAGGCGTTGCACCCACCATTGCTGTGAGCTCTGACAGCTGGCCAGTGAGCTTTGCAGCAAAGTCTTTCATGGCATGTTTCTTGCCGTCACGCACACGTCGGAACACGTCCTCTGTCTCCCAGGTCCACCAAATTTGGGACCCCACCAGGGTCACCATGCCAAGGTTATCCCGGATCCAGGATGTCCTGTGCGTGCACGAGCAGGGAAGATGAATTGATGCACGCCTCAAAGATGCACGGAAAGGGCAATTTACAGTGCTTGTGCAAGATGTACAGAGCAAAAGTCGATAAAAATCTGACAAAAAGCGCATGGCCCTCAAATCACAGCGGTGTAAAATTTAAGGCTGGTCATGGTCACACAGAACCTCGGCATGTTGGCAAGTCCCTATGCCCTGCAGACCCTGTTAAACTGCACACCTTGATGTTTTGGCGTAATAGAACACGCCCTCCTTAGAGATATGGTACAAGGTAGCTCGCATCTCCTCCTCTACTTTGGCCATCCAGACTTCCACGGCACCTTCAATGATCACAGGACTCTGAAAGCTGAAGGCTTCCTTCTCACTGCTGATCATGCCTACGATACTCTTGTTGCCACGCCCGAATCGTAGGGACTGTGGATGGAAGGAGAGTCGGGTGTGTTTCTCGTCAGTATATCATATGGGACTGGTGGTGGGTGACAGCTGATTTCTGAAGAAACTACATCAATGAAAGCAAACAGCATACAACTGCAGAGAGCAATGTTTAAAATGGCAAGAAATACTTTGGCATCCTGCTGTGAGCTGTCAGCTTCATAAAAAAGGCGTGAGCTGAAGTGCACTAGCGTAGAAAAAATAAACACAGCCCCATACTCACATAATTTTGCTGCTAGTTTAAAAACTCAAGTTCCGCTCACTCACCGCACAGTTATCAAACAGCTTGAGCATGTGCTCCTGCACGCTGGTGGGGTCGCTGGTACCCAAAATACTGAGCAGCTCATCATCAGAGATGAAGAAGAAGCGAGGGAATGCACAGCGTTTGGTGTCCAGGTACTCAGACAGAGACTTCTGGCAGATCTCCAGTTGCTCTGACAGGGCCTGCAAGAGGTGTGAGTGTGAGCAGCACCATTTAGAAAGCATTGGGGCTCAAGTGTTGAGGGAGATGGCAACGCTCATGGAAACAAGGGGGTCTGATCAGCCCTGAGGTGCTACTTGTTGAATCACCTAATGTGCACCCGCAGGTCAGTGCACAGCACGTACAGCTCTCCTTGCACACCTGCAGGTTCTGCAGCCGCCCATCTGCACTACATGCATCAAGTACGTTCACGTTGCGTGCTGTCTCTGTCATAATGCGCTGCCACTGCTTGTCAATGCCGTCAAAGCGACGAGCCTCTGCCGGGAGCTGGTGCCGGATGTCATCGGAGCCCACAAAGATGGACTCCAGGTACATCCACTTACGTTGCACCAGCATCCACACCTCAATGCACTCGCCTGTGAGCATTGTATGTGTTGGAGCGCATGTATACATGATTCTGTCAGGCTACTGCAGGGAGGTTGTCATTGTTTCACTGAGTTTTTGAGGCGGAACCCCCCGGGGCGTAGTCCCCTTATGTTCATGTCAAGTTTGACTGAAGAATAGAGCTTTGAGCCTCCCAGGCAACCTCAGAGTGTAAAATTTGTATGAAATAGAAGCTAATTTTGCGCTGATTCCGAAACACCCCGGTCAAACCCCCCTCCACTCGTGACTCCAAGGGGTCGCGTGTCACTGTTCCCCCCGGGATTCAATTGGGTGTCTTTATCATATATTTAGAATGTTTCCCATCATATTCTTAGTCCTTCAGCAGTTGTGACGTTGTGTGTGATAGGTCTACCCGACTGATGCCAACACGCTAGCAGCGCTTGCAGCAGCAGAGCAGAGACGGCAGCAGCTTCACAGCACTCGGGAGGACAGGCGAGCAAGGGCCTGGGAGAGGACCCGATTCCAGCACTTGGCACAGCACTTGGAGCAACAGTCTCAGCCTGGCAATGCCACTCAGCAGGCACGGGAAACAGCAGCCCAGTCAGAGATGGTGGCTTTGAACAACCGTATGGAGCTCAGGCGTTCAGAGGAGCAGTTAGAAGGATTGCAGCCCCCCTGAATTGCTCGCTCACATGACACACAGCTGTTGAGGTGTATATTAGAGGTCTGACACACCATTGCCAAGCAAACAGCTACAGACACGGTATGGTATGACAGGGACTGCAAATGCAAGAGGGGGGGGGTGCAGGGGGGTCGCATCCCTCCCTGAAGTCTAACATTAGAATGCCGCTCTTCATTGCAAAGATCAGGCTGCCATCTCAGAAATGGTTGAACAGGAGCAGTGGGGTGCAGAGGGAGTGCAGCCCCCC
>Ga0307948_1000628_pt1 | contig 24100 bp, 42 predicted proteins | sample OrgLakmetagen280_FD_201824 | JGI IMG/M metagenome (GOLD analysis project Ga0307948, IMG submission 201824) | Saline water microbial communities from Organic Lake, Antarctica - #280 | ecosystem: Environmental > Aquatic > Non-marine Saline and Alkaline > Saline | place: Antarctica: Organic Lake...
TATTGAAGATAATATGGCACCGCCTAAAATTTTGAATTGGTTGGATGTGCGCTCTTTAGGAACGTGCAATAAAAAATCTTGCAAAAAAATGCACTCTTTCACCAGAACACTATATGGTGAAAAATGCGGAATTCCTCAAATTGAAGTTGAAATAAAGATACTCAATGATAACAACAATAAAATTCCTATTATTGGCAATTTTACTCCCATTGAAGGCGACTTGCTTGTGTCGCGTGTAATTCACGATTTTGAAATAACGGAATATATTCCAAACGGTTTGCACTCGTATCAATTCACACTTGTTTACCCCTCTTGCGAGTGGTCGCGTGAACCAGTCCCTAGATTTTCGCCGTGGTTTGATTTGGTAGTTTCACACGATAATTAACTTTCGCGCCTCATTAACATACCAGTCTAAATTCAAATTTGCAAAATCAAAATCATCAATGTCATTACAAACCACTAATTGTTGACCAGCTTGGATTGATGTTTCCCGAATTGTTACACGGCTTCTATTCTTTGTGTGTATCCGTTCATCCCAAACATCTATTCCAATCTCATCAATAACGCTGTTAAAAAATTGGTCTGTCAGTTTGTTGGCGCGCTTAAAATGACCTAGTGTCGCGGGGTCTTTTGGTGGGCTGATTTTCTTCATTGTGTGACCATTGCGCGCTACAAAATACCGTGATGTACTTTGAACCTGTTGACCGCCCCACATTAGTTTAGATGCACGGTCAACCTTCACCCTGCACACGAATTCAAACGGGTCATGTTGAGCGCGCATGAAAGCTTCAGGCTCTATGCCTTGCGTCATAGCTGCTACGGCGGCGCGTGTTACTACTGTGGGGTTAAAATCCTTATGCCAGGCGGGTGGCCCTGCTGTGCTGATACTCTCCGCAAAGTTGAGCGGGCTGGGGTGCCAATACGCGCCTTTTTGCTTTAGTTTTCCGTCCGGTGTTTCAGCAACATAGTTGTTCACGTCCCTAATCCACATTCTCGAATAGTCTGCACCCTCTAAAACAAGGTGTGTGTAATCTTCCCACATTTTACAAATACGCGCCGCTTCAGGTTCATAATCGCGGTCAATTCGATATGTTATACCATCGGTGTTGATTTGAACAAATTGAAAAGTCGGAATATCTACAAGCCATTCCGCTAACATGCAAAGCAACAATTGCCCATTTATTGTGATAGACATTGTAAATTTAGGGTCATAAAAAACACTAAATTTACTGTTACTATTACCGTATGTTCCGTTTGCCGCAAGCTTTAGTGAGGCGTTTTCGACCGTCCCTTTTTTGTGTGTTCTGCGGTCAATCAAAAGTTGGTTGAATTCGCGCGCAAAATGTTCACCTAAATGTGCGGGTGTTAGATTGTTCACAACTGCAATTGATGGATAAAGCGAAGCAACGTCAATATCTCTGATTTGCAATTGGTTTGTTGAACGCACCAATTGTTTTGAAATAGAGCCGTGAATTCCGCCTGTACCAAAATGAAAATCCATTCCACCAACATTTGCAGACACACCTTTAAAAACACCTTTGGTTACTAAATCCGCTTCAGGGTCATCAATATCAGCACTAGTTAATTTTTGCGTTTTCATCCATGTCAGGACGCGACTAAATTCTGGATTTTTAAATTTGATATATGGGAAAATAATATCACTCAACACAATTTCACTGCGGAATGATTGGCGTTTTGCTTTACGGTTATTCTGGTCACGGTCATAGCAAACATCATCACCAAGCCTGTTTTCCAGCAACTTAGCGCCAATTTTTGTATCGTTAAAGTTCAGAACATCGCCAGGTAGTGAGGCAATCAAACCAATTCTGAATTCAATTGCTGGCATAGAAAACCAAGCGAATTTCTTTGTTTCTTTAACATCGTGAATGTTGTAGGGAATTAACACGCGGTCAATCTGATCATCTGTAAGGTTTGACCCTAATTCTATCTCTGTTCCGATCACGTCAACAATGCTTTTGGACCGCATGTTAATTTGCAATGCTTTTAAGCTGGTAGTTTTTGCACGGTTGTCAAAGTGATGAATTTTGAACAAATCAATTTGCGGTGCAAACCGTTCATTTTGCCACACCGCAAACTCAAACCGATCAAAGCTTTTAATAATCCGCATTGCGAATTCGTAAATCTGTTCAACTGTTGCATTGGGATTTTTAAATAACCAGTGAATAACCGGATAGTCAAAATGTTCGCTGTTGAAACCGATCATTGGTGTTTGTGTTTGTTGCAATTGTGTGAACCAAGCAAACAATTGCAACCGATCATCGCGGCGGTGGCTTATTTCCCAAGTTTGAGAAGTGTCAGAATTGAGCATTTCCGCATGTAGAGTGAACACATTTGGGAAAGTTTCTATGTCATAAACTATTGCTTGCGATAGGTTCATTTACAATGCTCAATTCTAAATCAAAAGGGGATGCAATCGTCAAGACCTTCATCATATTCAATTCCGGTTCTGTTGCGGCACTTCTCACCATGAAAAGCACCGCAAAGATTGCACCCCTTTAGCCGTTTGGGGTTTGGGTGCTGCCTGGACCCTGTGCAAAACCGTGTGCTGGCTGCATTTGCGGCTGGCCCTGTGGCTGGCCCTGTGGCTGGCCCTGTGGCTGCATTTGCGGCTGGCCCTGTGGCTGCATTTGCGGCTGGCCCTGTGGCTGCATTTGCGGCTGGCCCTGTGGCTGCATTTGCGGCTGGCCCTGTGGCTGGCCCTGTGGCTGGCCCTGTGGCTGCATTTGCGGCTGGCCCTGTGGCATGTTGCTTGCTGGCAATTGCATAGTTGGCGCACCAGGTGGTAACGCAAGCTGTGAGCGAACACCGCTAAACATATCTTCAGGACTGGCACTGTTCATAATTGCAGGGCCAGCTTGGAAAAACAACAAACCCTCGGGGTTGACGTAAAGCCCTGGTGTGTGCGTCCGATTTGTTGGCACGTTTACTTGCAATTTCAGATCAATTGCAAAATAATCGCCTGTTTTGAATTCGTGTGGTTGCATTTGACGGTATGAACCATTTTCAAAAGCGTAAACAGGTGGTGAGAACGCTTCAGTTTTGACAGTAAGAACAATGCAACCGCCATACCCTTCACGCGCGGAATATGGTTTTCCTTGCTTGTCGGTTGTGTCACCGTCAATATATTTCCATGAAAATTGGGGCGGTGTACCGTTAGGAAATGCTGTTGCCGCTTCACTAGCCATGTAAGGCCAAATGTGTTCAGCAAATTGTGCTTTGTCAAAAGCCAAACCAAACGCAGTTTGCATAACGGGTTGACCGTCTTTCAAAACGGGTTGCTTTGTATCCAAATCAATCTTTGGTTTGGGTTTACCAACATCACCCCAAACGCAACGCCCAACAATTGTACCTTTTACTTCAGTAACCATTTAATCAACCTTTCAATTTAGCAAACATTTTGCTTGCTTTTTCGTTTGCAGTTATTCGTTTCAACTTTACACCCCTGTTAGGGCGATGTGTCAAACCTTCAACAAGTTCTTTCGGAACATTGTTTTTGATTGCCTGTGCTGGTGTTATCATTTTTTGCGATGATATATCAACACCAGTTAGAGATTTAATAAGAGCGGAGTTTACATAACCAAGCCATGTTTTGTTTCCTAAGCTGTTTTCAGGCGTGTAATTTTCAACAACCTCACCGTTTTTAATTTTGTGAAGTGCTAAACCTTCTAATGCCTCTAATTTGTTTTGCGATCTTTTGATTGCGACGCTCAACAAATCCATAGATTTTGACAATTCTTCATTTGACAATTCTTCGTGAAAAACAATATCGGAAACCTCCAAAGCATTGTATCCGGCTTGCGTTGCTGCGTTACAGTAAACCAAAGACGGGCAGCGTTTGCAATGATCACCAGTGTTTAATTCATTTTTAAGGTCCGATAATTCATCAATCAAATGTGACCAATAAATGTAAAACTGTTCGCGGGTTACTTCCCAAGTTCTAATTGGTCCATCACGATGGATTGCGCGCGGTTGGATTATGGAAAACACAAAACGACTAGGCGGCTCTTGATCTGGATTGTTCAGAACGTATCCGATTGCGTGACTGATTAACGTCCAATTCATCAACGGTTCTACAATGCGATAACCGTGTTTAAAATCATCAATAAACAGAACATTATCGCTGGTGTGTGTGATGTTATCGGCGCGACCATTTACACGGTACAAATCACCATTTTGATGTGATGTGTCAATTTCCATTTCTTGCATTAACGGAATGTAAGGTTCATGTTTGTTAATGTAATCAAGATATTCCGAAACTGCGTCTAACATATCTTCAGTCATAAACACGCCATTTGACGCTTGTTTTCCGATTAGCTTTTCATCTGGTGTTCCGTTGTGAGACAGAACAGCCATTTCATGTGCGGCTATACCTTCGTCACGAATAATTGCGGCGGCGTCCTCTGTGGCGGGTTTGAATACCGCCATAGAGTTAGAACCATTGCAAGCAATCAAACGCGGCAAATCTGTTGCAATGACATCAATCATTTTAAGCGGTCCATTTTCCATCGCGTTGCATTGCCTGAATTGCAAAATTGATCATTTGCGGATTGCTTGCAATATCTGTGATTGCGCTCAACGGTTGACCAAACGCACCCGCAATTTCACTTGTCAAACCGGACAAATATGCAGCATCAACTGCACCAGATTGCATAATCGGTTGCATCTTTTCCATGAACGATTGGAATTCACTTTGTGGCGCTGTGGTTGCTTGCGGTGTCGGTTGTGCCGTGGGCATGGGTGGCGCTGTGGTTGCTTGCGGTGTCGGTTGTGCCGTGGGCATGGGTGGCGCTGTGGTTGCTTGCGGTGTCGGTTGTGCCGTGGGCATGGGTGGCGCTGTGGTTGCGCTCAATTCTGCGGTAACTTGCGCCTTCAGTTCATCCGAAACACCTTTTTTCGCGCGCCAGGTTCCGTCCTTGATGGTTCCCTTGGATGGTGCGTGAATACGTTCATCCCAAGGCATGCCTGCGCTATCGGTTGCGGGCGGTGCTGTGTTCAGGGTTTCGTCATCTTCGTCCGGTGATGACCCGTACATATTTACCGCCATGTCATTTTCGTCATCATGCGCGGGTGTGTTGACGCTGGTAAAAACGGGTTGTGCTGATGTATCGCCGGAAAAATGGGCAATCATCGCGGCAAGGCTGGAAAATTTAAGTGTTACGCTTACGCTGTTCATTTTGTTTTGTCCTGTGGTTAAAGTTTGCTCGTTTGGTATAGAATGAGATTGACAAGGGTGCAAGCATTTTTTACAACTTGGTAGAATTTTAAAGGATGATAAAATGAACATAACTATAAGTTGTTCAGTTTTTGCGAGATTGGCTAAAGTGGCACGGTTAAACACCGATGGTTGTTTGCGGTCCATTTGGTTAGAAGTTAAAGACGGTAAAACCATTGCCGTTGCAACTGACCGCAAAATAATGGCGATTGAATTTATATCTGAAGGCGGTGGTGTAGATTTTTCAATGAACGCTGTTGTTGATGATGCTTTGATTGCGCAATGTGAGATTGAAAAATCGTTTAGTGGTTCGATTGATTTTGAATTTAACCCCGCTCTAAACTGGACGTATGCAAAAACATCATTTGGTTATGTTCACGGCCAAAATGCTGCACTGGTTGGTGATGATGACAAGAACGTGTTGCATCGGTGGCGCGGTTGTTTACCGGATAAATTACCCAAAATTACAACAGGTGGCATGTTCACCAATGTTGAGCGGTTGGCAGTTCTGGCGAGTTCGTCACCTTCAGGAATGATCATTTTCCCTGAACAAATTGACGTTGATAAACCTGTTGTTGTAAATGACGTGCATGATCCGAATTGGCTTGGCGTGTTCTTATCAAAACCGGAAAACAACAGCACACCGGACCCTGTAACAATTCCAGGTTGGGCGAGATAATGACTGACCTAATCCGACAATTTTGCAAAGTGAAACATGAACCTGAATACGGTACATATGGTGATTGTTTGCGCGCTTGTGTTGCAACCATGCTAGGGCATGATGTTCCGCATTTTTTTGAAGATGGTTGTGATGGTGAGACAGGGCAAAAACGATTGCGCGATTATTTGATGACGCTCAACCTTGCACCGTTTACAACCGCATTAGACGCTGATCAAGTTTCAAAAGATGTACTATTTGAGTTTATGCGGGTGAACAATCCCAACATAAACTATCTGTTGTTTTGTCGCTGTGGTGGTGAAGATCACGCGGTTGTGTGTCGTGATGGTGCGGTTGTGCATAATCCGGCTTGGACGCCTTACCCTGTGAGCGGTCCTAACAGTTCCGGCAATTGGTTGATTATGGTGTTTTGCAATGCAAATTAAGACATATCTTAGCGGTCCAATGACAGGATTGCCGAATTTTAATTATCCAGAATTTAACCGTGTTGCTGCGTTGTTGCGCGCTAAAGGTGAGTTTGTTTTCAATCCGACTGAACACAATTGGGATGTAAACAATTTTCCGATTAGAGAAGCGTTTGCGACTTATTGCAATTTTATATGTCTTGAAGCTGATAAAATTGTTTTACTCAAAGGTTGGCAAAATAGCCTGGGTGTGTCTGCTGAATTGGCTCTAGCCAAAAATTGCGGTTTAATTGTTGAAGAATGGGCGGACGATGCAAATTAAGAATGGTGAATTTTGGTTGGGTAATTGTCTGGAATTGATGCGTGACATTCCTGATGGTTCGGTTGATATGGTGCTTTGTGATCTTCCTTACGGTACTACACAAAACAAATGGGACACAGTAATTCCGTTTAAACCTTTGTGGGCTGAATATTGGCGAGTTGTAAAACCAAATGCCGCTATTGTTTTAACCGCGCAATGCCCTTTCGACAAATCTTTGGGAATGTCACAAATTCAACACCTGAAATATGAATGGGTTTGGAATAAGTGCAGAGGTACAGGGCATTTAAATGCTAAAATACAACCTATGAAGTCACATGAAAATGTTTTAATTTTCTATAAAAAAAAATGTTCTTACAACCCGCAAATGTCTTTCGGTCACTCAACATACGAAACACCAGAAAACAGCGCGTCTAAAAATTACGGTTCTGTTATAGGAACTAAAACAAAAAACACAGATGGTTCTAGGTATCCTGTTTCAATTCAAGATTTTAAAACTCACAAAAATCCACTACACCCAACACAAAAGCCTGTTGCACTATTTGAATACTTGATCAAAACCTACACAAACGAAGGTGAAACCGTCCTAGATAATTGCGCAGGTAGTGGTACAACAGCCATTGCAGCGGAAAACACCAATCGCAAATGGATTTGTATTGAGCAAGAACCAGAATACTACAACAAAGCTTGCTTTAGGGTGATGTTGAATGATCACGCTTAGACCCGATCAAATGGCGCTCAAGTTGGGCGCTTATGAGGCGTGGAACAGCGGCTTGCGCAATGTGCTGGTGCAACTCGCCACGGGCGGCGGAAAATCAATCGTAATGAGTGACCTTGTTTTAGATGGTCATAATCAAAATTTAAAACAGGTTGTCATTGCGCACCGCACAGAATTAGTTTCACAGCTTTCAATGCACATTGCGAAGCGGGGAATTCATCACGCGATTATTGCCCCTAAAGCTGTAATTAAGCAAATCATCAACCAGCACCGCCGCGCGTTTGCTGGAAAATCTTTTGTCCGAATTGATGCAAATTGCAGTGTTGGCGGCGTTGATACGATCAAGGCACGGCACAAAGATTTAAAGGCATGGGCCGAACAACAACACCGCTGGTTTATTGACGAAGCGCACCATGTTTTGCGAAAAAATAAATGGGGCTTTGTGGTTGCGATGTTCAAAAATGCTTTTGGTTGCGGAGTTACTGCTACACCAGAACGTGCGGACGGTTGCGGGATTGGTTCTCATGCGGATGGTGTTTTTGATCACATGGAAAATGGTTTAACCATGCGTCAATTGATTGATCAAGATGCGCTTTGCGATTATGAGATTTGTATTCCTGAAAGCGATTATGAAATTGACGATAGCGCATTAGGTGCAAGCGGTGATTACTCGCAAAAGAAAATGAAACAAGAAAGTCAGCGATCTAAAATTACGGGCGATGTTGTCTGGAATTATATGTTACGCGCGCTTGGTAAAAAAGCGATTGTTTTTGCAACCGATGTTGAAACGTCTAATAATATGGCGCGCAAATTTAATGATGCTGGAATTCCAGCGGCGTCAATATCAGCGGAAACCCCGTCTGAAGTGCGTGAAAACATGGTTGAACGGTTTAAAGACGGTCGGTTAACCGTGCTTGTAAACGTTGATTTGTTTGGTGAAGGTTTCGACGTACCAGCGGTTGAAGTTGTGATTATGGCCCGTCCTACCGCGTCACTCGCTGTTTACCTTCAGCAATTCGGGCGGGTGTTACGCACAATGGTGGGTAAAGCTTACGGCTTGGTCATTGATCATGTTTCAAACTGGAAACGCCACGGTTGGCCGGATAAACCGCGAGTTTGGACAATGGATAGACGCGATAAACGCGCGAAAAAAGAACCTGATCCTGATGATGTGCCGCTAGTTGCTTGCAAAAATATCGCCTGCGGTAAACCATATGATAAGGTTTTGTTGGCTTGTCCGCATTGTGGCGAGATACCAATTATTGAGATTGCAGAACGCGGCTCTATTCAACAGGTAGAGGGTAATTTAATATTGCTGGACCGTGAAGCACTGGCAAAAATGCGCGCTCTTGTCGAATTAGAAAACCCCGATGCAATCGCAAATCGTGTCGGTTTTGTTGCTGGTGACTTTGCTGCAAAAGGTGTTAGAAATAAGCAAATCTTGCGAATTGAGACACAGCAAAAATTGCAGGATAGAATTGATGAATGGGCAGGTTGGCAACGCCACATAGGGCGCAGTGATCAAGAAAGTTATCGCCGCTTTTATGAAGCTTTGAAAATAGATACCATCACGGCGCTAACTCTGAAAACACAAGAAATGCAAAACTTAATCGAAACAATAGAAAAATGGATAGAAAAATGTCAGATCACAAACAACCAACTGGCATAAACACTTGCGCGCATGGTACACACAATTCACTCCCCTGTGAAAAATGTTCAAGTCAACTTACGCAAAATTTGATGACTGTGCCAGGTTACGAAACCCTCGCGCGTGTTCTTCAATTGGCCTATGACCAATCGGCGCGCGGTAAAGGCAAAGAGCGTCACGCAAATAGCAAACCATTTGACCAACAACCAATTTTTAACATTTCTCGCATGGTTGGCGTTGGTGGTTTGAGTCACCAAATTTGCAAAAAGGCGCAAGAAGCAACAGGTATGGCGGCGCGCGGCTCAACCGATGCTGCAAAAGCTGAATTCCTTGGCGCTATTGTTTACGCGGCGGCGGCTTATCTGTTGATTGAAGAAAATGAATAAATTGCTTAATCAATACGAAGCTATTTTCAATGAAATTACTAAAAATTTTGAAACTCTTTCTGTTGAAAATCAACGACTGACAGCGATCACCTGTTGTCGAATTTTGCAATCAATGGGTATGGAAACCGCAATAGGTTCAGGAAATGACAAAGACGCTAGTGCTCTAATCTCAATGATTGACCAACTCAACAATGAACAAAATCCTGAACCTGAAACAAATGTGATACAGTTGTTCAAATGACCAGTGAAACCGCCATACAGAACCATACAAGGAGAGACTTTGCCTTTATCGGCCCCAACTGGCGCAACAACGTAGGGGCGCTGTTAGACGCGCGTGGCGTCCCTGTGCGGTACGGTTTGGCTAATGAGACAAAAGCGGAAAACAAACGCACCAAATCCAGCGACATAATCGGCATTACACCAACTCTTGTAACTGCGGATATGGTGGGTTCAATTGTTGGAATTTTTACGGCGCTGGAAACCAAACATTCCGCTTGGGTATTCAAACCCGATGACCCGCACACAATTGCACAGTTGAACTTTCACAACATTGTGCGTAATGCTGGTGGATATGCGGGTTTTGTAAATGATCCGGCGCAAATCAATTCGATAGTGAGGCGATAAAATGGATATTCAGGTAGGTGATTTGGTTGAATTTGGTTCACAAAAGAAACGTTTTCTAATCACGTCAATTGAGGATGATACTGGACATTTGATTTCTGGTGAGTACAAATTGCAAGCAAATCTTTGCAAGCGTGTGGAGCGCATAGAATGAAACCTGAACAGATATTAAATGCTGGTGTAAAACTTTGGGTTGATGGTGGTTTTCAAAAGGTAAAATTGCGCCAAATTGCTGATGTTTTAGAAGTATCACACCCTAGCATTTTGCATCATTTTAGGACGGTTGCAATTCTACATGATGCAATTGTTAGACACGCTGTTTCGGTTGGTGATGAAAAAGCCATTCAGTATTTGAACTTGATTGGCTATTCACAAAAATAAACCATTGTGTAAATGCGTCACCTATGTCAGTCCAAACCCCGCGCACAAAACTACCATCAACGTAAATGTTCCACCACAATTCGTTGCGGTCTGGATAACCCATTTCAACCAATTTAACCCCGTTTATCTCACCAAGGGTTTGAGCCATTTTTCAATCCGTTCATTGTTTGGTAAATGGTCATTTGCAGTTATTTCAACATAGTCTGACGGAAAAAGTGGCGCACCATAGAGTTTGTCACCATCTTCAAACCCTACAAATTGATTGTTTTTCCAAAATTGCCCGTCTTGGTCACGCTTAATTGTCATTTTAACAGTTCCTCTACTGTGCGATTTTTGCAAAGTTGTTCCATATAACCGATTGGGCAAGCTGGCACCCAAACCCAAGGTTGTGTTTCGCGCATTGTTTTGTTGGCAAGCTGAATTGCGTGATACGGTTTACACCCTGTTAATTCAACAACACGGCGCGCGGCTTTGACACGCCACCACATATAGAATAGGTGTTTTTTAAATCCCTGCATCTTTTTTCCACTGTTCAACATTGTCGGACAATGTGCCGTATGTGCGAATTTCAAAGGTTTTTGCGTTGCGTTGAAAGGTGAACACATTGGCGCTACCGTGTTGTTTAATATCCATCAACGTAGCGCAATTTTCAAAACTTTTAACCAACTGTGCGTTGATATTTCGCAATGCGTGTAATTTATCTTGCAGTTCTGTTACTTTGGGTGATGAATTACCAAACATTGTAAATTCCCCGAACAATAATAAAAATAATCCACCAAAGAGCAAGTGAAACCGGAACCATCCAAATTAAATTTCTAAGCCACATTATTGCATTGCCTCTTTTACAGCCAAATCAATTGACTGTTCAAGGGTTAGTGGTGCGGTACATGCGCTTAACATTGCGATAATTACAAACCATTTCATTTTCATTTTCCTTGTGATGTTTCTGTTGAACAACATCTAATCCATGCGCAAAAGAGTGTCAAGATATATTTGGCACGTTTTGGCACGTTTTTGTGTTGCTTCTACCGCTGGTAAAATGTAGCTGTGCTGGACGGTATCACACCTGAAGGCGACCCAATGACAAAAAAAACCCTAAGAATAAAGCAAGTTGCACAGCATGTTGATATTCCCTTGCGTACCCTACACCGCATGTTGATTGACGGGCGGTTTCCTGTTGAGCCGATACCCGACACAAAACCTCGCATTTGGTGTACCGATGCTGTTGACGCTTGGTTGAAGGGTCAAAATAAATGCAAGACATAACCCAAGCGCGCGCATTTACCGATGCGCTAGGCGGTGGCGTGTTCGATTTCCGCGCGATACATGATAAAGATCGTGGCGTACAAGGTGTCAATTTTCGCGGCACAATTGACGATGTTTGGTCGCAACTGGTCACACATAACACCGCTGGTTATGGTTGTTTTTGTGTCGTAAATGAAAGCAACGGCGGGCGCGTCCTTGCTGAAAACATCACCCGAATTCGCGCACATTTTGTTGACCTTGATAATTTGAACGCAATGCAAAACCTTGCGCGCGCAAATGATTGGTCAATCAAACCAGCCTTTATGGTTCAAAGTAGTGCGAACAAAGCGCATGTTTACTGGCCTGTTGTCGCATACGCTGGCAATGACCGCTTCAGCACAATTCAGAAAAAGTTAATCCAGTTTTTTGATGCTGATCCGGTTATCTTTGATGCACCAAGGGTGATGCGCCTTCCTGGCACCCTTCACCAGAAGGGCACACCGCAACTTGTAACCTGTTCCGCATTGTCTGGTTTTGGCTACGTCACACCGATTGAGTATTTTGAGCAAGCTTTAGAACACGTTAATATTGTTGATTTTGGTGGCGCGCGGCATGAATTGGGTGATCCTGACAAAGCTGCACCATCGCTTACATGGGTACAATTTGCACTTGATCAATGTGACCCCAATGACCTGGACCGTGGCGAGTGGATAGGTTTTACCGCTGCAATCAAACAATGTGCTTGGTCGCTTGCTGACCCTGACACAATTTTCAATATGTGGTCCGCATGGTGTGACCGTTATGAATTCAATGATATTGCTGAAAATCGCAAGCAATGGGATAGCATACAAAATGCACAACTTGGCTGGAATAGCATCAAATCCCGCGTCCCTGCTGTTAAAGCACACGCAAGCTTTGCAGGTATCACACAACAGCCCATGTCCGCGCCCGTAGCAGGGCAAGCCCCTGTGCCGCCTATGCCAGCACCAGAACCACCCACATTGGACGGTACAGGCGAGTTATTGACCGCTGGTGAGCAAGCTATATATTTTCAAGGTTGCGCATTTATTGCCAACATGGGAAAAATTCTAACGCCTTCCGGTCGCATGATGAACGTAACGCAATTCAATGCTGAATATGGTGGTAAAAAGTTTATCATTGATGAACAGGCAAAAGTTGTGAATGAACCTTGGCAAGCGGCTACACGCTCAACACTTGGCACAATTCAAAAAGTTGACCACATTAGATTTTTGCCGCATGTGCCTCACTTAGATGTGCATGTTGATGAATTGGGGCGCGCTGGTGTCAACACCTATAAACCTGCAAACATCAACTTGGTTGTTGGTGATCCTGCGCCATTTTTAAACCACCTTGCGCGAATATTACCAAACGAAAATGACCAACATATATTTTTGCAATATCTTGCACACAATGTAAAGTTTCCAGGCTATAAAATACCTTGGGCACCATTGCTGCAATCTGCTGAAGGTGTTGGAAAGGGTATATTTAAAGCGGTAATGCGTCACGCAATGGGTTCACCTTATGTTTACTATCCTAAAGCTAAAGAAATGGCGGAAAGTGGTTCAAAGTTTAATGCTTGGATGCGCGCTAAATTGTTCATTTTGGTTGATGAAATTCGCACCGATGAACGCCGTGATATGATTGAAATTCTGAAGGATTTTATATCTGAAAAAGAGATTGAAATTCAAGGTAAAGGCAGTGACCAAGACAAAGAAGATAACTATTCAAATTGGATGTTTTTTAGCAACTGGAAAGATGCAATTCCCATTAACAAAAACGGGCGGCGGTTCTCAATCAACTATAGTGGTCTGCAAACTGCTGAACACATTTTAGCGGCTGGCATGGATGACCCATATTTCAACTGGTTGTTTGATTGGATTGAACACCAGAACGGCGGCGCAATTGTGGCAAACTATCTAAAAAACTATCCGATTGAGTTTAGAGGTATACCGATGCGCGCGCCGCAAACTTCCAGCACACAAGAGGCGTTGCAAAAATCCCGTTCACCGTTGGAAAAAATGGTTCTTGATGCGGTTGAAGATGCTGCACCTGGTTTTCGCGGTGGTTATGTTTCAAGTTTGGCGGTTGCAAACAGGATCAAACAGGTTGGGCAACGGGCGGTTTCTACACAGACAATTGCGAGTGTTCTTGAACAGCTTGGTTATATGAGAATTGGGCGCGCAACACGTCCATATTTTACTGAAGATGCAAACAACAAAGCGGAAATTTATCACATTGAACCAACTGCAAACGTTGCTCAATTTGGACAAATGCAGGGGTATGAAGCGTGATATTGTCTCTGTACGATTTTACTGGTGAAGCGGTTAAACCTTGGGCGCAAATGGGCTTTAAGTGCGTTTGTTTCGATACTCAACACATATGAATTTATCGAAATGATGGGTGTTCCAAAGATGGTTGCAAGGTAGAGTTAAAAAATAAAAACCGCCCATTTTCCGCAAACGTCATCACACCGTTCACGTACTCTGTAGGCGGTTTCCATGCACCCCCAGCTAGGTGCATGATTTGTTTTATACGGGTTGCGCTTTACTGTCAATCACAGCCTGAAATTCGCGCCACTCGCCTGCTGACATGCCTGCTGTGTGCCTTGTGACAGTTTCCCCGCGCAACATAGCCTGAACAGCCTCTAGGCCGCTGTGTGATAGCTGTGCGCCGCTCAAACGGTATTCTTCGAACGCTGCATACGCTTCAGGCACCCAATCTGCTACCAGCTTGCAAATCAAATCAGCATAAACACGAATTTCATATTGTGCATGTGCATCCGCGCGCAATCTCAAAAAGTGGAAAAGATTGTGCAAATCAACTTTCCAATACCATTGTGTGTAGATGTTTGCAGGTAGGTTGATGCGGGCGAGTTCACGCGCAATTCCATAACCGTTTTGATTGCTTTCACCAGCATCATGCAGAGCGTGTTGATAGTTATCGTAAGCCGTTTCACATGCTTCTTTGCTATCACACAACCAATCTTCAATGTGTTTTGGATCAACGGCACCTGATTTACCCTGTGCATTTGTTGTTGATTGCGCTTGCACTTGTTCCGGTTCTGGAAAATAAAATTCACGGTCCAGAATTGAATAGCGCGCGCTGTATTCGTTTACATTCGCGGTGCGGTGGCGTATCCATTGGCGCGCAACAAATACAGGCAACTTAACGTGCAATTTTATTTCGCAATTGTGAACAATTATTCCTTCGGCTACAAAAGTGTGATTACTATCAACGGTTTCCAAATCGTAAACATCTTCAACACCAACGTATTCAATTTTTGCAATTTTGCAAGAAATAGCTTTGCTCAACAAACCGTTGGTGTGGACGTGTCTGTGATGTTTGGCGCACAAGAAAGAAACATTTTCACGCAAGTTATTTGCCGGATTTTCGTCAATGTGATGTCTGTCTGTGGCTTTTTCACTACAACCAAGTGTTTCACAAGTTCCGATCTTAGGATACATCGAACGTGTGATGTGTCTCACGTCTTTTTGATCTTCAGGTGCAACTCGCCTGTTGTCAGGGTTCATAATCGTGTGAGTACCTGTTGCAATCATTCTCCCCGCGTATTTTGTTATTGTCGCTGGTGCAACACCCATAGCGGAATGAATTTGCTTTTGAGTTTCACCAGCGTCACGCCGCCTTACAATCTCAGAAACAATATCGGCACCATAACATTTTGAACCATTCAACATTACTTCGCTTCCGATTTTCAAACCGTCCGCTAATGTTCCAAATCCATTAGGTGTCATAATTCTGTGATTATCTGTTACTTTAATTGACCGGAAAAACGGCGCTCCGGTGGTAATCCTATAAACGGAACGAACTCCGGTTTTCCAAGCGTTTTTAATTTTTGTTCCTGTCACAACACCTGTTGTTGGGTTTACCGTTCTAATTTTTAAAATTTTGACCCAAGAATTTTCTTTACCGCCAACTTCAAATGCTTCAGCTAATTCTCTCATTGTGTACCATTTCACGGAAACACCGGATGGTGCAAAATGTGGTACTTTTGTATCGCCACTAAGGCACATTTCAAATGGTGTACTGTGCCAATGACGCATAAGGTATCGAATTAATCCGGCGTCATCTTGTGTGGTTTTTGTTCCGGTTCCATAGCTAACCCGCGCGGCCTGTGCAATCGCTTCGTCATTACCCATATAATCAACCACACGCACAAAACCGTGATCTAAGACGGGGTGAGCGGTGTGTAGGTGTTTTTCCATTCCTGGTGAAATTGCGCGCCGTGTCATTTGTTGGTTGTCACGTGAAGCGGAGATTTGTGTTTTCTGTTCAGGTGTTAATTTCATGTTGTGATCATCCTTTTCATTTTGTAAGTTTGGCATTGTATTTCAAACACTGCGTGTTGTCTGGTTTCCAGCGTGTAGCCAACGCTGATGTGATAATACTCCCCAACGCGCGCGAAACCATCAAACACAATATGTTGCATCTGGTCTGTTTTTACAAATTGGTTGAATATTAACCAAGCGGTTTCAACTGCTTTGTTATCCATTGAAAGCGGTTTCCATGTAGTCAAGAATTCTCATTGTTTCATCACCCAATTTTGTGCCGCCGCGTGTTTGACAATATGGCGGACGCTCGCAATCATTGTCAAACACGCGGCGACCTGCATGAATTGAACCTTTTTCAGACATTACAAACTGATAACCATCTGACCTGAACGGACCGATAATTTTAGAGGTTTCGATTTGTGCAATCTGTGCAATCTGTGCAATCTGTGCAATCTGTGCAATTTGTGCAATTTGTGCAATATCTGCAATCTGTGCAATTTGTGCAATTTGTGCAATTTATGCAATATCTGCAATCTGTGCAATTTGTGCAATTTGTGCAATTTATGCAATTTATGCAATCTGTGCAATTTGTGCAATTTGCGCAATCTGTGCAATTTGCGCAATATCTGCAATCTGTGCAATTTGTGCAATTTGTGCAATTTATGCAATATCTGCAATCTGTGCAATCTGTGCAATCTGTGCAATATCTGCAATCTGTGCAATTTGTGCAATCTGTGCAATTTGTGCAATTTGTGCAATTTGTGCAATCTGTGCAATCTGTGCAATATCTGCAATCTGTGCAATTTGTGCAATTTATTAATGTTTTCAAAGATGCTTCAGCGGCTTCTTTTGAACCAAAATAACGCACACTTGCACGGTTTCCGTTTTTGTCTGTGATGTAATTGGTCATTTGTTTTGTTTCCTTGTGATGATGTTAAACTAACACTACAGTTAGTCAGCAAAGCAGTCAACATAAAACTTAGCCAATTTGTAGGTGTTGATGAATTTTTCGCAGTATCGCAATGCGTCTAAAATAGTTTCATCCTCACATTCAAAATATAGTTTTCCATCATCCTCATCAATCACACATTCAATGGTTTTCGCTAAATCCTCAATTGCGCAATTGATGTCATGTTCCAAACCATCACGCACCTTTTGCACGGTTGCCCAAATTCGCAAACTGTCCTGATGTTGGTCAATCTCTACATCTGAATAAGGTTCAACCGTGCTGCACATCATTGGCGGGTTGCCTATCTCATTAAATCCGCTCAAAGGTCAAACCCCTTATTGTAACATAACCTGGTCGCTTGTTCAGGTGGTTGGAGAGTGTAGAATTTGAAATTGCGTAGAATTTTGCACACTCTGTTGCGTTCTCAAATGATTTATCTTCACTGACACACCGGATAGGACCGCCTTTAGAATTGCGTACCCCGTGCATATTGCAGAACGGTTTATGTTCGCGCACAAGGCGAGATACATCATTTGCCGCTTCATGCGCAAACTCAAACCGCCCATGTACCCGCAAGATTACCGATTGCTGCGGTGCAATATGTTCACGCCATGCGGTGTTTTTGCGCGCGTCTGTTGCATCCAACAAATTGCGGAATAGCCCATATCCCGCAAACATAATCTTTTCACCAGTTTCATAAATTACACTGTGCGTATAACTGACAAACACCGCACGATCATCTTTGAAATTTGCAACAAATTCACAGGTGATAGGTTTGCGGGTGTTGCTTGTGTTAATTAACAAGGCTTAAATCCCCCTTATAATCAACCGCTAAAACTGTTCCATCCGGTAAGGTGATAGTTGTATTGGTTGCGGTTGGTTGTTGGCGCTGAAAATCAGTTACATAATACAATGCTTGGCGCATTGTAAAAGCTATTTTGATTTGTGTTCCTTGTGTTACTTTGTACATTTTAACGGTCCAATTTCATGTAGAGAATTACCAAAAGCAAAATAGGCCAGCCAATCGGCCAAATCAAACAAAAGGCTGTGTTAAGTATCCAAAAGCGTTTGAATTCTTGCCAGTTGTTAACCAAGCTGCACCCCGTAATTGGTACACCGACAATGTAGAGATAAATTGCGATTGTTATTGTCATATTCTTTCAAAGCTTCCATTTGTTAAACCGTTATAAACAGTTGTGCGAGATATTCCGTAAAAGTCGGTAACATCCTTGATAGTTCGGAACGTGTTACCGTCTGATGTACAGCGTATGGTGTGAGGCTTGAAACTAGCCCATTCTGTGCTGTTCATGCTGGATATGTAGGGACCGGACGCCAATAGCGTGTCACGGTGCTGGTTGGCGTCTGTGGCGCTGTTGAACACACCTACCAAATTTATTGTTAAAGGTGTTTCCGGTGTGTTCATTGTTTTGAATGTTTTGGATTGTAGCATATCCGGCATTGCTAACATTTGCGAGAATTTACACAAACCAACAAACACACCATTCACCACATAAACACACCAATCATTTTGAAGTGATGCGAAACCTTGGACGGTTAAGGTTGCTTGTGTTTGTGGTTTTTGAGTGTTTGGAATTTGTGCATATTCTTCAGGTGACAAAAGCGCATAAGCCCTATCATCTTGATCACTGGTTAGTTGCGCGCCGCTTGCAACAATTGCGCGAATGTCATCTGTCATTTTGTTGCATATGTGACAGGTGAGCGGGTTTGCACACTGATCACGGTTTGTTGGTGATGTTTCAACGCCCATTCCGCAACAGCCTGGTTCAAGTCGGATTGTGAGAGTTCCACACTCATTGGTGCTTGTTTCATTTTGTTTGGTTCCTTGTGATGTTGGTTTATCTTTATCACGGTGGGTAATACTCTGCAAGAGGTTTGTTTTAGTTTTATTGTTTTAGTTTGATTTGGTAATTTTGGTAATTTTGGTAATTTTGGTAATTTTGGTAATTTTGGTAATTTTGGTAATTTTGGTAATTTTGGTAATTTTGGTAATTTTGGTAATTTTGGTAATTTTGGTAATTTTACACGATACGCTGAAGTGTGCACAATCTGAAAAACAGTATCATTCTAATTTATTGGGGAAATGGTTTTTTAGATATGTCTAGTGTAGTATTATATATGTGTGTTATGCCATAAAAGTGCCTCTAAAAGACTAATACAATGTTGTATTGTCCTATTGTTATGCCATAACGACTCTGGGAGAGCAACTGGGCTTTGATACTGTTTTTCAGATTGTGCACACTTCAGCGTATCGTGTAAATTTTAAAACCAGGGGCATTTATAACCGTTTAAAGAAACTAAATATTCTAAAATCGGTGCAGATTGATATTTTGAGCGGTTTAAATAAACTATTTTCCGCACGTCCGAAACCTCACAGATAATTAAACCTGTGAGGCGTTCCCGAATTACCCACGTTGTTGAGCGCGCCATGTGACATATTCTTTCTTATAAATTTTAAGGAACGGCCCGTTAAAATCTTTGAGGGTTTTTGCGGCCTGGTTATAGTTTTCTTTTGCTTGCTTGAAAGCTTCAGAAAATTTAACCGCATCTGGTGTCAAACCCATTGCGCCGGATGCTTTAAAAGATTGCAGTGCGGTGCTTGTCGCGGTCACATTGCTTTCAAGGATTTGCTTGTGTGTGAGTGCTGATTTAAAATCATTCATTGCATCATTCCTGGCGCTGTGTGGGTTGCTGTGGGGATCACTGGTGCGGGTGCGCTGTAAACAGGGTTGCCTACACCATCAACACCCGACTGAACCAACAGACCGCGCTTTTTAGCGGCTCTAACAGCGGCACCAACACAAGCGTTTGTTCCGCGATATGATTGCCACATAAAAGGCATTACTTCTTTACCTTCGTTTGCGAGTGCAACCATTTCGTTCATAATTTTGAGTGTTTCGGGTTTCATGTGATGTTCCTTTGTTTGCTGTTAAATATACATTACAGTTAAATATTCAGGTGGTCAACCATTAAATTGCAAAAACTTCAAAAGAATGTCTGTCACCAAAATTTAAAAGAATGGTCAACACTTCGTCATCTGTGAACCTGGTTGCCTTGTCGCGGGTTGTGTAGATGTTCCCAATTTTCTGAAAAAACCTGAAAATCATCAAGATCAATGTGACCATTCAACCAAGTTGTTGTGCGGCGGTCTGGTGCAGGGTTCAACCAGGTTACATGATACTCGTTAAACCCTGCACCCAATATTCCAGTTTTGACAAAACGAACAGCATCAACCGAATAAATATTGTTACCTGAACCAACAATAAACCCGCCAATTTGTAAAATGTCTGGGAAATATTTGCGGGTTCCGTTTCCGGTTGCGTTAAACCAACTCATTTGGGGCAACGGATAAGAAAAATCTCATAAGCCAATTCTGACAACTCGTCAAAATCCGCGAAACCTTCCAACATTGCCAAGTCGCAAACATTTATACGCGAAACAATGTATTCAACAGCCTCAACAATTGTGAGTGTTTTAAGGTGGTTATAAATTGTGAGAATGTCCGACATTGTATGACCCTTTCAAGGTTGTTAAATATACCTTAGCGATGGTCTGCAAGATGGTCAACCATTAAAACAACGTTTTTTCAGTTAATTTTTCCGGCTCATTTCCAAGCCATGCGCCAGGTAGTTCAGGCAACACAACAACCGCAACACGCACAAACCCTTTACCGCTGTTCAGTTTGCGCGCGGTGATAAACTGTTCAGGGCAATCGCGGGTGTCAATTTTGGTCATTCTGGTGACGTGGGTTTTTGCTTCAGCTTCAGTTTTGAACGGTCCAGCAAGCCAAAACGTTTGATGATATTTAATGCGTTGGACGTAATACGCTTTTTTCATTTGCTCAACTCATTTTCTTTCATCGGTACGGGAAACGGTATTTTGTCAAACTTGACCAACACCGGATAATGCAACAGCGGGAAAACATCGGTCACAACACCAACATCACCTTTTTGCAGGGGTTCCATTGTGACCAGGCTTTTAACGCGGGTTTCTACGGTGATCATATCGTTACCAGTGCAATTAAAAAGGTGATGAACGGCGCAACGCATAGCGTTACTAGGATAAAGCGGGTCATATTGGTTTGGTGTTAAACATTTGCTTGCGCCTTTTATGATGTGTTGCTGTTGTTAAATTAGTTATAGCGGTGGTCTGCAATATAGTCAACAATTATTTTACACCATTGCCTATTATTTTGTATTGCGCTACATGTTGAGAATGTTTGATTTTACGTCCGCATATAGACAGTTGCGACCTAGTGAGCGCATTTTCGTTGATGGTTACATTAACGCGGTTGAACGGCTTGCCATGCGTTCAAACCAAAAACTGTTATCGGCGTTAAAAGAAATGCGACTTGATGACCTGGACGGGCGATCAAAAGAGATATTAGCGCAAGGGTTGGTGCAAGCTGCCATTGTTGAGCGGGTTAAGGAATTATCTGAAGATGCTGAATTAACCGTTTTTAAAACCCTAAAAGAGTTGCGATCAATGGCATATTCCAGCCTGGGAAACTATATGGAAATTGATGACGATGGTGTTCCGGCGTTTGACCTATCCCGATGCACACCAGAACAGTTAGCGGCAATCAAAACCATCAAAATCAAAGAGCGGGTTGATAAAGACACAGGGCAAGCGGTCAAAGAATTTGAGTTTATTCTACACGACAAGGTTGCAAGCATTGGTCTGCTGATGAAATATCAGGGTTTGCTTGATGAACAACATTGGCGCAATGAACAGGCAAAAGAAAACCAGCAAAAAGCTATTTCCGCTGGTCAATCTGTTGATGATGCTGCTGACCTCTACGCGCGGTCAATCAATGGCTAATCCACTGCGATTGATTAAGATGTTGAACAACCTCACCAGGATTATAAACCTGAACATCATGACCATGTTTAATCCATGTTTTATAGCGTTTTGCGGCGCGTTCACAAGCCTGTTTAAAGTTGCTTGCTTTGATTGCTTTGCGGGGTTGCGGTTTGCCGCGTCCGGTAAATGCTATGCGAATTTGGTAGGTGTTCATTTATTTGTACTGCTTTGCAAGAAATTCTTTTTCATCATATCCGAAAAGTTTACCGTCATTGTTTGGAATTTCAACAGCTTCAATCCAATCTGGTTTTTCACCAAGTGGCGCAATGTTGTTCCAAATGTAACCAGGTTTCGCGGTTGTTTTCATCATTTGCTTACTGTTCATTTATTTATTCCCTGTGATGTGTTACAAGTTAAACGTTAGGTCAATTAAACATGCAAGTCAATAACTTTTTTACAGATAACGCAGATGTTGTTGGTTGGCGTGATGTTCAATCAAATGTAAAACCTTGGAAACCTGAAGCATTAGCCCATGAACAATGGCCACCAAATTACAAAGCTGTTTACGCTTGGCGGTTAAAACAGCTTACTGCGTTGCGCGCTGATCCTGATCTATTGGACAGCGCAAAAGCATATTATCGGCACCGCCCCAAAGAATTTATAATGCACTGGATGGATACCTATGACCCGCGCAAGAAAACAGGTAAATGGATGCCGTTTGTATTTTTCACCAAACAGGCTGAATTTATTGATTTTTTGCATGATTTGCGGAATGGTGGTGAAAGCGGATTGGTTGAAAAATGCCGTGATGCGGGCGCGACCTGGTTAAGCTGTGGTTATTCTGTTTATTCCTTCATTTTTATTGATGGTGACTCAATCGGCTGGGGTTCACGCAAACAAGACTTGGTTGATAAAATTGGCGATCCTGATAGCATTTTTGAAAAAATGCGCCTGATTTTAAAACGGTTGCCTGATATTTGGGTTCCGAATTATGACGCCCCATTTATGAAAATTGTGAACCATGATAACGGTTCAATTTTGTCTGGTGAAGCTGGTGACAACATCGGGCGCGGTGGTCGCAAAAGCATGTATTTTAAAGATGAAAGTGCGCATTATGAACGACCTGAAAAGATTGAGGCGGCTCTAGGCGACAACACCAATGTTCAGATTGATATTTCCAGCGTTAACGGTTTGGCAAATGTGTTTTATCGGCGGCGTGAGGCTGGTGTAGAGTGGCAACCAGGTGCAGAAATGCAAGCCGGGTTTACGCAAGTTTTTGTCATTGATTGGCGTGACCATCCCGACAAAACGCAAAAGTGGTATGATGACCGAAAGGCAAAATATGAACGTGAAGGAATGTTGCATGTTTTTGCGCAAGAGGTTGATAGAGATTATGCGGCGTCTGTGCAAAATACAATCATTCCTTTAGAATGGATCAATGCAACAGTTGACGCACATTTACACATTAAATGGAAAGATGACAAAGGTAACATTCAAATTGGTTTCACACATGAACAAATTCCCGATATTTGGGGTGCTGGTCTGGACGTGGCCGATGGTGGGGTTGACCGGAACGCGATCACACAGCGGCAATGGATCATATGGCGCGATGCTGAAGAATGGGGAGAGCGTGACCCTGGTGTCACCACACGGCGCGCGCACAGTGCTGTGAGGCGGCTCAAGAGCGTGTCTGTGCAATATGACTGCATTGGTGTCGGTGCGACCGTAAAGAGTGAGTACAACCGTTGGGTTGATGAACAGCTTATAAACCCGCAACACATTAAGTTTGTTCCGTGGAACGCTGGTTTTGGTGTTGTTGAACCATTTGCACACATTATTGCAGATGACAAACAAAGCCCAATGAACAAAGATTATTACGGTAATTTGAAAGCACAAGCATGGGGTGCTATGCGCGCGCGGTGCTATAAGACTTTTAAGAACATCACACAGGGGCATTTGTATCCTGTTGATGAACTCATTAGCCTTGACAGTAAGATGAAATTACTGCACCAAATCAAGAAAGAATTAGCACAGCCGACAACCAAAGCGAACGGTTCACTAAAGCAAATTGTGGATAAACAGCCGGATGGTTCAAAATCACCAAACGTTGCGGATGCTGGTATTATGATGTATTTCCCCCTAGATGGTGGGCAACAATATGTATTGACGGGAAAATATGGTGGTTAAATTTTTAGAGAGACTGCATATTCGCATTTTGACACACTTGATGTTGCGTCACCAAAAGGGAAATGTGATCACTTGGTTTAAGTGTCGTTTTTTTGACATTCACAGACCCAAACACCCCATAACCGATCACATTGCGTGTCATCACTGCGATAAAACATGGTGGTTAAAATGAGCATTACACTCCCACAAGCTTTTGACA
>Ga0307948_1000632_pt1:0-12500 | contig 24012 bp, 31 predicted proteins | sample OrgLakmetagen280_FD_201824 | JGI IMG/M metagenome (GOLD analysis project Ga0307948, IMG submission 201824) | Saline water microbial communities from Organic Lake, Antarctica - #280 | ecosystem: Environmental > Aquatic > Non-marine Saline and Alkaline > Saline | place: Antarctica: Organic...
TGCTGACTGCTCTTTAACTGATCTTGTGCCTGCATGCTCTTCTGCTGGCTGCTCTTTAACTGATCTTGTGCCTGCATGCTCTTCTGCTGACTGCTCTTTAACTGATCTTGTGCCTGCATGCTCTTCTGCTGACTGCTCTTTAACTGATCTTGTGCCTGCATGCTCTTCTGCCGCTTGATCCTCAACTCTGTGTAGCACTTGCATGCTCTTCTGCTGCTTAATCCTGATCTGGTGTGCAGAGGGTTTCTGCTGCCTACTGTAAGCACTTCTTCTTACCCATGATTCCTACATTGGCAGTTACAAAGTGATCTGGCCAAGGCTGACTTTGTTTGCTGTTTGCTAGGTACGCCAGGCAGCCGCGACTGCGAAGAGGATGAAATTGACGACGCGTTCGACAGTAGCATGCTTGACAGTGGAGGGGGGAGCACTGACGCAGAGAGCCGAGGGATTTGGACCGGAGCCGTAAACAAGAAGAACAGAGGAAATACTGGTGGGTGGGTGGGTACTTTTATAAAATTAAAGGAAAAGGAAGTTGCGTATATTTTTGGTGGTACACATACCTCTTTTACATTGTCTGGTATACTTGCGTGTGATGCTCTGCTAAATTATGAACAGTGTGTGGACAGGCTTGTTAAGTTGTTAAGTTGCTGAGCGGAGGAGTTGTTAAGTTGCCGAGCGGAGGAGTTGTTAAGTTGCTGAGCAGAGGAAGTGAGGTAGGCGCTGGTGCGCTCCTATGCATGTTGCATGTTGGTTTTGAGGCCCTACCTCTCCACCTTTAGCCTTTGATCAGCCATACCAGCGGTCCACCTTTAGCCTGTGATCAGCCTTACCAGCGGTCCACCTGAGCCTTTGATCAGCCGCACCAGTGGTCCACCTTTAGCCTGTGATCAACCTTACCAGCTGTCCACCTTTCGCCTTTGATCAGCCTTACCAGCGGTCCTCCTTCAGCCTTTAATCAGCCTCAACAGCGGTCAAACGCTTTCCTGCGTTTACGCTAAACTTGGCTTGACTGAACTGCAGCATCTTTCACCAGACCTTGCCCAATTCATGTTTATGCGTCTGCGGTGGTGGCCACTATCCACATCAGAGCCCAAGGTTGCTGGTCACGCGCCTTGAATGAGCATGCCAAACAGCGACCTGCTTACTTTGCTTAACTAATTAATCTATGCAAATGCAAATGCGTCTGCAGTGGTGGCCACTATCCACATCAGAGCCCAAGGCCGCTGGTCACGTGCCTTGAAAGAGCATGCCGAACAGCACCCTGCACAACCCTTGCAGCTCCAGGTACGTGTGCAGTGACAGATTGTGTGCGGCGATATGTTTGAGTGCTGTAACAGGTTTGTATGTGGCAACATGTATGTGTGCAGTGGCAGGTTGTGTGCGGCGGTAGGTTTGAGTGCTGTAACAGTTTGTATGTGGCAGCATGTATGTGTGCAGGGGCAGGTTGTGTGCGGCGATAGGTTCAAGTGCTGTAACAGGTCTGTATGTGGCAACATGTATGTGTGCAGTGGCAGGTTTATATGTGACGTCAGGTATATATGTGGAGCAACACATTTGTGTGTGGCATCATGTTATTGTGCAGTGACAGGTTCGTCTGTGGCGTCAGGTTTGAGTGCTGTAACAGGTTTTTATGTGGCATCATGTTATTGTGCAGCGACAGGTCTGTTTGTGGCGTCAGGTATATATTGAGCAGTGACAGGTTTGTGTGCGGCATCATGTTATTGTGCAGTGACAGGTTTGAGTGCGGCGTCGTAATTTTGTGCTGTGGCAGGTTGTGTGCGGCGATAGGTTTGAGTGCAGCGTCGTATTTTTGTGCTGTGGCGGATACGTAGTGGGTGCGCTGAAGGCTTGCAACCCTCATCCTCATATTGCTGGTTTCATTTAGCTCTTTTTGGCTCGGGAGTTCCTCGGTTACAAGTCGGCTAAAATGGCCCCTCTAGCTTTTGTTAACCTTCATTTAGGTGGGGAGCAGTTGTCGCTGCCTGCGTAGGTCTCTCCTATTTTTTATCGTGTGAGGCAGCCAATAGGTGTTGACGCCAAAAGAAGGAGTGAAAAGGGAAATCACACTGGACTCAAACTCCGCATGAATTCCTGATTTGGTGAATTTGAAAGGGTATTTCCTTGATGTCATTGTGGCGCGGTCAGGTTGAAAGACACTTATATGTTTAGTACAACAGTACAAAGATTACAACTACCTGCTTGCATATAACCTGCTTGTAACTATCAATCCTTCCAATTACTAATCCTTGCATCTACTAATCCTTCCAAGTAAGTAGCCTGTAAAATGTTGAATTACACGCAAATCCGTACATAAGGGCATAGGGTTGACACTATGCTCTTTTACAAACAATGACCATATTTCGTATTACGAGGTCAAATTGAACACGCACGCATGCGTATGAGTGCACGGATCCTTACAAGAGCACAGAACACTACGAGTAATGCCCCCTCAGGTAGAGTGCCCATGTGATACAAGACATGTGTGTGTGTGTGTATGTGTGTGTGTGTGTAAGCCTGAGAGTGCTGCTTTGTAGCACGCACTCCAAGCAAGGCCCCGTGCAAATGTGTGAGTATGTGTGACTTGCAGGGGAGGAACGGCCCATGCAAACTAAGTCGTGCATGCACAAACTCATCACTCACAGGTCACGTTCAAAAGTGCACACACTCACGTACAAGAGTACACACACTCATCACTCACAGGTCATGTACACAAGTGCACACACTCATCACTCACAGATGCATACAGAAGCACAGAACACGCTACAAAAAATGTCCCCTCAGGTAGAAGGCCCATATGACACGGAAGTGAGTGATGCGCTGCTGCGTTGGGTTCCGCCCACCGTTACTGCTATCCATGGTCGGAAGGCTGGCATGGGCAACCTTGCTGCACCATCATGTCCTCCTGAGCCCCTGGTCATGGTGGCTGGGGGCATTGGGGTGAGTGTCGGTTGAAAGAATAAGTATGGTCATGGTAGCTGGGGGCTTTGGGGTGAGTGCGGCTTAATGAAAACATATAAGCTGATAGATGATCTACGGACATTGCTCATGAGGCTCATAACGCATGCATTCAGCAGCATGCATTTTTATGTAGAGTACAACTTGAGTGGTGAGGTGTGAGATTTATCGGCTCCATTAGGCCAAACGAGCAACACGCAGCTCACGGAATTTAAGCAAGCGACTGGTTTTTTGTCAGCAACTTTGATGGCACAGGAATAAGCTTGCTGAGAGTATGTGGGAGTGTGCATTGTTGACACAGAAATGGGCTTGCTGAGAGTATGTGGGAGTGTGCAATGTTGACACAGAAATGGGCTTCCTGAGAGTATGTGGGAGTGTGCATTGTTGACACAGAAATGGGCTTGCTGAGAGTATGTGGGAGTGTGCGCGTCAGAAACTGCTACTGCAAGAGTGGGAGCAACGGTCGACAAATGTATAGTGCATTGAGTACCTTAGTGCGTTTGGTTGGCGAGATGGATACCATCATACCTACTTGTAATTTCTTACGCGTATCGTACGTTCATGATACCTTGCACCGGATGTGGGTTTGTGGTCTTCACGCTATGTGTGTCATGCAAATTGGGTGTTAAGTGTGCAGTCTGACAAACTCTACGATCGCACGCATGCACTTTGAGTGGAAAAGAGTTTGAGCCCGCAACCACACAAGACTAGGGCTAACCAGATCCCTATATGTACAGTGTGCATACGGTGTTCTGGGCAGGGATTTCACCAAATATACTGTCGTATACGGTGTATATATAGTTCTGGCCCACCCAACACAAGACGTGTCTTGCATAGAACCTGACTAAAAGCTGCTCATTATCATCTTGGCACTTTTGTTATCAGAAGCCATACTTGTGACGTAATGCTTTCGTGCAGTAGCTGACGTCCCTTTTCACTGTGAGACGTGATCTCTGTCAAATGATTAAAGGCGATACTTGTGACTGAAACCTCTTTTTGACTGTGAGGCGCAAGCTCTGTCAGATGATTAGGGTTGGCCAAAACCCTATATATATACACACGGTGTATGTACGGTATGTTTGGCAGGAACATCACCAAATATACGGTCATACGGTACGGTGTGCATATACGGTTCTGCCAACCCTACAACTGGCTAAACAGTGGGTCTCGCGGAGTAACTGTCTGTCATAGTGTACGTTTGATTTTTCACTGCTGTTTTTTGTTGTGTCAGTACAGCAAAACAGCGGTTGCGTACTTCCACACATCAGAGCGATTTATAACAGCAGGGAGGATGATTTGAGACCTAAAAATGTCCCGTTCCTGTTTAACCCTGTTACAGTAAAATATGGTATCGTGTCACGAGGAAAGCTTTAATGTGCCTGCAGCGATTACGAGCAGCCATTGAAGAACTGAAACCTTGGTGTAGGATATCCTCCAACGTGCTTGCAGCAATTACGGGCGGCCACTGAAACCTTGATATAAGAAAGCGCTCCAATGTCCCTGCAGCAATTACGAGCAGCCACTGAAACCTTGATGTAAGAAAGTGCTCCAATGTGCCTGCAGCAATTACGAGCGGCCACTGAAACCTTTATTTAAGAAAGTGCTCCAATGTGCCTGCGGCGATTACGAGCAGCCAATGAATTGAAACTTTGATGTAAGAAAGCGCTCCAACGTGCCTGCAGCAATTACGAGCAGCCACTGAAACTTTGATGTAAGAAAGCGCTCCAACGTGCCTGCAGCAATTACGAGTGGCCACTGAAACCTTGATATGATAAAGTGCTCCAATGTGCCTGCAGCAATTACGAGCGGCCAATGAACTAAAGCTGAAATGCTCCAAACACGCTGCAGGTCACACCCCTGCTGGGTATACTGAGGGGTTTGGTCAGGCAGCGCATCTACCACCTCTCATCTCAGCAGCAGCACCACCACAACCACCTCCCTCATACAAAAGGCCACTCAAATTGCAGGCAAGTCCGCAACCCTTACTGCAGCGTTCATGACTCCTTGCCAGCAGATACAGCGACAGCAGCAGCAGCAGCAGCAGCAGCAGCAGCAGCAGCAGCGGCAGCACACACAACCTCACAGCAGCGCACACAGCCCCATATCAGCACGCACATTAGCCCGTCAGCAGGGCGTGGTGGCAGTAAGCTTGAAATGACGGAGCTCAGCCAATCTCACATGCGTGGTCCACGCCACACTCAGCAGTCCCTGCAGCAGGCACCTATACACCCACATCCACAGCAGCAGCAGCAGCAGCAGCAGCAGCAGCAGTTGAAGTCCAGCAGTACTGTAGACCTGGAACCACCCCTGAATGCCAAAGTGCCCAATGCCCTACAATCTCATACCCAACCTCATGACCAGCACACAGGGGCCTTGGGCGCTGCAGCTGTAGGGACGGGCATCTCTCATAAGGAAGAGGGGGCTTGCGAGCGGGAGGGTCTGCTTAGTGGCGGTGATTCTAGGTTTGGCGAGCTCGGCAACAGCAGCAGCAGCAGCAGCAGCAGCAGCAGTGGGCTGGAGGGAGGGGTGAAAGGACGTGAGGTGTACCTCGTATATGTGTGCCGCCATCTGGACGAGCTGCAGCTTTTGGACGCGCAGCTGCTCGACGCTGCTGTTGGCAGGTGCGATGTTTTGTAGTGACCATCGCTCTGCATTGACTGTGTTGAAGGCCTCGTATGCGTCAAACCGCTCTGCATTGAGTATATTAAAGTGCTCGTATGTGAACACATGCTCTGCATTGACTGTAATAAAGTGCTCGTACGTGCAAACACACTCTGCATTGACTGTTTTGCTCGTATGTAACCAAATGCTCTGCATTGACTGTTTTCAAGTGCTCGCATATGAACACATGCTCTGCATTGACTGTTTTAAAGTGCTCGTATGCGTCCAACCGCTCTGCATTGACTGTTTTGAAGTGCTCGTATGTGAACACATGCTCTGCATTGACTGTGTTGAAGTGATCGTATGCGTCCAACCGGTCTGCATTGACTGTTTTGAAGTGCTCGTACGTGAAAACACACTCTGCATTGACTGTATTAAAGTGCTCGTATGCGTCCAACCGCTCTGCATTGACGGTTTCAAAGTGCTCGTACGTGAAAACACGCTCTGCATTGACTGTATTAAAGTGCTCGTATGCATCCAACCGCTCTGCATTGACAGTATTGTAGTGCTCGTACGTGAAAATACGCTCTGCATTGACAGTTTTGAAGTGCTCATATGTGAAAATACGCTCTGCATTGACGGTATTAAAGTGCTCGTATGCGTCCAACCGCTCTGCATTGACCGTATTGTAGGGCTAGCCATAGTGTCATATGTGCATATGTGGTATAAGAGTACAGGTGCCCAGCATTGAACAGCCTGCACGGACAATGCCCTTCACACCACATGCTTTTAGGCAATAGTATCCACTTGCAGGCAATTGCAGATTTGTAGGCAGGGTTGGACAAAGCCGTACACATGCAATGTTATACGGTATGTCCTGCATCGATTTCATCAAATATACGGTTGTAAGCGGCGTGTATATATATACGGTTGTAAGCGGCGTGTATATATATATATACGGTTGTAGTAAGCGGCGTATATATATACGGTTGTAAGCGGCGTGTATATATATACGGTTGTAAGCGGCGTGTATATATATACGATTGTAGTAAGCGGCGTGTATATATATACGGTTGTAAGCGGCGTGCATATATACACGGTTGTAGTAAGCGGCGTGTATATATATACGGTCGTAAGCGGCGTTTATATATACGGTTGTAAGCGGCGTGTGTATATACACGGTTGTAGTAAGCGGCGTGTATATATATACGGTCGTAAGCGGCGTTTATATATACGGTTCTGGACACTACTGATGATGCTGCTGATATTGAGAACATGATACACCTTCAATACGAACGCTTGCATTCACCCAACACGAATGCTTGCATTCAACACGAACACACAAACGCTTGCATTCACCCAACACCCATACACCGCCACTATACGACTCTCACCACCACACCTTCTGCAACGTTGCAGTTCATGGTTGCACCTACACATCGCATACACCGGTTTTGAGCTGGAGCAGCTCGGTTTTAACTGTGGTCCTTTGTCGCTGCCCACCCCACCGCACGCGCACCACACACACCGCCAGAGTTACTGTGTCTGTCCTCTGGAGCCCCCCAAATTTCCCTCTGGGACGACGGCGCCCAGGCAAGCTGTGTGTGTGCATTTGTGTGTGTGTGTGCGTGTGTAGTGAGGTTTATGTGTGTGTGTGTGTGTGTGCAGTGAGGTGTGTGTGTGTGTGTGAGTGTGTGTGTGTGTTCTGATTTTGGTGCTCTGTGTATTTTGGAGCGTTGGCGCAACCTAGTTCCATGCCGTTAGGCCTCTTGCATTGTGCTTTCCAGGTAGTGACACAATAAAGCCACAAAACAAAGTTTTACGACAACACACACGCCTTCTACGTTTTTTTGCCCACCTCTCTGTGGCTCATGTTGCGGCTTGCCTCCCTGGTAATGACACAACAAAGCCACACAACACAGTGTCACGACTACACAACACACGCACGCCTTCTTTGTTTTTGCCCACCTCTCCGGGGCTCACTAGTGTATGTGTGCCTCTCTGGTAATGACACAATAATGCCACACAACACAGTTTCACGACAACACAACACACACACACCTTTCTTGTTAACGAGTCGTGATGACACATGTATGAGTGTCCTTGGGCCCCAACCCCTTCCTGCATGTAGCACACACACACACACACACACACACACATACACACGCACACACACGCACACACACACACATACACACGCACACACACGCACACACGCGCGCACACACACACACACGCACGCGCGCACACACACACACACACGCACGCACGCGCACACACACACACACACACGCACGCACGCGCACACACACACACACACATACTCACACACACACACACACACACACACACATGGTGCTGCATGTCTACAAATCGCAGGATGTTGCGAGTGTCCCTGGGCCGCCACCCCTTCCTGCATGTAGCTCACACAGCTCTCACCTTTTGTGGGGCGGCTGCTGCTGGGTTGTTGCTCCCAGCGGCTGTGTGTGCACTGCTGGCCAGCGCTAACCAAGAGCAGCCTGGGGTAATACAGGTGTGTGTGTGTGTGCACTGCTGGCCAGCGCTAATCAGGAGCAGCCTGCAGTGATATTGGTGTGTGTGTGTGCACTTTTGGCCAGCGCTAATCAGAAGCAGCCTGGAGTAATACAGGTGTGTGTGCACTGCTGGCCAGCGCTAATCAGGAGCAGCCTGCAGTGATATTGGTGCGTATGTGTGTGTGTGTGCGTATGTGTGTGTGTGTGTGCACTGCTGGCCAGCGCTAATCAGGAGCAGCCTGCAGTGATATTGGTGTGTGTGTGTGCACTTTTGGCCAGCGCTAATCAGGAGCAGCCTAGGGTAATACAGGTGTGTGTGTGTGTGCACTTCTGGCCAGCGCTAATCAGGAGCAGCCTGCAGTGATATTGGCGTGTGTGTGTGCACTTTTGGCCAGCGCTAATCAGGAGCAGCCTGGGGTAATACAGGTGTGTGTGTGCACTGCTAGCCAGTGCTAAATAGGGGCAGTCTGGAGTGATATTGGTGTGTGTCTTGCATGGGTGTGTTAACGAATGCAAATTAGGTGAGCGTGCAGCCGCATGTGTTTGTGCTGGTGATTGTGCTAGTGTGGTAGTGGTGGATGGGTGTGTTTTATTTGGGTATGTAAATGAAAGCAAAGCAGGTGTCTGTGTTAGTGATTGTGTTAGGGCGGTACGTTGAATGGGGGTGGGGGTGTGTATGTGTGTTTGTGTTTGTGTGTTGCAAGGATGCGTCAATGTATGTGTGCTGGATGATTGAATCTTGTGTAGCTGCATGTGTCTCTGTCGGTGACTGTGTTTGAGCGTACCTCGCGCATTCGGATTGATATGTGTGTGTGTGTGTGTGTGTGTGTGTGCGTGTGTGTGTGTGTGTGTGTGTGTGTGTGTGTGTGTGTGTGTGTGTGGACGTAGACTTACTCTCTGGTTATACTGTGGAACCCTAAACCACAGCATTTCTGATGTGGTTACTGCGTACGAGCGGTACGGTGGATGGGTGTGGGTGGGTGTGGGTGGAGGTGGCGGGTTGTGCAGTTCCTCGGTGCCGAGTGGAATGTCTCTCTCTCTCTCTCTCTCTCCATCCATCCATCCATCCATCCATCTCTCTCTCTCTCTTTCTCTCTCTCTCCCTCTCTCCTCGCTGCAAGGCCTGCTGTTGGCAGTGCGCGTGTGTTTACTGCAACTATGCCTCTCTTGTTTATGAAAATCCCTGCATGTTACACTCTCCTTGCAGAGAGGCCTGCTGGTGGCAGTACCGATGGGGCTTGGTGCATTTTTGGCGCCCCTGATGCTACTCATTCTCCTTGATGGTAAGATGTCGGTCGTTTTGATACCCCACAACCAAGAGAATGCCAGCAAGTAATGGACATGAACTGATACGATGAGTATGCTTCACATGCATGAGGATGCCAGCAGAAACCGATATGATGAGCGGTGTCTTTTTGTTGAATCAGCTCACTGAGGAACTCACTGACAACCCCACTCAGTCACCATAAAGTCAGCACCGTGATGTCGGTAGTCCTGCTTGCTCAAATTTGGGTATGCTTTCATATGAAATTCTAAACCCACAAAGCCACCATGAAGCCAGCACATTACCTCATCAATGCTGGTAGTCCTGCTTGCTCAAATTTGGGTATGCTTTCGTATTAAACTCCTAAACCCACAAAGCCACCATGAAGCCAGCATGTCACGTCATATTGATGCTGGTAGTCCTGCTTGCTCAAATTTGGGTATGCTTTCGTATTAAACTCCTAAACCCACAAGGCCACCATGAAGCCAGCACATTATTTCATATTGATGCTGGTAGTCCTGCTTGCTCAAATTTGGGCACGCTTTTGTCATAAGACTCCTAACCCCACAAAGCCACCATGAAGCCAGCACGTCACGTCATATTGATGCTGGTAGTCCTGCTTGCTCAGGTTTGGCTATGTTGCATGCCTTCAAATTTGAGCAAGCACAACAACCAGCATCAATACATGACGTGACGCCTCCATGCTGGCTGAGTGGGTCTCAATATTTTATGACGGAAGCAACCCAAATTCGAGCAATCACGACTGTCAGCATCAATATGAAAAATATTACGCCTCCATGCTGGCTGAGTGGGATCCACTCCATCATCCACTCCATCATCCACTCCGATTATCCACTCCACAATCCACTCCACAATCCACTCCATCATCCATTCCATCACCCACTCCATCATCCACTCCATCATCCACTCCATCATCCACTCCATCATCCACTCCATCATCCACTCCACCATCCACTCCATCATCCACTCCATCATCCACTCCACGACCCACTCCATCATCCACAGCTATTTACATGATTAAACCGTTGAATTAATCAGACACACCCCCTCTCTGTGCGTTACACAGACCTTGACATACCCTCCCTTGTTAAACATCTGTGCATCGTAAATCGTAAATAATCCATTAAAATTCTGTAGTACGCAAGTTCAAACATCAAATTTTTAGCCTCTCCTCAGACAGCAAAATCTACCTCAAATCATGTAGTATGCAAATCTATCCTAGAACACCAGAAGTCTATTTTAGATTTTATAGCACACAATTGTTTCCTCAAACACCAGAAGTCTGTATCAAATTTGGTACTCTGCAAATCTCTTTTCAAACACCAAAAGTACATCGCACATTAGCCTGGAGCCGCAAGAGACTTATGGGTTTGGTCGGGGGGGAACATGCAGTTACTTTTAGCAGTCCACACACAACGGCACCAACCTCTGTGGCAACATCCACACACAATGGCACCAACCTCTGTGGTAACATATCTACAAATGGCCGTTCTTGTCACTTTTGTAGGGTCACCATGACCGTACATCATATAATATACACAGTTATAACATTTTCGGCAGAAGAATCACCAGATAAACGGCCATATACGGTGCATGTATACAATGGTTACAAAGGTTACAATGGGGGGTGACCTTCAGCCAGGTTGTTTGGCTGATCGGCTGCTGACTGGTCTCAGCCAGCTACATATAAATCCATAAGCTCTGTGCATGTATAATTTGGCCAACCCTACAAATGTTTGATTCAAACTAAGTGCGCCTGCTACTGGTACGTGTGATGTGTGGTGTGTGCTTGTGAGTGCACTCTTGTGTAGTTCCTTATAATCTACTGCAAACCATTCTACTGCAAAATTACTCTGATGCAAACCATTCTACTGCAAGCCATTCTACTGCAAGATTACTCTGATGCAAAACAATTTACTGCAAACCCTTCTACTGCAACCCTGCGCAACCTTCTACTGCAACCCTGTGCTACCTTCTACTGCAACCCTGTGTAACCCTGTGCGAACCCTGTTTACTGCAACCCCTGTCCACTGCAACCCTGTGCAACCCCTGCAACCCCTTCTCCTGCAACCCCTGCAACCTCTGTCCACTGCGACCCTGTGCAACCCCTGCAACCCCTTCTACTGCGACCCTGTGCAACCCTGTGCAACCCCTTCTACTGCAACCCTGTGCAAACTTCTACTGCAACCCTGTGCAAACTTCTACTGCAACCCTGTGCAAACTTCTACTGCAACCCTGTGCAACCTTCTACTGCGACCCTGCGCAACCTTCTACTGCAACCCTGTGCAACCTTCTACTGCAACCCTGCGCAAACTTCTACTGCAACCCTGTGCAACCTTCTACTGCAACCCTGTGCAAACTTCTACTGCAACCCTGTGCAAACTTCTACTGCAACCCTGTGCAAACTTCTACTGCAACCCTGTGCAGCCTTCTACTGCAACCCTGCGCAACCTTCTACTGCAACCCTGTGCAAACTTCTACTGCAACCCTGCGCAACCTTCTACTGCGACCCTGCGCAACCTTCTACTGCAACCCTGTGCAAACTTCTACTGCGACCCTGTGCAAACCCTGTAACCCCTTCTGCTGCAACCCTGCGCAACCTTCTACTGCAACCCTGCGCAACCTTCTACTGCGACCCTGCGCAGCCTTCTGCTGCAACCCTGTGCAAATTTCTACTGCGACCCTGCGCAACCTTCTAATGCGACCCTGTGCAAACCCTACACTTTTGGCACGCAGGTAAAAGGCGACGCCAGAGCTCCTCTCCCCCCTCAGTTGGCCCCTCCTCACAAATCAGCTCAGGTGATCCTCCTGCGTAGTTGCTCTTCTTGTCTTCTTGTAGTATCTTTAGGGCGTATATATACATCGTATGTGAGCGTATATTTGGTGATTTCCATGCCGAAAATACCGTGTATACACAGCGTACTTATGCGGTTCTGGCCAACCCTAAGTAATCTTGTTGATTCAGGTGCACCCTTCCCCCCTTACAAACCAACTAGGGCGATTATTGCTAAGCTTTTTGTTCAGGTGTACCCCGATAAGCATCAGCTCATTCAAACATTGTGTGTGTGTGTGTGTGTGTGTGATCTTCACTGCCTGCAAAGTTCTTTTTCCTCACCGCACTTGTG
>Ga0307948_1000632_pt1:15000-24012 | contig 24012 bp, 31 predicted proteins | sample OrgLakmetagen280_FD_201824 | JGI IMG/M metagenome (GOLD analysis project Ga0307948, IMG submission 201824) | Saline water microbial communities from Organic Lake, Antarctica - #280 | ecosystem: Environmental > Aquatic > Non-marine Saline and Alkaline > Saline | place: Antarctica...
CACAACACACACAACACACACAACACACAAACACACAAACACACATGAGCACAAACACTCACTCGCGCACGCGCACGCGCACGCGCATACGCACACACGTACATGCACGCACCCACACACCCCTCACACACACATACACACACAAGAGTGCATTAGCACACAGGACGGTACACACATATTTGTACGTAAACAGGGTTGCCTTGCATAGGGGCCGCCCTTCTCTACACAACCTCCTGGATTGCATCCAGCGCCGGCACAGCAGCAGCACTAGCACCACAACCATCACAGCCACGAGCAGTAGCTCCTTATCAGGTGACATTCAAATGTGGTCGAATGGTCGAGCATTGTGCACCAAATTTATTGCATGCAGAAACAAGCACGCACACACAGAGACACACACGAGCACACACACACACACACACACACACACACACACACACACATGCACACACACGCACACACACACACTTACACACACACGCACACACACACGCGTTTCCATTAACAGCCGTGTTATGAGCTCTGCAATGGCACGTTGCATCATGCTATCATGCTCATTAGGAGACACGCACGCACACATACGCACGCACCTGCACACGCACACACATGTACACATACATACACACACATGTGCACATACACTCACACACGCACACACTATCCCACGCACAGGAGGCAAGGGTCCTCCAGATGTGGAGATGGGTGCCACAGACCTTGGCCCCACTACCACCCATGGGAGGGAGGGTTCGGGCCATTCAAATGCAGTACCACCTTTTACCGGGCTGCCCCAAACAACACCTCATGCTGGTCTGTCAGCATTATATGCGTGTGAGGATAAGCCCTCTGCTGGGGGCTCAGGAAGCCACGGCAGGAGTGGTGTACATGAAGAGAAAAGTTCCTGTCAAGCCACTTTCACCCTGGAAGACGACTGCACTGAAGGTGCCGATCCTCTTTTGCCTGAGGAAGCAAGCAGTGGGCGTCCAGTGCCACCTGGCAAGTCCAGCAGGGGTGGCGTGGCCCGACCGGGTAGAGGCATTGAATCCAGTGTGCATGGCAGCAGGATGTCGCAGGGGGGCAGATTCGGTGGCGATGGTAGTGAGAAGAGGTTGAGGGAGGAGGGGCGCAGCGGGGGAGCGGAGACAGGTAGAAGGGGCCTGCAAGGGGGTAGGGGTAGCAGAAGGGTGGAGGTTCTGGTGGGAGGCCCTGAAGCGCTGTGGCAGGGTGTGTGCCGAGTGAGTGAACGGTTGAGTGGTGGGGGTAAAGAGGGAGGGGCGCCGGAGTTTGACGTGCTGCGTGTGGCACACATGTACTAGTGAGGGCAGATCGGACACACACACACACACACACACACACGTGTACACGTGAAAGATACATGCACGCACATGCATGCACACGCACTTGAAAGATACGCACACACATGCACACACACGCACACTGGTAGTCAGGTTGCAAGAAACCTGGTGAGCGACAAATTTGCAAGCGGACGTCCTTTTCTGCTGTTGCATTCTAGGTGCCATTGGCGGCACGGAACTCAACCACTGTCCTATTTTTTTGCTAGTGATAAGCTAGCAGGCGTTAGGCTATGTGTGACGACTGTGTTGTGGACCGCTTCCTTAATGTGATCAACTTGCGTGATTCGTACGTCGGCAATATTTGTTAAGTCTTCGTACTACACAGCACATAGCAAAGGCGGGTTTTGTTGTTTCACATGCTTCTTCATTTGCTTCAGTATTAGGCACACATGTGTCCTATGTTATTATTCAGGGGTTCAGATAACCAGCTACAAAGACACCTTTGACCCCTTTTGGTTTGCTGTTTAAGGAGGGAGAAAACTGCTGAGAGAGAAGGACAGGGAAGGCTGTAGTGTGGACACACCCAGCATGAATTCAAATTGCATAGGGAAAAGCGGCAGCACCTGGGAGGAGGGTCAATGTCTTTAGAACAAAAGGGAAAACATGTAGACGGTGAAAAACAACCCCCACATTGATTCAGGTTTACAAGGTTTACAAAAAAAGGCCTTAGTCAAGAAGTGCGACTGCTATCCACATTGATTAAGGAAAGGGAGCCAACCAGTTGAGTACTGAGCAGTGTAAGCTTCCTCTACCACGGAAAACTCTGCCTTGTCATGCTGAATCAGTGGCATGGATGAATTGTTGTGTGATTTCCCCTGGGGTTTATAATGTGAGCAAAGTTTGTTTGGTTGTTTGGTCAGTTGAGATGGTCCTCTTGTGACAAACTCGCTCTTTTTCAGACACATCCATCTCCTCGGTGCGTTGCTTGAGCCGTCGCTTCCTTTTCACGTGGAGAGGGAGGAGACGTAAAGCACACCTCAATGGGGGGCTTGGTGGACAATTAAAATGAAGCCACATAGTGTAATGAGAAAGAACTAAGGAGGATTGTGTGGTAAGGAGCTGTGGTGTACACTTTGAATGCTGGCTGGAAATAGGCGAAAATTCACACAAGGATCTTAATCTGAGCTGATTTCCTATCTTAGAAAGTAGAACACAGTTGCAATTTTCCCTCTCAATAAATCCTGAGCACATGGACTTGTTCATGACTGGCCAAGATCAATTAGCAGCCTTTAGCTAAATAACCTGGCTGTAGGTCCTCCCAAATACAATTACAACCATTGTATAAATTTGGTTAAATTGATCGCAACCAGTTTTCCAGCAATATTTGATGTCAAGCTCATGGTGCATACAACTCAAGCGCTAGCTGGTTAAATTAATGCGCACGCAAAGTAGGGAGGAAATACAAAGAAAGGAAAAAACGCAAATAGTGTGTCACGCCCAATCGTTGGCAGCGACGAATCGTGTGACAGAGCAGTTAAGTCGGTTGGCAGTTTAGAGTTTCTTTATGTCTTGTTCAATAAGCTGGAGGGCCAGTCTTATTGATAACCTTTATCTTCTGGATTTGATAGTTTTGGTAATCAATTGACAACATGTGAACTCTTAGAGGTATCATTAGAGGGGATCCTCAAGAGACCCTGTGCTGTGTAAGGTGTCCGATTCTATTTGTTCGTTTGTTTAGCGATGTTAATATGTAACCACATTGAGGCCGAGAGGTCCATCTGAGTCATGGGTCCCAGCTCCGGAGAAGGAGCAGTATTGTGGCAGCCACGCAAAGCTGAGTAGCACTAGTAGACACACATACATGTGTGCAGAGAGCGCACAAGGGCATGGGCCAGAGAACTGGTAGAAGCATTAGCGATGCAAAGAACTCACTTCTCTGCTGGATGGTTTTTCCACCTTGGAGGCCTTTCTTGGTCCGAAGGCGCCCAAATATCAGTAGATGTGCTGAGTCTTATACTTTGCAGTGACCGTAATTTGATCTGACAGGTGTAAATACTACCGGCATTTATTAGGAAATAACCTTGACACTGCACTGCACACGCTTACCTTGAGGCTGCACTGCGCACGCTCACCTTGAGGATGCACTGCACACGCTTATCTTTTGAGGCTTCCTTGCGCACGCTTACCTTTTGAAGCTTCATTGCGCCATTCATTATTAAACACTTATTAGGATGTTATTTTGTGTTCTGCACCACCCAATGGATGCAGCGACACCCAACATCCTACCTAGGAAATAACATAAGAAAAGCTTTTCAGTGGGAATCAGGTGGCTGGGTAGCTGAAGCCTGCACACTACCGGAGTACTGCTCGGATATTTGTGGGGGGTTGTATTCAGTGTCTCGTCTCTTCTGTTTTAATTTGGTTGCAGATCTGATTGCATGAAGGCTTGATTTTTTCATGAGTGCTGTGGTTCGACCAGTAACTTCGAGGCTGTGGAGTTGGTTCCTTGCGTGGCTTCTGTAGATGGTGCCTGTTGCTCCTAGTAGGATGGTGTGAAGGGTTTTACGGTGTCCGAGTAATAAGCGAGGCATTAGCAGTTTATGTTGTTCTCGTGCCTTTTCTGCTTGTTGAGTAGGCAAAGTGTCTACACAGTACTTAATTCGATAAAATTTTATATCACTTTTTTTGGTTGGATCTCTTGGTTTCATAGTTAGGGGGTATGGATTGGCAGCGCCCTCTGCTAGCTTGTAATGGGTAGCAATTCTTGCAGTATTGGCAGTTTAGTTTGATACGTGTTGGTTGGGTTTCGTTTGGGGCATGGTTGCTGGGTTGGAGTAAGAACTATGCTTGCCCCTTGCTTGCTGACTTTCCGCCGCTGTTGTGCATTGAGATTGGAAGTTAAGAGCCAGGTTGAAATCTTTCCTATCTGTGTCTTTGCTGATGGGCGTATTTTTTGGTATCATTTTTCCACGACTGCCTACGTCTGCTTGTGCTAGCAGGCATGTACCTTGTTGGATCGCTTTTAGAATCATTCGTCCAGCAGCATTGTGCCTGTTCTTCATGATATCACTTTATTTATAATGGTATGACTGCAGCCTGACTACATGTGATAGGTTTCATCTAGCATCTAGCTTCTGGCAGATCGGGCAGATTGGTGTGTGTCTTTTATATGGTTGCACTGAGCGGCACGCGTTTGGTTGTATGTCAAATATGTACTGCATATTATGTACTGTATGTACTGTATGTACTGCAGATTATGTACTTTATGTCAAATACGTACTGCAGATTATGTACTGCAGATTATGTCAAATATGTACTGCAGATTATGTACTGTATGTACTGCAGATTGTGACATTTTTTGTTTCTCCAGAGGTGACACTAGTATTTTCCAAAAACGAATTACTCTTGTCTATCTCGACAATGCCTTCCTTGATCAATTCTTGGACTGATGGTTTAAAACAATCTTTGATTTAGTATGTGTTGGACGTGCATGTGTGCTTTTACAGCATCGAGAAATGAAAAAATGGAGTGTCTGTTTGCCTGCTGGAGGCCCTGGTTGGTAGGTGTTCAAATTAGCTTATTGGTATCCTGGGGCAGATAGGGGAGAATTTTCCACCCCTGCGGGCAAAAATATGGATAAATGGGGGTGGGCATCGGTGTTGATATGGATATCATGGCCACTTTAATTTTCCGCAGAGCACTTTGCCGTATGGCATCAGCACACCCATTCCCTAGGATGTCAGCATGAGCTTTAACCTCCCGCCCCTCAGCACCTTCTCCTCAAGCATCAGCTCAAAAGGCTGCCGATGCTCCCGCCCTCTAAACCAGCCAAGCCAGCAGCATCATCAGTCGATCCAGCAACACCAGTCAAGCCAGCAGCATCAGCCAAGCCAGCAGCATCAGTCAAGCCAGCGGCACCAGCCAAGCCAGCAGCGCCAGCCAAGCCAGTAGCACTAGCATCAGCAAAACCAGACCCAGCCACAGAATCATCTCCAAAGAGAAAGTAGGCACCAGTGACAGAAAGCTCCCCCAGTCAGTCAGCCTTGAGCAATTCAAGGTGAAGTTTCGAGCCTTTGAGATTAAGAAAAAAACGAAAAGACTCCGCTGGTAGTGATGACACAGCCAGCATGATTAAGGGAGGGGGTTACTTAGGTGCCCGCACCAAGCAACCGCGCAAACAATTGAAAAGAAATTAATGTGGGTAAGGGGGGTTGTGTGCCGTAGCACCCGGACCCAATCCTTGACTGTTGTTGTTTGTGTTATATTGCAGTGCATACCTTGTTTATATGAGTGCAGATGCATGCCTGATGGAGTGTTCATTCAGTTTGTGTGACAATTTTTTAATTTTTAATAATCCAGATAAAGGTCTGCCAGAGATTTGTCTGTATAGTCTTTGTAGATAGTCCCCATAGCTCCAACGAGGATCACGTGAAGCTTGGCTTCCCTATATCCTTGTCTGTTTAGGTTGGCCATAAGCATGCTGTACTGTGCTTTTGCTTTTTGGAGTTGGGGATCAGGCCTAGTGTCTTCACATAATTTAAACTCAATCAGACGAACCTCCCACTGGTTTGGATTTAATTTCTTGTCTTTAGCAAGCTGTTGAAAGTTTGGGTCGTGGGTGGTTACGCGAGAGGAGCACACAGTGCTAGGTAAAATTAGGATGGCGTCAGGGCGAGAAGAGGCTTTTAGAGCATGTGCTGTCAGCTTTGGTAGCAACCAAGAGGGCAGTGTTTTGTTGGCAGTGCTTCTCAGATCTAGGCCTTGCTCTGATAGTTTATCTGCGCTGCCTATGTCATTGTAGGCAATTTGGTTGGCACCGTGTGGTCCCTTTTGTAGGGCTTGGACAATTAGCACACTTGCAACATTATGGCGTTTTGCGTTTTATAATCATGTTCCATATTTTAGTGTGTTGGCAGCCTGAGAATATGTAAAGTGCACTATCAGTGCAAGGGCAGATGGGGCAGTTTTCATTGGGAGAGAAGCCGTGTTTTTGATTAAAAATTGTACCAGTGCGGTACCTCATAACATTACGCTTTTCGTAGAATTTGAGATTACCATTGTTGCATTTGTGGGGCTTGTTTATTACCAAAGGTCTAAAGTTCTTCCAGTAGATGTAATACCCTGTGTCTGTTTTGGCACTCCCCAGTCTGTGTGATTTGCACATTTCTGTTTTCAGCTTGGCCTTTAAATCGGAGAGTGCTCGAAGCCTAGGTGTAGTTGCCCCTCTTCCGCTGGGATTCTCATCGGTGTCTTTAGCCGCAAGCCAGTAAAGGTGTGTGTATGCTTTACCGTCTGCATTACCGTCTGCATTACCGCCTGCATTACTGTCTGCATTAACATCCTTTGATATTTAAATGAACCACAAGCTAGATTCTCGGATTGCTGAAATAAAATCTGCTTGTGCCTGCCTAATAGACCTGCCTGCTAATTTGCTTCGCTCTAGTTTCTAAACCTGGCTTGACCTTCGGTGTGTCTTTCATGGTGCACTGGCTCTGCTTCCTTCAGGACTCTTTGTGCTCAGGCCAAACCTTTTCTTGTCACACTTAGGACTTTTTTTGGGGCCAACTCCTAGTGACTCTCCTTTTCTTCTCCCACTTGATCCTTTCTTTTTCCATCTCTTTCTCTTATTATCAAATACGCTTCCCCTTTTTTTAAGGCAGGTAGTGTGGTTGCAGGTTTTTCCCAAGCTTCCGCTCAGATGCCCCTGAGACATATATAGCGATGTAACCTTAAGATCCTTGTACAGATGGATGGTGTCTTTATATAGCTGGATGTGGTGTACGATGGTTTCTAGGAGTTTTGCATGTTTATGCCGTTTCATGCGTTGGAAGTAGAGGATGTTATTTCTTGTTTGCCGTAGCGTACCAGCGCTGTCTGTCTCAAAATAGGTGTGTTCATTTGTCAAAGCAGCAGCAATTCCTGCTAGCTCGGCCCTGTGTTGTTGATACTTGTCTCTCCGGGATTACTGGAATAAGATTGATGAAAACAATCCGCGTAATTACTTATCCAACCATTTATCCACTCGTTGCAAAGCAAAAGCAGACAGTGCCCTGCACATCCTTTCTGGGTGCCAACACACGCAAATAAGGAACATGATCACCAAAAGGCACAACATAGCATGCCGCATGATCCTTAAGGCTATCAGCAAAACAGACTCCTTAGGATCATGCATTGTCTCCATGGATATATAGGCAGCAACGAACGGATGACCATGCAAAATCTCCAGATTCCTGAAACAACCGAAAGTAGAATTGTTCCCAAATGGCTCTTCCCACCCCGCTTCTCAGATATTGACAGATTTACCTCCAGCCGCTCATATATTGTGCTGGTTACTCCAATTTCTGCTAAAACACAAAAAGCAACAAATTACTGCAGGGGGGTGGGTTCTTCGGAGTGGCAGGGGCCAACTGAGGGAGAGTGGGAGCACCCCAGCAGCGCCGCCAGCCACCAGCAGAGCCACCAACCCCGCCCAGACAGCACCGACCTAAAGACCTCAGCAAACCTCGGCATGACATCCATCTCGTCAAGATCAAGTATTGTGAAGACACCAGACCTCAGAACCAGCTGAACGCCGCAAAGGAACAGCACGAAGATCTCTGCAACATTCTCCAAGGAGCTTCCGTTACTTTCCACATCATCCTTTTGGGTGTGGGTGGCACCATCTACAACACTCACACGCTGAAGCCTTTCAAGGAACTGGGCCTTGATTATGAAGAGTTAAGAAGCTTACCTCCACTCTGTGAACTTCGCTGCTGAACTTGTTAATACCAGACGTACCCTTTTCAGTACGATACTGTCATCAACTCTCATCAGGAGCCGGTTTCAGGCCAAGCCTGCAACCCTCTCAATCCCCATTAATTTTTCCTTTCCTTTTTGCGGTGGAGGAGCTTTACGGTACTTGGTACCAAAGTGGCTCCTTCTCCTTAATGAATGTGGGGAGTGGCTTTCACTGCCTGCGTATACGCGTAGTTATAATTTTCTTTAGGCTGCGGTCTTAAACAGGATGAAAAATGTGAGAAGTGTGTAGGCTGCCACGTGTAATCCTCGCCTGAGGCACCTTTCGCGTCTTAAAAAATACAGGAAATTAATACAGTTGTTGATTTTGGGATCAGGCAAATCGCTGGGACCTGGCTCTGCTCGGCAATTTCCTGTTGAAAATTCCTTCGCGCTTATAATGTTCCAGGAAATGCTTTGGACTGTTACTTTGTCCGAATATCATATTGCAAACCTCCAGGTCTGCAGGGCATGTCTGGTTCGGTACTCCATAGAGCTTTAAAATGTTCCAGAAAATGCTTTGGGTTGTTGCTTTGTCTGAATATCATAGTGCAAATCGCAGGATCCGGTTGAGAGACTCTCTCTCTAGAGAGCTTTAGAATGCTTATGAACATTTTGTGTTGTTGCTTTGCCTGAAAAGCATAATGCAACCCTCCTGTTCTACAGAGCATTATCCGGTTGGAAACTCCCGCGAACTTGAAATTCCCGCGAACTTGAAATTCCTGCGAACTTTATTCCTGCTCTGCTACTACTATATTCTGCTCTACAATCGTCCGGTAGAGAATTTCAATGTTCCTAGTCGCTTTGAATATACAAATACACTGCCATCATTTCTGTTACCCTAAATGTATCTTACTGTATTAGGGCAAGAAAATTATTTTTTACCTACACATCCAAACAGCAATCCTGCATTCCTTTCTAAATTTTATCCTAACTTTGGTCCTTG
>Ga0307948_1000633_pt1 | contig 24011 bp, 22 predicted proteins | sample OrgLakmetagen280_FD_201824 | JGI IMG/M metagenome (GOLD analysis project Ga0307948, IMG submission 201824) | Saline water microbial communities from Organic Lake, Antarctica - #280 | ecosystem: Environmental > Aquatic > Non-marine Saline and Alkaline > Saline | place: Antarctica: Organic Lake...
CGGGGGGGGTCTGCGTAAATAGGCCTGCAGGGGGCGCTGAGGTCCGCTTCTGCACAGTGCGTGATGAGTGTAGTTTAAGATTTATTAGCCTGGTCTTGCGATGGAGAATTTGGAGGGTGACGTATGTGCTGATAGGCCTGCAGGGGGCGCTGAGGTCCGCTTCTGCACAGTGCGTGATGAGTGTAGTTTAAAATTTATTAGCCTGGTCTTGCGATGGAGAATTTGGAGGGTGACGTATGCACTGATAGGCCTGCAGGGGGCGCGTAGGTCCGCTTCTGCACAGTGCGTGATGGGTGTAATTCAAGATGTATTAGCCTGGCCTTGCGATGGAGGATTTGGAGGGGGAAGTATGCACAGATAGGCTTGAAGGGGGCGCTGAGGTCCGCTTCTGCACAGTGCGTAATGAGTGTAATTTAAGATGTATTAGCCTGGTCTTGAGATGGAGGATTTGGAGGGGGAAGTATGCACAAATAGGCTGGCAGAGGGTGCTGAGGTCCATTGCTGTTGGAAAGGAAGCAACGATAAATACACTGGAAACGAGAAAACACGATGGTGAGTACTGCTCCATAATTATTCGAAAGCAGAAATAGGCTAATAAAGTTAGAATCAGAAGGATGTGCGGTACTGTGCCTTCGCAACCCTGGTTATTTGGTGGAGGAATTATACGGTACCCGGTACCAAAGTGGCTCCGTTTCCTTTATTAATGTGGGAAGTAGTTCTTCACTGCCTGCGTAGTTTCTTCTCCTTTACAACCCCACAAGCCACCCACGTTTAGGAAGTTCCTTGAGCAGTGCTCTAAAACAGAAGCAGAGCTGCATCACCCACTTCCTAATAGGAAAATTTTAGGAGCTGCATCACCCACGCTTAGGCACTTTTTAGGAGCCGTATCACCCATGCTTAGGCAGTGACCTGAGCAGTGCTCTGAAATAGTAGCAGAGCTGCATCACCCACGTTTAGGCAGTTTTTAGGCAGTTTTTAGGAGCTTGAACAGTGCTCTGCAACAGTAGCAGAGCTGTGTCAGCTATGCTGATGAGCTATATTCAGACAGTGCTGATACAGACCTGCTCCTCAGATGCGTGTCCAGACAGTGCTGATACAGACCTGCTCCTCAGATGCGTGTCCAGACAGTGCTGATACAGACCTGCTACTCAGATGCGTGTCCAGACAGTGCTGATACAGATCTGCTACTCAGATGCGTGTGCAGACAGTGCTGATACAGACCTGCTACTCAGATGCGTGTGCAGACAGTGCTGATACAGACCTGCTACTCAGATGTGTGTTTAGGCAGTGCTGATACAGCTCAAGGTTTGAAATTGCGCTGGATCTGGAACCACCAAATGGAACGAAAATCCATTAATCGGCACATAAATCCTTTTTAGAAAGCAACAAGGGTTTTCACGATGCACAAGCACACACACACATACACACACACACATACACACACATGCACACACACACACAGCAGGCCGAAGTGCCACCCAGTTGTCTTGACATCATTTCTGCGGCTCAATATTTCAACTTGTTCAAGCGCAAAGTAGAACACGCATACTTGCACACTTGTATATACACAAAACGTGCACACACACACATACACACGCATAGCACACACATACACACACACACACGCACACGCACACATATGCACACGCAAACACACATAGCACACATACACACACGCATACACGCACACACACACATAAACACACACGCACACACATGCACACGCATAAACACACGCACACACACGCACACACGCACACGCATACACACATAACACACATACACGCACACAAACACACACGCATACACACATAGCACACGTACACACAAGCATACACTTAAAGCACACGCACACACACACGCACACAAGCATACGCACGTGTAGGTGGCTTCAAGGCATGACTGGTAAGATAAGACTTCAGCAGGTAGGTCATCAGCTATATCACCCAGAAGTGATTGTGGCCACAGACCCCAGGGCTGCAACAGCTTAGCTGTAGTGGTCATGTCTTCGAGGTCTTTCACCTTTGAGCACAAACACACAGCATGGAGAAGGTTAGATCATGGATCACACACACACACGCACACACATACACACACAGCTTGGCTGCAGTGGTCGTGTCTTCGTAGTCTTTCACCTTTGAGCACAAACACACAGCGTGGGGAAGGTTAGATCACACACACACACATGCACACACACACAGCTTGGCTGTAGTGGTCATGTCTTCGAGGTCTTTCACCTTTTGAGCACAAACACACAGCGTGGAGAAGGTTAGATCACACTCACACGCACAGCTTGGTTGTAGTGGTCATGTCTTCAAGGTCTTTCACCTTTGAGCACAAACACACAGCATGGAGAAAGTTAGATCACACACACTCACACGCACACACATACACACACAGCTTGGCTGTAGTGGTCATGTCTTCGAGGTCTTTCACCTTTGAGCACAAACACACAGCGTGAAAAAGGTTAGATCACACACACACGCACACACGCACACACACAGCTTGGCTGTAGTGGTCATGTCTTCGAGGTCTTTCACCTTTGAGCACCAACACACAGCGTGAAAAAGTTAAATCACACACACTCACACGCACACACATACACACACAGCTTGGCTGTAGTGATCATGTCTTTGAGGTCTTTCACCTTTGAGCACAAACACACAGTGTGGAGAAGGTTAAATCACACCCACACGCACACACACATTTTGGCTGCAGCGGTCATGTCTATTTAACCTTTGAGAATGTAGCGTGGAAAAAATTGGGTCACACACAAACACGCACGTCTTGGTTTTAGCGCTCAACTACAATGGTTAAAAATTTGAGCATGCGTGTGAGAGAAGGAGAGTGGCTGAGGCAGTTTAGTCAGAGTATGCACGTCAGTGTGTGGCGTGGAGATTGGCTGAGCATTCCAATCAGTGCTATCATTCCTAGCTGAGCAGTCCTATCAGTCCTATCAGTGTGGCGGTGAGGTTGGCTAGCAGTCCTATCAGAGGGTGCATGTCAATGCATGGTGTTAGATTAAAGGTAGCGTGCAAATACACACACTGATACACACACGCACACGCACACACCCAGGCACACACACACACACTCGTACACAAACACACACACTCATACACACACACTCGTACACAAACACACACACACACACTCATACACACACACTCATACACACAAGCGCACACCCGTGGGTAGCAGTTTCTAGCCCTATTGATCTCGCCCAAGCTGGAGCCAAACTCGTGAGAAGGGGCAGGGAATGGGGGTAGCTGGTAGCCCTGTGCAGCTGCTAGAAGGATCCAGCGTGGTCGTGCCTGAAATATAAGGAATGTGTGTGTGTGTGTGTGTGTGTGTGTGCAAGTGTGCCTGTGTGTATCTTACAACCTGTGCAGCTGCTATAAGGATCCAGCGTGGTCGTGCCTTTATAGTGAAGGAATGTGTGTTTATGTGTGTGTGTGCCTGTGTGTGTGTCTTACAGTCTGTGCAGCTGCTAGAAGGATCCAGCGTGGTCGTGCCTGAAAAATAAGAAATGTGTGTGTGACTGTGTGTGTCTTACAACCTGCGCAGCCGCTAGAAGGATTCAGCGTGGTCGTGCCTGTGAAGGGAAGGATTGTGTGTGCATATGTGTGTGTCTGTGTGTTTGCCTTACAGTCTGTGCAGCTGCTGTTAGAAATTATGGTCTGGCCCTGCGTGGTGCATTTCTTGTTTATGGCTTTGAGCCTGCACGAACAAACGTGCATTGCTCTCAGTCACAGACAGTGCCAATCACTTGCTTGCACTGTGCTTGCAGCTAAAGACAAGAAGACAAGCAGCATGCTCATAGAGCCAAACCAGCGCACAATAAAGCCTTCAAAGGAGAGTGAACTGAAAACCTGCATAACACCTCAATGGTCTGCCTGTTGTATATTACTTCCCACACAAACAAAACACACACATACTCACACACTCAAACGTACAAACATCCACACATACGCACACACAAATGCTTTAGCAAATGCACACCTGCACACCCAACTGCACACCGAACACCACACACACACACACACACACACACACACACACACACACACACACACACACACACACAGCAGATGCAACAGCCAGATCACCTGAGGGAGCCCAACTGCACCAGCTTCAATGATTCCGCTGCGCATTTGGTAGCGCAAGTTCATCAGTGTGTGCATGCAGTACTGAACGTACGCACCCCCATCTCGCTGCCACACGTGGGGGATATTTTCAATGACCACGTATGCTGGCCTGCACATGTGTGTGTGTGTGTGTGTGTGTGTGTGTGTGTGAATGTGTGTGTGTGTGCGCGCGTAAAAATATTGCTGAGCATTAACGTTGTGTTTTTGCATGTAAGGCCCAAGCAGCAGCACCAGCACCAGCAGCACCAGCAGCACCAACAGCAGCACCAGCACCAGCACCAGCACCAGCACCAGCACCAGCACCAGCACCAGCACCAGCACCAGCACCACCAGCAGCAGCAGCAGCAGCAGCAGCAGCAGCAGCAGCAGCAGCAGCAGCAGCAGCACCACCACCACCAGCAGCAGCACCAGCACCACCAGCAGAAGCAGTAGCACCACCACCACCACCACCAGCGGAGGCAGCAGCAGCAGCAGCAACAGCAGCAGCAGCAGCAGCAGCAGCAGCAGCGCCAGCACCAGCACCAGCAGCAGCAGCAGCAGCAGCAGCAGCAGCAGCAGCAGCAGCACCAGCAGCAGCGCCAGCGCCAGCACCAGCACCAGCAGCAGAAGCAGCAGCAGCAGCAGCGCCAGCGCCAGCGCCAGCACCAGCACCAGCACCAGCACCAGCACCAGCACCAGCACCAGCACCAGCACCAGCACCAGCACCAGCACCAGCAGCACCAGCAGTAAGATCTCTCAGAATGATTAGAGGTGTAAGAATCGGAGTCCAAGCGACAGCTACACCCTCCAACTACCAAGGACCCTCACCTTACAAATGAGACGAAATTCAGGTAGACTTTGATCTGGCGATTCCTAGGGTCGCTCAGAATGTCATGTCTCAGGGCTGATTTGTTGTGGCCACTCATGCCCTGCGTTATGGGTTGGCCAGAATAGTTCAAATACACCGTGTATGACCGTATATTTGGTGATTTCCCTGCCAAGAGCACCATATATACACTGAATATATATGGCCAAGTTGGCCAACCCTACATGCGTACGGTTCAAAACACACATATGTCGATTTCTATCACTGCATTGGGGCTTAATCTTTGAGGGAGCTCTGAGTTAGGGCAAAATACGCCCATGCAGACTTCTATCATTGCACCGGGGCTTTATCTTTGAGGGAGCCCTGAGTAAGGTCCAAAATACGCACATGTAAACTTCTATCACTGCACTAGATTATCACTGCACTAGATTATCAATGCTCTAGATTATCACTGCACTAGATTGTGATATTTGAGGGAGGCTTTAATCACAACGATGTAGTGCACCAGTAAAAACCTGCAGCCGGGAACTCTGGGCTGATTTGCAAGAAACGTTATAAGTGCACCTATTATACAGTCTTTGATCTGACACACATGCTTGTAGAGGATACCCACGAACCAAGTGCGTTGTCGTCTAAGTCTGATTGTACCCGGCACAGGGGGCCCACCCACATCATCAAACCCTCAGGAATGCCACATTTGTTTTAGAGGAGGTTGAGTTGCCATTTACATTGTTTCCTATGTCTGAATTGTTCCTAAATTGTACCTGACAAGAGGGCCCAACCACACAAACAAACATGTGAGTTCAGTGTGAAACACCTGAGCTCAGGTTCTTGTAGTATAGCATAAAGTGAGATGTCCTTACTTTCTGGTTTTCTCCGGTTTTTGCTTCCCTTCTCCATTCTTTTTATTCCTTGGGGAACACAACTCTCTCTTTAACATACTTCCCCCCCTCCCTCACCTCTTTTCTATTTTTAAGTCCTTAGTTTTCTCCCGTTTCTCTGGTTTCTCTGAGTTGTTGTTTTCTCCTTGGTAATAATGACAGAGCCCCTATGCATCTCATGATGCAAGCAAAACAGAACCCTCAGGAATGCCAAATCTAATTTAGAGGACAGGCTGAGTAGCCATTTAAGTTGTTGCCTATGTCTGAATTGTACCTGAATTGTACCTCACATTCATTTCAGAGGACAGGCTGAGTAGCCATTTACGTTGTTGCCTATGTCTGAATTGTACCTGAATTGTACCCCACATTCATTTCAGAGGACAGGCTGAGTAGCCATTTACGTTGTTGCCTATGTCTAAATTGTACCTGAAGTGTACCTCACATTCATTTCAGAGGACAGGCTGAGTAGCCATTTACGTTGTTGCCTATGTCTAAATTGTACCTGAAGTGTACCTCACATTCATTTCAGAGGACAGGCTGAGTAGCCATTTACGTTGTTGCCTATGTCTGAATTGTACCTGAAGTGTACCTCACATTCATTTCAGAGGACAGGCTGAGTAGCCATTTACGTTGTTGCCTATGTCTGAATTGTACCTGAAGTGTACCTCACATTCATTTTAGAGGACAGGCTGAGTAGCCATTTACGATGTTGCCTATGTCTGAATTGTACCTCACATTCATTTTAGAGGACAGGCTGAGTAGCCAACTGTGTTGGCATCAATGTCTGAATTGTACCTGACAAAAGGGCGCACAACCCCACAATTAAACCCTCAGGGCCACATTCAATTTAGAGGACAGGCTGAGTAGTCAACTGTGTTGGCATCAATGTCTGAATTGTACCTGCACAAAAGGGCACACCCCCACAATCAAGCCCTCAGGATTGCCACATTCAATTCAGAGGACAGGCTGAGTAGTCAACTGTGTTGGCATCAATGTTTGAGTTGTACCTGACAAGGGGGCCCGCCCACGACTACAATGCCGTCAGGGTTCCATTCTGGAAGAGGAAGAGCACGGGTGTCCCTGAGGCTACTGAGGTACTCAATCAGCAAATCCTGCGCCGAATCCTGCACACACACATACACATACACACATACACACAAATACACACACGCACACACACGCACAAACACGCACGCACACGTAAATATATAACACGTGAGCCTGCTGTAACGGTGTGTGTAATGTGTGTGTGTGTGTCTGTGTGTGTGAATGCATGTTTGTGTATGTGCTTGTGTGTATGTGTGTGTGCGCGTGCGTGAATGTATGTTTGTGTGTATGCTTGGGTGTATGTGTGTGAGAAGGTGCGTGTGATTGTGTGCGTGTGCGTGTGCGTGTGCGTGCACGTGTGTATGGTTTTAGAGGGGGAATCAGAGGCCCCAAATGGCTATTATTTTGGCATGCTCCTAGGTTATGCCTCCCGTAACTGGCAGGTATCGAGCTCAGCACTATTATTTTCTGGCATGAAACCTGCCGGTTAGGGGAGCCATGCAAGCCATACCTTATCGGTCACGGCGTAAAACCAGTTTTGGAGCAGCCATATGCTGTGTATGACCAGCCAATATGGCACCAAATTGAGTGATTGTATGTAGGGTTGGCCAGAACCATATTTATACGGTGTATATACGGTATTTCTGGCAGGGAAATCATCAAATATACGGTCATATACGGTGTATATATACGGTTCTGGCCAACCCTGATTGTTGGTGTTTCGAAGTCCCTCTTATAAATGAAGATCATTGCAACAAGAATGGAGTGAACAGACCCAGTGGTTGGCCAAATGTGTGCACAGGGTTTAGGGTTCAGGGTTTAGGGTTTAGGGTTTAGGGTTTAGGCAGATCTTGTAATGTAAACAGCCTTAATTTTCCTTAGGAAAGCACCCATTTAGGGTATAAGTGTCCTTTGTGTGCGTTAAGTCCTGTCTATCTATACAGTTACTCAGAGCGACTTAACTTGGAACTGAACACTACATGCCCTGGTAGTTTATAATGTCTTGAAGCTACTTAATTCCAGTTTGAAAAATGGTGCGTGAGAAGTGGCCCCTTAAAAAGTTAAAAGGAGCATGTTCAGGTACTTGCTTCCATGACACTCTATAGTAATGAATGTGAGTGCAAAGATGCCTGATGCTGATCTCCCTTTCCCTTTGCATTCGTTTCAAGCTATACCAAACCAATTTGTGCAAATTGAGGTGGCTTTATAGTCGACAGAACCATACATAGTTGGCACAAGGATCAAATATTTGTATCAAAGGGCTTGTAGTATGATTGGTGGTACACTCATGAATGCTTTGCTGAATGAGGATCCCATTATCTGCTCCCATTTATCAAGCCTTGTTGAAATGAGGATCCCAATATCTACTCCCATCTATCTGCCCCCATCAGATCTATCAAACTCTGCTGGAATGATTTGTTTGACCTGAGGAGATTAGTAGCACCCCAGTTTCTCTTTAAGCTCTCTCTTGGTGCAACTATTTGTAGTGCGCAAACCTGTGTGATGTGCCCTCAATACAACAATACACACACAGACACTCACACCCACACACACACATGAGCACACACATGCACACACATACACGCACACACTCACACAAACACGCACATGCACACACACGCACGCACACGCACACACACAAACACACACACACACCTCAAAGAATTCCAGTGGCTCCCAAGTCATGACACCATGCCTTGTTACTCTGCAATTGACATACCAGTAATAATATTTGTGCATGTGTATGCGCATGTGGGCACGGATTGAAAGGATTGAAAGGTGTGCACACATTGTGATCGAAGTATAGAGCGCTTGGCGGGGTGCAAGTTTGAGGCAGGGACTTGTGTATGTGCATGGTATTTGTGTTTGCGTGTGTGCGTGGTATTTGTGTTTGTGTCTGTGTGAGTGTGAGCGCATGTGTGTGTTTGGGTGTGTATGTGTGTGTGTTTGGGTGTGTGTGTATGTGTGTGTGTGTGTGTGTGTAGACCGGGTGGGGGAAAACAGCATGTGTACCAAAGAAAGAGGGAAATCTATGCACGGACAGAACCAGCGTGCATTTCGAAGCCTCGGTATTCTTGTGATGTAAACAGGTTATGGCAGATCTTGAGCAACAATGTTTTCTTGTAATGTAAACAGGTTAAGGCAGATCTTGTAATGTAAACAGGTTAAGGCAGATCTTGAGCAACAATGCTTTAGCGTCTTGAGCAACAAGGTCGAATGTAGAGACTGTTCTAGAGCAGCAAGGTGTTGAAGCCTAGAGCAACAAGGTCGAATGTAGAGACTAATCTAAAGCAGCAAGGTGTTGAAGCCTAGAGCAACAAGGTCGAATGTAGAGACTGTTCTAGAGCAACAAGGTTAAATGCTGACTGGCGTAGAGCAACAAGGTTTCGCAAATGCAATTTGATTCCACAAACCAAAAATACTCTCGGGATGTGAGCTTTCTAATCCCATAGAGGGTATGGCAAGGCACGGCAATACCTCGTATCGCCTATAGCATCCTCATAATCCTCCCACTCCAGCAGGAACAAAAGCTCGCACTCTTCTGTCTGGAAAAGAGAAGGGACGAGGGCAGACAGTCAGATACGCATATACGCATCAAACATGCAAGCAGATATTTAGTACACAAAGACATAAGTGGAGCGCTACAGCACAAAACCCTGCGTATTGAAATGATTTCTACTAGTCATCAACCCCCTGCACCAAGACGCAGTTTTTCAAAACATTTACACACATGCACACAACACACATGCACAAACACACACACAGAAGGTGGCACGGCTCAGGCTCTGTCATGTTATACAACCCCTGCACCAAGACGCAGTTTTCCAGAACATTTACACTTATGCACACACACGCACACACAGAAGATGGCACGGCTCAGGCACTGTCCAGATATTGTGAAGAGCACCCTTCATTGCCTGCATGAGATCGTCACTGCCTGCAGCCCCCTTCATTGCCTGCAAGCAGCCTTCACTGCCTGCAAGCAGCCATCAATGCCTGCAAGCAATCTATGCTGCCTGCAAGCACCCTTCACTGCCAGCAAGTAACCTTCAATTCCTGCAAGCAATCTTCACTGCCTGCAAGCACCCTTCAGTTCCTGCAAGCAACCTTCACTGCCTGCAAGAAACCCTCACTACCTGCAAGCAACCCTCACTACCTGCAAGCAACCTTCACTGCCTGCAAGCAACCCTCACTACCTGCAAGCAACCTTCACTGCCTGCAAGCAGCCATCACTGCCTGCAAGCAACCTTCACTGATTGCAGTAACCTTCAATTCCTGCAAGCACCCTTCGCTGCCTGCAAGCACTCTTCACTGCCTGCAAGAAACCTTCACTGCCTGCAAGCACCCTTCACTGCCTGCAAGCAGCCATCTCTGCCTGCAAGCCACCCATGCTGCCTGCAAGTAATCTTCACTGCCTGCAAGCAGCCACCACTGCATGCAAGCAAACTTCATTGCCTGCAAGAAACCTTCAATTCCTGCAAGCAACCTTCAATTCCTGCAAGCAACCTTCACTGTCTGCAAGCTCCCTTCATTTCCTGCAAGGAACCTTCACAGCCAGCAAGCAACCTTCACTGCCTGCAAGCAGCCATCAATGCCTGCAAGCACTCTTTACTGCCTGCAAGCAACCTTCAATTCCTGCAAGCACCCTTCACTGCTTGCAAGAAACCTTCACAGCCTGCAAGCACCCTTCACAGCCTGCAAGCACCCTTCAGTTCCTGCAGGCAACCTTCAATTCCTGCAAGCAGCCTTCACTGCCTGCAAGCACCCTTCAGTTCCTGCAAGCAACCTTCACTGCTTGCAAGAAACCTTCACAGCCTGCAAGCAGCCATCATTGCCTACAAGCACCCTTCATTGCCTGCAAGCAGCCTTCACTGCCTGCAAGCAGCCACCACTGCCTGCAAGCAGCCATCAATGCCTGCAAGCACTCTATACTGCCTGTAAGCAACCTTCAATTCCTGCAAGCAGCCACCACTGCCTGCAAGCAGCCTTCAATTCCTGCAAGCACCCTTCATTGCCTATAAGCAGCTATCACTGCCTGCAAGCAGCCACCACTGCCTGCATATTTTTTCTTGGCCTTTACATTTCTGAATTTAAGCCTGATTCCCATAAGTAGGGATCCCACCAAGTGGGCTACACTTGGCTGGCATAAATTGGATTGGCCAGAACCTTATAGGTATATGCACCGTATATGGCCTTATATTTGGTGATTTCCCTGTCAAAAATACCGTATATATACATGGATCTGGCACACCCTTGATACAGATACGTCGTAAAACGACTGCAAGTATCCGCACCTTAAAATCTCGTGTGAACTGCTGAAGCTTCAGATCAAAGTCAGGGTCTGGTAGGGTAGAACCTGTCCTTCGGTCTATCCTCTGCTTTGGCCCCATGCGCATACTACGTATGGCTTTCACCTGTGAAGGCAGGAAGAAGATGAGGAGCATACTTTGCATGCAGCGCATCGTTTTTAAACACTTTCAACAAGTGAGTCTGGCCAACCCTACCCACCTCCCACACAGGCTCTTGAAACGGTAGCCCAACAGCCTTTCCTACAGCCGGCACTCCATTACAAGCTGCTGATGTGTCTGTCTGTAGTGGCGGTGGAGCTAGTGAGGGAATTGATGCTGTTGATGAATGTGGTGGTGGAGCTGGTGGCTCAGGAGCCGCGAAAAAGGTTCGAGGTGACCGTTGCAATGCTGCTGCTGCTGCTGCTGCTTTTTGAGGAAAAGAGGCTGCAGATGTTGGAGCTGCTGCTGCTGCTGCTGTTGGCACTTGAGAAGCAGAGGTTACTGCATCGGGTGTTGCTGCTGCTGCTGCTGCTGCTGGTGGTGGTGGTGGTGGTGGTGGTGGTGGTGGTGGTGGTGCTGGTGGTGGTGGTGGTATTTGTACAGCTGCTGCCTCTTGAGGAGAGGAGGCTGCAGTTGCTGTTGCTGTTGGTACTTGAATTGCAGAGACTACTGCTGCTGGTGCTGCTGGTGCTGGTGCTGCTGGTGCTGCTGGTGCTGGGGCTGGTGCTGCTGCTGGTGCTGGGGCTGGGGCTGCTGCTCCCGTTGTTTTTGCAGGCTCTGGATTTCTGTCGGCAGTGGTTGGGGCAGGAAGGATACGGTGGGAAATCTCAGACACTTGCTTCATCATGATCAGAAACATTTCTAGCGTCAAGCACCAGACCTGCACGCAGAAAACACAGACACATGAGTGCGCTTGTGTTAAGGGTTGATTTAAGATCTGCCTGGGGTTTAGTATTAAGGGTCTACAGTACCTAAGGGTCTACATATTAAGTCTTCAGCACCCGGTACCGGGGTGGCTCCTTTTCCTTGATTGATGTAGGGAGTGGTTTTACTGCCCGCGTACTTTTTTCTTAAGGGTCGGTACAGAATCAGTCAAGGCAGAAGACACCTCCAGGTTTTAGGGTTTAGGATAACCCAGAAGCGAGCATCATTAGTACATGCGCAGCAGTGTCAGACACACAGCTGCATTGTGTTGATATCAATGCCTGAGAGTGGCGCACACTTGAGTCCATTTTAGTTTTGATTGCCCCATGATCTACGTAATACCCTCAAAATCAAAATCAAAGCAAATACTTGAGAGGGAGGTAACATTGCTGCAAAACAAGTATCTGATCAGACTGGGCCGTGCTGAATGTACGTGAACCTTAGGCCATCATCACACGCAAATACTCACAAGCAAATTACATAACATACGGACAATTTAATTACGGGTAAAGGTAATGTCTCAGCAATGCAACTTTAGCCATAGCTAATCTATAGACTCGGTACACAGGAGAAAGGTTTAAAAAAGGCACAATGCAATTTTAGCCATAGCTAATCTATAGACTCGGTACACAGGAGAGAGATTTAAACAAGGCACAATGCAATTTTAGCCATAGCTAATCTATAGACTCGGTACACAGGACAAAGGTTAAAACGAGGCACAATGCAATTTTAGCCATAGCTAATCTATAGACTCGGTACACAGGACAAAGGTTAAAACAAGGCACAATGCAATTTTAGCCATAGCTAATCTATAGACTTGGTACACAGGACAAAGGTTAAAACAAGGCACAATGCAATTTTAGCCATAGCTAATCTATAGACTCGGTACACAGGACAAAGGTTTAAACAAGGCACAATGCAATTTTAGCCATAGCTAATCCATAGACTCGGTACACAGGAGAAAGGTTTAAACAAGGCACAATGCAACCAAAGCAATAAGGGCAATAGCACTCCAGCAAGAAAAGGGGCGGACTCACGTGCGTGCGGGGATGGTTTAGCTTGTATGAGGCGCTCGCAGAGAGGCTGTGATCTAAAGCCCACCCCTCCTCCAGACAACAGTCGGCCAATGTCACTTCCAGCTCGCTCGTGCCCCCCATGCCGCAGAACAGCTCACACACTTTAAATTGCTTAGATGGTGCTGAAGGCTCGGATGGTAGAGTAGAAAAGCTACGCTGCTGTTTCGAGGGTGCATTACGTGGCACTTCTTTCTTCTCGCGTTTGGGGGATTTAATTTGCTGCTGTGGCTGACAGCGCTTGCGCAGCAAGTGCTGCTTTTGCTGTTGTTCTTGTGGCTGTACCAGCTGCTGAAGCTGGTGTTGATGCACTTCTAGTCGCTGCTGCTGCTGCTGCTGCTGCTGCTTCTGTCGTGGCTGTACCAGCTGCTGAAGCTGGTGTTGATGCACTTCTAGTCGTTGCTGCTGCTGCTGCTGCTGCCGCTCCTGCTGCTGCTGCTGCTCCTGCTGCTGCTGCTGCTGCTGCTGCTGCTGCTGTTGCTGTTGCTGCTGCTGCTGCTGCTGCTGCTGCTGCTGCTGCTGCTGTCGTGGCTGCACCTGCTGCTGGAGCTGGTGGCGATGCACCTCTAGTTGCTGCTCCTGGGAAGCACTTGAGACAAAACAATCCTGTGCTGCATCTGACATATGCTGGTCGCCCTGCTGATCTGGTGACTGTGAAAGCGGTTCAGCCAGAGATGGAGCAAGAGGCAGGTTCCCACGGACCTCCTTGGGCCGCTCATGCTCGCAGACATGTTGGCACTGCTGCTGCTGCTCCTGCTCTCCTGCTTGTTGTTGGCATTCTCGCTGCACAGGCAAGAGGAGTGGCTGCTGTGACTGCTCTTGTAACTGCGGACTGGAAGATTTTTGCGCAGGCACAGGGAGTGGCTGCTGCTGCTGCTCTTGCGCTCCTGCTTGTTGTTGGCATTCTCGCTGCACGGGCGTGAGGAACGGCTGCTGCTGCTGTGACTGCTCTTGCAACTGCTGATTACAAGCATTTTGCACAGGCACAGGGGGTTCAGGCATTTGCAGCGATTTGGGTGGGTGTGTTGAGGAAGACAGCCATTGCGGTGCCATGGGTACTGCTGCTGCTACTGCTAGGTTTGAATTTTGCGCTGGTGCTGCAGCTGTTGGCGCTGCCGCTGGAGCAGGAGCTGCTGCTGGAACATGATCTTGTACTGCAGATGCTGCTGTCGTTGCTGCAGCTGCTGCTGTTGGACATGGATCTTGTGCTGCTGCTGCTGCTGCTGCTGCTGCTGCAGTTGGTGCTGGTTGATTTGAATTTGCTGGTGCTTGATTCAGATCCTGTGGAGGTGGAGGTGGTGGTGGTGGTGGTGCTGGTGGTGCTGCTGCTGCTGCCTTTTTTCTACTTTGACTTTTCCTGGCACGGCGGGATGCAGGTGGTTTGGCATGGGCACTTTGTGCTTGCTTCTGTGCCCACAGACGCTGCTGTCTGATGCCTAGTGCACCCTCGTTCCTGGCTGCAATAGTACGTGCGTGTGTATGTTTGTGTACAACAATGAAAACATATATGCAAGGCACGAATACTTCATCTAAGCCATCTACAATTAGTAACTGGGTAATAAAGGACGTGAGTTAGGTGTGCAGTAAAGGACGTAAAATAGGTGCAACAGAGTGCCACCGTACAGTGCACAGGCCTGACAATTACGGATTTCTACCTAATTTTGTGTGTCACAATGGTGCGTGTGCGTGCGTGCGTTTGTGCGTGCGTGCGTGCGTGCGTGCGTGCGAGTGTGTTTTTGGTAAGAAAGGCAATTTTGTGCTAATCAGACTGGTCTGAAGAGGTCACGTTCATTAGGGTGCCTGTAGCTAGCGATATTTATAGGGTGGTCAGAACCGTATATGACCGTATACTTGGTGATTTCCCTGCCAAATATAACGTCTTCATCCCCATTACTATTTTTTGTGAGAAGAGGATTGAGACTGTATCCAACGTCAAAGTGGCTTTCTGATCCATTACCTCAATTTTTTCTTGGAAATGATTCAACAGTCTACCTTAGTCCAGTTTCTTTTATTTTCTCACCGTTTTCCCTATTACATACAAGCATGTGAACACGTAAGGGTGGTTACATAATAAAACACAATGAAAACTGGTTACACAGTGAAAATTGGAGGTCAAACACGTGTAGTTCTAGCCTTGGTACGCACGCAATGCAAGGGTCTCATACAGAGGTATGTAAACAAACATAAGCACAAAGTTGTCATCATGTCAAAATGGCTCCATGGTCAAGCGCACCTAGTACCCAAGCTCACCTGTGGCCACTTCCTTGTCTACGATGTCCTCAAACGTGTGAAACTGGGTGTTGTAGGTTTGGTCAAACCAGTAGTCACATCCGGCAGAGGGAGGGGGTTGCCCAGGTGCCACTTGCATGACCGTCACCTTCCTGTGTCCAATCGATAACAGCGGTAAGCACGTGAAGAGGTTGCATGGAAAGCATTTGATAATTGCGTAGTGAAGCATGCCATAAGTGCGTAGCAAATAGTAAAGCATGTGATGAGAGGTGTGTCGTACAGGACCCATCACCTTTCCTGTGTCATTCAAAAATGATGACTTTGGTAAGCATGTGCTAAGGTGCATAGTACAAGACGGGGAATGGGTACGCAGTAAAGGATGTACGTGAAGTGCGTTATGATGGGTGGTAAGCATGGGATAAGGTGCATAGTACAGGACATGAGGTAGGTGCGACAAGCTGAGAGCCACAGGATTTTTTTGAACTGATGTGCAGTCAAAGCAGCAGCGACATGATGTGGGTGGTTTGTTTTCATGTGCATAAATTGATTATCGTTTGCGTCGGTTGCTTACAGTTACACGCAACACGATTCGGGTGATTCTCATATGCATCAATTGCTTGCAGCTGCACAAGAACACGGTGCTTCAAAAGCGGAGGAGAACTGGAACTAAGTAGCGCTGTCATTTTGCGAAATGACAGGAATGGCAGGTACACTCTAGCAGATCATATGACGTTACCAGCAGTTAACAATGCCCTAGAAAGTTTGGGAATTAAAGGGAAATTTGGGTGTGAGTTCAGTATCCACCGACGGCCTAAAGTACTTTCACACGAACCAACAAATGACGTACCGTTACATAGCGTTCATGCAGCGGTTTCATTCGTTTGCAAGTCATCTGCATTTCGTTTCCCATGCTGGTGCTTCTTTTTACAGAGGCACCCAGCGCTTTTTCTGAGTTGTACTGGGTCCCCTTTTTTCTTTGACATCCACTTGTCTGTCAAACTCCTTTGTCATCTCATTTCAAACCTTAACATGGATCCGGCGGAACAATCGACCTCTCAATGTTCTGTATATCAGAATTAGGCACCATCAAGTACACTTCCGTCCCTGAATCTTTTTTCAAATAGGCAGGCGAACTTGCCTGCGCATGGAGGGAACCGGCAGCATTTCCTCATTTATACACGGACCAATGGCTCCATCCGCATTACGCTTCAGTCCAAAGAACACTCTGTAAGCGGATGCAGAGTGGAAACGCAAAAAAACGTGCAAATTTTGGATCGACCCTGCCTTGTGCATCATGCGGCATGATTCATGCCCAACAATAAGCATGCCTCTTTGAGGAGGATCGAAAGCCTTTGTCTAAATTGCCGTTAAATTGCTCCAGCAAACCAAAAGGGACAGCCAAAGTTCCCTTAACAATTGAGAGCCTCTGCACTAAAAATCCACACACCTCTGTGGAACTTCCCCGTCATTGTTGTTCCCTGTTTTCCCAAACAGCTGGCTGTCAAACTCAGCAAAAATGTCTTGAGCTGTGTACAACCACGCAATACTCATTTCCTGCATGCGCTCAGGTAAGATTGTGTCTTCCTTGTATGTACAGTACAAGTATCGAGGCACTCTCAGCAAACACAGTTGTGTACTGACCCCCTTGTGCACGCTTTCAACTTGACCCAGCCAAACTTCATTGCTCTCTCCATCAATTTGGAGGTAGTCTCCCTTTTCCGGCATTTCCCCACAGTGCAATGTGCAGGTCACAGCCTCACTATTACTTGCATGCAGGGTATTGCACGCTGATAGCAACCTAAAAGGAATAAGTCAAGATCTCTAGGTGGGATGAGTTCAAACGGACAGCCTCGTCATGTTATCCTATCGTGGAGCTGCATCTTCACGTTGTTTATGGGCGTAACACACATAGCGTTGCTAACTGCCTCCACCACATCACTTTTTTGCACTTTTTTTACATTTTTTCTATTATATACGCGGTAAATTTAATTATAATTATGAAGTTAGCTCCACAAATGCCATAGGTGGCAACTTGCCAGAAAGACAATGGTGCACATCCCAGTGTTTGGAGTGGGTGAGTGTCAAGGGTCATTAGCCAACGTAGTCTCATTGCAGATGACTCACTTGCATGCAGATGACTCACTTGCATGCATTCGTCTTGCATCAATCCGCTCCCAGATGTCAAGGAGCCTCGCATCCTTCACCTGCTGCCCCAATTTGTGGAGGCGGTGGTGAGGATTTGTGCACGTGTCGTGGATTTAGCTGTGAATGCAACCCATCCAGTCACACGGGAACAGCACGAGCAGCTAGCCAAGATACAGGTGTGTGGAGAGGTGTGCAGACGGACTTGTCAATTCCTTTCATTTCATTTGACATGAAGTCTTTCTTGGGGGAAATTTGGATAGCGGCAGCCCTGCCAAGCAAGCATGCGCACGCATGGAACACACACACACACACACACATTCACATACACAAACACACACAACACACACACACATTCATATACACACACATTTACACACATACACACACACATGCATGCACCCATAGGCGGATGCGTTGCCCCGGGAGTTTGATCGTCTCTTCCAAAAAGCAAAAGACGGGGAGCTGGAGAATGAAGACGTGGTGTCCAGTGAGGTGAGCGCAGAACAACGTGCTCACATACAGGGCGGGCTGTATTCACACTACGTTGCCGTAGGTAATGTGTGGGAAGTTGTATCATTGTTCTGGCCAATCTTAAGTGTACGTTTTGGTCTGCATGTTGCTGAAGGCTCTTTGAAGCCTCTGGCTGTATAGTCTACATCTCAGTTCCTGCTGATATTGTGGTATCCAGTAGCATGCAAGTGCAAATGACAGGGATATAAAATGGGTGTGTGACGCGCCGACACACGCACACACAAAAACACACACGCACACAAACACACACACACACACTCTCACACACACAAACACGCACACACACACACAAATACACACACACACACAAATACACACACAAACACGCACACAAACACACACTCACACACACAGGCTGAGGAGGCGGGGTATGCTTACTACCGTCGCATGCTTCGCACGTCTGTGGTGGGGGCGTCAGATGAGGAGGAGGACGACGTGCTACTGCGCAAAATGGGACGGCACGGGCCGAGTGCAAGGGACACGGTGCGCGTGTGTGTGCGTGCATGTGGGTGTGAGTGCGTGTATGTGAGTGTGTGTGTGTGTCTCTGTGTGAGTTCATGCATGCATGTGTGTGTGTGTGTGCGCGCGTGCACCACTCCTGAGCCTGTCGTCATCCGTTGTCACGGTCTCTGGACAGCACCTCACGATAAGCCACCGTTTGCCACTTCGCACATGTGTAAGGTTGGCCAGAACCATATATATACGGTGTATATACGGTAGTTTTGGCAGGGAAATCACCAAATATACAGTCATATACGGTGTATATATATGTACATATAAATGATTCTGGCCAACCCTGCACATGAGTCCATTTCCTTACCTTGCATTGCCACAACACTCTGATGTCTGCCCGTGGCTGAAAACAGTTCATTGACGAGTAAACACACACACACACACACACATACACACATGCACACACACATACACACACACACAGACACATGCACGCACACACAGACACACGCATACACACACATGCACACACGCATACACACATGCACACACACATGCACACACATGCCCTTTTCTTCCTCACATTGTTCTTGCATTGCTGCACTCTTGAGTCAGCCCGTGGCTGATTGATTTGTACGAGCAGTATGTGTTTGCATGTCACTGTTATAACGCTTTCGTGACCAAGCTTTAGGCTCATAGAAACTTAGGCTGCTAGACACACCACACAAACAAACGCACTGTTTGGCACGCACACACTATGTATGTTCAAAACACACACACACACACACACACACACTACACACACACACACAAACACACACACACACACACACACACACACACACATTATACACACTAAACACACACACAGGTGCTGCAAGAATACTTTCAGGAGCATCCTTTCATGGACCCCCGCAGCGAAATGGACGTCAAGGCCTACTTGCTGGACCTACCATTTGAATCAGAAGCTGCACAGGTGCTTGCGTACGTGTGTCAGAAGGGGTGTGTGTGCGCGCATGCATGTGTGCGTGTGTGTGCGTGTGTATGCACATGCGTGTGTGTTTGCGTGTAGCAGAGGCACACAGAGCGTGCACAGTCACACACATACTCACACACTTGTGCACACAAACACACACACACACACACACACACACACACAACACAGACACACAGACACACACATACACACACAGGGGGCTAGAGCAAAAGCCGCGGCAGATGCTGCAGCAGCAGAGGCATCTGCAGCACAGGAAGCTGCAGATGCGGGGGAGGGGAAGGGCGTGGGTGGAGCTCGAGGCATCCAGGTGCGTGTGTGTATGTATGTGTGTGTGTGCCACCTGCGTGTGTGAGTGTGTGTGTGTGTGCTCTTGCTTATGCATGTGTGTGTCACCCTTGTCAGTGTGTGTGTGTTTATGTGTGTGTGTGTATGCGCTCTTGGTCATGTGCATGTTTTTGCTTATGCGTAAGCGTGTGCGTGTGCGTGTGTGTGTACGTATGTTTACTATGTGTGTTGTGTGGGTATGTGTGTGTACGTGTTTGTGTTATGTGTGTGCACGGGTACGTGTTTGTATTATGTGTGTGTGTGTGTGCGTGTGTGTGTGCAAGTGTGTGAGATTGTGTTCACTTAACACGTGTGAGCGTAAACACACACATATGTATGCCTATAAATATGTGAGCGTGGGCAATGCTGCATGAAAAGGGGGGGCTTAAATATGCACAACTCATGAAAATAAACGTCATGTGAAAACCACTGCTCACACACACAGGCACACACACACATACACACATACACACATACACACATACACAGTCCCCATGTAACCCCCCCCCTCCCCGGGCAAATAGGGCCAATACCCCTAAATTGGGCATATCTCCCCAACCAATCCACCGTTTTGGGACCTGAAAGTTGTGTTGGATAGCTTGATTTTTTTTCTACATGCACACAAAGAAAGCAGGCCGAAAGACTCAGTGTGGTGGCACGCTACAAAAACAGGCACCATTGCTCACACACTGCACCAATCCGCGCCCTTTAAATTGTATAGGGCTTGATAATTCACCCCGCAACTCTGGTGTGAATGTGGGAATTTTAGATGGAGCCGAAGTGGCACAGGCGGAAATTGCTGGCATGTAACGCTACACAAATTTGCACCAAAGTTCAACCAGGCCACCGATTGGCCCCATTAAAATTTTTAAAATAGCTAATATTTTATACCGCAAATCTGAGAGCAAAAACCGGGCTGGAACTCGCAGCAGGTATGGAGAAAGCTTTTTCTGCCTTTTCCCCCTGTGTCCCTTGTGTGAGTACCTCCCACTCGCCGGCTTTCCCAGTACCCCTGCCCCATATTCGACCTTGCAGCATTGTTATACAACATTTATAATGCTTATATCCTGAAGCAGAGGTCGATCAGAGCAACTTCAGAAATGCACCTTTTCCCTGCCAAAGTGGGTGCAAAATACACACCGGGCCCCACACGGCCCCCAGAATTCCGAATTTCCAGCAAATGTCCATGGTTTAGATATAACATCAAGTAACTTGCATTCAGATAAGGTATAGGGGGCTTTGAATTGGGTGGGAAGCCTATTGGCCCTGTTTTGGGGGGGGGGGTGCACGGGGACGACCACATACACACACACACTCACACACACACACACACACACACTGGCACGTGAAAACCACTGCGCACACACACATACACACATACACACATACACACACACGCACACACGCACACACGCACACACACGGGCGGCAGGTGCCGTATAACCCCTATTTGTTGATCTTTTTCTGCTCTTCATAATTCCGTGTGTACATCCCATTGTGCTCGTGGCTGTAAATAAGCCCCGTTCTACGTGCGTCTTAATACCTGCGCTGCTGCAAAGCCCCGTTCTAAGTGTGTCTTAATATCTGCGCTGCTGTAAATAAGCCTCGTTCTACGTGCGTCTTAATATCTGCGCTGCTGTAAAACCCCGTTCTAAATATGTCTTAATTTCTGCGCTGCTGTAGAGCCCCGTTCTACGTGCGTATTAACATCTGCGCTGCTGTAAAGCCCCGTTTTAAATTATGTCCTAATACCTGCTGTAAAGCATCATTTCAAACATGTCTGACCACCTGCGCTGCTGTAAGTCCCCAATCTAAAGTGTCTGAGTGCCTGTGTCGATTCATCTGTCACATGTGCAGGAAGCAGAGCCCCGTTCAAAAATGCCTGAGTGCCTGTGTCGATTCATCTGTCACCTGCGCTGCTGTAAATCCCCGTTCTAAAATGTCTGAGTTCCTGTGTCGATTCATCAATCGCATGTGCAGAAAGCAGAGCCCCGTTCAAAAATTCCTGAGTGCCTGTGTTGGTTCATCTGTCACATGTGCAGGAAGCAGAGCCCCGTTTTAAAGTGTCTGAGTGCCTGTGTTGGTTCATCTGTCACATATGCAGGAAGCAGCAGCTGCAGCTCGTGAAGCAGAGATGGAGGTGCCAAGGTGTGTATGTGCATGTGTTTACCTTTGTGAGTATATGTAGTGTGTGTGTGCGTGCATGCGTGTGTGCATGCGTGTGTGCAGATACGCGAACAAATGTGTGTGTGCGTGCATGCGTGTGCGCAAGTGTGTGTGCATGCGTGTGTGCAGATATGCAAACAAATGTCTGTGTGTGTTTCTGAGTACAAGTAGTGTGTGTGTGTGTGCATGCGTGTATGCAGATATGCAAACAAATGTGGGCTGTTTCTGAGTACATGTAGTGTGTGTGCGTGCAGGTGTGCATGCGTGTGTGTGCATGCGTGTGTGCAAGTATGCGAAAAATTTTGTGTGTGTGTGTGTGTGTGAGTGTGTGTGTGTGTGTGTGTGTGAGCGTGCATGCATGCGTGCATGCGCGTGTGCAAGTGTATGTGCCTTTGTGCATGCACGACACCAAGCGTGTGCGTATTTAGTGTTGAAAATGGTAGGTCTGACAGCCTGTTTCACTCATCCGCCCTAACCTCTAGTTCAATGTGCAACACTACTATTTACCATGCTATCATAGCATATACACACACCGACACGCTCACACACAAACACAAACACACACACACGCGCACACACACAAACACACGCACACACACGCACACACACACACAAAAACATGCACAGAAATAAACACATCTATACACATGCACACACACACACCACACACACACACACGTACAGAAATACACACATCTATACACATGCACACACAGGTGGCAGAGCCAGGAGTTTCAAGAACTGCAGCACAAGGTCCAAGCCATGGAAGGCATGGAGGCCAAGCAGGCCAAGGCTGCACGGCAGCAGGTGTGCGTTCTACGTGTTTGTGTCATTGATGGGTGTGTGAGTGTGTGTGTATGCGTGTGTGTATGCGTGTTGTGTCATTGAGTGTGTATGCGTGTGTGAGTGTGTGTGTAGTGTGTATGCGTGAGTTTATACCTGTGTGTGTACAAATGTGGGGGTTAGCTGGGCCTCTGATGTAGACCCATAAGCTGGCCTAGAAAAGCCCTCCCTTCAAACCATGTGCCCATAAGCTGGCCATAAAGAGCCCTCCCTTCAGGACATGTGCCCATAACCGCCTTTTTAGCTCAAGGCCGGCATTGGTCCCGCGGGCTCACATAAACAAAAATACTGAAGGTTTGAGTCTCCCTGTAACAATTGTGTATGTGTGTGTATGTTTATGTATGTGTATGTGTGTGAGTGTGTGTGTGTGTGAGTGAGTGTCTGTGTGAGTGTCTGTGTGTATGTGTGTGTGTCTGTGTGTGTGTGTGTGGTTGCAAAGACGTGTAAGCTCACCCTGCTGCTGCAAAGGCAAGCCAGGAGCACTTTCAGCAAGAGTGTGCGAGTATGTGTGCATTCATGCGTAACAAAATATTCAAACGCATATGTGTGCATTCACGTGTAACAAAATATTCGTACGCAAATGTGTGCATTCACGTGTAACAAAGTATTTGTGCGCAAATGTGTGCATTCATGCGTAACAAAATATTTGTACGCATATGTGTGCATTCACGTGTAACAAAACGTTTGTGCGCAAATGTGTGCATTCACGTGTAACAAAATATTTGTGCACATATGTGTGCATTCACGTGTGACGATAGGCATAAACAGTCAGACCTTGTCCAAATATTTGTGCGCATATGTGTGCATTCTCGTGTGACGACTATACGTACACTTTCAGATCTCGTCCAAATATTTGTGCGCATGTGTGTGCATTCACGTGTGACGATAGACATAAACAGTCAGACCTTGTCCAAATGCTCATGGGTCACGTGCCTCCAAGCTGTGTGTGCTTTGCGTTGTTTGCATGCTTGCACCGAAATAGCCCTGCTACCTGCTACAAAAGCAGGCCAGGAGCCCCCTCATGCAAGTTCACGTGCCTCCAAGTTGTGTGTGCTTTGTGTCGTGTGCATGCTCGCACCGAAATAGCCCTGCTACCTGCTACAAAAGCAGGCCAGGAGCCCCCTCATGCAAGGTCACGTGCCTCCAAGTTGTGTGT
>Ga0307948_1000635_pt1:0-7500 | contig 23969 bp, 27 predicted proteins | sample OrgLakmetagen280_FD_201824 | JGI IMG/M metagenome (GOLD analysis project Ga0307948, IMG submission 201824) | Saline water microbial communities from Organic Lake, Antarctica - #280 | ecosystem: Environmental > Aquatic > Non-marine Saline and Alkaline > Saline | place: Antarctica: Organic...
GAGAGAGAGAGAGAGAGAGAGAGAGAGAGAGAAAGAGAGAGAGAGAGAGAGGGAGAGAGAGAGAGAGAGAGATGTGACTGTCTTTTTACTTTGGGTGACTGTGCATGCGTGCACGTGACTGTATGTGACCGAGCGTGCGTGTGTATGTGACTGTGAGTGTGCACGTGTGGTGCCTACCTGAGCACGATGAAAGAGTAGCCTGCAGCCACAGCCGCCTCTGCCTCTGCGGAGATGCGGTCCAAGGCAGTACGCAGGCCACCGGGGCCCTCAGATACGGGGAAGGTGGTGTCGATGATCTACACAACACGGACGGGTGCAGGTGTGGTTAAGGGTGTGCAAAGGGTAACAAGTTACAAGCAGGCACCGAGCAGCATCCAACCTCGCTATCAGGCATTGTGGAGGTGGTTAGCATGATCAAAGTTATAAGCAGGCACCGAGCAGCACCCAGGCTCGCTGAGGCTGTCAGGCACTGTGGAGATGGTGAACATGATCTGCAAAGGATTTTGACAGGCGGCGTGCATGCTGCACTCTGGTATGTTTAGATAGGATGGCACACTTGTGTGTGACTTTGAGTTGTGTCTTCTTTATTGATCGCGAATACAATTGTTTGTCAAAACATTTACGAATGGACACCGCAGTATCATACGTCACGAGTATGCTGGTCTCATGATTTAAGACTGCAGGCGGCACGCAGGCCATTAGAGCTTTTAGGCATGGGGAGAGTGGTGTCAATGAGCTATCCATGACCTCTGAGCAGGCAGAGCACAGACGCCACACGCTCGGCCTGACGTGTCCACGGTTTGACTTCCTCCGTCAAACCGTTGACACGTCAGGCAGAGCATGGGGTTACGAGGTGGACGTCAAGCACAATGCACGAGGCGGCGTCGATGTGCACGACTGGAACATCAGAGCGTGGAATGACACACATTCTTTTGACCAGCTCCCTACTCACACACACACACACACATGCGCAACACACTAATTACACACACAGACGTACACACACAGACTGACAGTCACAACAACACACAGGCAAAAGGCTGTAACAAGCACACACCTGTGTCTTCCATCCTTGATGGTCCATGGCCTTGATGGCCTCCATCTCCTCCAACTTCAGCACAGGCTGGACAAGATCCTGCAAGGGGATATGTGTGTTGCGTGCAAATGTGTGTGTGTGCGTATGTGTGTGTCTGTGTTTGTGTTCATATGGTCAAGGTGCGTGCAGACGAACCAACTTGCAGCTGATAGTGAGGGCAGCTTGCAATATTTTTAAGATGGAAATTGTAGCAAGCCGAACTGCTTAGAAACAGCGTGCGGTGTCGGCCTACTGAGCGGGATCAATCCTTGTCCTGGCAATCAGCGCATACAACCCCTACAACTTAACCAGGCCCCTGAAACTTGGGGAGAATATGAGCGTATAGAAAACGAGCCTTGCAGCCTCATCATAAAAACTCGGCGGCCCCACGATACATCTTTGACATTGCACTAGCACGATCTGCTTCTGCCAGGTATGGCACTGGGGTTACCAGAGCGGCTGAGGTGTGCGAGCTGTAGCAGGAACACAGTCAGCTGCATTTGAAATCAAGCTTGCGCTAGCAACCTTATCATAACAGCAGTTACGACAAGGGAGTGGCTGGAGGATGGGGGAGAGAAACGGCTGACGTGTATTCTGAGACACTTTTCCTATTCTATTCTATTCTGTTCTATTCTATTCTATTATTGTTTTGATTATTAAAGTTGTTTTTTCATTTGGTAACAAAGACGTTAAAGGCAGCTGTTTCAGGATCAAAACTAGGCACAGGATTCATATTATTCTTAGAAACAACAGCCACCTCCTGAAGGCACACGTGCCTAGCATCACATCTGACATCGTGTGCTTCAGACTTGCTGTGCTCACGACAAAGGTGGTGGAAAGAAACAGGGAATGGTGTGCAAGCAGCGTGCCATGGGATGGATTGTACCCTTGTGTGGTAAAGCAGACTGCAGCTATTTGGGTTTCAACACCCACATCCACACCCACATTCCACATACACCATACACACATGTACACACACAAAGCATGAGACACCCACCAGGCGGTGAGCTTGGCTCTCTTTGGTCTCGGTAACGTCACCCGAGGGGCCCACAAAGCAGCGCAGGGAGGTCACCACAGCCTCACGGAAGGGGTCGATGCTGGGGTTGGTGACCTGAACACAGATTTGGTACAGGGTTTAGTAATGAGAGCAACGCGTATGGCCAGGAAGAAGCGACCACCAACTGCCCCATGCAACTGCATGATAATTTTGCTTAACAGAGGGACGCTTGTAAAGATAAAAGGAGAGCTAGTCCCTCACACCCATCAATGGAAGGGTGGGGCAATGACTGTCTGCTTTGCAGATTGAAAAAGCCATACAAGCCGGAAACTGCTCTTTCTTGGCGCATCGTTACCACACCAGCCTTGTTTTACCGATGGTTCTCCCCCCTGCCCTCCTTTTGCCCCAACACACACACACTCTCACAACTCATGTCTCACACATGCAGCCACATATACACACATACCTGCGCAAACAGCTGCTTGAAGTACTCAAAAGGCAGCTTAGGGCGGTCGCTGAGGGCGGCCAAGGCAGAGTCGTTGCCCATGCTGCCCAAAGGCTCGGCCCCCGTTTTTGCCATGGGGACCATCAGCATCTCCAAGGCCTCGCGGGTGTACCTGTCCGTACACGTTTGAGTGCACGTGTCTGCGTGTGTGCACATTTACGTGGGCGTGGCCTCAATCCACACAAGCATGATTGAGGCCCGCGACACACACTGCAAGACCCTGGCATTGACATTCTTGATCATGCAGCCATGCAGGCACTCATGCAGGCGCTCATGCAGATCGTCATCATGTCGCTCATGCAGACATTCCTACAAACAAACGCACGCAGCAACTCACCCGAACATCTTGAGAGGCTCCAGCAGAGAGAGCAGGCCAGGCTCCGCGCCAGCTCCAGCCACATACCCATTGGAGGAAGCAGCCGCGGCGATCTATGGACAACGACAAAAAGGGTTCATTGTGCGCATGATTAATATGCAGCATGAGACTGGTATGTAGCATGTGACTACCATTGGAGGATGCAGCCGCGGCGATATATGGACAACGACAAGTAAGCACCTGCCAGCATTCGTTTCAGTGATTTGCGGACACCACCATGTCTACTGCCGAATCTTGTTCGTGCCAGCAGCAGCATCCACTATCTATCTACTGCCAACGCTTGTTTAAGTGAGTCGCAGACTCCATCTACCGCCAGCATTTCTATGACTTGCGGACTTCACAACATCAACTGCTGCATGAGTGCAAGTTAGTGAGCTATGGCCACACTGCGGCCAACGCTTGCTCTTGCAAACCTTCAAGCCCACCACCACACACCACTAAACCCACCTCAGCATTGGCAGGGGCCAGGAACTTGGGTTGGATCTTTTCCTTGGGCACAGACGCCACCACGTCCTTCAGGGTCACCACTTGGTTCTTCAGCCACTGGCCGTAAGGCTGGCGGCGTGCATACCTGTGTATAGGGTTGGTCAGTACCATACATATATACGTGTATATTAATTCATATATATAATAAATATTACAGTGTGTACACGGTATTTCAAGCAGGGAAATCACCATACATACGGTCATATACGGTGTACATATACGATGTTGGCCAATCCCACCTGTGTACAACAACACGACATGTTGCATGTACCTGTGTAAATGATAAAATGTAGATTGATTTGCATCAAAAAAGGGACGTTTCTTGCCGTTTGCTGCCGTCGACCCCCTCAGAAGATGACACACACGCGTGCATTTTTTGGTGCGTTTATTGGAGGTGGACTTTTGGCGACACAACGTGTTTTGGTGATAGACTTGGCATCACGACGTGGCATTGCAGCCACTGGCCTAAGTCTGGTGCCAGGCTTGCCTAGGTAGCCCGCCCTACCTCAGGTATACAAATGCAGTAGATTGCAGGCAGAGGCGGCGTACTAGGTTTTGTGTGGTGGTCTCTTGGTAATGCAGTCTGGCCGTTCAATGGCATTGTGCAAACCCAATCGCCGATGAAGCAGCACACGCACACACATATGTGTGCAGTGCCAAGGGTCTTAAAATGCAGGCCGTGAAGTTGCCTGAGACCCTCACGACCTTTGTAACTACAAGAGCGGAGAGCGCTTGGCGGATAAGTCGTGAGCATGGCTCCCTGCGACATTCTAGTGTAGTTGAGGGGCCCCTGGATTTACTCAACGAGGCTGACAAGCCCCTCCTCACCACTCGCTCTTCTTTTTGTCCTCCACCACTTGGCGCTCACCAGACCACGCAACATTCCTGTAGATGTGCTTGGCAAGGCCACTCACTCCTCACCTCTCCTTCATCTCTTTGTCCTCCACAACCCGGTGCTCGTCAAAGTCCACCAGGAAGATGTTGCCGGGCATGAGGCGGCCCTTCTTCTTGATGTCCTCTGGCTTGATGTCGACCACGCCCACCTGTGTGTGTGCATTGGTGATAGAAATGTGTCCAGTTTTAATACAGTCTGGATACTGAAAATCCGAGTCTGAATGAAGTGTGTTCAAGGGACGTGATATGACTTTATACCACCAGCGTGCACCTATAGCCATGCGTGTGCCTCAGGGGATGATGACGCGCCCATCCTTAGTCACGTAGTGATGACCAAGGCGCAGGCAACAATCGCATGCACATACACACACACACACCTCAGAGCGTATGATGACGCGCCCATCCTTGGTCACGTAATAACGTCCAGGGCGCAGGCAACCATCTCAGATACACACACGCACACAAACGCACCTCAGAGCCCATGATGACACGCCCATCCTTGGTCACGTAGTAGCGACCAGGGCGCAGGCCGTTTCGATCCAGCGTGGCCCCAATGTAGCGACCGTCAGTGAAAGACAGCAGCGCAGGACCATCCCAGGGCTCCATCTGTGTTGCGTTCACACATGTAGCGTGTATGTGTATGTGTGTGTGTGTGCGCGTGCATGTGCCGGGCTTTCATCTAGTGTTTTGGTGAGTTTTGGCTTGTGGTTTGGCTGTCTGTATATTGAGCAACACTGCTTGCGTGGTTGGTACAACCATGCAGAGCAGCAGGGGGAAACCTCTGTCCTTGTACAGATTAGAGGCGAAGAAATGGCAAAGAATATCTCTGATTGGTTCAGAGTGGCTGGTTCACCTACTCCTTTGGCTGGGAGAGCCAGCAGCACCAGCGACAGAAAACAACAAAGTCATCAAGTTTTTGCTGGGTGAAAATTTTGTCTGACTGCTCTAAAGAGCACAGCAGTCAAGTTTCACTGTTGTTGCAGCACACCATTTTTGTACATGTGCGGTGGCCCACTACCACACCCACGCACAATACCACACACCCACAAGCACACAAGGATGATACGGATGGACACCGGGTGATGCCATCATTTGGGAGGCCTCTTAGGGTGAGTTGAGTGTACTACCCGAGTTTCCAAAACTAAAAAACGCAAATGTGCGCGTTTGCTTTCCACGTGTGACCAGGCACCCAGCCCTAGCTGCAACAACCAGAGCACACACGCGTATAAAGCACGGACAATTTCAAGTGCACATGTGACACCTTAGAGGAAGGACACACGAAGGACACAAGGCTAATCTGACAGGAAAAATTGCTACTACAATGAAGGCACGCACCAAGCAGCTGGCCATCATGTAGAAGTCTTTCTTTTCCTGTGGCATCAGTGGGTCATTCTGCCACGCCTCGGGCACCAGCATCATCATCACCTGAAGCACAGCCGAGCAGCGCTTTTGTGTCAAGCAAAGTTTTGTGTGAGAAGCTGCATCACCTGAAGCACGTGCGAGTCACGAGCGGTTGCCTGTATGCATGCACCTGTTTTGTGTGAAATTGTGTGAGAAGCTGCATCACCTGAAGCACGTGCGAGTCACGAGCAGTTTCCTGAGCAAGCAACTGCCTTGTGTGACCCGTTAAACACGCAAGGCCACACAGTTCCATGCGATAACAAAATGCGTGCGTACGCCACACTTGTGCGTCATTTCAGAGTTGAACGTCAACGCCGCACTGCGTCATCACCAACCCCACAAGCCAGGAAACAGGGCCACACTTTTTAACCACACAGAGTGTTCTGCCACACCTGGAACACTTGTGGGGTGTCGCAGCTATACAGCGCCAGCAGCTCCAGCACGACCACCAACAAGAGGCTACACACTGCCAAGCACAACAGGTATCAAGCCACACGTACAAACACTCCCACACCTACGCGCACACACACACACCTCTGGGATGTCGCGGCCACACTGCGTCAGCAGCTCCAGCACGCTATCAAAAGCACCGGTGTCAGAGCTGGTCGCAGGCACTATGGGGTAGATGGACTTAAGCACCTCCTCAGGCAGGCCTAGGCCCTTGCAAGCCATCAAGCCCTCACGCGAGCGCATCCAATTGGAGTTGCCACGCAGCGTATTGATCTCACCTGAAGGTGTCAGTGTGTGATGTGTACTGTGTATGTTCGTGAGTGTGAAATTTGGAGCCAATCAAACCATGGAGGCCCTCACGCACCAGAAGGCTATTGCAAGGAGACAATTTAAGCTGCATATACCACACACACACACACAAAACCACAAAAACACACCGTTGTGGCCCAGCATGCGCATGGGCTGTGCGCGGTTCCAGCTAGGGAAGGTGTTGGTGGAGAAACGGCTGTGCACCAAGGCCATGAAGGAGCGGAAGCTTTCATGCTGTAGGTCCTTGAAATAGTCGTATACCTAGGGAGTGTGCACGATTGTTTCAGGATGTATGTGTGTGTACGTGGGTGCACATACGAGTGCGTGCGCATGCATGAGACCTGGATTGTTAACCTGAAAGAAAAGTATGGCAGTAGCCCCATGATTATCATAAGTACGCAGCAACATGCATGCAACACCAGAGCTAAGTGCAGAGCTAAGTACGCAGCAACATAGCTAAGTGCAGAGCTAAGTACGCAGCAACATGCATGCAACACCAGATCCAGGTGGGGCACATTCGTTCAATGGAGGATAAGCAACAGCACGGAAGCAAAAGGTGTCAACCTTTGTGAGCAGGTGGGCGCTGGTGTGTGACTCCATGAGCCTCATTTATAGAGTCATGCACGTGCAGGTGTACGACTCTTTAAATGAGGCTTCACGACTCCACAATGAGACCCCATGACTCAGGCAGCACACACACACAGAGCTGCGGAGGGACCCAGGCGCACTCAACCCAGGCTGCACCCGACTCAGAGAGAGCACTGAGATGCCAGGTAACACAGGCACACGCAATTCAGGCAGCGCCCCACCTGCTTGGGTGTCAACTGCCCCTTGTACACTATGGTCTTGGAGGACAGGGAGCAGAAGTAGCACTCGTCCTCGTTGATGCCCTTGCCACGCAGCTCTTTCTCGATCAGCTTGCGAAGAATGAACATCTGGACGAGCATTGTTGCATACGTGTGTGAGCTGGAAGTTTGCGCAGGCATACATGGTGTGTGTATGTGTGT
>Ga0307948_1000635_pt1:10000-23969 | contig 23969 bp, 27 predicted proteins | sample OrgLakmetagen280_FD_201824 | JGI IMG/M metagenome (GOLD analysis project Ga0307948, IMG submission 201824) | Saline water microbial communities from Organic Lake, Antarctica - #280 | ecosystem: Environmental > Aquatic > Non-marine Saline and Alkaline > Saline | place: Antarctica...
ACACACACACACACACACACACATACACATACACACACAAGCATTAACATCGTGCTTGAAAAAAACTTTTACATCCTGAACAATTTTGAAAGCAGTTCCGGGGAACCCTGGAAAATTTTACAGGCTGTTCCGGGCCCCCCTGAATAATTTGGGCACCCAGTGTACTTCCCTGGCCCACACCCACACCCACACCCACACACACGCACGCACCCACAAACACACATACACACACACGCACGCACAAACAAACACACGTATGCACGCACACACACACACACACACGCACACACACACACACACACGCACACAAGCACACACATGTGCACGTAAAAACAACGAAGATGCTGACGAAGGCAACCACGGGTACTCGAGGCAAACCTCTCAGCTTTTAAGCACTTACCCGTGTTGTACTCGCACCCGCAAGCTCCACGATGCTCCATCCTTGTAAGCCTGGAACGAGAAGCAGAGTGCGTGCACGTGCGTTTCTGTCTGTCAAGTCGGTCTCACGTTGCGGAGCACTGCCTCCTTCCTTATTGTCTTCCACCCCACCCCACCGTCTTCAGCAACTGATGTTGATTCAGGATGGACAGCTAGCTAAGTGCAGTGACAGTTAGGAGTGTGGTTAAACTCACATCTTCAGACTGTCCAGCACGCATTTCCGCGTGGGTCTCTTGTCTAGTTCTCCCACGAAGCCTGCCGTGGAGAGGAGGAAAATGCGTGACCCCTTTTGCAACGATGTTTTTAAGGGCATGTGCTCTTGCAAGCAGAGTTAACGTACCGACTCCGCAGGCGTCTTTGTCGTTTGCTGGATTAAACAGGCCCTCCGCCTCTGGGACAGCAGAGTGCGCTGCAGTGGCCACGGACGGCCGAAGGCGGGAGGAGGGCAGGAGGGGCAGGAGAATGGGGGAGCGGTTTTGGCCGAGGCCCACGACTGGTTTCACGCCGTGACTCCTCTGCTGGACTCTGCTGCCGCTTGCCGACGCAAACGCCACATTCCGGTCACGAGTTCTGCCAGAGCCGGGCAGGGCTCGCTGGAAGCTCTTCAACATGTCTGCCTAATGTCGGAGCGGCGACTCAGATCACGTAGTCCCTCCGCTCTCTGACTCCTATTTTTAAACCTTATTTTTTCATTGCCGTATTTTGCGAAATCATGTGACAAAACTCAGATTTGGTGTAGCATTAATTTGTGTTTTTGCGCTTATATTTTGTTTGTCTAGGTCCACGAATACTAAACCCTGAGCGATCTCACATGTCAACTGACAGCTGAACAGCAGAGCAGCACATGGCAGTGGCATTGGTGCCCTTGCCAAATTTCAACTATAGCACACATCCAGTTGCAAGGACCAGGAGAAGGGTTTCTTCTTCCCCTCATATGACTCCCCACATGAAGGGGGACGGAGCGCAACCAACAGCTGCGTCTTCTGTTTCGGCCAACTCCCCAGCAGCTGTACAGAGCCAGCAGCCCTTTGTGATGGGCCTCACCGGCTCGGTGAGGAGCTGTACAGCTGCCCTGTTAATGCTTGCATCGCGCTTCATATAGTTTACGCATATTTACAGATCGGCATGGGAAAGTCAACTGTTGCAGCCATGCTCGTGCGACGAGGTGTACCTTTGCTGGATGCTGATGAGGTGAGAGCCTCTCGACCTGAGAACACAACAACCGGGCCCCTACACACACGCACACACACACACACACATACACACACACACACACAAACACACACACACACACACACAAATTCACACACACAATACGTACACGCACGCAACACGTGTACACACACGCACGCACACAGATACATACTCATACACACACGCACACACACACACACAACACACACACGCACGTACACTCACACATACACACACACACACTTAAACACTCATACACATGCACGTACACTCACACATACATTCATACACAGTCATACACACTCACATGCAATTGCACACATATGCAAATCGACACGCACACACATTTACACACAAATGCAAATCAATATGCACACACTAAACACACGCTATTGTGGCTTTACTCCTGCTCATCAGCATGCATCACCGCAAGACTTCCCGTCTTTCCCTTAGGTAGTGCACCGCTTGTATGCACAAGGTGGTGCAGCTGTCGAGCCTTTGGGTGCCCGCTTTCCGTCTGCCACGGTTTCTGGAGGTGCGTCTTGCGTGCACTTCTGACTCACGCATTGCGGCTGCCGCTAGTGCTACGTCTATTTGGCATGCAGAATTGCGTACGCACACACACACACACACACACACACACACACACACACACACACACACACATAAACACACACAGTTGTGCCAGGAAGGGAAGGTCATTGGTGCCTGTGGCACTGTACATGGCATGGTGTGGCTCATGCCAAATTAAGCTAGAAATAGTTTGCTTTTCCACCAAATACCTGGCATGCTTGTAGCGGTGGACAGAGCAGTGCTGAGCCAAATATTGATGGAGGACAAGGGGGCTATGGCTGACCTTGAGGCTATCGTGCACCCGCTTGTGAGCGAAGACCGGACCCAATTCCTAGCTTTACATGCTTCCAGACACACCCCACTCGTGTGCTTCGACATCCCCCTGCTGTTTGAGAAAAACCTTCAGCAGGTGCGTTATTGTGTAAGCATTGCAAAAACACGGGCCCACACACAAGCACAATTTGTGTCACAGATGTCGCATACCTGTACCAAAAAATGCCAAAAAATACCCAGTTTGCTTGTTTGCTCATACTGATGTGCACAGTAAATTGCTTGTATTTAAAAGCACGCGCAGACACACATGCTTATACTCTAACTTGCATACACACACGCACAAGCACGCACGCACATGCGCACACACACCAGTGTTCTTTTAACGGCGTGTTTTTCTGACGGCTTTTTAAAGCATTTTGTGTCGCTTTATAGTGGTTGTGCAGCGACGCACCAGGGCTTCCCGGGGTACCCTGTGTCGCAAAGCCGCGGCATCGCAAATTTTGTGGGGTTTCCTGTGAAGCTACTGTGAAACTATTCGGCTGGTCACCCAGAGACCAGGGTTCGAATCCTAGCAAGCTCTTGCCCCTTTGCTATCCCCCCCTCTTTAAATCACTTCAGAACTTGCGAGTTGGGTGCAAAACCCTGATTTCCTGTGCAAAGCCTTTTTCACCTCTGTGGGAGTCACTTTGTATAACAAAAGCCATTTTTGGCAGCTTTTTTTGGGAAAGGCTTCCACTACACACCATCTTGGCTTGAGCACCCTGCGTAGCATTTAAGACCTAGATTGCTACACACTCCAAAACCTTAACAAACACACTCAAACATACACAGGGCATGGACGCCATCCTAGTAGTCAGTGCTACCCCAAAACAGCAGGAGCAGCGTGTGTTAGCACGTCCAGGCATGACGCCTGAAAAGTTTCAAGCCATTCTTGCTCGCCAGGTGATGATCAAAACCAAGTAGTCGGTGATGCATAGTGCACGAGCGTGCATGTCAAATGATAGGGAGGGTGGTTTGTGAAATGTCGGGGTGCGTTACATGCTAATGTCTGTTGCCTTCTCTTGAGCTTCAGCAGTTCAACTCAGAGGGCTTTATACCCAAGAAAACATCATTCTCGTGTGTCAACTCACAAAGTCTACTCGAATTAATCCCCACTGCTGGCACAAACAATCACGGGCTTTTCTGTGCCAACAACTTAGTGAAACCACACCTCCCTCACCCCTGGATTCTTTTTGACACAAAAGCTTACAATGGAAACCTTGAAACTGCTGTTGTAGGTCCCCGATGCGAAGAAGCGTGAGCAAGCAACATATGTCATAGACACCAGCAAGTCTCTGCAAGAGACTGAGCAACAGGTAAAGAAATGTGTGTTTTTGGTGTGCATTAAGTTTAAAGTGAGTGGAGGAAACACAGAGAGGGATTTGCAAGGCTTGCTAGTAGATTCAAAGTTGGAGCTTTTTTGTCTTGTTCATAATCAGTCAAGCTTGTTCGGCTTAATCATGTCCCCATGCCAGCAGTGCTCTTAGCAGCGTGACGAAGAGCTACAACTATAGGTGATATGGTGTACACCGTGATGGCCGTTAACATAACGAACTTTTAGGATGGCATTGGTGAACACTGCATTTTCAAGGGCGTGCTTGTCGTCACCAACCCAAATTGACCACAAAAAATCTTCCACGGTAACACTAGAATTACGATAGATATATGCAGAGGCATTGCTAAAACCTTCCTTATTGCACTTTCGCTCACCTGCTGGTGTGGAGGACAGGTGAGATGAGTACCATTCATGTATTATTGTATATCTGCCACTCAAAGATGTTCCAGCTGCACAAGAAGCGGTAATTCCTGAATCTAGCAAGGAGCTTGACTGGTCTCACTGGAAAAGCTGGAGATTAACACTATTAGATGGAAGTGTACAAAAATGGAAGTATTGGGTAGCTTTATACTTTATACTTAATATGCATGCAATTACAGGTGGCTGAGGTGCTAGAAGAGCTGTTGCAAGCACAGAGGTTGCGAGACGTGCAAATGCGCCCTGCTCAATGACGAAGCATGGCAACCTGGGAAAGTGTTTGACCAATGCCCTGGTGAAGATGAGCACGTCCAGAATGAGAAGCTCGCTCTTCCATTGCCAAGATCATGGGTTTGTGAGCTGAGTAAAGGTTACTCCTTTTTGTTTGCACCTTTTTAGGAGGACTCCTCAGCGGCCTGACCTTGATTGCTGCATCAGTCAACAATCTTGTTTATAACTCCTTTCTATCAGAACACTAGACTTGTGCTCTCTATATATGAGTATGGTTTATTTGTGGCAGAAAAAGTCAGAAGCCGATCAGTCAAACAACCTGGCTGGTATTTCACCCCCCATCCATCTTAATTATTGCAAGGATTGGGAAGGAACAATTAAGATGCTACCGTGTACACAAGGTTTGCAAGTGAAGATTTACAAAAAAAGGCCTTTGGTCAAGAAGTGTGACTGCTAGCCTGGTCATAAAAAGCAATTAGTCCATGGAGGAAAAAATAAAGCTTGTTAATGTTCTGGCTTGTTAGGAAAGAAGTAGACACATCGTGGGCTCCTGTTGGGGAAACAGGGATGCAATATTTCCTGCGGAGAAAAATCACGTGGGGATTGGCGCACTGGAAAAGAACATGCTGCTCATCTTGGACATCATCAGTATCATACAGGTCACATGTGGGGGAGTTGCTTTGATTTCCATGTCGCTGTCTCAAAACGTAGGGTGTGAACACAAAGTCTGAAACGAGCTGTACTGCGAATGACATCACGAAGCAGGGTAAGAAACATGTAATTGGATATAAGGCGATTGAGTGACCAGAGCCCTTTTTGAAGGAAGAGCACTCCATTGGTGATAAGTAGAGCGTTTGCTGTTGTGTTCTCTCAGATGAGTTTCAGAATAATGTGTCCAGTACTCCAAGTGTCTCTCCCTGAGGTTTACGAAAAAACGGCTGAGATCAATGTGTTCACAGTTTTGCAGCTTTTGTTTGAAGATATACGATTGTGTCAGACCATTTATGGCAGAAAGAATATGGGCTGACCAGCAATCACTGGATCGTGTACTTAGCTGCATGTCAGCATATAAGACCGTTTTCATTGTGTGGCTGTTGGATTAAGTCAACGAATTGTACAGCCGCATTGCCGCGTGAAACCAATTGAACTGCTACCGAGTATAATATTTACTAGACTGACATAGGTTTGCGTGCGACCACGCCCGGTTACGATTAAACTGCTTCCTTGGTAGGATTTCCACTCTTATCAAGTACGGGCGGCGTGCTGGCCACATCTGCTTCATAAAAATTAACAGCTAATTATGGAGGGGTGGTGATTTTGCAAGGACAGGACATTCCCCTTGACGCCAGTCACTGTTAACCTGACGCACACTTCAGTTTACTCAGTTCTGTACCACTCTATTAAGTTACCACGTAAACTCTTTTTCCCGCAAAGGATTGCACTTCTATTTTCCCGTTTTAACGTGCCTTTCATCAATCAATATAGCGCAGCACTGAACGTGCGCCAAACCTTGACCGCTGCATTAGTTTGGCAATTCGTTTTTTTGCAGAGGAGGTGGCAACCGCTAAGTTTAAATTGGATTACAAAGGCATTCAGCCTGGGACGGCCGCTCAACCTATGAAACGAGGTGAAATTTCAGCCGCTAATAAGGATATATTGGGTTGGCTCCACAACCGACGATGAGACCTCACGAGTTTATTAACAAGCTAACTTTTTAATCGTTCACAAATTACCCAAATTACAGGACAAACGGCAAATATAACGGGTTGCTCTGCTGTCCACAGGCGAGTTCTCCATAAATTAAGAGGATGAGGAAGAAGTGCAACAGCAACTTGAGAAGGAAGGGCAAGCCTGTTACTCACCGCAATGATGAGGGAAAACTCAGCCACGCTGTGCAAGGTATGATTATGTTCTACCTGCCTTGGTAAGACTGGATCTGTTGGATATTTGCATGCGTTTATGAAGCACCGTTGCGTTGACATGACGAGATCCAGCATGCTTAGGGTATGCATGCATAGGGTAGCTGCGCAGCCTATTCGAATTGCATCAATTCCAATGCATCAATTCCAATGCATCGTTACAACAATTTACATCCTGTTATCCACAGGCGCATTCTCCAGCGAGTTCTCCATGGTGAAAGAGTTTGAGGAAAAGGCGCAACAGCAACTTGAGAAGAAGGAGGGCGAACCTTGCACGGACGTTACATGTACCTGGCTTTTGTGTCATACGACGCTGTGAGTAGAGGCCTAGGCTGTTATTTTCCCACAATTTCCCAATCGACGTGTTGACGTTTTACAGGCTTATAGCCAGCACTTTGCAATGCTGGCTTAAGCACTCATTTTTTGGCGCCGTGCAGGTGTTGGACATTGACGATTGGGAAAGGCAGAGCTGCTGTTAAGGGTACCAGATGGGTCCGCAATTGCTATGAGCACAAAGAGTTCCACATCAGGCCTCTTCCATGGTCGTGAGGAGGGAAGTTTTGTACATGTGTAGCAAGTGCCTTTGGGCGTGATGAGTGGAATGACGACGCTCAGCGTGTTGCATGATGTGCGGGGTTTGACCAAATCTGAGTCTTGGTTACCCTATGCAGGAAAGGGTGTGTGATGGGTGTGGTACAGCATGACACCTAGTAAATAGTCTTTTCTGCTATCAAGTGCTATTTTCAACGACTAGCATGAAGCCGCTTTGTTTGGTTGATGAAAGCTTTTAATTCATTGTGTAACAGTTTTTGAATTTCAAGGGATGGGTTTACATAGGTGCCCGTACCAGGCAACCCACGAAAGAAACAAAGTAATGTGGGTCAGGTTTGTCTGTGTGCTGTGGCACCTAGAACTGCACCTTGACTGTTATTGTTCAAACTGTGTTGCAGTGATATCTTGTTTTTATGAGTGTAGATGCAGTGTTCGTTCAGTTTGTGTGTCAGGTTTGTGACCTTATGGTAATCTAGATTGAGATCTGCCACAGGTTTGCCTGTAAAGACTTTGTAGATAGTCTCCATTACTCCAACGAAAATCAAGTGGAGCTTGACTTCCCAACATCCCTGTCTATGTAGATTGGTGATAAGCACGTTGTGCTGTGCTTTTGCTTTTTGAAATTAAGGATCAGGCCTTGTGTCTTCACAGAAATTAAACTCTTTACTTGATTAAGTAAATCTCCCACTGGCCTGGATTTAGTTTCTTGTCGTAAGCAAACTGCTGAAAATTTGAGAATGCGGGTGGTCACCCGAGAAGAGCACACAGTATTAGGTAATTAGGATAGCGTCAGGATGAGAAGAGGCTTTCAAAGCACGTGCTGTTAGGTTTGGCAGCAACCAGAAGGGCATTGTTTTGTTGGGAGTGTTTCTCAGGTCTAGGCCCTGTTCTGCTAGATCACTTACACTGCCTAGTATGTCAGTGTAGGCAACTTGGTTGGCACTGCGTGGTCCCTTTTGCAGAACTTGGACTGTCTAACACTTGCCATATTATAACGTTTTATATGTTCCTCATTTTCGTGTGTTGACAACCAGAGAGTATGTGAAGCACACTGTCAGTGAGGTGGCAGATGGGGCAGTTTGCATTGGGGGAAAGCCATATCGGAAGGTAAAAAAAAGTACCACTCCGGTACCTCATAACATTACGCTATTCGTAGAACTTAAGGTTACCATTGTTTCTTCTGGCAGAGAGCAATTGTAGCTGGCTTAGTATTGACCAACGATCTGAGGTCCTTCCAGTACTTGTAATACCCTTTATCTGTTTTGGCACTCCCAGTCTGTGTGATTTGCACGTTTATGTTTTCAGCTTGGCCTTTAGATCAGAGTGTACAAAGCCTAGGTGTAAGTGCCCCTCTTCTTTCGCTGGGCTCCTCATTGGTGTCTTTAGCCGCAAGCCAGCAGAGGTGTGTGTATGCATTACCGTCTGGAGCTGCTGGAGGCTGAAAGTGCACGTCATGACCACCGTCGTGTAAGGCAGTGTTTGGCGGTTGCGTCTGCGCATTCATTTCCAGCAACGCCGCTATGGGATTCACTTTATAGAAGCAGATAGGTTCTGGTGAAGCATGAATCATGGATACAATTTGTTCGAGCAGATTTGAGTGTATATGGGCTCGTTGCATTTCAGGGAAGAATAGCTGTTTTCTAATTGGCTTAGGGAGCATGCACTATTTGTTGCAATGCCTAATGTACTTATTGGTAAGTGCTGCTGTAATCCCTGTCATCACTGAATAGAGGACATGAATGAAACCTCTCTCATCGTGGAGGATGGAGGTCGTCATAGAGGATGGAGGTTTCATTCATGTCGACGCTTGCCTGAGCGCAATACCTTTACCTGAACAACAGTGCAATCCCTATGAGAATATTAAGAGCAAACATCATTGCATCTTGGCTGCAAGGTGCTGTTGGTTCCACCAAGGCAGATATAAAGAGTCAAGATTTGCTGTTTCAGTTGAACTAGTCCTTGGTTCTGATTGTGCTTTGCCGTGTGAGGTGATGAAGACAAACAACGGGAGTGCTTGCTAATTTGCTTGATATCTGATTTCGATTTCGTTCTTTATTCACAAATTTACAGTCTTAGCCAGGCAAGTGCTGGTTCAGAGTTCATCCAGCAGCAGGGCCCACAGCAAAAGAGTGACGAACCAGACCATGTTTGATGTTTCAAACCCTCTCGTTGTGCATGTGCTGCTCCTCACACATGAGTTTATGTGTAACAAGAATATTTGCCTCATTCCTGATATCCTCGGTGTGACAGTCCATGTTTTTTGTGCCTAAACTTCTCAGATGATTCCCCCTAGGCCTCTTCAATTTTTGCGGATGGTTGGTCCTGGCAGATGCTTGATTGTTTACAGATTTTATTCAGTGCTGCAAGTTATATACAGCGTTGTGCCTTTTTCCCCTTTCCAAGGGTTTTTTTGTGGGTGCTACAAGTCTGGTGCAACAAAAACAATTGTCGCAGTTTTTATGTCTTTGTCCGCCGAGCCATAAATGTGTGTAAAACGTCTCCTCTCAAACGTTCTCTTTCGCTATACACTATTCTCTTCTACATACATCTGTTGCACATACACCTGTTTCCTCTAGCTTCTGTTCCTTTTGTTTAGCCAGGTGTAGTTTCAGGCCTTTTCCAAACTTCCGCTGAGATGCCCTTTGAGGCATATATAGTGATGTAACCTTACCTTACCTTACCTAAACGTCTCCTCTCCACGCAAAGGAAGCGACGGTTCAAGCAACGCACCGAGGAGATGGACTCAGACAAGTCTGAGAAAAGAACGAGTTTGTTACAAGGAGACCATCTAAACTGGCCAAACAACCAAATAACCGTAAAACCGTTGCTCACATTATATATTTCAGGGAAAATCGCACTATTTGTCCACGCCACTAATTTAGCATGACATATTACATACGCAGCCTGGCAGTCGCACGTTTTGACCGATGGCTCACTCTGTAAACTCTTTGCTCCCTGGCTAGTGACGTCTTTTTAACTTAAAGTATCAGGGGCGAATATGGTTAGTGGTGTGATTTATGTCTTCTCTCATGAGATCTTAAATATCCCCCAAACTGCCCTAACTGCTTCTGGGATACTCCTTTGCAGTTTTTGCAGCCATTTCAGCGAGCCATCGGCACATACTGCTTTGCTTCATTATTCCAGACAGCAACAATATCCATACTATAAGTGTGATTTGTGGTTCTAGCATTTGTGATAAATGTGAGTGTGGAGAAGTTCAAGATGAGAAGCATGTGCTTTTCTTTTGCAAGTGTGCTGAAGTGTGCGAGCTGCGCATGAGATACAGAGACCTTTTTGAAGGAATGTTTAAGACTCTGTGTGTGTGTTTGCTCCTTCGAGCTCTGAATTTATTCCTTTCTAACTTGTCATCACAGTATTACTGATTTTGAGATCAATGCATTCCTGAATCAAGACTCATACAGACTCCTCGAATTTGTGTCAGATTTAGTTTCAATTTTCGACACTGGTTGATTTCGTTTCACCAGCCAATTGCCGTCAGCCAAAGTCTCAGGCTGTAGGCCATCCTTGTAACCCCTTGCATAAGTGTGATTGGAGGGTTTACGCTGTCCGGTCGGTCATTTGGTGAAGAGTTTGTCGCGTTCAATTCAAGCGCCAGTTGGATTAATCCGCACACAAAATAGGGAGGATAATCAACTACCTGCCCTCAATGCTGCGGCAGTAAACAGTATGCTGCAGCTAGGGCATGTGACTACTAGTAGTTGCTGCGCCTATTTTGTGCGCTGGCAGACATACCACACCAAATGCTGAGTCAGGCTCACACGAACATTCTCAGGTGGCTCGCAGTGTATTAAGCAAACAGGGGGTTAAAAGGTCTTTGTTAAGAACACTCTCTAAAGATACATTTGCGAACTACGATAGATTGCATGCCGCACATTGTCCCTTTTATTGTAGAAAGCACAAAATTGTTGCAACAGCAACGAAAGCACGAGAGGGTCAAATGCCCTACCAGAGGTCTGCGTTTACAACGCAAATGAAAAGTGTTTAAGTGCAACCAAAGAACAGGTTTGGTTTGCAAGTGTCCGGTAAGAAGTACTTTCTTGTTCTCTCCCTATCTCTCTCTCTGCCCTATGAACAAATTAAGCTTGCTTGACTCTAATGAACTAGCAAATGCAGCCCACCGTAGGGAAACACATAACCATACATACCAGCCTGGGCACTCCAGTATCACTAGTCCTTCTAGTTATCTACCAAAAGCCCTCTGCCAACTGCGCAATCCTCTCATGCCCTTCTTTAAACACACACACACCCAGCCCTTTCCTCCCTACAAATGCCGCGGGTGGCCGGGCTACTTCAACAATAAAAAATGACAGTGACCCTCAACAGATAACTCTCATCACGTGTTCTTCACCAGCTCGCCAGCCGCACGCTTCAGGTAACTAGCCGTCTTTGAGTTGTCTGGCGCACTGACCACGAGCTCAAACATGCTGCCGTTATCCCCTAGGCTGCCAGCTTCGTAGCACACGTCAAATGTCTGTGTGCAAGGAGTAAGGGAGACGCAAGGTTTGCTTCTGGCGAGACGATGGAGTTCTGCTGTGCAAGGTTTGCACAATCGCCAGATGTATCTCCGAAAAGGCAAGGCGGCGCAGCTCGGCAATCACACATGAGCACTTTGTGGGTCGGCTTACAAGTCGATGACCGCATGGTGTTGCAAGCACAGATGCACCACAGGACGCACTGACTGTATCCTGCCACTCAGGTCTGATAGGTGTTGCTGCAGCTACTTACTGCTGTTTGGTACTGCTGTTTGGACACCGTTCAGGTTGTTACCAAGCACACAAGCACGTCACGTGTCAGACCTATCTAGCCCAGGGATGGAGCCTCCCACCAGATGGCTCAGCAACCAGAAGGACAAAAGATGAGGGGGAAGCATAAGCAAACGCATCTTGTTCCCGCAGCAAACAAAATGCCAAGATGAGAGGCAAGCAAAGCAGGAAGCACCCACCTTGTTTCGTGCCCCGCTCTCGTGCAGAGCACGCAGGCAAATGTCCGCCACGTCTGCAGCACTGATGGGCTCTGTGATTCGGTCACTTTGGTCAAACACGAGCGCCTTGTAGCCACCCGGCTCATCCACCAGGAGACCTGTGAGCACGCACCACGCAGTGTGTTCATGAGAACCACGCAGTGTGTGTGTTCATGTACAACAATGAAAACTGCCTTGTGACTCCAGTTGAGATGCTTTGATTGGTGACTGTACTCGTATCATTATGCAAGCTGGGTGGGGCAACCCAGCCAGTCTCACCAGGTCAAAAGCATCTGCTCAAGCTGCAGTTCAAGCTGACACGCTCCAATCAAAGGCACTTCAACGCATCCAAGATCGCATAAACATGACACACACCAGAGTCACGCTACTTGTTTGAGTGTGTCACTCCATCCGCGAAGCACGCCCAAGGCCTTTGGGCAGCTGGCTATACATTGAGCAAAATAACAGTCGAGTGCCTGATTACTGATTAGCAACTTTTAGGTCTTTGAAACCCTTAGCAAGCTTCTCTGCCTGTTCCTGCAAATAGAACAAGAACAACGCTGTTCACTTCACGAACAAACGAGCAACGCCAGTGTTTGATGCAGGCAAGGAAGTCTGAATGGAGGGAAAGAGCAGGAGACGCCAGAAGAGCAAGAACCCTGGACTTCCTAACATCTCGTCATATCTACACTGACGCACAACTCAGGAGGCAAACGCCCCAAAAACAGCACGACTCCCATTTTGCAAAACAACGGTGGCACTCTTTTTTGCGCTTCCAATCTGCTGTTTTTTGTCATCCTATCCAATTTCCATGCGCTGCAGGGGTACACCATCCCCCACCCTGAAGGCAGTCTTGGGACGTTCGCACTTACCTCAATTTCAACAGGAAACTTAGTAAAACGACCACGTGGCCCACATATTCCATATACCACCCCATTTTAGCTTGCTTTATTTAGAATAATGTTGTGTGAGCTGGGAAAGCAGGCTAAGGAGCCTGGACTTAGGGACATGCAAAGCCTTATGCAGCCACCATAAGTTGTTGACGAAGATGAGCTTTGTGCGCCTGGGCCTGATCAAATGAATGCACACACACATACACACACACCAACATCAACACACAAACACACACATTACATACACAAGCAAGTACCACCAACCCCACCTGGGCGCACTATGGTGTAACCCAAGCCGCTCAAGCGCAAGTGGTCCTCCCCATTGCGCTTTGCACTGACCATGCGCTCAATGTCAAGGTCGCTCATACCCGTACGTGCAGCACGGCCCGCACACGAAACAAGCACAAAGTCAGGCTCCTCACCACCTATGTGAGGATATGTGTGTGTGCGTGTGTAATGAGCGTGTCTGTTTGCATGTGTGTTTGTGCGTGCATGAATGTGTGTGTATGTATGTATGTATGTATGTATGTATGTATGTATGTATGTATGTATGTATGTATGTATGTATGTATGTCTGTCTGTCTGTCTGTCTGTCTGTCTGTCTGTCTGTCTGTCTGTCTGTCTGTCTGTCTGTCTGTCTGTCTGTATGCATGCATGCATGTCTGTATGTATGTATGTATGTATGTATGTATGTATGTATGTATGTATGTATGTATGTATGTATGTATGTATGTATGTATGTATGTATGTATGTATGTATGTATGTATGTATGTATGTCTGTCTGTCTGTCTGTCTGTCTGTCTGTCTGTCTGTCTGTCTGTCTGTCTGTCTGTCTGTCTGTATGTGTGTGCATGTGTGTGCATGTGTGTGTGACTGTTTGTGTGACTGTGTGTGCATGTGTGTGTGTGTGACTGTGTGTGTACATGTGCATGAGCAAGCATGTCACAGATGCCCTGAACGGTAAAGACAGATCCGTTTTGCATCAGCAGCTGCCCGTCTGCCTATGACCAATAATTAGGGTTGGCCGGAACCATATATATACACTGTATATACAGTATTCTTGGCAGGGAAATCACCGTATATACGGTAAAATACGGTGCATAAATACGGATCTGGCCAACC